>ERZ827156.1763-NODE-1763-length-24291-cov-4.370358_pt1 | contig 24291 bp, 34 predicted proteins | sample MGYA00519919_ERZ827156 | MGnify/ENA primary metagenome ERZ827156 (study PRJEB31778, sample SAMEA3449269) | human gut metagenome | biome: human gut; feature: human-associated habitat; material: faeces | place: United Kingdom | collected 2010/2012 ...
TGACGCTGGAGCCGTACGAGCGTGACCATGCCGTCGTGACGGGAGAGTACAGACCGTAGTTTTTGCGTGTTTGTTGCACACAGAGTGCTTCTGATCCGGAATCATCTCCATCATGAGGTTTGAAACAAAGAGAAGCAGCGAAGTGTACTCCTTACGGTACTGCGAAAACGGTCCAAAAACGAGTCGGTGTGTCGATTCATCACGGGCGATTCTTCAACCCTCTGAACGGCGAACCGCTTCCGCGGAGGCGACTCAGGAACCACCGTGGAACCCTCTCCGCCATTTTCATTTATCCGTTTCATGCTCGCCGCATTCCTCGTCATTTCCTCGATGTGTGTCAGATCAAACTCGGAGGGAAGTCCCCGTTGCGACGGCTTCTCAATCAGCGCCTTAAACGATATGGATATGAAGGGACTCGAGAAGACAGGTTCCGGTGCGGAAATAGTGCGCCCTAAAAGTCATGCACCAATCAAAAGCCGACCAGACACGGAGGAGGTGGAGGAATGGACCTCTTGGCTCTCCTCCTCCATAATGTCTTCTGCGAAGGGAAGAAGCGGCTGGTGCGTCGATGGGTGAATCACGCCCATTGCGACGGCTTCGGCCACGTCGGGCGGGAGCAGGGGTCCGAGGTAGTCTGGCGGGTTGTTACGGATGGCGGGAGGGTAGGGCATCAACGGCACGGTCGTCTTCGTCTTCGGGTCAAACACCGTTTGATGGCGGAAGGTGAACACCGCCTTCAGGAAGCCCTCCTCGTACCTACGGTGAAGGGGATGCGGCAGACACACTCTGGGGTGATTGCCGTTTTCATTCGCAGCTGCGAGAAGATCTCCGCAGGCTGTCTTCCGCGATTCACGGCATTGTAGGCCTTGATGATGCCGACGCCGCGGAGGCGTTTGAGATAGTCGCAGCCGCACAGGATGCACATGTAGGTGAACATGTCATGGGTCCAGCCGCAGAAATCGAGAGATGTGCATTCGCTGAGCCGATTCATGTCAATTTCCTCGCCCACGCCACCGTCCAGTTTGAAGAGAACGCAGCGAGAACCGAACACCAGACTGTCGCTGTCCTCGGTGATTACGAAATCGACGTAGTTGTTGCGGTAGAGAAACCCCAGCTCTGCATCCGCCTCGTAGGGAGCGACGACGTAGTCGATTTGATGCTCCCGCAGTTGCTGGATGAGTGGGACATACAACTCCGGAGTGATGTCGATCGCTTTGTAGTAGTATTCGCACGCTTCCGTCACACGCCCTTGTGCCTCCAACTGCCTTGCCATCTGGAGATTGTTGTTACGGGCCCTAGCCATAAGCCATCACGCCCACATAGACTCTTTCCGCTCTGCGTTCGTCTCTTGTTTATTTGGCAAATCAGCTCCGTCAAATACGACGAAGGGGACGATTCCGTTTTGGATCAGTTCTTCCAGTCTCGACATACAATAGTGTGTTAGCCTACTCTCGATAGAACCCAATGCCCCTACCGGGTGGAATCGTTGTATAGGATGATCTCCCTCGCGCAGGAACGCGATCCTCTGTGCAGCCTGCGTTTTAAAAACAGAATTATGGTATATACCAGCACAGCATGTCCACTGCAGCCCTCCGTCCGCGATAGTAGGAAAGCGGTCTTGTTTTGGTGATGGAAGCCAGCTGCGGCAGTAGGTCACTAATTCCCATAGCAACGAGCCCGCTTGAAACGGAGTGTGAGGGGTTTTGTAACAAACAGACAGATTCCCGCCAAAAAGAAAAGTCGAAATGTGAATGAAATCAGAGAATGCGAGACAACGAATGAACAATGAACTGCCAGATAGAATACACTAGAACTTCTTTCGATACAAATGCCACTTGCGACTGCGCTCGTTGATGAACCAGTTCTCCACCTTCTTGATGGAAAGGCCCGTTTGGTAACTCAAGCGCTCCTTCTCGTGTACCTTGGGATACGGATAGGACACGTGCTCCTCAAACCACTTTGAAAGAATCCTCTTCTCCTCCTTCGGGATGTTCGGCCGTGCCTTCATATCCCGCTTCTTTCCTCCGCTCAAGGAGATGCTAATCTCCTTGTAGTTCTTCGACTGCTCTGCCCAATGCTTCAAGTACTGGTTGAACTCTTCCCGGAACACAGAGTATGAACCGGCAATCGCCTCAAGGAAGAAGCAGTCAAGGAAGTGAGTGTAATCTTCCTCTGAAAGGAATAACTTCATCGATTCCCACATACTGCAAAACTCAAAATTGCACTGCCTGACGTTCTGCGAAAGCACCAGCAATGCCGGACGAAGCGCGTTTCCAAGTGGTTCGTTCACTTCGCACAGTGTATATGCGTCGCTCATACAGTCCTCGTAAAGATCGGCATTCATACACTGATTAGACTCCTCCTCCTCATCGGAAGAGAGGTACATCATTGGAAAAACGAAGTTCACCCAATCCATCTCCTGTTCGCCCTCTACGGTGCCTAGATAAAGAATAATTGGAGACAGTCCATCAAACAACTATTCTTGCCGCCTTTCAAATCAAGGATAACTGAGCGTACACTTGTCAAATCGCACGAGACAGAAAAAGGGTGATTCTTCAGTGCCAGTCCTGCTCCATGAGGGCTCCGATCCCCAGAGGCTTGACATCATCACTCATGAGTCTATTCAGCTGTATCCTCCCAAATCATCCCGGTAACCTCTTCCGACACCGTTAGCAAACAAACATTCAAAACTTTAGCGGAAGAAAGAGAGGACTGGGCCATCGACATCGCAGCACTGCCAATACGTCTATGCATGATTCGAAATGATTGCACTGCGTACTCCACCGCCTTCTGCGTCACAGCCTTCGGAATCAGGTTGAACATGGAGAGGACCGTCTTGGCGTCTATTCTTCACTCCGTTTCAACCAGACAAACCCTTCGCAGCGAGAATGTACGCATACAGGTTGTAGCAAGACATCGACGCGGAGATGAGAGCGACCGCAAGCCAGTAAAACCTCATACCGAGAAGGGACGTGATGCAGAAGAAGCACCACGCCGCAGCAGAGACCACGGAAAAGGTCCAGAAAATGCGGCTGTCGGCCTTCCCAACACGCTCCGGATGCTAGTCATGAGTTTAGTATGGAGAAAGGACGTTCGTCTTTTCAAAGCGGAAGGAAGAGGACAGGCCGTCCGGAGAAGCGACAGACCACCATCTCAGGCCGGCAAGGTAGCGGCCGCTGAAATTCTTCACCACGTAGAAGTCGAAGGCGTTCATGAGAACCACAATCACCGTTTGAACGATAGAATCGGACACGAACAATCCTCCGAAGAGATAGAAAAACACAGCGACAACCTACTCCTCGTCCACATCGCCAAGGCGCTACCTTGAAGGAAACATGGAAAAAACACGATATGGGGTGATACGCCGACGAAAAACTGTTTCCAATATTACTGACGGATGCCCTACGCATGACCTCCCGCACACCACTCAAAACTGCTCGTCTGCAAACTCAACATCAGGAAGGAAGGGGTTGTTTTCCTAATCGTGACTCTCCCTCCCTCTGCACTCCAACCTTGCTAGACATTGCTCTAAAACTGGCTTGATAATGAGAATGGGTCGGTTTGATCACTGCACGTGCAGTCTTCCAAATCAAGGGTGCTCGTTGTTCCCTCCTATCTCACCAAATCCAACAAACAGAGGCGATTAGGCTACAAATTCGCAACACTCCACTGATAGGCTTGCTGCTTCCTCATCTTCTGCAGATTCTCGCGATTGATGCGCTTCGCCTCGAACCCATTGCCCCGGCTGATCCCGTCCCATCGATATCCCGGCAGGATCCCAAAACGGTTCGGCGCGGGAAGAGGTCCTCGATACTTGGGCTTCTTAGACTCGGTCATGAAGTCGCTCACCTGCGGCTTGTCATTCTCCTCCTCATTGTTGGCTCGCTTCTCTGCATCCACCGCCTCTTCCTCCTCCTCCCGCTTGCTTAGGAAGTACTCGTACATGGGATCGTCTGGACGCAGTTCCTCCTTCTGCCGCTTGTTCAACTCCTCGTCATCGGCATACTGTGTGTAACCCGTTCTCTTAATCTATCTGTTATCTTCCGTTTGCTTGTCTCACTTCACTGATCTTCTTGATGTGCTCCAAGTCCTGTCGCTTGCTCGCTGTCGCCACATTCCAGTCAAAGTGCTCCTTCTTCAGCTCTTCCGGCGTCTACTTGTTACACAATTACAGAGATGATGCCTTCACCCTCTTTTCGCGAGCGCGCTCAGCCAGCAATTCGGCACGCGTCACCTTCTTTCCCTCCTTGTTACGGTATACGGTACGCGCCGCCAGCTCTGCTGAAGTCGAATCGGACATTCTTGTTTCGAGCCAATAACCTCCCGAATCCTTGGGATCCCCCAACTCACAACATCTTTCCAAAGGCGTCTTCGTTTTCGATATGAATTTCTTCAAAACGCTTGGTAGGCGTGGCTTCGATATGTTGAATGCCGCCTCCTCGGGTACGTGCGTTCTATTGCTGCGTGAAGGATAGCCGCCTTGGAAGAGGTCACAAACTACGCGTCCATCCTGAAGAAGTACAGAGAGGACGTGAACTCTGTATTGGGAGAGATGAGCAATGCCCCCGAGTACTCCTCCTTATTCACCGTCCATCTTCTTCTCACCCCATGATCAGTAGACTGACACGATTGGAGTGCGACTGTATGAAGCGAAGGGCGATCTGTTCTGCGATAACCCCGATTTGCAGGAGATGAACAGCCTGTTTATAACGCTGCATCGGCTTTATGAGAAGGTAGACGAATTCCAAGTGATGGCGGATGTGCTTCTTTCCCTGTAGGATTCGGTCCTAAACACCATCGTTCCCCAGCTGATGTTCATGAACGAAGCGAACTACCCTGCCGACACCCCCAAGCAGGTTCGTTCCGTCCTTCTCGCCTATTCCGGAAAAGACCTCCCGCTGGTGGCCAACGCCTGCAATGCGTTCAAGGAGGCAATCGATCTGATCACGGATTTCCTCTCCGAGTTGAATTCGCTCGATGCGATGCAGGCTCAGCTGAAGCAGTGGATCAGTCGGAAGGCCCGCGCGGTAAGTGCTCCCTCCTTCTTCGGTGGCTCCTCGGGCAAAGCATCTACCGAGATCTCCTGCCTGTAGTGCTTTCTCCCTCTTTCAATCCCAGATGCGTGTTTGAGCCTCTGTTCTACTTGCTGATTCGGCTGCTGTCATCCGTATTCACTCTTCACACCGTCGCGCAATCATTGCGTCCCGTGTTCGAGATGGTGTTCCTTTCGTCCTCCGCTTATGCCTAGTATCACAACGCCTTCTCCTCGTCGTCGCAGAAGGAGGAGGCCGACATTGTCTACTCGCATTGGTGCATTCTCCAAAAGTCGGCCCTATTTGCCCCCATTGCGGACACGTTCGCCTCCATTCAGGTTCATCTCTCCAGCACGGTCGTTGCCTTCGCCTGCTCCGTCGTCGACCGCGAATTCCAGAATTACGCCAAATCGTTTACACACTCCTTCCCTCTCACCGGAACGGCTGGTCTCCTCCTCCTCCTCCAGAGGACCTCTGCAGCGGACGCAAACCCCGCATTCCAGAACACAATGCGCAATGCACGCGGATGCACCCATTTCGAGAGTATTGTTGGAAATGTCAATATTTCCCAGTGTGACAGTCTGATGAAACTCCTCTCCGTCGCTCCCAGCTCCTCCACGGTCATTTTCAAGCGTCTCAAAAGCAAGCAAAAATACCTCGGAATTATGGAACGCCTCACCCTTCTTCTTCGCTCCCTCACCGTCCCCGACCTTCAGCTCACCCCCGACCGCGTCCTTCTCCTGCTGCGCGAGGCGGCGGCGCTGGCACAGCGTGTGGGTATGTCACTGGAGGCGTCGTGTGTGTGTCTGCCGCAGGCGAAGCCCGAGACGCGCGAGAAGGTGCTGAAGGTGTTGGCGCCGCTGCTGCTGAAGCACTGCCAGCTGGTCGACGCTCTGTACCACAACCCTGCCGTGGTGAAACTCCTGCCGGTGCTGATGAGTGCCGTGTTGGCCACGCTCGGCGCTGTCACCACCACCAATGCCAGCAATGCCAGCAATGCCAGTAGCGGTGGTGGTGCTGGTAGTGCTGGTGTGGGCAGCCGAGTGAACGAGCGGCTGTTTGACGAGGCGACACTGCTGTGGGTGGCGCTGGCAGGCAGCGAATGCCCCAAGGAGAAGGCACCAGAGGCCCTTGCGCGGTACTTCCTTCTCCTGGACGTGTTCCGCGCAGCCAACCGCCACGCGGCGCTCGCCACGCAATCCCATACCCTCTTCTTCAATCTCTCCTCCTTCAAAACTGCTCTGCGTCTATCATCGCCTCTTCCCACCACGCTCGCCACCGTCGCTGGCACTATCAACACCGACTCTTCTCTCCTTCAGCCACTCGCCCCGCCGCGCCGCGCGTTGGCTTCTCTCCCCCTCCTCACGCCACAGCCTCCTCCACCACGCCTTCTTCTACTCCTTCTTCTTCCCGCTATATGACTACGTCAACCAGGTTCGCCAGGAGGTCGACAATGTCATTCGCAAGCGCGTGTTCGTCGGCAATTACAGCGTTCCTCCAAACACCATCGCCACGTCCGCATTGCAGGAAACGGTCATGATTGCTCTCGACACGATGGTCAAATTACCCCCGTTTTCGGCCATGGGAGTGTCGATCGACGTGCGTGGAGGAATTGGGACTGACGCGTAGTTATGTGCCCTATTGACCCATTTGTACAGCAAGAACAACTACAACTCGCTCGTGTCGTATACCAACGATGCCCCTGTTCACAACCTCATTGCGGCCCACATGTCCCAATTCTATAACGTCCGCCTCGTCGACGGCTGCATTTACCCCGAGCAGCCGAGCGACGACAATAATCCCCAGAAGAACGGGAATGGCTTATTCGGGATCGATTACGATACTCTGGATCACTTCGTGTTTGTGCTGGACGACCAGTGTCTGCTGTACTTCCCTGGAGATGTCGAAGTGATCGGGTTTTTGCCCAGTTCGTGTCCGTTGCTGTCTGTGTTGAACGTGGTGGAAACAGCCAGGAGTAACCAATAGCACACAATCCAGAAGCGGTTTATGGAGCGTCAGAATCGGGGCGAGTTGCTGAGTTGCCTGCGACAGGCGTGCTCGCACGCGGAAACCAACCTAATGCAACTGATCGATTCGCTGCAGGAGCCCGAGCTGACGTCTCTGTGCCAACAGTACTACGATCGGCTGTTTGAAGATGGCTGTGCCGTGCATTCCTGCATCCCCGAGACGGAACTGCTGTCCTTTGAGCTGGACCTGAGTCGGATCGACGCCATGATCATCAAGAGACTGGTGCAATCACTGAACGGTTTTGCCATGCTGATCATCCTTCTTCAGCTCTACAACCAACTCAACGAGCCCATGCGCGAAGACGGCATTTTCGGGCGGATTATTGGCAACTTCGCGGCGCTGGCAGACCACGTGGTCGACAAGCAAATGGTGTTGATCTTCCTGATCATTCTCTACCGCTACGCGCAGACGGGCGCGTGCTACAACAGCCTGGTGTTCGGCGACTCCGTCTACTTCGGCGTGGGCGTGTTGCTGCAGTTTTTCGGGATGAAACGGTCGTTCGACCAGCTGAATCTGTTCTGGATGCTGAAGAAGCAGTTCATATCCTTTGAGGCGTGGTACAACGTTCCCTAACGGCAGGAGTGCGAGCTGCAGAGCACGCAGACCAAGAGCTACGCGCGCAACTCCTTCGGACGCGACAGTCTGCCGATGACGGACGAGCGGGCGGAGTGCCTGAAGAAGATAAGTCATCTGTCTCACATGCGGAGCGTGGTGGACATCGTATCGACCAGTTTTGAATCGACTGTTTGCCACAAACACATCACACCTCCACGAAGATGGACGGCAGGTCCACGTCGTTGTCCATCATCATGTCGTCGCTCTCCTGCCCGTTGTCGCAGAACGCCACGATCTCCACGTACTTCTGCCCCGGCTTCACCTCCTTCTGCATCACCTCCTTCCACACCTCCACAATGCTCTTGTTCTCTCTCGCCTTGAACTTGGGCTACGCCTCACGCCTCTCCCCACCGCCCACATTCGGGTCGAACACATCGTACAGACGCGTCGTCACGCAATACACCGAGTTCAGGTTCACGTGGTACTTCTTCTCCAGGAACGCCGCCAGGTCCGCAAACGTCCTGCCCTCCTCCTTCGCCTCACGCCTCACGCCCACACTCACCTTGTGCAGCACGATGTGATCCCACTCGCTCCACGCAAAGTCACCGCTCTGCGTCTTCGCGCAGGCGCCCGGCTCCGTGAAGCAGAACATCGGCATCGACAGGTTCGCGAAGCAGCTGCGATAGTCCTCCAGCTTCGTCAGGCCCTGCTCCACCTTGTACAGCTCCACCGCGATCGCGCCCGTCACGAACGCCGTGGTCGTCGAGATGGCGGGAATGATCTTTCCCGCGATCTTCTTGATCGTGTTGCGGTCCGCCGTTGTGATGCCGTAGCTACGCATTATAGTGAAGAAGCACGCTTACTTCTCGGCGCGGAGGTTGGAGCAGGCGGCGATGAAGTCGATGTGGTGGTTGGAGTCGTCGTCCTTCTCGAACTCCACCGGGCACGTCTTCACCCTAAACCTCACATCTTCCCGCCACACGCACTGTTGGAGGGAAGAGCTTGGCGGGAGCTCGCTAGCCAGCTGGGCGATCACTTCCGCCGTGTTGGTGGCGTCTATTGTGAATGGAACAAACAACACACACTCGGGTCGCGCGGCGCGAAGGGCGGGAACGTCATCTGCTTCACCACGCTACACGTCAGAACATTCCGTCGTGCACACTCGATCACGTGCTGGCGATCCTCTTCCGCGGGTCCCGCGGGAATGCCCAGTGATGCGGCGTGAAGGATGGCGGCGTACTGAACGAAGTCGACATGGTGGGAATTCTAGCCAATCAGATCGCGCGTTCGCTCCGACCGTTTCATTCCACTCGATGGCCGTAGGGTACAACTTGTTTCCACTCCAGAATTTGTTCCCATTCTCGTCAACATAATCTCTCTATCCCTCACACCCCCACCTTTCGAGTCACCGGGAACTGGTGCACCAGCTGCAGAATCTCCTCGTAGTAGTTCTTTCTGAACAGCAGCGCGCCCCACCGAATGCAGTCGTCGAACGACGCGCACGGCGCCTCCACCAGCAGCGCGTGCAGCTGGCGCACCGATTCGTCGTGCACGTCCGGCTTGTCCTCCAGCGACGCGAGGTAGTTCGGGTCGTCGCGGTAGGCAGCCAGCGTCTGCACGGACTGCGCGAAGAGGCCCTCGAAGAGATCGCGCGACCACTGGATGGTGTGCTCGATCTTGTACGGGTAGTTCTTCAGCGTACAGATGGGGATGCGTTCCTCTATGCTTCACGCACCCTTCTCGCGCATACCCTGCGGATCGTTCGTGGACCCGTAACTCTCCGTGAGGAAAGGCACCACGATCTGCGTGTTCCCGCGCGTGCCCAGCGTCCCGCTCTCCAGCAGCGGCTTGCCGAACTTCACGCAGCGTGAGTCCATGTACCGACGCGCCTCCACGTTGTCCAGCGCGTTGCACACCGCCGTCAGCGACTCCATGAACGCGTCGGAGAAGATGTCCTCCGTCTCGGGACCCACCTTCACCTCGTAATGTGTGCAGTGCACCGACGGGTTCATTGCGCGGATCGCCTTCACCGCCGTCGCCGCCTTCGACTGCCCGATGTCGCCGTTGCGGAACAGGAACTGGCGCGACAGATTCGACTTCTCGATGCGGTCCATGTCCGTGACGAGAATCTGCCCGTTTTCGCCGCAGCCCACGCCCATCAGCGCCAGGTTCTTCAGCATCTCGCAGCCAATGGCGCCCGCGCCCACCAGGAACACGCGGCTGTCCGCCAGCGCCTTCTGCAGCGCCTCGCCGAACACCACGATCTGTCCGTCATAGCGAGAACCCACCTCGCGACAGTCGGCGTGATCGGCACGTGCCGGCAGCGCTTCGAAGGCGTCGTAGTACAGGAACTGGAAGATGGGGGTGAACTTGCCCGAGCAGGCCTTCAGCACCTCCTGTGCCACGATGCCGCCGAAGCACGCCGCCACGGGGCACAGATCGCCACAGCACGTCATGGCGAAGGTACGCAGCACCGCCTCGTTCAGCTCCGTCATGCGCGCCTCCGCCGCCAGCGAGTCATTCACCTCACGGCAGAGAGCCACGAAGGCAGTGGCGTCCGCCTCGTCCCAGGGGCGCGGGACGCGGCCCGTCTTGGCGACGAAGGCGTCGAGGGCCAACGTGGCGATGTGGAGGTGGATGGCGTGATCGAGCTTGCCGAAGTCGGTGATCAGCATCTCGCCGGGGTTGCGGTTGCACTCGGCCAGCGGGCGGAAGTGGAGCGTCTTGGGCTGCTTGACCTGTGTGCACCAGCCAAAGGACTCGTACGGCGAGAAGGACGACGTGTCGCCGATCGTGAATTGCTGGTTGCCCAGGACGTGGATGCGGCGCGGCGCACAGCCGTTGAGCTCGGTCATGCCGCGGATGTCGGAGAACGTGACGAAGTCGCCCTCCTGGAAGGGGTGGCGATCTTCGCTAATCGTCACCAGACCCTCCTTGTCCTGTGCATAAAAACAGTGTCTGAGGGAGTACGTTGCTGATATCGCCGACGAGGACGGTGCCGGGCTCGGAATCGTCAATGTCGCTCACGGTGAAGCTGTCGCCGAAATCGCAGAAGATACGAGTGGCCAGACCGAAGGTGTTTGCGCTGATGAAACAGATGTGGTTCTTGTGGCAGATCGCGTTCAGCGTCTCCTGATCCTTGTTCATCAGGTTCGTGACGACCACCACCTACGGTTCATCGCGCCATCCGAGACAAACGCGGAAGGTCTTCACATACTCCTCAGTTAACTCCTCCTCTCTTCTCGTGACGCTGACGTAGGGATTCAGCTCACGGAGCTTGGGGAGGCACACCTAGCGCTAAGCGAAGAGAGGATGATCCACTTCAGCGCGAGGCTTCCCGATATCGCACTCAGAAATATAAAAATTGGAGCTCATGTCCTTGATGGAGGCGGGTTCGTTATCGTGAATGGCGATGCTCTTCACTCCAGCCAGAATGATGTTCTTCGCTATGCTATTACGCTCCTTTTCAGGAAATCACCAATCTCAACGCCAAGGCCCTTCATTCCCACGATGAGGGCACTGGAGCTCGTCATCTTCTTCATCGCCTCCTCGCCGAGGACGTAGAGCTGTCTGCTGTATAGGGATTCATCAATCGTATTGACTTCCGCCATTGCGTTGTGGTTTGAATATGAGTATGCCTCAGTGTCTTCTCCCAATTATTCCAACCGAACGGACATCGAGATTTGGGTGCTCCCCCAACCCCTCAAAATAAGAACAATCGTGTGCTAGAAAGAAACAGCGCATCACTCCAAGGTCAGCAGTCTCCGAATCCCGGTCAGCACGCTTTCATTGGTCATCACATGAATCCTGCCTGTTAGCCAAACCCCAAACGATCACGTGGCAATGCCCTTCCACATGACGCAAAAGAGAGACCTGAACGAAGACTCCAGATTGCTCCACTGCGCAACGAGTCGGTCGCATTCCTCCTTCTTCAGCACAAACACGCAGCTCCCCTCCTCCAACTCCCTAATCGCCTCCTACTATTCACGCACCCACACCGCCCATGCCTGCAGAGACGCGCTGCACGAAGCAATGGACATTTGCCTCTCCCGAATCAGATCCAGCACATCCGACGCCAGCACCTCCACAACACGCCTGTGGAAGCAGCCCAGCGTCGTCGTCAGCCCGTCGTACGCGAGCCGGTATCCGCACGGCCCACTGCGCGCGTTCTGTACGAAGCAGGGCAGACCCGTGTGGAGGATGTTGAGGTCCTTGTTGGTCTCGCCGCACAGAGCGCGCAGTTGTGGCGCCACACAATACAGCGTCTATTTCTCATTCCACGGGGAAGCGCGCACGTGGGCAGAGGACTCGCGCACGAAGAGGGCGTCCCAGTCGAAGGCACTGTCGATCCCGTAGAAGGCGGTCAGACGCTCGCGCAGCGAAGGGTCTTCCCACCTCACCAGCGCGTCCTTCTTCTTCGCCTGGCCCAGCGATCTGCGTCTCACGCCCCACCCGCCCCTACTGCTGCTCGCTCCGCACAATCCCGTGCAGCTCCTCGTGCCCCCACAGGCCGTCGCTCGTCTCCTTCGCAGTTCTTGACTCGCTCTTCTCGCCGTCAATGGCCTCCACACCCTTCTCGCTGTCGATCGCCCCCTTCTCACCACCAAGTGTGTTCTCCAGAGCGCCCGTCTTCTCCAGCACGCACAGGAAGAACCCGCCGCTGTTCTGCTGGTGGGGCAGCACGCGCATGCACCGCTCCAGGTGTGCCGCCGTCGCCTCTGCCTCTGAGGGCGGGAACATCGACCGCCGATACAGCGCGCGCAGCTTGTCGGGCACTGCCTCGTACGCCTCGAAGGGATGGTTCGCCTCGTCCACCACCTTCCAGTGACACAGTCCCCGCGCGCGGCGAAGCCCGGGGAGCAGACCGCTCGCATCCACCAGACGCACGCGGCCGGCGCAGCGGCGCAGTAGCTCGGCGACGACGGCCTCGTCCTCCACGGGGTTGAGCGAGCAGGTGCTGTAGACCATGCGGCCGCCCACGCGCAGCAGCTGCAGCCCGCGCAGCGCGATGGCCACCTGCAGCGGGTGCAGCTGCTGAGCGTACTGCCCGGACCACTTGGTCCACAGCTCCGGCGTCTTGCGCTACGCGTCAGCGAGAGGGGCAGCGCGCACCAGCGTCCCGTCGCCGCTGCACGGCACGTCGCACAGCACCTTGTCGAACGACAAGGGCAGCGTAGGGTACTCCTGACCCAGGTGCGACGTGATCGCCAGTCGCGGACTCAGCAGCCGGCTCGTCTGGTTGATCAGCATGCGCGCGCGGCACTCGTTCGCGTCGTTGGCGACGACCACGCCCTGTCCGCCGTGCACGCGCTCCAGCAGCTGCATCGTCTTGGAGCCGGGCGCGGCGCAGAGGTCCAGCACGCGGTCGTCAGGCTCCACCTGGAGGAAGAGCGGCGGAAGCATGCTCACGCTCTCCTGCCGACAGAGCACGCCCTCCTCCGTCAGCTCCACGATGTACTTGTGCAGCTCCTGGAACGCCTCGATCTTGCGCAGCTTCCGGCGGTGCACGTCCACCTACGGTGAAATGCCGCCCTTCCCCCAACCTCCCAGGCGTTGTTGTCAGGATACCACGGAATTGGATGCACGCACGCAATTTGTTTCCCTTCGAACTCCACAGTTTCCGGGAACTGGAAATGGGTCTGAAGTCTTTCCCGCACGATTGGACCCAGCGGATGGAGTTCTGATATCCGGAACGTGACGAGCAAATCTGTTTTCTACCGATAATCGCAACTGGAAGGGAATACGAGTACCGACATAAACGCGTCGAATTCCTCCTCTGGAACGATTTGTTGCAGGCGGTAGTAGTCTTCGAACGTCTTGCTCTCCCTCACCAAGTCACCCTCCGTCTGCCAAACGTCCTTCTTGGACTTCTTGTAGGCCTTCTTGTCTCCACTTCCTTCCTCCTTTCGTTTCCCCATGCTTTTACTGCGCAAGAAGAAATCTGTTCTCCGTGTTGTTTTCTGTATCCATGTCACGAATAGGCGTATTCTCGATACTGCGATTCATTTCCTTCGCGCAAGAGCAGAATGAACACACTTGACTCCATCCGAGCAGAGAACAAAGCCGTTCGGCGAAACGCACTCAAGCAGATTCTGAAGTCGATTGAGGGAAACGAAATCCAGACCGAAGAGGAGAGGCAACAGATCCTCTCCGTCCTTCCATACAGTGACGAATACGACACGTGTAGAGAGCTGTCCTTCAAAATCGTAGTGATGACCGCGTTGATTGACTGTAGACGGCCATTCTCCTTCCCCTCCTCTCTCCCCCTGCATTCGATGCTGCTGTTGCTTCTCTGTTTCCCATGGTGAAGAAGTGTGAATGGAGCTAGTTGCTTAGGTGTAGCTGCGTTCAGCAAAAGGGAGTGCGCGAAGTGGAAGAAGTTCGCATCCATGTTCGTTTAGCGATGTCAGGTCATGTGTAGATTGCATCTGTGTTGGAGCTCATTCTGGAAAAGGAGGGCAGTGCCTTCTTCCGAAAGAATATCGATGTGTGCGTGGAACCGTGGTGTTATGGATAGGACATTATCGTCATTCTGCGTATTGCCATGACCGACTCGTGTCCCGCTGTGATCCAGACCCTGTTGCACGGGATTCGTTGCATGGTGGAGCACTTCATGGACGGTATCCATATGGTTGTGGAGCAGCTACTGGCCATCTTGAAGCCACTGCTTAAGAATCGCCAGCATGCCACTCGTTACGATACGATATGCATCGTGCGCACATTGATGACCATCGACAGTGACAGAAATGGCATTATGATGGAGACCATGCAGGACTCCGTTTTCCCGCTCCTGAGCGATTCCTATCCGGACGTTCGCAAAGTGACTCCTTGAAAGAGTGGTAACGAATAGGAAGTCCTCCTCCTCTTCAAGCACTGTCTCTCCAGCAACTACTACCAGGACTGCCGCCTTTCCATTTTGGACGTCTTGTCAGAATACAGCGATGAGGGAGAGAACCAGAGTCTCGTCGAGGCCCTGCGCTCAACGCCATTATCCTAGTTGTGTTTTCCCGCGAAGCTGTTTTTTGTGAAAGGCTCGTTCCCGGAATGGACTTCACTCCGCCGAAGTGCTCTGGATGGAGAATCAAAGGGAAAACGAAGTATGCGCGTCGGATCGTATGATTACCAGGTATTACCTCTCCATCACCTGCTGTAAGTATTTCGGTGCGGAGGCCGGACGTGCTTTCAAGCGGGACAAGGCCATTCTCCAGAAGCCGGTTCTTCCTCTTCGTTCGGACATAGCTTTTGAAGACACGGTGTGTAGCACATAGCAGTTGTGAACACATAGATCTGCCCGCGCTTTCCTCGATCCGATCTGCGCTTCTACGGTCTGCCTCTGCCGATTGTGAACACCTACTACAACCAGCTCAGAATCCGCTCCGTCCTTCCCTGGCAGATCGATCTGCTCCAATCCGAGGGAGACGAGGTCCTCCGGGGAAGAAACCTCGTGTACTGCGCTCCCACAGGGATCGGAAAGTCGCTGGTGTACGAACTCCTCATGCTGCGCCGCCTTCAGTTTTGGAGGGGGCAGTGCATGATCGTGCTTCCCTACATTTCTCTCATTGAGGAGAAGAAGGTGTATCTGTCTTCTCTGTGCGAATCGAATGGTGTGTTTGTGGAGTGCTACTTCAGCGGTGGGTCCCAGCGGCTTGATCCCCGCATTGACGTTTTGTTCTGCATTCACCCTCACGACTAGATCGCCATCAGCACCGTGGAGAAGGCCAACAGCATCATCAACCGCTGTCTCCTCGAAGGTATTGTGCGATCGCCTGTGCTCTCTTACCGTTAGAAGCCCTCCATCAACATGCTCATCGTCGACGAGGCGCAGACGCTGGAGAGCGAGCGCGGCCACCTCCTCGAGCTGCTGCTCCTCAAGCTGCGTGCGCTCAACCCCCAGATCCAAGTGGTGTTCCTGTCGGCCACATTGCCCAACCCGCGCGCCATCGCCCGCTGGCTGGACGCGGCGCTGTACCTGTACGCCGAGCGCATGCAGCGCGACCCTCCGTCCCAGCGCGTCACGGAGTACGCGGTGGTGAACGGGGAGGTGCGGTCGCGTGACGGTGCAATTCTTCGCCGCCTGGGCGTATCTGACCGCACGGGCGCGCTGCGCGAGCTGGTGCGCGAGCTGCTGGCCCAGGCCGACGCGTCGACGGTGCTGGTGTTCTGTCCGACCAAGAGCCGCTGCGAGAAGGTGGTGCGTTTGTTGCTTCCGCTGATGGTGAGCTCGCCTCCTCCGCCTCACCCACAGCCTCCTCTCTCTCCCGAGCACCAGCAGTACGTGGAGGCGCACCTCCTCCTCTTCGCGCGCACGCACGCCACGCGCCTCGACCCCGCCTTCGTACGCTTCCTCCGCGCGGGAGTCATCTACCACCACGCGGGACTAACGGACGAGGAGCGCCTGCTGGCGGAGGGCCTGTTTCGCCGCGGCTGCGTGCGCGTGCTGGCTGCCACCACCACGCTGTCCGCAGGCGTGAACCTGAACGTGGCGGTGGTGGTACTTGACGGAATCCGCCGCGGCAAGCAGAGCTACACGCGCACGGAGTACCAGCAGATGGTCGGCCGCACCGGGCGCATGGGGCAGACCGCCGCGGGCCGCGTGTTCGTGCTGCTGGATGCGGCGGACGCGGCGGCGTACCAGCGGCTGGCACAGCGAGAGGCGCGCGACGTGTCGCAGACGCAGGACGGGGCGGCAGAGGCGGAGAGCCGGCGGTTCCTGCGCAGCGGCGACTACTGGCGCAAGGCGGTGATGGAGCTGGTGGGCTGCGGCGTGGCGCGTGGCGCGCTGGCGGTGCTGCAACGGCTGGCGGACCAGTCCTTCTTCGGGTTCCTGCTCGGGCGGCCGGCGCTGCGCGTGGGCGACTTCGTGAGTCTGCGCGTGGAGCCGGGACCGCCCGAGCAGTACGTGGTGGCGCTGGCGCCGTCCCTGCTGGCGGCTGACGGGGAGTTGGCGTTGTCTCCCAGTCTGCAGCCTGCTACGCTGAAGCCTGCAACATCGGCAGAGCAGTCAGTTCAGTCGGCACAGTCACTGTCTGAGTCACAGCAAACAGCACAGCACACACAGCACTCACCCCCCGACCCCCTCCTTCTGGAGATCGTGTCAGCGCTGCGCTTCCTGTTGGAGGGCGGCTTCCTCGTCCTGACGCTGCCCGTGGCCGCGGAGGCGTCTGCAGTGCAGGCGGCGGGCACCGCGGCACAGCAGCTGGCGCTGACGCTGACGGCGCTGGGCGAGGCGGCCTTCCGCAGCGGGCTGAGCGCGACGGACGTGCAGCAGCTGGCGGCGTCGCTGGCGCGGCTGAACGAGAACCTGGACATCAGCAACCACCTACAGGTGCTGTTCCACCTCACCCCGCTGGCAGTGGACGTGCGCGTGGACATCGCCGCCGTGCTGCAGTACACGGAGAGCCAGCTCGCCGACGCCGAGCTCCAGTTCATCAACCGCGACGTGCTCCCGCTGGGGACGCTGTACTCGCTGCGCAACGGAAGGAGCGTGGAGGTGGGCGATGGGCGGGGCAGTGACGGGTAGTCGCTGGATTCGCAGCAGCAGGCGGTGCTGCGACGGTACGTGGGTTGCCTGGTGGTGCGCGACCTCTTCCTGTTCAATAATCTCAACCGGACCCAAGCGCTCTTCGGACTGAGCAAGGGCGTGCTGCAGAGCATCCAGATGGCCTACAAGGTGTTTTTCCACATGAATCTGAAGGTCCTGAAAGCCCTGCACTACGACTTCCTTTACGAGGTGTTTAAGAGCTTTGAGACGGATATCACCGCAGAACTCACGCCGGAGGCGCTGGCTTTCGTGAACCAAGGCGTATGGGACGAGAAGCGAGTCAACGACGTAGGTGGAGCTGAAGTTCGCTCTGATTTTGACGAACAGCGGCTACAAAACGATGGAGGACGTTCGCAAGGAAGACCCCGTCGTCCTTCTGCGGACGCTGATCGACCATCTGCCGTGGCAGTCGGCGTACTGCAAGGAGGACGAGGTGGTGGAGATCGAAAACGAGTGGGGGTAGAATGTGGCAATGAGGGAGTAGATACGACAAGTGCCTCCGTTTCGTAAACTGGCTGAAGAAGAAGTGTACAATACCGTGATTTTCCCTTGTGTTTGTTGAATTGTGTTTCGATCAAAACACGGTTCAACAGGACAGTGAAGGCAGGTGTTGTACGCTTTGTACCACAAGCCAAACAAATGCGGTCGAAGAGGGGGTTCCCTTTTTTTACTTTCTTTTACGATGAAGTGCGTTTTCGTTTTTGCGTTATTTATCGCCGCCCTTTGTGATCCGCTTCCTCACAAGTACATGGCTCTTCGTGGATACAACATCAAGGGGCACGATCTGAAGAACACTGGAATCAAGATTGTGGGCTTCGCCACGTGGTGGTGACCAGTAGGTGGACCGTCTGAAGAAGATCTGCGAGGATACCGAGGGTTGTGTTGCCTTCACCGAAACGGGTATTCTGAAGGACGCCACGATGCCGCTGGAGAGAGACGAGAACAGTGTTGTGTGGATTTGGACGGAGGGTGCGTGCTGACCTCACTCCTGAGACGTAGCTTCTCACGTCGGTAGAGAGCCGGAGATGCCCATCTGGCCCATGCCCAAGCAGTACACGAGAGGAGACGAAGAGTTGGTGGTCGATGCCTATTCTTTCCGCTTCCTCCCCAACAAGAACCACCCCGACATCCTCGCGGCCGCCAAGCGCTACACCGAGATGATGTTCCGCGACAACATCCCCGCCCCCGTGTATGGCAACAGCCTGGTGGAGGTGAAGATCAACGTGGCTGACTACGACGTTCCCTTGAACGTACGTCTGTTTCCGCAGCCTTCCCCGTAGTTCGGCGTCGACGAGAGCTACACCCTCGACATTCCCGCCGACGGCAGTCCCGCGGTGATCTCCGCGGCGACGGTATACGGCGCGTACCACGCGATGGAGTCGCTGAGCCAGCTGGTGTACTTCAACAGCGCGCGCGAGGCGTTCATGATGAAGGGCGCGCCGTGGCACATCGAGGACGCGCCGCAGTATCCCCACCGCGGGCTGCTGATCGACTCGGTGCGCCACTTCCTGCCAATCGCGACCGTCAAGCGCATCATCGACTCGATCACCTACAGCAAGTTCAACGCGCTGCACTGGCACCTGTCGGACAACGAGGCGATGGTGCTCCAGACAATGTCGGCGCCGCGCTTCTGGGACTCCGCCTACACGCAGTTCGAGCGCTACACGCAGAAGGAGATGCGCGACATCGTGGAGTACGCGCGCCAGCGCGGCATTCGCGTGGTGCCCGAGCTGGACGTGCCGGGCCACATGAAGTCCTGGTGCACGGTGTGTGGGCGACGCGCGCGCGGGTGAGCCGTAGACCCGGAGGTGTGTCCGTCGGTGGAGTGTCCCGAGCCGATCGACCCGTCGACCAACAAGGCGTTCGACCTGATCGACCGCTTCCTGACGGAGGTGACGGACGAGGGCGGCCGCGACGGGCTGTTCTACGACGACTTCGTCCACCTGGGCGGCGACGAGGTGGACACGAGCTGATGGGAGAGCACGCCGCGCATCAAGCAGTGGATGGAAGACAACCACATGACCACCACGGACACCTACAAGTACACCGTGGACCACGCGCACCGCACCGTGTTCGCGCTGAACCGCACGGCGATCAACTGGGAGGAGGTGGTGACGCACATCCCCGCGCCCGTGGACAAGCGCGCGATCATCAACATCTGGCTCTGCTCCACCGACGTGAACTCCATCATCCAGAAGGGCTACCGCGTCATCGTCTCGCGCCGCTGGTACCTCGACGACCTCAGCAACACCTGGGAGGTCTTCTACAACAACGACATCACCAGCGGCGTCACGCCCGAGAACCGCGACAAGATCCTCGGCGGCGAGGCCTGCATGTGGGGCGAGACCGTCGACACTTCCGACTGGTTCAACACCGTCTGGCCGCGCGCGGCCGCCGTCGGCGAGCACCTCTGGACCCCGCTCGCGAAGCACGACGTGGACGCCGCGCTGAACCGCCTGATCTGGTTCCGCTGCCTGCTGAACCGTCGCGGAATCGACGCTGCGCCCGTGATGAACCTGAAGGGCCGCGCGGCTCCGAACGGACAGGGAGGCTGCTACTGGCAATGGACTGTTTGTTGCACAAAGGGAAGAGAGAGGCAGGAGGGCGTTTCTTTGCACCGTCCAGAAGCAGTCTTTTGTTCTGAGAGATGTCGCAGATCGATAACCTGCTCAATTTTGTGGCGGGAAACTCGGAGAACCGAAAGGTGATGTCGTCGGTCGATGATGGTGGGTGGTTTCTCCGAGCGCTGACCTGCAGACGTCTTTTCGTGGCTGCTGATAAACAGCGATCTGTTCACGCTGAACAGCGACCGGCCGTCGACTGCCGATGTAGTGTCGCCAACCTCCGTGTCTTCGCCTACGCCCGACTCCCGCGAGTCATCGCACGTCCTCGCATGGGTTGTTCCGCCTCCTTTACGCTGTAGAAGACTCTGCCCATCCAAAGCGATTCTCACGAACTGGTGCACGGCGCTGGTGTGGAGACGCCGGAGACGCCGTCTTTGCCGAAGACGTACGAGGGTTTCCTTCATTTGAAGCCTGTGACGAGTAGCACTGACGCGTGAAGACAAAAAGAAGCACCGACTGGAGAGGAATCGAGAAATCGCGAGAAACTGCCGAAAGAGACAGAGGGAGAAGATGGAGCAGATGGAGGAGGAAGTGAAGCATCTCCGCGAAGAGCACGAAGAGCTGGTGTTCCTTCTCCGAAAAGGAGTCGATAGTGAGAACCGGGAGAAGGAGCGTCGTCTCCAGCTCAAGATGATGCGCGAGATGAAGGACACCGCGAGTGAGGAAGAGGTATGCATGCGTAGACGGTCTAAGGGGTAGCTGCGGAGGATGATCGAGAGCTACATCGTGAGTTGGCAAGACTACGGTCAGGAGCGTCGCCGCACTGTAAAATACCACCTGGACCGCCTGAAGACCTTGTTGCTCCCCACAAACGTGGCGATGTCTGTGAAGGCTCATGTGGTAGCTGACGAAGGCGCTGATCACGAATTGGAACGAGGACAAGGAGGGCAATGTATCGACGGTGGAGTCGGTCCGCAACTACATCAGCGAATTGCGCGTTCTCCCGAAGGAGGACTTCCCCAACCCCATTTTGAGAGAGAATGGCATTTGGTCGCTGATTTGCCGCGAAATGGAAGTGGGTGCGGTGATCGCGATTGATCGCGTAGTTCACGCCCGAGCAGCAGAAGGCGATTCTCGGCGCGAAGGGCCTGATTCACGAGCAGCGTCGCAACCTGCAGGAAACCCTCTCGCTGCTGAACGAGTTGCAGACGCGCATAGACGACAACATGAAGACGATGAAGGAAATGGTGGACCGGTACATGAACCTGCTGAAGCCGTCGCAGCAGATCGCTTTCTTGACGTGGATCGAGGACAACCAGGCGTGCATGTACATGCTCAACTCGATTTGGATGAATCGGCTACCTCAGAACACGCAGAAGTGGCTTGTTTGTTGGATATGCCTTGATGGAGTGTTGAAAGCGAGGTTCCCATTTGGTTTGATCGACAACAAACAGTTGTAAACGCATGGAATGAGAGTAGGGACGCTTCTTTCACGGAACAGAGTACACTACAGAAAGTGAGCCATCATCTTCTCATCAGATCACATTTCTCATCAAGGCTGCACAAGCAGCTCAAATAAGATCAAGTAGTTTGAAAGACTATATGGCATCCTGCACAGCAACATTGGTCTTTCAAATGCCGATCGTGCATGCCGTTTCATCTTCGCACAATGCGGATCGTTATGAACACATCTCTCTTCAAACGATAAAGCATGTGCGAATGTAGCACTCATCCCTTTTCTTACCTTTCCTCTTGAGTTTACTCGTTGATTGAAGTAGTAGGCCAAATCCAATCACATAGAGCCATTTGTTAGGAGGAGCGTCACTGCATTACCAACTATCTTCATTCACATACAAACAACGCTTTAAAACGTTCCTCTTCAAGAGGCGGACAGAATCAGGCTTCCCTTTTCAACAATCCCTTCTTACAGTTGCAACCCTCTATATAATCAGAAAGACACTATTTGCGTTCGTACTCCTGTGTAAACAACCCACCTCCTGTTCCTTGCATCCATTCTCCATTTCTGCACTCCACTATGCTGGCCCTTCTCCATTACACAGAATCAGCACGCAAATGGACTAATCCACTATTCACACAGAGGAGCCTTTGTTTCTTTCCCCTGGTGCACACAATACCATCACTTATCATTTGCGCAAATTCTAAGTGCTCTAGAGAGCAACAAGAATGAAATGGAATGAGACTGTGAATAACGGTTATTCTCGATTCCTGGGGGAGGTAATCCTGTCTCGTTTTGTCGTTAGATTCGCATTCTTTTCTTGCTTTTGGAATCGCATTTGCTATGTCATTCTTTGGAGGTTCGACGACGTTTGGTCTGAGGAGTATTGGTCACAGTGAAGGTATCACAAGGACCCGAACGAAACCACTGAGTGGGAAGATATCTTGGCGGAAAGAGGAATTGTTCCCCGAAAGAAGGTGTTCCTGTTGGCGAGGGTTAATGGGTAGGACGTTGAAAAGGCTCTCGACGAGGTTCTCGAGGAGCGCAAGGAAAAGGTGAATCCCTACGAGGGCCGTGATTTGGATGAACTGGAGGATGATCTGGATGTACAGAAACCGGAAACTATTTAACATATAGGAAGAGCTTATGAGCGACGATGACCTCGCTGCCTTGAACGAATACAGGTACACTCTGTTATTGTGTACGAAGGGTAGACAGAAGCGAATGGCAGAACTGCAGAAGGCTGCGGTGAAGAACCGATTCGGGTACCTGATCACTATCACCAGAAGCGAATTCGTCCGTCAAGTGACGGAGGCAAGCCAGGATTACCCCGTTGTCGTGTTCCTGTACAAGGACGAATATCCTTATGCTGCGTGTGAATGCGATTCCTTCACTGGAAGGATTGAGGATTGCCGTATCCTGAAGGAGATTCTCGACAAGGTGAGCGCTCGTCAGCCCATGGTGAAGTTCGTGCAGATGATTAGCACGGATTGCATCAAGGACTATCCCGATAAGTGTGGCTTGATTGGCCCCGATTAGGAGTAGGAATCTTCCCGCATTGTTCGTGTACAACAAGGGATCCATCGTGAAGCAGATCACGACTCTCCGCGAGCTGGGTGGGAGAAAGGTCAGCGTTGATATCGTGGAGTGGGTTTTGCAGGAATGCGGAGTGGTGGAGACGGATCTGGAGGAGGATCCTCGGAAAACGATTCGCACGAACGTGCTGCGCTTGTAGTGTACTTTATGGGTTCATTTGTTTGTTCATCAGTGTATTTGCTCATGCTTCTCTTTTGGGTGCAGACAGTGACACACCATGGAGGCATACCGATAGGTTGCGGGCAAGACTGAATTCGACCGTTCAAACGAATCCAAAAAGACGGGGTATTTTGGCCTGTGGATTGCGCACCAGAAATCGTTTAGCAAATGTACTGTAAAGCGGTGCTGTTTTTCTGTAACCTCTTGCGCATTGGATTTACTGCTTAGTTTTGGTTTTACTTGTTTCTGTGAGTTGCACTGATGCCCAGCGCGTTTTCCCCTTCTTTGACGTGGTCACATGTAGAGTGCTTCTCAAGAGAGACGTTTTCTTGACGAAGACGACGTGTCTTCTGGTTGGTTGTGTACATCTCCCGTAACAAATAGATCTCCATGATAATACTAGAAACGAGGAGTTGAGTCCCGCCAATACTGCATCGAGACATTCCTCATCTCGTCCTCATTATTCTTCGATGATGGAGCGAAAGGCTGCTGAGATGAGAGAAATCATTGCTAAAAGCATGAAGGAGAGAAAGGAAAGAGATAGACGGGAGCGCGGAACGGCAGCTGGTGTTGAGAAGCGTGAAGCCTCTTTTCTCCCGTTGGTGTTGGTTGTGACGTCGTTATGGATAGGGACACTCCTGAGAGAACTGTAAAGAGTGAGTCTCTTCCTCAGGAGGATGAAAAGGTGGATGTTGCCTCTCCCACCGAAGTGACTGAAGAGAAGAAGGAACTTGCGAACGACGACAACGAGCCCGCCGATGCTGCCTCTGAAGAGGAGGATAAGGAGGAAGTGAAGCCTGCTGAGAAGGAGACGGAGGAGAAGGAGGAGAAGGAAGAGGAGAAGGAGACTGAGGAGAAGGAAGAGAAGGAAGAGGAGACTGAGGAGAAGGAGGAGAAGGAAGAGGAGAAGGAAGAGAAGGAAGAGGAGACTGAGGAGAAGGTGGAGGTGAAGAAGCCCGCTGCGAAGGAGGTGAAGAAGGCACCTGCAAAGAAGGCCCGCGCGGTGCCGAAGCGAAGCAACCATGGCTCCTGGAACCGGAGACCTCACAAGAAGGCGGCGCACAAGGTGGCGCCCAAGAAGGCGGAGGTGAAGAAGCCTGCTGCCAAGGTGGCGACGGTGGAGGGGCCTGCTGAGAAGCCTGCGGTGAAGGCTGCGGTGAAGGCTGCTGAGGAGGAGAAGGAGGTGGAGGAGTCGACTGAAGTGAAGACCACCGAGGAGCCCACCGAGGAGCCCACCGAGGAGCCCACCGAGGAGCCCGAGGACAAGGCCACCGAGGAGCCCACCGAGGAGCCCGAGGACAAGGCCACCGAGGAGCCCACCGAGGAGCCCGAGGACAAGGCCACCGAGGAGCCCACCGA
>ERZ827156.1766-NODE-1766-length-24271-cov-3.949248_pt1 | contig 24271 bp, 40 predicted proteins | sample MGYA00519919_ERZ827156 | MGnify/ENA primary metagenome ERZ827156 (study PRJEB31778, sample SAMEA3449269) | human gut metagenome | biome: human gut; feature: human-associated habitat; material: faeces | place: United Kingdom | collected 2010/2012 ...
AGCAGCTCCTCGAAGGAGTCGGTGCGCGCGGCGCAGGTCACCCAGTACTGCGTGTTGTCCTCCACGCCGCTGAACAGCGTCGTCGGCTGCAGCGCGGGCACCGCCACGCACAGCCCTCCGTTCATCACGTCGTCGAAGGCCACCGGCTCCTCGTCGCGGCGCAGCACGCAGCAGAAGGTGAGGTTGCGGTTGCTGGCCGCCTCCACGGCCGCCGTCGTCGAGTTCGCCGCCAGTGTGGCGTTCCACCAGAGCGCCTCGGCGCGCGTGGTGACGGCGAAGCGCGTGGACTCCACGGAGTTGCTCATGCGGTCGCCGTAGGCGTCCTCCGCGTAGCAGTACCCGAAGTACGCCGTGTTCGCCGCCAGGTCATCGATGCGTTTCACCGCGCTCGTCGCACCGTCGCGCAGCTCCGCCGGCGTGGTGCGCTTCAGCTGCTCCACCGTCGGCACGAAGTCCGTCTCGTGCACACGGCACCACACGCGGCCGCCGCGGCCCTCCATGCTCACGCGCACGTTCAGGTGCTGCGGCTCGGCGCCCACGCCCTCCACCGTCAGCGCGAAGGGCACCACGGCCAGCGTCTGCACGCGGCGCATCATGGTGGTGATGGCCGCCGTGGGCTCTGCGCCCGCCTCGCTCACGAACCAGTAGTACACGTCGTAGGCGGTGACGGGCTGCAGCGCCGACGCCACGCCCATGCACACGCGGTTCGCCGTGCAGAGCACGTGCGAGCCCTTGCTGACCACGTCGCTCACGGAGGGCGCCGTGGTGGTGGCCCGCCGCGCCAGCAGGTACAGGTGCGTGGTAATGGGGAACAGCGTGTGCAGCGAGATGTAGTAGGCCTGCGGCGTGAACGCCAGCGTCGACGGCACGGGGATCAGCACTACGCCTCACGCGCCCTCGCCGCGCTCACGGCACGCCGCCTCGTCCGCCGCCTCCCAGAAGGCCTCCTCGTTGCAGAAGCGCGAGCGCATGCCGCGGTAGCCCGCCGCGCACGCCAGCGACGCGTTGCGCCCGGGGTAGGTGGTCGGCCAGCCGTCCTCCGCCGCGCAGTAGTTGGGACCTACCGGTGAAGAAGGGCCCGAACCCCCACGGCACTGCGAGTCGTCGGGCGCGTGCCAGCGCTGGTCCACGTCGCAGTAGCGCGTGATCTCGCCGCGCAGGTCGCCGCCGCAGGGCAGCGTGGCGTTGGTGAGTGTGTTGGTGGTCACCCAGATGCCCTCCGCCGCGCAGTGCAGCCGCGTGCACGTGCTCAGGTCCGGCTCACCCCACTGTTGGTCCGCGCCGCAGCGCCGCGAGTACGTGCCCGCGTAGCCCAGCGGGCAGGCGATCGTCGCCTCCTTCTCCACCACCGTCTCGGGCCAGGCGCCCTCCGCCGCGCACGTCGGGTCGTCTACGCCTCACGCCACACATTCACGCCCACGGCACGTGTTCTCCGCCTCGCCCCACACGCCGCCGGCACTGCAGCTGCGACGCAGCGCGCCCAGCTGTCCCGCGGGACAGGGCAGCTCGGCGGTCTCCAGCGCATTGGTGGTGGGCCACGCGCCGTCCTTGTAGCACACGATCTGCACGCAGTTGCTCTCGTCCGCCTCCGCCCACACGCCGCCGGCGCCACAGCTGCGCGTGCGGAAGCCGCGCTGGCCCAGCCCGCAGGTGAGCGTGATGGCGCCGCCGATGGGCGTCATGGGCCAGGCGCCGTCCTCCGCGCAGCTGTGCGCCACGCAGGCGCTGCGGTCCACGCTGCCCCACACGCCGCTCATCAGGCACTCGCGGTGCTGCTCGCCGTAGCTGTTCGCCGGGCAGGCGATCGTCGCCACCGTGTTGCGCGGCGTGTCGGGCCACGCCTCCTCCGCCGGACACACCTGCTTCACGCAGCGGCTCTCGTCCACCTCGCCCCACACGCCGCTCGCGCTGCAGTACCGCGTCATCGAGCCCTCGTAGCCCGTCGGGCAGCTCGCGCTCTGCAGCGTGCCCGGCACGGTGAACGGCCACTTGCCCTCCGCCGCGCAGAAGTTCGTGTAGCAGGTGTCGGGGTCGCCCAGCCAGCGGCCCGTCTCCGAGCACGTCAGAATCTTCAGGCCCGTAGCGCAGGCACGCACCTGCACCTCGTCCACCACCGCCTCTGACCACTCACCGAACGCCGGGCACGTGATCTGCACTATGCGTCACCTATCCTCCGAACACGTACCGCACTCCGACCGGTCGATCTCCTGCCACTCGCCCGCCGCCGAGCACGCGCGGCTCATCGTGCCGTTGTACCCGCGCCCGCACTCGCGCACCTGCGTCGCGCCGCCCAGCGCGCTCCAGCCGTCCTCGGCGGGGCAGGCCACACGCTCGCAGTCGTAGCGCACCTCGCCCCACACGCCGTCGCCGCACTCGCGGTTCACCGAGCCGGTGAAGCCCGTGGGGCAGCCGTTGTGCACCGTCGTCAGCGACGGCGTCAGCGGCCACCCGCCGTCCGGCAGGCAGTACTTGCGGACTACGCTCGACTCACACCGTTGCCCCTACTGCACTGCTCGTCGCGCACGGCGCCCCAGACGCCCTCGCCGTCGCAGTCGCGGTACATCCAGCCGCTGTAGCCGCGCGGACAGCGCACGCGCACGTTCGGCGTGTTGTGGATGGTCTGCGGCCAGTGCTCGTCGCCCGGGCACGTGATCATCTCTGCGCCTCACCCGCTCACCATACGCCTACCGCACTGCGAGTCGTCCACCGGCGACCACTCGCCCGTCGTCGTGCACAGGCGGCGCTGCTCGCCGGAGAAGCCCGCCGAGCAGGGCAGCGTCGCGTTCTGGCCGCCCGCCGTGTCGGGCCAGCCCTCGATGCCCACGCACCACACGTCGTCTACGCCTCACGCCGCGCACCCGTCACCACAGCAGTAGTCGCCCACCACGTCGCCCCACACGCCCTCCAGGCTGCACGCGCGGCGGATGAACCCGAACTTGCCGCCGCCGCACGGCTTGAACGCCGTCAGGCCCGCGTTGGTCGTCGGCCACTCGCCCTCCGCCGCGCACGTGAGCTGCACTATGCATCACACCCTCGTTGAAAAACGACCGCACTCCGACTTGTCAGGCTCTCCCCACACGCCATCAGCACTACAGGCACGACTCATGGAGCCGCTGATGCCCGCGCCGCAGCTCAGCACGCGCGTCGTCGCCACGTTCGTCTCCGGCCACACGCCGTCCTCGCCGCACGTCGGAATCGGCACTACGCCTCAGCGGCCGCGCCGGCCCGTACCGCAGTGCGTCACGTCCACGTTGGTCCACACGCCGTGCCGGTCGCAGTCCGCCGTCATGCGGCCCTCGAAGTGCTCGCCGCACGCCACCTCCACGTGCTCCAGACTGTCCGTCGCGGGGAACCCGCTCACCGCCGGGCACCGCAGGCGCTCTAGCCCTCACGCCCCTGTCGCAAGCCCACCGCAGTCGCCGTCCTCCACCGCGCCCCACGCGCCGTCCGCCATGCAGTGCCGGTACTGGTACCCGCGGTAGCCCGCGCCGCAGTCGCGCCGCAGCGTCACGCGCGCCGGCGTGGAGGGCCAACCGGCATCCTCGCCGCAGCCCTGCTGGAAGCACTGCTCGTAGTCCACGGGCGCCCACGTGCCCGCGTAGGTGCACAGGCGGTGGCTCTCGCCGTACTCGCCGTCGCGACAGGGGCCGGGGATCGTCAGGCCCGCCAGCGTCCGGTTCCACACGCCCTGCTGCTCGCAGAAGATCTGGCCTGCGCCTCACGCCACATCCTCGCCCCTACGGCATTGCGTCGTGTTCGCCACGCCCCACACGCCCTCCAGGTCGCACACGCGCGTCATGAAGCCCGACTCGCCCAGCGGGCACGGGATCATCGCCGTCGTGTTCGCCGGCGTCTCGCCCCAGATGCCCTGCTCCACGCACGTGCGCCGCTCTGACCCTCACTCGCCCCGCGCACGCCTACCGCACGTGCTCGTCGCCTCGCTCCACGTCCCGCCCAGCGCGCACAGCCGCGAAATCTGGCCCACGAAGCCCGCCGCGCACGGGTGCACCACCACGTCGCCCTCGTACGCCGCCTCCCACGCGCCCTCCGCCGCGCAGATGCGCTTGGGCCCTATGTCTCACCCATGCTCCGTACCGCTACGGCACTCCGTCTCCACCACCTCGCCCCACGCGCCCGTCACGTCGCAGAAGCGCGTGCGCTCGCCGAAGAAGCCCGCGCCGCACCCGATCGCCGCGTTCGTCAGCGCGCCCGTCTCGGGCCAGTCGCCCTCCGCCGCGCACGTGATCTGCACTGCGCCTCACCCTCCCGTCGCAAGCCTACCGCACTGGCTCAGGTCCACCGCGCCCCACACGCCGTCGGCGCCGCACACACGAGTCATGGTGCCCGTGAACCCGGGCACGCAGGGCGCCGTCACCTCCGTCAGCGAGGGACTGCGCGCCCACTCGCCCACCGCCTCGCAGTAGTTGCGCTCTACGCCTCACGCGCCCACTCCACACCCACCGCAGTCGCTGACCGTCTCGCCCCACACGCCCTCGCCGTCGCACCAGCGCCGCACCTCGCCGCGGAAGCCCAGCTCGCAGGCCTGGCGCGCCCAGGTGCCGCCCATGGCGCTGTCCCAGCCGTCGGCGGCGGCGCAGCGGATGGCGGCGGTGGGGATGAAGAAGGTGGTGGAGGCGACGGACTGGTCGCTGGCCACGCCCTTGTGGTCCTCGGCGTAGATGGACACGGCGTACTCCGTCGCGTTGCGCAGACTCGACCACTCCATCGCGAAGGCCGTGTGCCGCAGCACGCTCTTCGGCTCGCCCTCCTTCAGCTGCGCCGCGCTGGGGAACTCGTAGTCGGCGGTGCGCACCACCGTGTAGTTGTACACGGCCGCGCGCACGTTGTACATGCCTTGCAGCGTAATGGAGTTGTACGTCACCGAGTTGCCCAGGTACGCGAAGTGCGGCGGGTCTACGGCTCACCGCGCCGCCGCGCGCCTACCCACCAGCGTCACCACGTGCAGCTCCGTGCTCTGCAGCGTGTTGTTCATCGCCACCTGCCGCAGGTTCTCCGCCACGCAGAAGGTGTAGTAGTCCGTGTTCGGCTCCAGCTCGCCGATCGCGTAGCTCGAGCTCACGTGCGCCGTAACCGGCAGGCCGCGCACGCTCTTGTACACACCCTCCACCGTCGCGTACGGACGCTCCTCCTCGGTGTACGCGCGGCACCAGATCGTTCCTTCCGCGTTCATGGAGTAGCGAAGAATCACCGATTCCTTCTCGGCGGTGTAGCCCTCCATCACCAGATGCGGTGGAGTCGCTACGCGTCACAGAGAGAGAGCGAGGGGAACGAGGCAGGGTTGTCACCACGCGGATCAGTCGAGAGGGCGAGGACATTTGGCCCGCCTCGTCTCTTCCGGTCACGAACAGGGTATACGAGGATCTGGCCTCCAGCTCCTCCACGATAATGCGCGTGTCCTCTCCCGCAGTGGCAATCGCCGAATAGCCATACGTCACGATTGTTTCATCGTCCGGCGCGATTTGCACATCGGCAGGAAGTGGATACGCGTAGACATAGCCGCTTTCGCTCATTCTCACAGTCACAGTCGCATAATAGTCTCCTGCATCCACCGATACCACCGTCAGCAACGGCGTCGATGTAGCTACGCATTGGAGTCAGCGCGCACTCCCCTACCCAAAACGGAAACCATCGTTAGAGCAATGAGAACCTACGCGTCAGCACGCTCCTCTAAGAGCCTACGTAAGAATAAGAATTCATTTTCACTCAAAGTATGCTCTTTTGTATTCAACGACACCGTGAATGAAACTCCCAGAGGAACCCTAACGCATCGTTTTCGTTTTGGGGGTATGGACGGGAGGAGATCCTCTCAATAAATGCAACGCTCCGTATTCCAGCGAGTCTTCACCGATATGTTCATTCCCGGTGTGCGCACTCTCTTCGTTTTCAACAAACACTCCCGCATAGAATATTCACACTTTCGAAAGCACTTCTTTCCCACACGCCTAATTCGCCGTCTGCCCCTCCGCCAACGCTGTAGTATCCGCCCTTCCATTGGCAAGGGTTGTGGCATCCGCTCTTCCATTGGCAAGGGTTGTGGCATCCGCTCTTCCATTGGCAATGGCTGCAGCATTTACTCCCCCATTGGCAAAGGCTGTGGGATCTCCCTCCGTCACATACACCGTCCCATCACCCCCATCCACATACACAGTCCCGTCGCCCCCAGTCATATAGGCAGATCCATACAGTGACTCGTTCGCCCCCTCCCCCTGACCGCTCTGCCAGCCCCACTGCGTCTGCATCTGCCTCTCCGCGTCCTGCACCATCATCGCCGCCGCCTGGTAGTTCCCCGCGGTCAGCTGCGCCAGCCACGCGCGCGGCTCCGCGAAGGAGGGCTTCAGCTCCAGCGCCTACACATGACTCGCTCTGACGATCCGCACCCTGGCGAAGCAGGCGATGGCACGGTCGTAGTCCTGGAGGTACACGGCGCAGATGCCGAGGTTGTGCCAGGTCACGGGGTGCTCGCTGACGTACTGCAGCGAGTCATCGAACAGCTCCGCCGCGCTCTGGTACTCGCCCAGCCCCATGTACACGCGCGCCAGCTCGAAGCACACGTCGCGCGCGGGGTTCAGGAACAGGATGTGGTCGCGCACCTGCTCCAGGTCGCACACCAGGTCGTACTGCCGCCCGCCGCTCCGCACCTTGCGCACCGCGCGCAGGATCGCCTCCTTGTACGCCGAGAACACGTCCGCGTCGAACCCCGACAGCCGCAGCAGCGCCAGCACGCCCGGCAGCGACGGCACGCTCTCCTCCCGCACCGCGCGCTACGCTCGCACCCACGCACCACCCCCACCTGCAGCGCGAAGAACCCCGCCGGCGTCAGTCCCACCACGCTGTTGCGGTACGCCAGGCACGTGCGCGGCCACTCCTTCTTTGATGCGCCCACGCCGTACACGCAGCACTACGCCTCACTCTTGCATTGTTGGTCCACGCGGAAGCGCTCGTGCTGCGCGCTGCACAGCTGGAACCCGCCCGCCTGCTCCGCCCACGCGCGCATGATGCTCGCGTTCACCGGCATGCTCGCGTACCCGCGCGCCACGGACAGCGGCGCCCGCACCACGTCCCACTCGCCCACCTCGTACACGCCCTCGTCCGCCACCAGCACCAGCACCGTCGTCTGCCCATCGCCGCGCCACTGCTGCGCGCACCGCACCGCCCGCACGAACCCCGTCGGCACCGCCACGATGCTGCGCGGCGAGTCGCCCCGCGCGCGCTGCAGACACGGACCCAGCTCTGCCCACCACGGCAGCGTGGTTTCCTTGGCCTCCTCGAAGCTCCAGGAGTAGCTGCACCTCACAGCACCCGCCTGCACTCACCGGTAGTCCTCCAGGCACGCCGTTGGCGCCGCGTCCCCGCGCTTCAGCAGCGTCAGCGCGCCCGGCTTCACGGCGGCGCCGTCCAGCATCACCACGTCCTGCCGCGCCGCGGAGAGCACGCGAGAGAAGACGAGGAAGGGCGGCGCGTGCAACGCGCGGGGCACGAGGGCCACGCCCGTGTTCTCCAGCCGCACCGCCTCGTCCGTGTCGATGTTGAACAGCCCGTAGTCCATGTACCCCATCTGCACGAACTGCGAGATCAGCGGGTCGCGGCGCCACATCTCCACGTACGAGGAAGATGCCTCCGTCAGCACATATCTGCCTGTTACTATAGTGGATGGATGCGTACACGAAGGGAGGAGTGTCTGTGCGGGGCCACAGCTCCTTCATCTCGAAGAGCCGGTACATGATCAAAAACCCCAACTTTCCAAATCCAGCGCCCACCTCGACGATGTACAGCGGTTCTGATGTGTTGTGGGAAGGGTCTGCGTACCAATCAAGGACATAGCCCAGGATCACGCTGGCGTACATCTAACGGAATTACTGACTCCCGCTCGCTCATCCTACTTTCGCGACGTAGCCGTTCGAAGCTTCGGACAGGACGACTCTCTTCAACGCAGACGCGCTGTGGGGCAGCGTGCTAAAATACTGCTGCTGCAATTTCCAAATGCACGAATCCAAAAACCGCTTCTTGCTCTCCACCACCAAGTAGCCCTGATTGTCCACATTTGTCTGCTCCTTTGCCGGAGTCCCCTCGTCTGGAATCGCGTCCTACGCGTAATGCGGGAAAACGGCACATCACCCCTGTAGAGCAATCGAGGATGTTTCCCATTCCAGCAATGAAGACTGCGACTACTGCATTACGGATCCACACCACCCCTACCAAACTCCGAAACGGCACAGAAAAGAATGGCTCCCTCTCCCTTCGCTTTCTCCTCCTGCTCTTCGTATACACAAAACTAAAGGAGCGTGTTTCTGTGATCCGTTTCCTGTTCCCTCCATCCAGCGTCTTCTCGCAAGGCGCATTCTTTTCTCCCTCTATGCAGGAAGCTAAGCAGGACAGCGTGTGCATTTCTCTGATCCAGAGAGAGCTAGCCGTTTTGAAGCAAAAGGTCACCAAAGTGTGCAACATCAACTCTCTGCTGCTGAAACAGCGCAAAAAGGCCATGAAAGCAACGAAGGAGGCTCCAAATCGCGAAGCGTTTCGGATTGCGCTCTCCCTTCCAACAACGCGGTCTCTACTCACCATTCTGTATTGCATTTCTATTGCATGTCATGTAGATGGGCACTCACGGGAGAGCCAGACAGCATTCGCGCCCTCGACGACAACAATCCCCTGCTGTGTGAGCAAATTGTTGGCCTCATCCAGTACTTCCCATTCCGTTGCTTCACATGCAGAGACACGATGACCCAGCTCCTCTATCTCCCCCATCCCCTCTCCTCGGAAGAGCTGTCCGCCCTGGAGAGTGTCTGGGGCATCGTCGGCAACCTCTGCAGCATCCCCCGCGGTGCAGTCCTCGCACAGCCGGTTCCTCACCCCTAGCACGCCCTCCTCGCGGCGGACGCGCTGTTCATCCAGTGCAACACGCTCCTGGAGCTGGCGCCGCGCCTGTCGCTGCCCTCCAGCTCCTACGACATGTGGGCTCGCTCGCCCTCTCTCACGCGCAGACTCCTCTGGGCGCTCGCCAACTTCGCCTCGCTTCCTCAGGGCAGAGAGGTGCGGTCAGCGAAACGCCCTCACGGCTAGAGACTGCTGCAGCTCCAGGCCTGGCGGCCCCTCTACACGCTGCTGCTGCGGCCCTTCATAGCGTCGCCTCGAGCGCTTCCCTGAACTCTAGGCGGCAATTGCCATTGTCGGTGGAGTGTCTCTCCTCCATCCTCTCCATCTGTACGCCCTTGTTGCTGTCCTCATATGCAGTTCTCGCATTGACGCGCATCGACTTCGACCACACATCCAACACATCCCTCATTCCCTCCTATGAGCACTTCTCGAAAGCGCTCCTCGATCTGCAGACCCTCGTGTACTCTGCTATCTCTTGATCTCAGCTCAAGGACGCCCCAGGATGAGCGTTTTCAGCCGGTGCGCAAGCTGCTGGACCAACTCTTCCAGGGAGTGAAAGCCCTGTTCCTTGTTTGTAAAACAAGCATACGATTAAAAGAACAAAAACGCTACTCCTCGAACTTGGGCTTGACAGCGGCTCTCTCCTCCACCATTTCTCCAGCGCTCTTCAACTTGTCGTACTCCACCTTTCTCTCGGCCAGCACTCCCTTCAGCCGCTTCATCGAGAGCTTCACCTTGTGGAGGCGTTCGGGGTGGGGCATCACCACATTGCGCGACTTGCAGTCGTACTTCTCCGTGAGCAGCAGATTCTTCTCCTTCAACAAGACATACCACAGTTTGTGCAAATCGTCGTAACTCTTCAATCGGAGCTCGGAAGACTTCCACGCACGTCCTATTCGTCACCCACACCGACTAGAAGCACCGTAAACAATGTCCTTCCCAGCAGTCGAAGAGGCCTCCACGAACTCCTCCAACCCTCTAACAGGAATGGCATTCTTGAGAGTCAGAATGCGTCTAAAACTCATATTCAGAAATCGGCAATATGAATCTGGCAATCGTCGCTCTCTCCTCCGTGCGTGCTGCAACAAACACAGTGAATACTACGGATCCACCTTCCAATCGATGGGCTCCATGCCATGCTCCTTCAAATACGCGTTTGCCAGGGAAAAGTGGTGATGGTTGAAAAAGGTCGCTCCCTTGAAGGCGGACAGCGGCGAGGGCTAGGCATGAGAGGAAGCGTTGCAGGAATACGTGAACGGACTCGAGCACGTAGTGTTTTGTTCGATCCACGATCTTTCCCTTCTTCTACCCCTCAATTCCCTCCTTCACATCCACCTGTGCTGGATTTCCCCATAGCAAGAACACCACGTTGCTCTTCTTGGAATTGATCTCCTCGATCACCGCGTCCGTGAATGTCTCCCATCCCTGCTTCGCGTGCGAGTTGGCCTTGTGCGCCCGCACCGTTAGCACGGTGTTCAGCAGCAACACACCTTGATCGGCCCAGTGCAGCAGATTCCCGTGCTTCGGAGGCTCGATCCCGAGGTCGTTCTTGATCTCCTGGTAGATGTTGCGCAGGGAGGGAGGAATGGCCACTCCACGATTCACCGAAAAGCACATGCCGTGCGCCTATTGGGAACAGAGACAGATATACACCACTTGGTTGTCGTCGTGGTACGGGTCCTGCCCGATAATCACCACCTTCACATTCTCCCACTGGCAGTGTGTGAACGCGTTGAACACGTCCTGTCTGGGAGGAAAGATCTTCTGTCCGCTCTTCTCTTCCGCCTGCAGGAATTTCTGCGCCTAACGCTTCCGCCACGCACCTACCAGCAGTTTCTTAAAGTACGGCTTTGTCGCCTCCTTGTCGATGAACGTTCCCCAGTATCCCGGCACGCCGGAGTGGAACTCGCCAATCCAGGACGTTCTACCCCTTACTCCTCCATACAAACACAACTGTGGCGTTATCTCTGCCGGTTTGGGTGTAGACTGTTTGAACGGTGGATCGCTCTACACTGGAAACCCCTCTTCCTGCGTCCCACCACGATGTGCTTCTCCAAATCCTGTTGGAACACGGCTAAACATCAGTTTCATACTCAAAACGCACCTTCACTCCGTTTTGCCATTTTGGGCGAGGATCCTGCGGCCTTGAAGAAGGAATCCATCGTCTTTTGCGCGGCTCGCTTCATTGTGCTCTCGTGAAGGAAACAATGAATCCCGCCATTTTCCAACAAACACCCCACGCCAACGACTGCTGCGACTTCGAGTCCGTCTCGTACTTCGTGATCTCCCGGATCAGCATGGTCGCGTAGCACCCCGAATCTATGTCTCACATCGCCCCCTCGCTCCGACCCAGCGAGAACGCCACCTTCACGCTGTCGTCCTCGAGACTGCCCTCGATGGAGCGCGGCCGCAGCACCATCCGCCGGTACGCGCCATGCATCTGGTACTCCCTCACACACGTGCTCCAGCAGTCGCGCGCCAGCCCCAACTCCTGCAGGTACTGCTACGCCTCACCGCACATCATCACGCCCACGTCGTAGCAGGCCTGGAGGTAGGCGGGAATGGTGGTGCTGAGGCCGGGCAGCGGCAAGATCACTTGCTGGATGCGGAACTGCGCCTTGTTCGCCTCCGTCACCTCCACCACCTCAATCTACGCCTCACGCCGCGCCGCCGCCGCTGCCTTGTCGTTCAGGTCGCTCGTGCTCTCGTCCTCTACGCCTCAGTGCCGCGCACCACACCCACCGCACACCAGATCGCCGGGCACCAGCGCCAGCCCCAGCGCCAGCCGCGCGTTCACGAACCGGTTGAACAGGTAGCTCTGCACCGCGTGCACGTACAGCGTGCGCCGCGTGAACGGGATCGACGCCAGCGCGTTCTACGCCTCACGCGCCGCCCGCGCGCCCACGCTGAAGCCCTTGCCGCCGCTCTTGCCCAGCGCGCGGAACAGCGCGATCTCCGTGCTCATGTACCGTGGCAGCTTCTACGCCTCACGCCCGCGCGCTGCGCCTGCCTTCAGCGCCTCCAGCCCGTCGCCCGTGGCCTCGAACACGCACAGCGCCTCGGCCATGTTGGCGTTGCGGTTGCTGCGCAGGATGGTGCGCACCGCCGCCTCCCACTCGCCGCGCAGCATCATGCACCCCACCGCAATGTTCTTGCCCTCGTTCCCGAACCGCTGCAGCCCGTAGTAGTTCAGGTACCCCACCTCGCGCAGACTCGCCAGCACGCCCGCCAGCCGCGCGCGCAGCTCCGCCTCCGCGCTCTCGGGGTTGTTCTCGCGGATGCCGCGAAGCGTGATAATGAAGTGATTCCCGCGGTTCTGCCCCACGCCCGCGGCCTCGCTGACGTAGGCGAAGTCGCCGATGCGGATGTCCTTCAGCTTCTTCACGCCCTGCAGCAGGTCCGTCTACGCCTCACGCCGCACCATCGCCGCCACGGGGTTGATGCGGTAGGCCGTGACGCGCTGCGTGGTGACGGCGCGCTTGTCCTTGGTGCCGTAGTAGCTGAACATCTTCGGGTTGCGGTGCGTGATGTGCGCCAGCGAGTTGATCACCGACGCCGTGTCCTGCCCGCGCTTCTCCAGCGTGAACTCCACGTAGTTCCGGTCGGGGTACGGCCACCCCTTGCGCGGCTTCTGGTGGTACGTCGCTACGGTCAAGCGGGGCCGCTGCTGCTACTGTTGTTCTTGCAGCTGTACAGCACGATGCAATCGCCCTCCGTGTCCGACACGCACTCCGGGAACGCCTTGCGGATCACCTGGTGCACGCTCTTGCGCTGCTCCTTCACCGACAGCGCCGGCAACGTCAGCTTCTCCAGCGACGCTGGATTGCTCTTCACCGAATCCACAAAGGTCTGGATCGATGTGCACGTTGCGTCGTCGAACAGCGAGTGCAGCACCTTCCACCCTAGGAATGACGCGATTCTCCAAGCTGCACCCTCTTCCGGTGTCATTTTCTCCTCAACCACGCTGTCTTCTACACTGTAAGTGAATGCAATAGGAAAGACCAGGAGGCGCCTCCTCCTTCACCAACTCGACAATCTTTCCATCCCGGTCGATTTCCTCCACGATAAAGTCATCGCTACTGTCTTTCAATATGCCTCGAATTCCCTTTTCCTTGCTGACGTAGCTGCGTCTCATGCAACGCTCCAATTCACTTACAATTCGATTCCCACGTCCTTCTCGGTGGAGTAGTCCCGTACAGTTGTCAGCTCGCACTTCTTGGCAGCGGGCTCTCCCTCCTGAACACTCACCTCTTCGGCTCCTCGCTTGTTCGTGTCCTCCATCGTGTGCGCTTGTGCGGGTGTGTGGGACAAAACAATTCTAGAGGGGTTGTTTGGTCAGATTGTCCTTGTTCGTTTCTCCAGTGCATGAAGAGATACTACCGCGACACTCTCCCGTCCTGCAATCATCTCATGCAGCCGGATAACCCCTATTTCAACAATCCTCCCGACTTTCTTGCTCTCTCGAAGGAATTTCCCTCCCTCCTCCCCTTTGTCGGTGTCAACGAAGACAAAACCGTCTTCTTCAAGTGGTCTGAGCCGAATTCTGTTCGGTCCCGCTTTTTGTCTCAAATTATCTCTAGAGAGTTAACCAAGGTCCTCATGAAGAAGGATTTTCACATCGACTGGGACATGCCTGCCTCTCACCTGTGTCCCGGTATTCCAGGGCGTATCAACTACTTAAGTTGGTTGCACGATGTGTTGCATCTTCTTCCCAAGTATGCGCAAGCGAAGGATCCCCTTCTCGGCATTGATGTTGGAACGGGTGCTTCCTGCATCTATCCGTTGCTGGGCAACGCACTGTACCATTGGGAGTTCATCGCCACGGATATTGATCCGGAATCCATCGCCTCGGCAGAGTCTCTGGTCCGTGAGAACCACCTGGAATCTGCAATTCACGTTCGTCAGAGAGAGCCGGACCAGCCTCTTCTGAGCGATCTCGTGGAGTCCTCTGACCGTCCCATTTCCTTCTGCATATGCAACCCTCCTTTCTTCTCCAGTGTGGAGGAGGTGACTTCTATGACTGTTTTTCACTGTTAGTGGAAGGCAAATCCTCGCAACGCGTGCATCGCCACATCCACGGAGCTGGTGTGTCCCGGCGGCGAGATCGCCTTCATCACGCGGTTGATCGAGGAGAGCTGTTCGCTGACGACGCGCGTGGCTCTCTACTCCTCGCTGGTGGGCAAGAAGAGCAGTTTGCGTGTGCTGCTCCGTCTGTTGCGCGAGAAGGGCGTGCCGAGCATGGGCACGGGCGTGCTGTACCAAGGCAGGACCTGCCGTTGGGTGCTGTGCTGGTCCTTCGATCCTGCATTCGGGACCGAGATGAGCAAAAGCCCCCAAACGTACAAAGTGTTGGGTCATAAGAAGCGGGCGGATCTGGCGTTTCACGTGTCCGTCAGCTGTGAGGAGGCGTGGGCTCGCATTCGCGCGTTCTGTCGTGCCTGTGGGGTGAGCATGGTGTGTGTGAGTGAGTTGCAGGGAGTGTGTCTGAGAGAGGAGGAGTGTAAGGTGGGGCAGTACGTGTACCGCTTTCCGGGGTGCGAGCAGATGGGTGATGGGAGTGAGGGGGTGAAGGGTGTGGAGGAGGAGGTCAAGGACACGAGTGAGAAAGGGAAGGACATGAAGGAGGAAGGGAAGGACATGAAGGAGGAAGGGAAGGACATGAAGGAGGAAGTGAACAACACAAGTGAGAATGGAAATGACATAGAATGCTCCTTCTCCATTGCAGTGGAAGAGGAAGAAGATACGGAGGTGGTGCTAACGCTGCTGGTGGGTGCTGTGGAGGGAGATGAGGCGTAGAACGCGAAGAACCGGTCTCTCTTCTTCAAGGTGGGGGAGCAGCTGAAGAGCGATGTGCAACGGACCAACAGGCGGTGGAGGCGGCTTGCTGCAAAGCAGGGAATGGAATAGGTTTGTTTGTTCCATCAACGAAGCGGATAGTGGTTTCATTCTTTATCTCCAAGCCGCTCCCCTGTGAGACAGTGCATTTTTCTCCACTGCACAAATGGCCCCAGCACAGAACAGCAACGATGAGGAGCTCTTAAGGAAGATCCGCGAAACTGTGGATTACATGTCGTTTGCTGTCAAGAAGGATACGACCGTCAGTGGCTCTGTTCGATTCTCTCACTCCTGTCATCATCGGTAGATGGGTTTCAAGATGAAGTCGGAATCGGGAAAAGACATGTCCTTTGTGATGTATATCGAAGATACAGAGAATGGAAAGGAAGGTAGGCTCCGAAGTGAGTACCCTCAGGGAATAGCTCACGGAGAGTTTTGCGATCCGGAGGATGCGGATATCCTCGCTACTCTCCCTGCAGAAGCATTTGTACGAATATACACCGGAGAAGTCAGCGTATCGGCAGTCACTTCACTGGTCCTGCGCGGAAAAGTGAGCGTACGTGCTTCCTAATCTTCCTCATCCTTGTAGGTTCGCAATTTTGACTTGAACGGCGTGTCCTCCTTCATGAACTCTTTCGAGTTCAGTACAGAGATGTGGAATCGCTTCTATGCGTACCAGGATGAAGTCGAGGAGAGAAGACGGAATGTGGCTCGTGCTAGTGCGGGATTCCCTGTAGGCGTTCAAAAGGCTGGCTTCCTATCTGCATCCCTTCCCTTACGCGGATGCCCTCAGCTTTGCGTTCCGCCCGTGGTTGAGTGTCCAGTCCATCCAGGACATCTGTATTGCCATCATCTCCTCCTCACGCGCAGACTGCACCTCGCACGGCATTCCAAAGCTCTCGGACTTCATGAAGAGCTCGACGCAGCCCCCGCTCGTCACCTCCCCCCGCATCGCCACGGCCGCCTCCGTCCTGTCCCTCCCAGCGCTGGACCCCGTGTCGGACGACGAGCTGGACGAGAAGGAGCCCGTCGGCATGGCGCTCTCGCCCATTCCCTCCACCTCCGATGACACCATCAGTGACACGCCCACCACTCTTGCCACTGAGCCCTCCAACGACACTGTTAGTGGCACAGTCAACGACACAGGCACGGACACGCCAGCGCGTGGCGCAGAGAGCCGGTGGGCGAAGCTGGAGGAGGCGCCGTCGTGGTCCTCCGTGTTCGTGAACCCGCCGCTGCACCGCGTGCTGCTCCGCAGCATCCAGCGCGGCGTGAGCCACATCCTGGCCAACGCGGGCGCGGGCGAGCGGCACATGGCGGTGACCAACTACTCGGCGATCCCCTTCGGTGAGGCGGAGACGGAGGACTACAACCGCATGATGGAGCGCGTGAGCGTGGGCGTGTGGGCGCGGCGTGAGGCGTAGCAGAAGCTGCACAGCGTGTTCAACACGGACAGCGCGCTGGACCTGACGATGTACAACGACGAGGCGCCCGTGAGCGATGGTGCGCGGCGTGAGGCGTAGATGGACGTGTGGAGCGCGCTGCCGAACCAGACGCAGGCGCCGTTCGACGAGTTCGGGCGGAAGTACGTGTGGACGCTGTTCAACCACAAGCACACGATTCAGGCGAAGTGGGTGCAGGAGGCAGGGCTGAGGCGTAGAGACACGGTGAAGTCCCTGAAGAACGGCCATTGACGGCGCGATTGTTACATAGTCCACTTAGCGCGGTGTTTGTTAACAAACAGACGAATCCACCTTCACCGCTTTGATGAGCTTCTTGCCGAACACGCCAATGCCGGGCAGCACTGTCACGAGACTAGGAGTCATGGGGAAGAGAGACACGCACCTTTCGATCGCGAAGAGAATGAACTCCTTCTGCGGACTCACCAAGTCGGAGGGCGTGGAGGAGGAGGAAGACACGATCGTCTGGTAGGTAAGGATCATGGTACCGATGAAGGAAATACAGTTCATAAAGAACTCAGCGATGAGGAGACCGATGGAGAGAACGCGCCTCGACAGATCCCTGGCGACAACAGCAGTGTACACGTCCATTACCCCCGCAACGAAATAGGCAAGGAAGAGGAGAGTTGAGGAAAGGTTCCAAAGTGGCAGCGAGTTCTTCTTTGCTGCGAAGAAGGTGAGGAAGATGGTGACGCAGCGAGAAACGATGATCAGTTTTGTTGCCACTACAGTCAAGAAATCGATAAACACATACGAGAGAACCAAGAATAGTGATTCTTCTTGATCAGCTACAGAATGAGAAAACAGCAAAAACTAAACTTCCAGATACTCGATTTGCCAAAAGAGGAGGATTCCAAGGAAGAGGGAAACGCTGGTAGCTGTAACGGTAATGGTGACAAACAAGTCCCTCTTCATCTTGGTTGGCTTCAGCATTGCCTCAATTTCTTCCACTTCGTCGCTCATTGAAAAGGAAGAACCCGGTAGCAAGATTGTGCCACAACTCGCTACACAGTCGATGAGTTCCTGTGCTGACGACCGGCTTCAGTTACTCAAGGAGCTAGAATCCAGCGTAACAGGGAAGCGGTGCGTTCTGCCCATTGTTTCCTTCAATGAGGTTCTTCACTACAGAAAGGATGTGGGCGTGCTTTCAACTGCTAACCATTTCAGATTCAGGAATACAAACCCAAACCCGCCAGGGATAACGAGAACTTGTTACACGATTTGTGCAGGGACTATATAGCAAGCGATCTGAAGATGGAGCAGAGAATGACATCGATTCTCTCTGCGTTGCAACAAAACGAGTCTGATTGCACGAGTCGTGTTGTTGGAGAAGGGTCATGGAGTAGACAACCGGCTAGTGGAGCTTCTTCTCCGGTTGTCCAAAGGGATTCGTGGGCCTTGGGTTTGAATGTTATGGTGTAGACCCCTTTTCACAGAGACGCATGCAGCTCCCGATTGACTGCTACGGCGACATGAACCTCCTGTGGACTAACCAACGGACACAGAGCATCGTGGATTGTATCGCGACCGAAATGGATGCCATGGACCGAACCCCGTTCTTCAGTTTTGAAACGAGCATGCACCGCATGGAGGAAGCCATACGGGAAAACAAGAGGCTGGATACGGGAGAGGATGATTTCTCACGCAAACCCTCCTGTCCGTACGCAGTTCCATCGTCCTTTATTCGTGTAACAAATCGTCTGTAATATGAGCTGTTTGTTTCAGCGGTTATTCAGAATCTCACTAAGTGATTGATTCGTGTCGTGGTGTTGGCAGAATGGAAGGAACCGATTCCACCGCTCAAGGATCTGCGATGCATCAGGATTCTGAGACTGCCGACTTCGATGTTCCTGAAATCGTCCATTCCTCTGACAGGGAAGATCAGTCTAGTGTAGTGGGTATGATATTGTGACGAATCGGATTGAATGCTTGCAGTGGATGGGTTTTCACTAACGGTGGGGTGTAGACGGGAATACAGTCGAAATACATGACACACAAGAGGTTGAATCACATCCAATAACAGAGCTATCAGGGAAGCCGAGAAGGAAGGAAGAGGAAGCTGAAAGCGATGCCCTTCGTCTCGATTCGCTTTGTAAAGAAAAGGACAGAATCGAAAGGGAGTTGAAACAGGAGAAGCAAGCGAATCAAGAGCAGATGGAGCGGATCTTGAAACTAAACGAGGAGTTGATTGCCACAATGGAGGAAAAGCAGCTGCTGCAACGAACGATTCAAGAGCGAGATGCCACGATTGAGGAGCTGAGAATGGAAATGGAAACGCCGGATAAGTACATTGAGAAGGTGCTGCATGGTGCTTCCTGTAAATCATAGATGAGGGATGAAAAGGAATCGTTGGAGAGATCATACAAGAAGCAGTGCAGTGAAATAGAGCAGCTAAAGGACACTGTAATGGAACAGTTGGAGCGTGATGGCGTGATGATAAGTTGATGATTAGGAATCTCCGAACTGGAGGCGAAACTGCACGACCCATCGCAATCCGTGGAAGCAGAAGATTCCAGTACATCAAACAATGGGAAGGAAGAAACGGGAGAGAAGGCCAGAGTGGCGGCGCTGGAGAAGGCGTTGGAGCAGAAGGAGCACGCGCTGATCGCGGCACAGCAGCAGGTGATCGAGGCGCACACGCAGTACCAGGGCCGGCAGCAGGAGCAGGAGGACGCCCTGCAGCGGCAGGAGCGCCGACTGCGCGCGGTGAGCGGTGCGCTGCAGAAGAACAACGAAAGCCTTCGCGCGACCATCGCGGAGTACGAGCAGGCGGCAGAGGCCCATCGTGCGGAAATTGCGCAGCTGCGTGAAGAGGCGCTGAACCGTGCGGCGCTGGTGGAGAGTCTGAGCTCGCTGAACGCCGCGCTGGAGGCGCAGCGCGCGGCGGCCGAGGCGGTGGGTCCGGAGCTGGAGCGGCTGCGGCGAGAGGCTGCAGCGGCGCGGACCGAGCGAGAGACGCTGGGTCGGACGTGCTCCGAACTGAGGGAGGCGACGGCGGCGAGAGAGCGGGAGTGTGCGCAGCTGAAGGCGGAGAAGGAGGAGGCGACGGCGCGCGTGGCGGAGCTGCGGAGCCAGTGCGAGGGGCTGGAGAAGGCGCTGCTGGCGAAGGAGGAGGAGGAGGCGACGCTGCTGGAGAACCAGGAGCTGGTGGGGAAGGTGCTGGGGCTGACCCAACTGTTGGCGGAGAAGGAGAACGAGGTGGAGGGTCTGCGAGAGAAGGAGAAAGAAGTGGGCCAGCTGGAGGGTGAGAACGAGCAGAAGCGCGCGGAGCTGGAGGCGATGATCGGCGAGTGCGAGCGCATCATCAAGGAGATGGAGGCGGAGAAGGAGCGCGCGAAGGCGCAGCACGCGGCGGAGGTGGAGGCGGTGCGTGCGCGGCTGGCGGAGAAGGAGAAGCTGCTGGAGGCAGAGGCGCGGCGCGTCGCCCTTGCGGAGAGCGCGCGAGCGGAGCTGGAGGTGCGGGTGGAGGCGCAGGCGCAGAGCTACGTGGCGCTGGCGGCGCGGGCACAGAAGGGAGAGGGCGTGCATGAGGAGCTGCGGAAAGTGGTGGAGGCGATGAGAAGAGAGAAGGAGGCGTTGATGGAGAGCGTGAGGAGAGGAGAGGAGGCGGAGAAGGAGGCGAAAGAAGCGAAGGAGGCGATGGAGAGAGTGAGTGGGGAGAAGGAGGCGATGGAGAAGGAGGTGGAGGGGTTGAGAGCACAGATGGAGGAGATGAGAAGCAAGGCGGATGAATTGGAGAAGGCGTTGAAAGAAGAATTGGATGGGATGAAGGAAGAGTTGAAGAGAAGGGAGGAAGAGGTGGAGAAGGTGAAGGAGGCTTTGAAAGAGAAGGGGGAGGAGCTGGAGATTGTGAAGAAGGAGTTGATAACAACGGAAGAGGTGGAGAAGGTGAAGGAGGCTTTGAAAGAGAAGGAAGAGGAGATAGAGAGTGTGAAGAAGGAGTTGGAAGAGAAGGAAGAGGAGACAGAGAAGGTGAAGAAGGAAGTGAAAGAAAAGGAGAAGGAAGTGGAGAGTGTGAAGAAAGAATTGGAAGAGAAGAAAGAGGAATTGGAAAGGAAAGAGGAGGAGGTGAAAGAAAAGGAGAAGGAGTTGAAAGAGAAGGAAGAGCAATTGAGAATGGCAGTAGAAGAAAAGAACGCCGCGCTGCAAGAAAAGGCGGAGGCAGAAGCGCTCTCAAGGGGTTTGGAGATGGAGGCCAGTGCGGCAAAGCTGCTGAAGGACGAGGTCGAGGCCATGCGAGGCGAGAAGGAGGCGGCGACCGAGGCGCTGCGACGGCTGCAGCAGCAGATGGAGGCGTTGGTGCAGAGAGAGGCGGAGGCAGCGAAACTCCACGCGGAGAGGGAGATGCAATGGGAAGCACAGCGCCAGTCGCTGGAGGCCGCGAAGGCCCAGCTGGAAGCCCTCCTCGCTGCGCGGTCTGCACAGCAATCACAACAACCCTCACGATCTGCAGAGCCTACAGAGCCTGCAGTACAGTCAGAACAGTCTCCCGAACAAGCACAGTCAGAGCAGTCTGCACAGTCAGAACAGTCTGCACAGCCATCACAGCAGGCGGACAACACCCACGCGATGCTGCCACCGGAGGACTCGGCGCTGTACGTGCGGCACTTCCCCGAGGCGGGCATCGAGATCGTGGACATCGACCACGACGACACGCAGCCGCGCCTCTCCACGCTATCCACCGCCACCACACTCAGTGCCACCACAGTTAGCGAGTCACTGACGGCGGAGGAGGAGGCGCTGGTGGTGCAGCTGTCCAGCGCGCGCATGCGACTGAGTGAGAGCCAGGGCCGGCAGGCGGAGCTGGTGCAGCGCGTGCAGGAGCTGGAGCGGGAGGGCCGGCTGGCGAAGGAGGCGCTGCGAGAGAAGGAGGCGATGGTGGGTTCCCTGACGCTCTCCTTCAAGAACCAGAACGAGACGATCCGGCTGCTGCAGCAGACTCTGCAGGCCATGCGGGCGGAGCAGACGCACCTACTGCTGCGGGACAGCGAAGAGACGGAGAAGGATGTGGTTATCCGCGTGAAGGCGAGTCAGACGGCGATCGTGCTGGCGAGAGACGGGAGGATCACGGGGAGCGGACTCAGGGAACTGAGGGAGACCATCCGGGAGTACGACAGCGAGGTGGCGGCATACCGAACGAACTGCGACTTTTGGAGGAAGCAGCTGGAGGTGGCACGGAAGCGAATCAAGCGAATGGAGGACCTGAAGGGGAGGATGGAGCAAGTGCTGCAAGAAAAGGAGTCCCAGCTGGGAACGTGCTACAAATCCATTAGGGACTCGCATCATAGTGAATGACCATAGTTTGGGTATATTTGTTGGCAAAAGGGAAAATGCGTCAAGCTGTATCCTATGGAAAGGAAAGAAGGGTGTTTCAGACAGGCACACGGTCACAGCACCACCAAGACGGAGTACATGGCAGAGTGAGACCACCACAGCAGCAGGAGTCAGTAGCGAGTACTCGCTCTTCGATGACACAGATACGCTCCTTCCAAAAATAGGGGCAATTGCGTCTGCAAGAAACTGGCTCTTATTTGGATCCTCAGAAAATGGAAGCATCTGTTGGAGTTAGCAAGACGGAAGTGGGAGAACCTCAACAAGCGACTGAACTCACGGTAGAACACGGTGCTCCATCGATAGTGTAGGGGCAGTACAGACGGCTTTTTACGCGTAGCGTTCCAGATGACATCTCCCTGTTCTTTATGTACAGAGCCTTTCTGCTCCTGATGATGATCGTTGATGTGGGGCTGCTCTACAACGGTAACAACTAGGCCGTTACGTCATTTCTGGCCTATACAGCCTATGGATGGGTGCTGATCATCTTCGGTTTCATCTTCCTGTGGCACTTCGAGTTTTGGGAACTGGTTGTGGTTGCTGTTATTTGACGCTTGTCATTCATAGTACCTCGTGTACAGATGCGGGTCTTCTCTGTTTTGGCTCTTCTGCTCGTTTGACGCTGTGTTCCGCTTCACGGTTCACGAGTTCCAGTGGCAGATTGTTCTAATTACTCTGGGTGTAACAACGGTGACTGTACGATTAGCGAGAGTGTCTGAACCCTAGATTTCCTACACTCTATTTGTGTTCCATATTGCGAAAGTCTTGCGTGAGCTCCTTAAGAAGTATACTCCTGCTGAAATCAGACAGTATTACAACGGGGCGTAGTTTGAATTGTTCTGTTTGTTATTACGCTCTACCTTGAGATAGGTAACGACTCGAACAAAGAAGTGGGTCCCATTTGAAAAGGGAACAAAGACCAGTATTATCCTGCGTAGGTTGTAGAGACCAAATTATGGACTCGAAATCACCCCCGAAGCATGAGCGGCATGATCGTATCTTCGTAAGTCCCTGATGGGCGGGGAAGCGTAATCGACTAGTATGATATCCAGGCAATGGCCGAATCCATAAAGTGCGGTGATGGCAACAGTCTGCAGGATATATCGGACCTGAACGCGAAGATCCGGGCGATTTCCCTCCAGATGCGGCAGTCGATGTTACGGCCCATCTCGGTACGCACATTTTGAAATGGGTAAATGATAGGAGACCTCGGGACTGACGCAGGGAATAGGCAACCTGTTTTGTTGTTCAAACGAGATGATCCATAGTCTCAAAACATCAATTTCGCGTGCGATCACAGTATCCGTGCCACTCATCCCCTCTTCGACGATTATTCGTGATGTACTCGAAGATATCACAGAACACCAGTTTTTGGCACCTGCACCCGATCACGCATAGCATCCATTACTTTTTGATCCGTCGCAACCGCTGTATCGAGCTGATCACGTCGCAGAGCGTGTTCGACTACATCGCGAACGGCAACAGCGTGAATACCACGGTCGGCGAGGGCATCAAGCGGACGCGCATTCCCTTCGTCCCGCGCACGATGTCGATCCGCAAGGCGTTCAACATCATGACGGAGCGAGTAGCGGCGGTGCGCGGCGTGGACCGTAGAACATCCCGCTGCTGCTGATCGACTGGACGCTGGAGGAGCAGCGCAAGTACGCGGACCAGAAGCTGGTGTTCTACCCGAACGTGATCATGCTGTCGCAGGTGTACTCGATGCTGTGCCAGCAGTTCGTCGAGGACGGCATGATCGGCACTATGACCTCCCAGCTCGACATGGACGAGAGCATCCTCGGCGCCGGCCGCCCCGCCACGCGGCAGCCCGCGGCACGCATCGCGGTGGAGCGCGCGTCGCTGCAGCTGCCGGCGGCGGAGAAGGAGGAGCGGTCGTTCGAGTCTGCGATGAAGGCGGTGGGCAACCACTACGGTAGGCGCGGCGCGGGCGCTGAAGGGTAGTGTTCCGCGGCGTGGTGGAGCTGCTGCTGTGCATGGACCTGTTCCTGTCGGTGATGAACGTGCTGGGGTTCGTCGCCTACCGCGTGAGGTGCGCGCTGCGGGCGCGGCTGAGGCGTAGCGTGTTCTACCTGGTGATGACGCTGCTGTTCGTGCTGGAGTGGGTGGTGCGCTGCATCCTGGTCAGCGAGCAGCACAACTGGTGCCGCGACGTGGGCGCCGCGCGGGCGGCTGAGGCGTAGGGCTACGACATCGTGGCGCTGCTGGCGTCGCTGAGCTGCGGGTTCATCAGCGCGGACCTGAGCTCGGTGGAGGAGGGCTTCGTGCGGCTGATCCTGCTGGCGCGCATCGTGCGCGACTACCTGGTGTTCGCGCAGCTGATCAGCCTCTTCTCCAACGACGTGCGGCGCATCTTCAACCGCTCGCGCGCGCGGCAGAAGGAGAAGAACCTGGACATCACCTACATCTCCTGTGGGCGCGCGGGCGCGGCGTGAGGCGTAGCGCGCATCATCGCGATGTCGTGGCCGGGGTCGCTGTGGGAGTCCGTGTGGCGCAACAGCATCACGGACGTGGAGGACTTTTTGAACCGCAAGCACATGGGCCACTACTGGGTGTACGCGCGCGCGCGGCGCTCACCCGTAGGCTGAACCTCTGTGAGGAGGGCGAGTACAGCGGGAAGAAGCGCGCGCAGTTCTTCGGCGGGCGCTACACGCACTACTGCATCCAGGACCACAATCCCTGCTCGCTGAGTGGCGGCGTATGTGCGGCGTGAGGCGTAGACCAGCTGACGA
>ERZ827156.1769-NODE-1769-length-24247-cov-3.257440_pt1 | contig 24247 bp, 18 predicted proteins | sample MGYA00519919_ERZ827156 | MGnify/ENA primary metagenome ERZ827156 (study PRJEB31778, sample SAMEA3449269) | human gut metagenome | biome: human gut; feature: human-associated habitat; material: faeces | place: United Kingdom | collected 2010/2012 ...
ATCATTAAACACCGGGAATATTAGAATAAAAAGAAGCGGTTCTCACGGAGGACACAATGGAATAAAAAGTATAATAAATTGCTGCGCTTCAGAAAGTTTTCCGCGGATAAAAGTGGGAGTTGGCAATAAACCTAATCCTGAGTGGGATTTAGCTGATTGGGTGTTGTCAAAATTCAGCGGCGAAGATATGGAGAAAGTACAAAGCGCTATAGACAATGCTGTGAAATCCTTTGAAGTGATTTTAGAAAGCAATATAGAAACTGCTATGAATAAATTTAATTAGGTGCTTATTAAATTGAAAGGTGAGATATACCTAATATGAAAGTCTTTGAGCAAATATTAAAAGAAAATAATGAATTTAAAAAAATATTGTCTTGTATTAAATTGGGTATTAGACCAATATCAATCACAGGAGTATCAACTATTCATAAGTCGAGTATTATCCACTCAGTGTGTAAAGAAAATCTGAAGAAAGCACTGATTATAACGGCTGACGAGCTTGAAGCACAAACCATGTGTAAAGATTTATGCGGGATGGGGACGAAAGCTATATTTTTCCCGTATAGAGATTTTTGCTTTAGAAATGTGGAAGGTAAGTCAAAAGAATACGAACTTAAAAGAATAAGCGTGTTAAAATCTATAGTTGACGGTGACTTTGATGCTGTAATTACTTGCTGCGACGCAGCTTTACAGAGTGTTATTCCTAAATTTAAGCTTAAAGAAAGTATTTTTAAGCTTAAGTCTTCAATGGAAATATCAACATCGCAGTTAACAGAAAAATTATTAAGATGCGGATATGAACGCTCTGAGCAGGTTGAAGGAATAGGTCAGTTCTCTGTTAGAGGAGGAATATTTGATATTTTTCCACCTAAATCGCCAAGTCCGATTAGACTCGAATTTTTTGGCGATGAAATAGACACTATGTCATATTTCAACATTGAAACGCAAAGAAGAACGAATGTTATTTCAAGTTTTGAAGTAACTCCGGCATCAGAGGTATTGGTTAGCGATAAGGATAGGCTTATTAGGGACGTAAGATATTTAGCGGAAAAGCTCAAAAATAAAAATGAGAAGTTGTCATCTAACTTAATTTTAGACGCTGAAAAATTATCCTCAAATGTTAACATTAGTAATTTGGATAAATACATTAACCTTATATACGAGGATAATAGCTGTATATTTGACTATTTTTCAAGTGAGAATTTAATATTTGTTTCAGAGCAGGTTAAAATCAAAGAACATTTAAAATCATATTTTATACAATTTACAGAAGATATAAAAATATATTTGGAAGAAGGAATTATTTGTAAGGAGCTTGGCGATTATTCTAAAGATACTGAATATTTTAAAAACGAGTTGTTAAGTAGACAAGTTTTGTGTATGGACACATTCGCAAGTAACAATTATATCGTGGTTCCCAAGGATATTTTAAATATTAGCGCTTATGCAATCCCTGTGTGGAGAGGGGAACTATCCAATTTGTATGATGATGTAAGGTCGTTTTTGGATAGCGAAAAAGGCTGTTTAATATTAAGTGGTACTGAAAAGTTTGCTAAATCAGTTTGCTATAATTTACAAGACAAAGGGATTAATGCAAGGCTTTCCTTAGACTGCGATAAAGTAATGCCTGGTGAGGTTGTTGTGAGCAGTGGAGGACTTTCTTCTGGGTTTAGGTTTGAAGATTCTAAAATAGTTGTTATCAGCCATGGTCAAGGCGTTAGCGGAAGTAAAAAGCGTAGTGTAAAAAAGGCTAGTAAGGGAATATCTAACCTTTCTGAGCTAAAAAAGGGAAGCTATGTTGTTCATGCTACTCACGGTATAGGAATGTTTATGGGGATACATAGACTTAGTATGAATGGTGTTACTAAAGACTATATAAAGCTTTCGTATGATAAGGGAGATACGTTGTATGTTCCGGTGACGCAGATGGATATGGTGTCTAAGTATGTGGGAACTAAAGACGATGTTAGAGTTAAGCTTAATAAACTCGGGGGAAGCGATTGGCAAAAAACTAAAAAACGTGTAAAAAGTGCCGTAAAGGATATAGCTAAAAATCTAATTAAACTATATTCAGAAAGAATGAAAGCCGAAGGTTATGCTTTTTCAGAAGATAACGAGTGGCAAAAAGATTTTGAATCTAGTTTTGAGTATGTTGAAACAGAAGACCAAATTAGAAGTATAAATGAAATAAAATCCGATATGCAAAGAAAGGCTCCGATGGACAGATTACTTTGTGGAGATGTTGGCTTTGGAAAAACAGAAGTGGCGCTTAGAGCAGCGTTTAAATGCGTAACGGACGGGAAACAGTGCGCTATGCTTGTGCCTACAACGATACTTGCTTGGCAGCATTTCCAAACTGCGATAAAGAGATTTGAAAATTTTCCAATAAGGGTAGAGCTGCTTTCGAGGTTTAGAACAAGCAAACAGCAAGAGGAAATATTAAGAAGACTGTCTAAAGGGGAAATCGACTTTATAATCGGGACACACAGGCTTGTTCAAAAAGACGTAAAATTCAGAGATTTAGGGCTGGTAATAATAGACGAGGAACAACGCTTTGGAGTTGCGCATAAAGAAAAATTTAAAGAAATGTCTAAGAACGTTGATGTGTTAACTCTTTCAGCGACGCCTATTCCAAGGACTCTTAATATGGCAATGTCTGGGATAAGAGATATGTCTACTTTAGAGGAAGCCCCTCAAGACAGACAGCCTGTTCAGACATACGTTATGGAGTTCGATAAAGGTGTAATATTTGACTCCATAAGAAGAGAAATTCATCGTGGCGGTCAGATATACTATCTTCATAATAACATTGAAACTATTCAACAAACAGCAACGTCAATAGGTATGCAGATTCCCGAAGCAAACGTGGGGATTGCTCATGGGAGAATGTCTGAAAATGAGCTTTCAGAGGTTTGGAGAAAGATGCTTGAGCATGAAATAAATGTTTTGGTGTGTACCACTATAATAGAAACGGGTGTGGACATTCCAAATGCTAACACTCTTATAATAGAAAACGCCGATTGTATGGGCTTATCTCAGTTACACCAACTTCGTGGACGTGTTGGACGTTCTTCAAGAAGGGCGTATGCTTACTTTACTTTTAGACAAAACAAATCTTTAAGCGAAATATCTCAAAAAAGGCTTAGCGCAATTCGTGATTTTACTGAATTCGGTTCCGGCTTTAAAATAGCTATGAGAGATTTAGAGCTTCGTGGGGCAGGAAATATAATAGGAGCGGAGCAGCACGGTAATATGGCAGACGTTGGATATGATATGTATTTAAAGCTACTAGATGAAGCAGTTAAAGAAGAAAAGGGAGAAAGCGTGTCTGAACAAAACAGCGAGTGTTTAGTTGACATACAAGTTGATGCTAATATTCCCGAAAGCTATATTAAAAGTTTGGGTCAAAGGCTCGATGCTTACAGGAGAATATCAGATATAAAATGCGATGAAGACGCTTCAGACGTTATAGATGAATTTATAGATAGGTATGGAGATATTCCTAAGGCAGTTAGAGGTCTGATAAATATAGCGCTTATAAGAAACGTTGCAAGACTGTTTGGAATATATGAAATTAAGCAAAATAATAATTATATTTTACTTTATCAAAGTAAGCTTGACATAAATAAAGATTCAGAAATTATAAAAAGGATGAATGGTAAAATAACCGTAAATGCCGGGAATAAACCATATATGTCTATAAAATGCAATACAAACGATAAGCCACTTGAAATATTAATGAAAGCATTTAATTTGCGTAAAATTTAGATATTTTATTGTGTGTAGACAAATTTAATATAAAAATGTATAATTTTAACAAACTCTGTAAATATAGAGAGGTCGTGATTCTTTGAAAAAATTTAAAACACTGTCTTTTGTGCTTCTTGCGGCGTTTACTTTAATGCTTAGCAATAAAACAGGTGGTTATACTTCTTTTGCTAAAAACAAGGCAAATAGTGAAAGTTCTTCTAAAGTCAGCTCAAATGGAAATTTAAAAATAAAAAACGATGAAAGCGAAAATTCTAAAGAGCTGGATTTTATAAAATCACAAAAACCTGAAGATGGTGAATCTTTTAATAATAATTTATTGCTTTACGGAGGAATTTTTTTAATTTCAGTGTCAGCTATAGGGGTAATATTCACGATTATTCCGAAATCCAAGAAATCAAAAAAGCATTCGGCTAAAGCTAGGGAATATCATAATGATAATAGCAAAAGGAGGAAGTCTTGATAGTGTTTAATGAATCAGTTTCAGTTATTATACCGATTTTGAATGAAGAAAAATATATTGAAAAATGTATAATGTCTGTGTTAAATCAGGACTTTCCAATTGAAAATTTGGAGCTTATATTAATTGATGGAATGTCTGATGACAAAACAGTCCAGATTATAAAAGAATACATGGAAAAATATAAATTTATAAAATTAATATTTAATCCTGAAAAAACAGTTCAATACGCATTAAATGCGGGAATAAAAGCGGCGTGCGGAGAAATTATTGTTAGGATGGATGCTCATAGTGAGTACGCAGAAGACTACGTTAGTAAGTGCGTGCAATATTTGAAAAATACAGATGCAATAAACGTTGGTGGTCCGATGATTGCGGTTGGTAAAGGAGGACTTCAAAATGTGATTGCGGCTGCTTACCATTCTAAGTTTGCTCTTGGCGGAGGGAAAAATCACGAAGAAGGATATGAGGGCTATGCCGATACGGTCTTTTTGGGAGCCTTTAAACGTGAGGACATATTAAAATTAGGAATGTATGACGAACGTCTTCCGAGAAGTGAAGATGACGACTTGAATTTTCGTATAATAGAAAGCGGAGAGAAAATATACATTACTCCTGAAATTAAAAGTAGATATTATCCAAGAGGGAGCTATAAATCTCTTTTTAAACAGTATTATGAATACGGTCTTTGGAAAGTGGCGGTTATAAAGAAACATAAAAAGCCTGCCAGAATATCTCATTTAGTTCCGATGATGTTTGTGGCGTTTTTATTATTATGTTTGATTGCTCCGCTTAAATTTACTTTCCCTGTGTTACTATTATATTTATTGTTAAACTTTTATTTTTCGTTTACTAACCCTCGTGTTTCAAAGCTTAGCGATAAATTAAGATTAATGTTAGTCCACAGTATCATACATATAGCTTATGGAGTTGGATTTTGGGTTGGAATATTTAAATTTTGGAAATATAAGTGGTAATCAAGTTAAGGAGATGTGCTTTTGAACGAGCTAAGAGATTTACAGCTAAAGGGGCTTGAAATACTTTTATACTTTAAAAAATTTTGCGAGGAAAATAATTTAAAATTTTATTTGTGTGGAGGTTGTTGTATAGGCGCAATAAGACACGAAGGATTTATCCCTTGGGACGATGACGTTGACGTTTTTATGCCTAGGAGTGATTACGAAAAATTACATGTTTTGTGGGACAAGTTAGCAGATACCAAGCGATACGAGTGTGTTTATATGAAAAAGGATAATTTGTGTAGGCAAATATTTACCACCATATCAGACGCCTCAACAACGATGATAAAGCCTGACCATGAAGATTTAGATATTCCTCACGGAGTCACAATTGATGTGTTTCCCTTGGACGGCTGCCCGGAAAGTAGGATAAAGAGATATTCTCAAATGTTTTGGGCTTTAATATATTCTTTGTATTTTGCTCAGGTCGTGCCTAAAAATCATGGTAAGGGCATTGAGCTAATTGGCAAGTTTATGCTGAATATTGTACCAAGCGAAAAGTACAGGTATAAAATCGGGAAATTTGCAGAAAAAAATATGAGCAAATACAGTATAGCTGATTGCAAGTATATAACGGAGCTTTGCGCAGGACCTCATTATATGAAAAACGAGTATCCTAAGGAAATATTCAGCGGAGCGGTTTATAAAGAATTTGAGGGTTATAAGCTGCCACTCCCTAAAGGCTACGATGATTATTTATATATTGCTTTTGGAGACTACATGAAATTACCTGCAAAGGAAAAACAAATTCCTCATCATGATGCGATATTCTTAGATTTAACCACGGGGTATAAAAATTATAAAGGAAAATATTATTGTAAGGGTGATAGAAAATGATATTTGGTGCAATACTCGCAGGAGGAGTAGGCTCAAGACTTAATATTTCAAATATTCCAAAACAATTTTTTATTTTGGGAGATAAGCCTATTATTATACACACAATTGAAAAATTTTTGGTTTGTGAAAGAATAGATTGTATTTATGTTGGGATACATAAAGATTGGGTTTGCTATATGAACGATTTATTAAAGCAGTATAATATAGATACCAACAAGGTTAAACTAACAGAAGGCGGAAGCGATAGAAATTTAACGCTATTAAATGTAATAAACTCGATTGAAAGTGACTATGGAGAAAGCGATGAGCATATTATAGTTACTCACGATGCGGTTAGACCTTTTGTTACTTTACGTATGATAGAAGAAAACATAGATGCGGCAATAAAATACGGAGCTTGCGACACGGCTGTTGCTGCCATAGATACTATAGTAATGTCGAAGGACTCGGAATTTATATCCGAAATTCCTAACAGAAAGCTTATGTATCAGGGGCAAACGCCTCAAAGCTTTAATATGTCTATGATAAAAAAGCTTTACATGGACTTGAGTGAAGAAGAAAAAGCTGTTCTTACAGATGCTTGTAAGATATGTACGGTTAGAAATGTCGGAGTAAAAATAGTTGACGGAGATATGTCTAACATAAAGGTTACTACCGTAAGCGATTATAAAATGGCGCAAGCCATGCTTGGAGGGGTATCGGTTGACTAATAGAATATATCAACTGGTGAGTCCAAAAATGATATCGGTTAAGTGTTGTGATTTACCAGAAAATGATGTTATAATAAGACCAAGATATATGGCTGTGTGCCAGGCGGACCAAAGGTATTACTTAGGGAAGAGAGACCCTGCAATTCTTAAAAAGAAGCTTCCGATGGCTTTAATTCATGAGTGTTGCGGTGAGGTGCTGTATGACAAAACCGGGACGTATAAAATCGGACAAAAAGTTGTCTTGATACCAAACGTTCCCGGAAATGCTTTAGACACGGAAATTTACGAAAATTATCAAAAAGGTTCGTATTTTCTTTCAAGCGGTCATGACGGCTTTATGAGAGAGCTTGTTAGTATGCCGTTAGATAGAGTGGTGCCGTATGAAAATATAGATGAAAAAGTTGCGAGTATATGTGAATTTGTGAGCGTTGGAGTACATGCGGTAGAGAGGTTTTTAAAAATTTCGCACTCAAGAAGAGATGTAATAGGAATATGGGGAGATGGAAGTTTAGCGTATGTTGTAGCGTGTGTGCTTTCTAAGAAATTGCCATCTTCTAAAATTATTGTGATGGGAAGAAGTACTGACAAATTATCAAGATTTTCATTTGTGTATAAAACTTATTTGTCAGACGATGTTCCTAAAGATTTCGAAATTGACCATGCTTTTGAATGTGCAGGTGGAGAAGGAAGCTATTTCGCTATAGATGATATTATAAAATATATAAATCCTCAAGGGACAGCATTATTAATGGGAGTTAGCGAAAATAAGGTTGCTGTTAACACAAGAGATGTCTTGGAAAAGGGAATATCTTTAATAGGGTCAAGCAGGTCCGGAAGAGCGAACTTTGAAGAAGCTGTGTCTATAATGAGCGATAGCGAAACTCAAAGAAGATTAAGCGCTATAATCTATGAAGATGATTGCGTTAGAAATGTTTCTGATATTCACCGTGTGTTTGAAAATGACCTACAAACGCAATTTAAGACTGCATTTAAATGGAATATTTAGTATAGGAAAGGGATTTGTATGCCAAAAATAAGCGTAATAGTGCCTGTGTATAATGTGGGTAGATATGTGGAAAAGACGATAAAATCTGTACTCAGGCAAACCTTTGAAGATTTTGAATTAATTTTAGTTGATGACGGTTCAACTGACAACAGCGGAAAAATATGCGATGAATACTCTGAAAAAGATAATAGAATAAGAGTAATTCATAAGGAGAACGAAGGAGTAAGCAGCGCAAGAAACACTGGGCTTGATGAAGCTTTAGGAGAATATATCGGTTTTGTTGATGGAGACGATTGTATTGCAGGGGATATGTATGAAATGCTGTACAATGATATTGTGAAAAATAACGCTGATATAGCAATTTGCGGAATATGCAATTATTTTAAAGGCGGACGTAGGACAAGGCAATCAAATATAAATGGTTTTTGGAAATTTAATAATGTGGAGGCACTTAAGGAGGTCTTGGAAGACAGATTATTTTCTGTTAATCCCGTTAATAAATTGTATAAAAAAGAGCTTTTTGACAATTTAAGATATCCTGCTGGAAGAATTGCAGAAGATGCGTTTTTAACTCCTTTGTTAATGATAAGAGCTAAAAAGGTTGTTTATAATTCAAAGCCTAAATATATTTATATACATAGAGGAGATAGTATAACAACGTCTTATTTTAAAAAGTCCGACTTTGATGTTGTTGATGCTTACGATAAACATTTAGAAATAGTGAGAAAATTTTACCCTGAGTTAGAATCACAGGCTATGTTTAGACATTTGTGGTCTTATATGTATGTGTTTGATAAAATTATTATGAGCAATGATTTAAGTCTTCAAGACGAATATAATAAGGTACTTTTGATAATTAGAAAAAATACTTTTAAAATTTTGTCGAACAAACATTTTTCATTAAAACGTAAATTAGCAACAATAGTGTTATTGTTTAGCCCCAAGGCTTACGAGAAACTGACTGTTAAAAATAAAGGTCGAAATTTCAGGCTTTTTGACGCTGTTAAAAAATAAGATAGAAGGATAATTTTAAATGAAAAATTTATGCTTTATTGATTTTAATATATCAAATGTTGGAGGAATAGAAAGAGTACTTGTTTCATTGTGTAACGAGCTAAGCGAAATGTATAATGTTCATATAGTGTCGATATGCGGAGATGTAAAGGATTGTCACTATAATATAAACAGTAATATTAAGTGCTATAGTTTGGGTAATCCAAGTGAAAGCAGAATAAGGGGTCTTATTGTAAAGTCTTCTAAGAAACTTATTGATTATGTTAGGGAAAACGATATAGATGTTGTGTTTATGGTTGGACATTTTACTCCGCCTATAGTTCTTCCTATAAAACCGTTTGTAAATAGTAAGTTTGTCTTTTGCGACCACGGAGCATTAATGAATCAATACGATGATAAAAAAGCCGTGATTTTCAGGAAGTTAGCTAGCAAGTTGTGTGATAAGACAGTAGTTCTTACAGAGAGGACTCTTAATGACTACATAGATAAATTCGGGGTTAAAAAAGACAAAATGGTTTGTATATACAATTGGCTTGACGGTGAGCTTATGAAATATACTTCAGAGTATGATAGTGAATCTAAGATGATGCTGTCTTGCGGACGTCTTAGCTCTGAGAAAGGCTATGATATGTTGCTAGATATTGCAAAAGGCGTTTTTTCAAGATATCCTGATTGGCAGTGGCATATATATGGCGATGGAGAACAACGACCAAATCTTGAAAAGTGGATAAGGGAAGAAAAACTTGAAAGAAACGTAATTTTAAAGGGCTCAACAGATAAAATGTATGAAAAATACAAACATTATGGAATGTATGTCATGACGTCTTACAGAGAAGGTCTTCCGCTTGTGCTCTTGGAGGCAAAAGCTAATCATTTGCCAATTATAAGTTTTGACTGTTTAACAGGACCTTCTGAGATTGTCCGAGATGGTTTTGACGGATATTTAATAGAGTGCTATAATAAGGAGTCTATGATTAAAAAAATTTGCGAGCTTATTCGGAATAAGGAAAAAAGGATACTTTTCTCCCAACGAAGTACGGGAAATTTGAATTTGTTTGATAAAACTGAAATTCTTGAAAAGTGGATAAGCTTAATAAATAATTTATTATAAGGAGAAGTTAAGTGAAAAAGATAATTAGATATTTGCTAGTGTTAGTCTCCTTAAGTCTGTTTTTTAGCGGAGCGGTGTATTATTCTTTTAATGTGATGCTGTGTGGAGTGTTAGCGTTTTGGGTAAATAACCTTATTTATAGCTTTGAAAATGTTAAAAACAGAATATTTTTTATGTTCTTTAATTTTATGATATTTGTATTTTTACTGAGCAGACCAACAATAAGTATGGTAAGAGGGAATGTTTGGTGGTACTTTGCTGAAAATGACGTTATATTTGCGCTTAACGCCTTAATGCTCACGCTGATATTTTTGTTTTTAGGTCAGTTGATTGGGGAAAGAGCTATAAATCGTAGAGAAGGTATTGCTAGTTCTAAACTATTGTCAAGCAGTGTTAGCGATGATTTTATAAAAGGACTCAGGATAATATCTTTAATGCTGTATTTTCTTAGTATATTTTGCTTTATCGTTACGGAATTTGAAAAGCTTGTTTACATGAGAGGTAAGACTTACGAGGAATTATACACAAGTTTTAAAACATCACTGCCGTATGTAATAACCACGATTGGCAGCATGAATAAATATTTTCTTTGTATATTTTTGGCATCAATGCCTAAAAAGAAATTAGCATTTGTTCCACTTGTGTTGTATGTGGTTTCGGAGGTGCCTTCTTTAATTATAGGGCTTAGAAATCCTATTGTGTTAAATGCTATTTTCGCTTTTTTATACTATTTTATAAGAGATGCTTTGGAAAATCAAAGAAAGTGGCTTGGTATAGTTGAAAGGGTAGCGATAATAGCCTTTGCTCCGATTGCAATACTTTTACTTGGAGCTTATAATTATATAAGAGCAGGTCAAAAGGTCGTTCAGGGGGGAGCTTTTGAATTGTTTGTGGACTTTTTGTATAAGCAGGGAGTGTCTTTTGATGTACTGTGTATAGGTCATAACAGTATCCCTAAAATAAAATATACAGGGTTTGTAAATTATACTTTCGGCGGATTTATAGACTATTTCGCTCACAACAATCTGGCTCAGATATTGTTTGGGGCTCGCTCTCTTGGGACAGGAAATAACATTAATATGGCGCTTTACAGTAATAATTTTTCTCATAGAATGTCTTATGTTTCAAGGGGACAAGAATATTTAGATGGTAATGGATGGGGGTCTTCTTATCTACTTGAAACTTACGCTGATTTTGGCTATGTTGGAATAATATTATTCAGCGTTTTGCTTGGGTTGCTTTTTGCTTATATGATGGTTATTATTAGTAGAGGGAATTTTTGTTTTTCGATTGTACTTATTATTCTTACGAGCATATATTTTTGTCCGAGGGATGAGGCGCTAGGTTGGATTAATTTTGTTATTTACATGCAATTTTTATTGCCTGTTGCGGTTTGCTTTCTGTTTGCGAAGCTGTGTGTGAAAAGATACAGCTGTAAAAACATGATTAAGAATTATCAATGAAATATAAAAGTAAATTTGGAGGAATTAAATTAATGTTTGAACATTTTGGGTTGTTTGACATTTGGTCAACAATAAAGAGATATAAAAAAGCGGTGTGTTACATAATGCTTGCTTCGATATTGCTTTTTGGAACTCTTGGAATAATAAAAGTTTCATCTGTTTTAAAAAGTTTGGAAAGTTTTAATCAAGATAGGTGTATATCTTCAACGTCATATTATGTGGAACCCATAATTGACGAAAAGTTACTGGAAAATACGGACATGAGTTTTTACAAAACACTGCCTAACGACTATGTTGCAATATTGAATTCGGATTTTTGTAGACAGTATATTTATAACGAGATAACGAGTAAATATGAAAACGATTATATTGTAAAAAATAGTACCTTAGGCAGGGGTACAGACGCAATAAAACCTGATGAATTATCTATAATATCCATGAAAGAATTATACACAGTTTCGCAATACGAAAACACTATGTTATTAAACGTTATTTGTGAAACCTACGATGAGGGTCTTTCAGATACTGTTTTAAAAGCCTGCGAAGACTGCTTAGCAAATGTTGCTCAACCTCAAATTAAAAATTCTAACATAACTAATGCGGGGAATGTCAAACAAATTTTATCGCCGTCACAAGCAGCGGTGGCTAGTAAAAATTTGAAGAGTGATAAAGTAAGCAGTAAAAAGCAAATGTCTAAATCTCAAATGGTCGCTGCTAGTATTTTAAAAGTCATGGTTTTGCCAATCTTTATCATTTTTGTGTTATGTTGCGCAGTGGCGTGTTTAATAGCGTTGTTTAACCCTACTTTAAATAGAAAATCTGATTTTTCAGAGTACGAAATACCTATATTAGCGGAGCTTAACAACGATGTTAAAATAAGGGAGAATAAATAAATGCTGAATTATAAACTTAATAAAAAACAAAAATTAGAACAATCTTATATTTACGTTGCCAATACGATTTACAATGCAATGAATGACAAGGGCAGTAAAATTGTTTGCTTTACGAGCAGTTTGAGCAATAAGCTTGATAAATACTTAATCTTAAAAAACGTTCACGGAAAAATGCTTAACAACGGCAAAAATGTTTTGTTTATAAACACAGACGAATGTGTTAAAGATAATAGTGATGTAAATTTTATGAATATAAATGATTGCTCCAAGAAAATTTTACAAGATGTTTTAAACGACAATAAAGATAAATATGACATGATAATGGTAAATGCGGCTCCGGTTAGACTGTTTGCAAATGCAGTTGAGTATGCTAAGCTGTGCGACAGTACCATTATTATGGAAAGATACCTTTATTCGAGGTACAGCGATTACGAAAGTACTATACTAAAGTTAAAGCAAAATAATGTGAAAATAAGCGGAGTAGTAACGTATAAGTGATAAGAGGAGAAGTATGAGAACAAAAAATTCAGTTATAAATATCAGTATAAGCTGCGTATCTTACGTTTTTATAATGTTGGGTTCTTTTATTACAAGAAGTCTGTTTTCAACAACGTTGGGGTTGGAGATAGTTGGAATAGAAGGAACGTATCAAAATATAGTTTCGGCGCTTGCTATAGTAGAGCTGGGGCTGGGTGTTGGGATAGTTTACAAGCTATATAGACCAATTGCTGAAAAAGATTGGGAAAAGGTATCTATAATACTGTGTTTCTTAAAAAGGGCATATTTGGTTATAGCTCTTATAGTGTTGGGATTAGGAATTGGAATATCTTTTTTCGTTGGAATACCAATAAAAGAAGATTTTTCTAAGGTGTGGTTGTCGGAAATATTTATGCTTTATGTGTTGGATGTAATATCTTCATATTTATTTTCGCATAAAAGAGCAATGTTTATTGCCGACCAAAAAAATTATATAAATAACATAATCCACACGGTTATACAGGTTTGTATGTTTATTGGTCAGATTTGTATATTGCTGTTTTTCAAATCATTTGAGCTGTATTTGGTGTGCAAAATATTTTTCAGACTTTTAGAAAACGTTATTATATCCTATTATTTCGACAAAAATTATCCATTTATAAACACTAAAATAAATAAATCTATGCCTAGAATCGAGAAAAAAGATTTATTTAGTAATATAAAGGCTATGCTTTTACATAAAATTGCAGGTTTTAGTTTAACCTCTACCTCAAGTTTAATGATAATGTATTTTGTAAACCTGAGGGAAAGCGGAATATACTCCAATTATATGATGATAGTCACAGCCTTAATAACTATATCAAACGAATTTTTTAACGGAATTATAGCAAGCTTTGGTAATTTATTAAATACTGAAAGTAAAGATAAAGTATATTCTAATTTTAATACGCTTTATTTCATAAATTTTTTGATTTACTCATTTTTTACAGTATCATTTTTTAACTTGGTTACCCCGTTTATAGGAATGCTTCCTATTTCTGACGCAACATTCCCTTTGTGGGTGACGGTGTTTATATCTGGGTATTTATATATGTATGGAATAAGACAGTCGCTTCTTATGGTTAAGGTTGGAGCGGGAATATATAATCCTGATAAATATTTTGCAATAGTTGAGGCTGTTATAACACTTCTTCTTTCGTTTATACTTGTAAGAAAGATGGGGGTTGCGGGAGTTATGCTTGCTAATATGCTTAGTATGTTGCTTGTCCCGTTTTGGACTCAGCCGTATCTTGTTTATAAAATTGTTTTTAATAAAAAGCTGAAGCCTTATTATTTAAAATATGTTGTTTACGCTGCTCTTACGGTTTTATATACGTTTATTTCATATGAAATTTGTAAAAAATTTGATTACTCCGGTATTTTAAAATTAGTGTGCAACGGTCTGGTCTGCTTGACGGTGCCAAATGTTATAAATATAATTCTTTTCTACAGAACAGATGAATTTAAAAGAATTTTGGATGCCGCAAAAACTGTGTTTAAAAGAAGAAGTAGGGTGTAGATTTTTAAAGGAGAGTAATGTGGATTGAAAGATATAATTGATATAATTCTTTATGGAATACAAATCATATTACCTTTAATAGCGTTATTAATTGTGTATAATTGTTTTAAGTCTGTGAAAAGAAGTGCGAGGGGGAACACTCCTTTAATAGCATTAGTAAATAAGGTTACTAAAGAGAAAATACCGGTTTTATATTGGGAAAATTCTATAGGGAGAAGTAAAAGCTGCGACATTACGATAGACAGTACAACTGTGTCGAGAGACCATGCGGTGCTGTTTCGCAGAGAAAAAGGATGGTTTATTTCCGACACAAACTCTAAGACCGGAGTTCTTGTAAATAAAAGAAGGATTTCTGAAAGCAAACAGGTTTATATTAACGACGTGATTGAAATAGGAGGAATAGAATTTTGGCTTAAAGAAGCTAAGGTTATTTCCGGGTATAAAGACTGGTTTTCATTTAAAGACAAAATATTTAAAAATGTTTTATCTCCAGGACTTTTGCTATTTTATGTGAGTTTATTTCATGTGTTGGTTGGAATAGAGCTTTGTTTTTCAAAGGGACAGTTTGAATATGAACCTTTGATGGTTGCAGGATTAATAGTTGTAATATCATGGATGTATTTTATTATCAATAAATATTTGTTTAGAAGAATAAGCTTTGAGATGGAAAGTCTTGGGATACTTTTAAGCGGAATAGGAATTATGACGATATGCGGAAGTAATTTAAATGATACATATAATCAACTTATAGCCATGACAATTGGGTTAGCTGTGTTTGATATTATTATACTTTTTATAAGCAATCCCGACGTTGTTATGAAATGGAGAATTGTTATAGCGTGTGGCGCTATAGGACTATTTGTGGCAAACATTGCGCTTGGAACAATTAAAAATGGTTCTCAAAACTGGATAATTTTAGGACCTGTTTCAATTCAGCCTTCGGAATTTGTTAAAGTGGCATTTGTGCTTGTTGGAACGTCGACGCTCGAAAGGCTACAAACTACTAAAAATTTAACTGAGTTTATTATATTTTCCGGACTTTGTATGGTGTCGCTATTCATAATGGGCGACTTCGGAACAGCATGTATATTTTTCGTAACGTTCCTTATAGTAGCGTTTATGAGGTCGGGAAGCGTGAGAACCGTAATATTGATTTGCTCAGCGGCGGCACTTGGGGCTATGATGATAATAAAATTTAAACCTTACATAACAGATAGATTTTCCGTTTGGAGACATGTTTGGGAACATATGAATGATATGGGATACCAACAGACCAGAGTTATGACATATTCTGCAAGCGGAGGACTGTTTGGTTTAGGAGTTGGAAGAGGATATTTAAAGAATGTGTTTGCCTCAACGAGTGATTTGATTTTCGGAATGCTTTGCGAAGAGTGGGGACTTATCTTAGCGTTAATAGTTGTTTTTTCTATAGCGATGCTGTCTGTTTACTCTAAAAAAGTGAGCATAAACAGCAGGTCTACTTTTTATTCTATAGCAGCGTGTTCTTCTGCGGGACTGTTACTATTCCAAATGTGTTTGAATGTGTTTGGTGCCACAGATATTTTGCCTCTTACGGGCGTAACGTTACCATTCTTGAGTGCGGGGGGGTCGAGTATGGTGTCGACGTGGGGGCTTTTAGCGTTTATAAAGGCTGCTGATGAAAGAACTTATGCTGCAAGGAGATAAAGCCAATGAAAAATACGAAAGTTAGGTCTGTTATATTATATTTGCTATTGCTGGGATTTCTTTTCGGAATAGGATATTTTGTTTATAGTTATGTTACAAATGGTAAAACATGGGCAGTCCAACCGATTAATAAACATCTGAGTTCGGATAAGGATATTGGTGGGAAAATATTTGATAGAAATAATGTGGTGTTGTGCCAGACTGTTGACGGAAAAAGAGTTTATAGCGATGATGAGCTAAAAAGAAAAGCTTTGCTTCATACTGTTGGTGATGGACCGGTGTTAATTCCGACTTCTGTTCAAAGCAGGTATAACGCTGAGATATATGGATATAATCTGATTACAGGTTTTGGAGCGCCTAAGAGATTTAGCTCTTCAAACGACGTTAAGTTGACTCTTGACAGTGATTTGTGTGTTACCGCTCTTAAAGGGCTTGGAGAACAAAAAGGAGCTGTTGTGGTGTATAATTACTTAACAGGTGAAGTCGTTTGCTCTGTCAGTACGCCCACGTATGACCCTAACAATCGTCCGGACATTGAGCATGAAAGCTCCGATAAATATGATGGAGTGTATATAAACAGGGTTTTGTCTGGTTCATATACTCCGGGTTCTATATTTAAGATAATTACATGTGCTGCGGCTATAGATAACATAGATGATATTTATCAGAGAAAATTTTTATGTAACAAAGAAGAAGACGTTTCGGGCGATAAAATAACTTGTATGGAGCACCACGGAAGAATTGATTTAGTAAATGCTATGTCTAAATCGTGCAATATAGCGTTTGCCGATATTGCCATGGAAATAGGGAAAGATAAAATGCGACAAAAAGCTGAGGAATTTGGGTTTAATAAAAAATATACAATTGATGGTGTGGATATAGCTGAAAGTAGATACAATGCCGATAACGCAAAACAGGTGGACCTTGGTTGGTCGGGGATAGGACAGTATAATGATGTGGTAAATCCAATGCATATGCTTATGATAATGGGCGCTATTGCAAATGAGGGAGTACCCGTTGAGCCATATATGGTAAAAAGTGTTGGCATTGAAAAGCAAGATGGTATTATGAATAATCGACCCAAAAATATGGAACGAATGGTGTCTGCTGATACCGCTAATAAAATAAAAGATATTATGAGATACACGATTAAAAACAGATATGGAGATTCTATGTTTCCGGGCATGGAGATGTGCGCTAAAACAGGTACGGCAGAAGTCGGGGAGGGAAAGCAGCCTCACGGATGGATGGTAGGCTTTTCGCAAGATAAAAATTTTCCGTATGCTTTTGCTGTGATAGTCGAAAATAGCGGATTTGGAATAAAAACAGCGGGACCAATAGCATCTGATGTTATGAAAAGTCTTCACAGAAAGTGATTTTGCGACAAAAATTTTATGACATTAATTTTCGATAGTGGTACTATAAATAAAGTTAAGAAATTTAACAAAGTATAAAAATTATATAAAAAGTACTTGACAATAAATATATTTTGGTATAAACTACATTAGTACTAAGGTTATAAATTGAAATATTAAAAGGAGGATTTTTTATTATGGATTATGTACTTAAGACTACTGACCTTACTAAAATTTATGCACATAAACCTGTGGTTAATAAGGTTAATCTTAAATTACGCAAGGGTGACATATACGGGTTTATAGGTAAAAACGGAGCCGGTAAAACAACAACCATAAGAATGATAGTTGGTCTTGCTCGCTCTAACGGGGGAGAAATTGAACTTTTTGGGAGCAAAGATTTAGCGAAGGGACGCGCTAAAGTTGGAACAGTTATAGAATATCCTGCTTTGTATCCTTATATGACAGCAAGGCAAAATTTAGAAGTTCAAAGAAAGTTATTGGGCGTAAAGGAAAAAAATAAAACCGAAGAAATATTAGATATTATAGGTTTAAAAGACACCGGCAGAAAGAAAGCAAAAAATTTCTCATTGGGAATGAAACAAAGGCTTGCTATAGGCTTAGCGTTAATGGGTGACCCTGAATTCTTGTTTTTAGACGAGCCTACTAACGGTTTGGACCCCGAAGGAATAAAAAATATTAGGGATTTAATTCGTAAACTAAATAAAAAGCACAACATAACAATAATGATATCAAGTCATATATTAGGCGAGCTTTATAAAATCGCAACTTGCTATGGCGTTATAAATAACGGAGAATTAGTGGCTCAATTTGATGCTGATGAGCTTTCAAAAAGAGTAAAGCAAAGCATGAAGATAAAAGTTAACAATGTTGAAAAGGCTTGTAAGATATTATCTGAAAAAATGGGTATTTCAGATTATTCAATTGAAGGGGAAAACACAATTGTTTTAAACAGTAATTTTGACAAGCAAGGTGAAATAAATTCAGCTCTGTCTAAAGAAGATATAATAGTCCACTCTATAAACACAGAGGGCGGAGATTATGAACAATATTTTATAGATTTAATGGGGGGAAGTAAGAATGCTTAATTTATTAAGATCAGATTTTTATAAACTTTTTAGATTAAAATCGTTTTACATATGTGGAATAATCGCTACCATTTTAGGAGCTTTTGATGTGTGGTTCCTTAATCACAATGTAAATTCTGAGTTAGGAATAGACGCAAGTGTTCTAGGTTACAATGGAATATATGCATCTGTTATGTGTTTAGGGGAAGTCGTTTTGCTTTTGAGTATATTTGTTGCAATGTTTATCCCAAGTGAGTTTTCATATGGAACGATTAAAAATATTGCTTCAAGAGGAATAAGCAGATTTAATATATATGTGTCTAAGTTAATAGTGTGTGCGTTTGTTACGGTTGTTTACTCGCTAACAGTTGGCATAGTAGGATTTACTACTGGCTCAATTATGTGGGGAGTAGGCGATTTTTCAGGAGAAATAGCTTTTAATATGTTTAAATCAATAGGATTGTTTTTATTAGCTGTGTTTGCTATGGAATGTATAAACATTATGGTAGGTTTTTTATTAAGACACACCGGAGGAACTGTGGCAACTGTTTTAGCAATAAGCACTTTGGTTCCAACTTTAATTCTTATAGCTGAATTTTTCTTGAAATCAAAATTTGATAAAGAAATTGAACTTTCAAAGTATTGGGTAGGTCAGTATTATGGAATGGCTAAGCTAGACGTTGCGAATGATGTTTTGCAAACAGGAATAATAGTTTCATTGGTTTATATTTTTGTTTCTTCTGCTATAGGAATTTACTCATTCTATAAAAGAGATGTAAAATAATAAATATATTAAAAATAGCCGCTCTTATTAATAGAGTGGCTATAATTTTTTGTTTATTAATAGTATAAAAAAATTTTGATGACATTCATTTGTTTTTGTGCTAAAATATGTTAAAAATATTATGGGTGTGAAAAAATGAAATATAGAGATTATAAGTTTTTATTATTTGAATTTTCGATGTTACTGTTTCTTATACTTTTTAATAATTGCTACGCTGAAGGCTTGACTCCGAATGTTATATCAGGTGAAAACTTTGGGAGTTTATGCGAAGTGTTTAAAAGTGGTGATAAGGAATACATATTAATAAGTAAAGACAGCGAAAATACTAGAATATCAAAATTAAATACTATTGATTCAAGCGTAAAGGAAGTAGGAAAAATCAAGATAAATTGTAAATATTGTTATTATCAAGGAAACAGAATATATATTTTATCTGACCAAGCAGATGGAAATGATTTTTCTTTAGGCGATTCTACAATCTGTCCGATGGTTTATGTTTATGATTTGCAAAATAAGGTAATAATGTCCAAAGCGGCTCTTAAGGATGAAATAATCAGTAAAGAAAGGTTCTGTGTGGACAACGATGGAAGAATGTATTACATTTACAAAAATAACAGTATAAAAACCTTATCTTATTACTGCGATGACGAACAAACCATTGATTTTGAAGGTCCTATAAATTCCATATCATTTAACGAGAGCAAAGGCTTGATTTATGCAATTAGCAATTTGTATTCTAAAATTTTTATATATAATATTCAAGATAGAAGTATTAAAAATTTTGACGCTTTTGATGATTGTCCTAACGGCAGAATTACGTTTTTAGAAAATGATAAAGTGCTTGACAGCTTAAACTATGTGTATGAAATTACTCAAGAAGGTTTAAAGTTTAATAAGAAATTTCAATTTATTCCAAGAGAGAATTTTTATAATGCGTGTAAAGTGAAAGATAAAATATTGTCTTATAACGGGACCGACAAATTTTATGTGTTTGATAACGCTACTTACCAATTGCTGGGATACATAAAAATTAATAATAATGTTGCTTGTTTCTCTGATGAAGAAAAATTATTATGTATATGTCAAAATGATGGGGTGTATGTTTATTATATAGTAGACGTAGATTTATACAGTAATTTAGAAGAAAAGGTTTTCACTGAAAATGACAATGTATTTAAATTTAATCCCAAAAGCGGTATATACGATAATGTTGTTCTTGATGAGAATTACCACTGGGAGTTGATTTTACAAAATGATATTATTGTTGATAAGTACAATAGCTTAAATATAAGTGTTATAGACAAAAACACTGGAAAAAGCGAAAATCTTAGTTTGAACAACGGTACTTGTGTTGAAGGAAACTGTATAAAGATATTTCCTGGCAATATGAGTTATAATAATTTGTTTTCTTATGATTTAGAAATAAGAGGGTTGTGTAATAGCATAGGAGAACCGTGCGTTATAAAGCATAAATTTGAGATATATTATAAATTACCGCAAATGGAAGAGTGCTACATATCAAGTGACGTTTATAATATTGATTATCAAAATATGCGTATAACTGGAGTTCAACTTCAAACGTCTATAACAGCTTTTAAGAATAATTTTGACGTTAAAGGTTATAGCATGAAAATACTTGACAGATACGGAAGTATTAAAACAAGCGGTAAAGTCGGAACAGGAACTATCGTAAATTTTTTAAAAGACGACAAATTATATTATCAATTTAAAGTTATAATTTACGGCGATATAACAGGAAACGGAAATATAACCAGTAAAGATTTATATGTTTTGAGGAATTATCTATTGGGAAATTCTAAGATTTTAGGAGATTTCTTAATTGCGGCAGATATAAACCACGATAATAAGGTTGATACTTTAGACCTTTTATGTTTAAGTGAATACTTATTAGGTGAGTATGAAATAGTTCAAGAATGAAAAGAGGAATTTTAATGGAATGTCTTGTAAAAATATATAATAATGAACAGCTTAGTAATTTAATATCCGTTTTATCATTTAAACCTAAAAAAGTAATTTTTATTTACGATGATAATATAAATGATGTAAATGCGTTAAGTTCGATAGAGTATGCGTGTGTTGAAAAGGTGGAAGGGATTAATTTAGAATTTGTGAATGTGAATAGCCAAAGCTTAGATGACGTTAGTAAAAAATGTAAAAAAATTATTCACCGTAATCGAAGCTGCTATTTTGACATTACGGGAAGTGAAGAATTGGTGGCTATAGGGGCTTACTTGGCGTGTGCTAAAAATTTCGTTCCTATATTTAAGATGGACATTAAACGTCGAAAGCTTATAAATATATATGGTTGTAATTTTTTGTCTGAAAAATTTTCTATGCCAAAAATGTCTATAAACACTCTTTTGATGAGTCATGGGGCTAATATAGAGGGATATTTCCACCCAACTCCAAACGAAAATTTATTTGAGCCTATTTTAGAATTTAGTGATATTGTGTTTAATAATATTACTTCTTGGAAAGAGCTGTGTGTTTATATTCAAACCGGCGCTAAAGCACAATTTGTGGAGGCAAAGCCTTTGGACTTCAACTCCCCCCTAAATATCCCAAACACAAAAGCTCATCTTACTTATAATGCTCAGAAATTATTACATAGCGCTCAAAAACTAGGATTTATTTATAATTTAAAGATAGATTCAGAAAATTGTAGGTTTAAGTTTAAGGATTTGCCTATAAAAAAATATTTAACAGATTTCGGCTCATGGCTTGAGCTATACGTTTTTATAAAACTAAAGCAAAGTAATATTTTTGATGACGTAAGATTGAGTGTGAAATTAAATTGGGATAGAGTAAAAAAATCTACATCTGAAGTTGTAAATGAAATAGACGTCACATTTTTTAACGGAATACATCCTGTATTTGTATCGTGTAAGCTTTCTGACCCATCAACAGAAGCACTTCAAGAGTTGAGTATGTATCCAAACTATTTCGGAGGATGTTATTCCAAATGTATAATGGTAACACTGGGGAACTTTAAAGCTGAGCGTAACAGCGTGTATAATAGGGCGATACAAATGGGAATAGGCGTGATTGATGCAAGCGACATCAAAAAAGACAGATTTATAGAAACTATAAAAAGAATTTTAAAGATAAAAGAAAAATAAAATATCTCTCCCTTGAATATTAAAAACATGAAGAATAATTCATATGTATTTATCAAACATTATTTATATATAAACAGCCTGAAAAGGGAGTTTTGTGATAGATATGTATAAATTTAACGGTTTTACTGAAAAAGCAAATGATGCAATTAACATAGCAATTAAATGTGCGCAAGAATTTGGTCACACTTATGTTGGAAGTGAACATTTTTTTCTTGGACTAATAAAACAAAGCGATGGAATAGCTAGTTCTATATTGTCGGAATTAGGCGTTAGTCCCGACATGGTTGAGGACATAATAAAGAAAAATATAGGAGTTGGAAGTCAAACTGTGGTAAACACAAATGATTTTACTCCAAATGCTGAAAACATATTGAAAAATTCAGCTCAAAAGGCGTCCATGGTTGGGGATGTGCGTGTTAGTACCGAGCATATTCTCACAGCTCTTCTTGAGCAAAAAAATTCAAGTGCATTAAAGCTTATTGAAGAATTAGGTTTAGACAAAAGTAAAATAGAAAACAAAATAGATGATTCTTTAATGTTTAATAAAAGTGTTGACGACGATGAAGATTATCACGGTATAAGCTTTATAAGACTTAACAGAAATAAATCTAACAATTTCAGTGCGACAAAAACTCTTGACAAGTATAGCAGGGATTTAACAGATATTGCGTCTAAGGGCGGAATAGACCCTGTTATAGGAAGAAATAAAGAAATCGAACGTGTTATTCAGATACTTTCAAGAAGAACGAAAAACAATCCTTGTCTGATAGGGGAACCCGGAGTAGGAAAAACAGCCGTTGTTGAAGGGTTGGCGTTAAAAATTTATATGGGTGAAGTTCCGGAAATTCTAAAAAACAAGAAAATAATATCTCTTGATTTAACAGGAATGATAGCCGGGACGAAATACAGAGGAGATTTTGAAGACAGAATAAAAGCTATAATAGATGAGGTACAAAAAAGTGGAAACATAATATTATTTATAGACGAACTTCATACCATAGTTGGAACGGGTTCAGCTGAAGGTTCGGCAGATGCAGCAAATATTCTCAAACCGTGCTTAACGAGAGGAGATTTCCAAGTTATAGGTGCAACCACTATAGATGAATACAGGAAACAAATAGAAAAAGATGCAGCTTTAGCACGACGTTTTCAGTCGATATCTATAGGGGAGCCGTCGCAAGCTGAGGCAATACAAATCTTAAAAGGAATAAAAGAAAAATATGAAAAACATCATAAAGTTGTTATAACCGATGAGGCGATAGAGTCGGCAGTTAAGCTTTCCTCGAGGTATATAACAGAGCGCTTCCTTCCAGACAAAGCTATTGACCTAATTGATGAGGCCTGTTCAAGAGTCAGACTTAAAGATTATACTGTTCCCGATAAAATAAGTAAAATGGAGAAAAGAATACGCCAATTATGTAAGGACAAAGAATTTTCAATAAACACTCAAAATTTTGAGTCTGCAGCAAAAATAAGGGATGAAGAAAAAAAGTTAAAGGCGATTTTAAAGCAGGAAAAGGATTTATGGACAAACCAAAAAGATAAAGACAGCAGACAAGTTTTGAGTACGGACATTGCTCAGGTGGTTTCAAATTGGACGTCTATTCCGGTTTCGGAAATAACGGCCGAAGAAAGCAAAAGACTTTTAAACATGGAAAACATATTAAAACGAAGAGTAATGGGACAAGAAAATGCTATATCTGTTGTTTCCAAGGCTGTAAGAAGGGGAAGAGTTGGGATAAAAGACCCCAATAGACCGATAGGTTCATTCATATTTTTAGGACCTACGGGAGTAGGTAAAACGGAGGTATGTAAAGCGTTAGCGGAGGCTGTGTATGGAAGCGAAGACGCTCTGATAAGACTTGATATGTCTGAATT
>ERZ827156.1775-NODE-1775-length-24235-cov-4.375186_pt1 | contig 24235 bp, 50 predicted proteins | sample MGYA00519919_ERZ827156 | MGnify/ENA primary metagenome ERZ827156 (study PRJEB31778, sample SAMEA3449269) | human gut metagenome | biome: human gut; feature: human-associated habitat; material: faeces | place: United Kingdom | collected 2010/2012 ...
CACGAGAGATTCACTCTGCGCAAGGGTGAGCGTCCTCATGATATGAAGTTCTAAGTGTGATGACTAGCTTTGTATTGTGGAGATTTGCGTTGTTTGGTTGGACACATGTGGAACAGAAATACACTCTTCCGTCCGTGCCTGCGTGAAATCCGTTGTATAGTGCCAAACCATGTCCGAGTCCGTGAAAGAGAAAGTGTTCCCCTTTGGAGAGAGCGATTTCCTCGTCGAGGAGTTCAATCCGGAACAATTTCTTGCCAAGTACGCGTCGTCGTGTGAGCTGGACGAGCTGAAGGGATATTTGGCGGAGTTCGTCGCCCAGTGCGAACGAGCGATTACGAACATCATGAACACGGATTACGAGTCCTTCGTGTCGCTCGCCATGCGGCTGAAAGGATTGAAGGAGAAACTCCAGAGTATCAAGACGCCTCTCGAGGAAAGCAAGGAGCAGATGCAGGAACATAAGAAGACAATCCTCCGCGAGTGCGAGAGTCTAGCAGCGTTGCTGAAGAGGTATCAGGAGTTGGAGGAGAGGAAACAGCATCTCTCTCGCTTCCTTTCCATCAACGCGATTCTAACCCAGTCCGAAGCCATTCTGCGGGACGTACGAACTTCCATCCTTCTTCATTCCTAGTTGAACACCAAACAAGCCGCTCAGTTTGAACTTATGGATATGATGCAGCTGGAGCGCGTGTGTCGCAACTACACGAAGGTGGAGCTGCTCCTCTCTTCCTACACCGTGAGTAGGCAGTGCGGCTCTCCTGTTCCATAGATGACTACTCCTTCCTGATCATGTGCAAAGACCGCAACGAGGCGGTCAAGAAGACATTGCTGACGGCACTTCGCGCCATCTTCGATCGGAATGTGCAGGGAAGCGCCTTCAACAAGTATCCTCACACGTCATTTCTTATGTACAGACGTCTGCACCTCGTTCTCAAGTGCTACCTCACCCTCAACATGGTGGATGCCATCGAAGCCTACTACCGAGAGAACTTCGTGGCCCCCTTCCTCGATTCGATGATCACCCGCGTAGCCACTCACCCTAACACTGACGTCTAGGAGAAGGTGGACGGCACCACGCGCAACAGCTGCAGCGGACTGGACCTTCTCCTCAACACGCTGTTCAACTACATCAACAACAACTGCCGGGCCGTGCTGCTCAGCTCCGCCTCCATCACCGTCCGCGACGCCTCGGGCACGCCACGCTGCGTCTTCGACTTCCTCCTCCACGCCATCTGGTTCCCCATCGTGGACTACTTCTTCCGACGGGCGCCGCACATGTTCGTACGGACGAACCGGTGCGGTGAGGCGTAGACGTGCGGATCGCACAGCGTCTTCCAGAGCAACTACGCTCTCTGCGACGCCTTTGCTACCAAGCTCGCCGCGCTCGCCCGCAGCCCGCGCGCCTTCTGGGAAGCGCCGAAGACAGTGTCGTTCTACGGCAGCTGGGAAATATCCACCGAGCAGGACGTGGCGGCCTTAACGACAGGTGGCGGTGTATGTCAGCTCGCTGTCGCTGGACCTGATGACGGCGCAGCTGGCGGCGCTGCTGAAGAAGGAGGAGAAGGAGACCACCAGTGGGCGTCGCGGCGAGAATTCACGGTAGAGAGCGTGCAGGAGAAGAGCAAGCAGGGCGTGGCCTTCCGCCAGACCAGCGCCGCCACCACCTACGCGCTGGCTTGTCAGTGCTTCGCCCCCGACGTGTTCATCGGCCGCTGCTGCAAGGACCTCACGCAGCTCGCCCTCGCGCTGGTCGCCGCCTTCTTCAACTTCGTTCGCACCACGCTGCAGGTGTCTCTGGCTGCGCCGCCTCCCCCCCAGGGTCTCAGCCTCCCCACCATGGAGGGCATCACCGCCTCGGCCACCGCGCAGCCCGCCACGCCCACCACGCCCACCACGCCCGTGGCCATCAACGACGCCACCACTGCCTTCCTGGTGGATTTGCTGCATGTGCGTGTGGCGACGGGGCGTGAAGCGTAGGACGTGCTGCTGCTGCAGGAGAGTCTGCGGGGCCGGTTCGTGGCGCAGATCGCGGGGGTGCTGGGCGGCGCGAAGCAGGTGGAGCTGGTGAAGAGGGCGATCGAGTGCCTGCTGGAGAAGGAGGGAAGCGAGCTGATTGGCGCGCTGTACCAGGGCCTGCTGGTGATCAATCTGTACAATGCCTCGTCTTCCATCAGCAATGCGCGTTCAGTCACCAGCAGTTATCGCATGACGAACAAGCCCTGTGAGAATGCAGCGAGGGTGTGAGCCGTAGCTCCCAGCGCGCCGTCGTTCTACGTATCCCGGATTCTATATTCCTTCGAAGGGTTCGACAAGAAGTATAAGGACTTCTTCGCGAATGATCTCGATCGCTACACGGAGTGGAAACAGAACGTCGAATTGTGCGATGCACATAACGCATAGTTCATATCCGAGGTGTGCAGACTCTTCTACATGAACATCGAGGACATTCTGAAAACAGTCCGATTCTGCCCTCAAATTGATGCGTAGATTTCTCGCATGGAGGAGGTGCTGTCGAAGCACCGCATTCGCAACTCACTTCCAGAAAGCGGGGAACGGGTGGAAGAAACGGATGAGGACAAGATGAAGCATCAGCTGCTGCTGGATGTGACAGCGTTGAAGTCGCACATCTCCGAGATGGGCCTGGAGGTGCCGGCTTCGTACAACGACGTGTTTACCCTCGTATCGAATGCGTACTATGCCAAATACGTCTGTTTGTTGCACTTGCGACCATTTTGATTTGCCTTTCCGAGCCGTTTCTCTTGGTGACGTTTTCCTGCTCATGGACATTCAAGGCGAGGAGGCGAAAACTTCATTTGATCCGAATGTTCCCTGTTTGAATCTGTTTTCTTATATCTAGGTGCAAGGAGTGCGGTCTTCTTCCTTCGAGTACAACCAACGTCCCGGTGATGTAGTCGCCTGAAAAGAGAGACTCACAGAGTAGACTCCGAATGATAACGGAAGAGCGCAGCACGGAGTACTAGACAATACAGCACGAGTCATGGCAGACGGTGCGCAGCCGGAAATGCGAGTAGGTGACTCCCCTGTTGTTTCACTGGAAGGAAGCCGACCTCTTGAGTCCTCTTCATTTCGTTCCAACGAATCCGAATGCTGTGTCGCTACAAGGGAACCAGGGTTACGTTTCGTCGCAGGGAGCAACTGCAACGAGCCTTTTTGTATTTGCCCTATGCAGTCGTAACGAGTAGATGCCAAACTATCACCAGACCCTTCCCCAACAGAGTCAGCATCTGCCTTTCTTCTTTGGTCACAGTTCCAACCCGCAATACATGCCCACAATGGTCCTTCCCCCGTCTCACGCATCCGCTTCCAATCCCGTCCTTCCCATGGGAGACATGGAGGCCCTTCCTTCTGCCTCGGTGCAGAACCGCGGAGAGGAGCATCCACTGAATATCCCACAGATGGAGATGATGGAGGACGGCGTCATGAGCATCCACCAAGACATCCCGAATGCCACGAATCTACTTGGCCCCATTCCAGAAGAAGCACTGCCGCCCCGTCCCAACGCCTACGACTACGCAAGCGAGCTCCACAACAACTACTCGACAGTGACCCGCGATTCGGACACGGTGTCATACATCCGCTTCCGCCACAACAACTGCGCCACCTGGACCTACCGCCTCTCGGAGAAGCAGGAGGCGAAGATCCGCATGGCCCTCCAAGAAAACCAGCTGTTCTTCAATCTGGAGGACATTCTCTCGGGTGTGTGCGGAGTTGACCTTGCCCCGAGCAAGATCGTCTCCGAGACGCGGTCGCTGGCCTTCGTGGGCGCGACAGGGCGGTGTGAGGGATAGTGGACGGAGAAGGTATACGCGGAGCAGTACGGTGATCTCGCTTTCGAGAAGGACGAGGTGTTCGTCACCTACGAGGGCCTGCAACACCTCGCCCAGTCGCGCATCGGAGGCGGGAACGTGGGTTCAAAAACGGGGGGCGTGAGGGGTAGAAGATCCGGAAGCAGTACCAGCAGCCGCTGCACCTGTTCGCGCAGCAGTTGGCGAAGCAGATGGCGCAGTCCTTCGGGCGCGACTGTCTGGCCGCCTCCGCCTTCGCCTCCAGCGAGGTGCCGCAACTGGACTCCACGGCGCTCACCGACTCCATCATCAAAGTGGTTGTGGGCTGGGCGTGTGAAGCGTAGGCGTGGAAGTACTACCGCATGCTGCTGGACCGGCTAGAAGCCATGTACGCCAAGGAGCGCGGGACCAATATCCTGGGGGTTTTTGGCAGGCGCCCTTCACTGCACATCCTCTGCTGAGCGTGGCGGTCGACACGCACCCGCTCTTCTCGCACGCCATGACCCAACCCTCTGAAGCAGTCATGGACAATGACAGTTTGCCACAAGCCGGGACGGTTTCCGATCCCAAGAAGGCCATTCGCGTGCCGGCCGACGCCTTCCACACCTCCGACTCCGCCGCGCACGGGATTCCGCACGACAACCGGTGCGCGCAGTCCTCGACGCTACTAGGGTCGCACGCCATGCCGGCAGACATGGAGGAGCCGCGCGAGGGCGAGGGCACACAGCTGGGTCTGATGATTGGGAACCAGCAAAACACGTTGATGGACTTCGCGCTGAATCCGTCGATGCAGCGCGGTGCGGGCGAGGGGAACCCCCCACAATTCGAGGCGTCGGTGTATGACTCGATGATGAACGGGGATGCGGGCAACGAGGCGTTCATTGACGACGGGACGAATCTGATGGCGGTGATGACACACCCGGAGGAGCCCCGCGAGGGCCAGGCGGGTATGGAGGTGTTGAGCAGTGATGAGAACCACCCGGAGGAGGAGAGTCACATTCTGGTGGGCGTGGGCGTGCGGCGTGAGGCGTAGTCGTCGAACCTGATCGTGAACGCGCAGTCGACGATCAAGAAGGGGAAGCGGTGCCCGGTGTGTCTGCACCGCTGCGGCAACAGCTCGAAGACCTGCTCGGTGTGCCACACGGCGTTCAAGCCCGTGGACTCCAGCACCAAGCGGTACCGCTGCGACTACGAGGGCTGCAATAAGACGTTCCGATACGAAAGTCAGCTTGTGGCGCACATCAAATCCCACCAGCACATCAAGGCACTTTTCCCGTAATCTCCTTACCACTAGTCCTTCGCCTGCTCCATCTGTCCCAAGAAGTTCAGCACGCAGAGCTCGCTCCACTGTCACATGCGCATCCACACCAACGACAAGCCCTACATCTGCGACGTGGAGGGCTGCGGCAAAGCGTTCCGCACCGCCACGCAGCTCAAGCAACACAAGCGACTTCACACGGTGCGTGTGTGGCGGCGGTGTAACGCCTAGGGCGAAACGCCGTACAAGTGCACCTTCCCCGGGTGTACCGCCTCCTTCCGCACGAAGCGCATGTTGGAGCCGCACCTGCGCAGCCACACGCACGAGTGCGTCCAGCTGGAGAGCGTCACGCGTAGGCCCAGTCCGCACAAGTGCCAGGTGCCCGGCTGCGGCAAGGTGTTCGCCTACCGGTCAGGCCTCATGTCCCATATCCACTCCGTTCACGACCAGCGGATGCCCATCCGCTGTCCGGAGAAGAGCTGTCGCAAGTCCTTCGTCAGCAACTCGCAGATGCGGGAGCATTACGAGCGGGTGCACCGAAACCAACCCCAGGCGCAGCTGTTCGACGCTGCACACCTGCCGCAGACCATCCAGTCGATGCAGCTCCCCATGATCACGATGGACAACCTGAACCGGCCGATGATCTCCCCCGTCCAGCAGCAGCAGCAGCTCCTTCTCCCTACCATGGCGGCGCGTGGAGGCAATGCACTTAGCGATATCCCTATGATTCCCGAAATGAATTCGGGCCAGCCCAAATAAAGAGCGTGTTTGTTGTGACCCACTCTCCTCTTTCCGTGCGTAAATGCCGAGGATGAGAGAATGATATCGGTGATTCAAGTGCACCAGTGAAAAACAGCAAACAAGAAAGCGACTTTAGCTCAGTGGTAGAGCATTCGATTGCAGATTGAGAGGTCGCCGGTTCAATCCCGGCAGGTCGCTTTTTTATCCCTATTTGTCTCCGTTTTTCCGCAACTGTTTCCTTTTCCCGTGGATTTGGGAAGAAGATAGGGTGGGCATGAACCCGGGAAGGCCTCAGTGAATTGCAGAATTCGACTGGTGTCCAAGCCATGGGGAACTGTGCAGCGGTAAGCAGTCGCAGACGGCGTAAGGCGATCATAAATGTGATTAAATCGTGATACAGCCTAATGCGTAGTATGGACTGACGAGTCTGGATCTGAGTCGCCACATCGACTACACGGAGTACATTTACCACATGACGAGTGACGCGAGCGACATGTACATATACAAGGACGAGGAAGAGGAAGAGGCCCCGATCATCGAGGCGTTCCCGTCGTTTTTGGTGCAACTCACCAACCTCAGGGAACTGAACATTTCGTTTCAGTTTATGAAGGAGATTCCGGATGATGTGGCCTACCTCTCGAACCTGCGTGTGCTCCGTTGTTCCGAAAACAAGTGGCCGCTGGCGGTGGTAGTGATGCCTAGAATTGCGTCGATCACGCCCAAGATCGCTCGCCTCACGAAATTGGAGGTGCTCGACTTCCACAACAACTGCTTAGTGTACGGGCTACGGTTTGTTTGCATGCTAGGTCGCTTCCGGAGGAGCTGTTCAGTCTTCCAACCCTGCTGTCTCTGGACATCAGCGGCAACAACATCACGCACATCTCGAATGCGATCCGCAACCTCATCACGTTGAAGTGCTTGAACATTGCGGACAATCGCATCGAGTCCTTCCCCTACGCGATTGGCTTCATTCCGTGTCTGCGGGTGATCCATTGCCAGCGGAACCCCTTCCAGGACATCGAGATGTCGATGCTCTCGGGGTCTTCGGAGGACGCTCTCCACTTCATCCACGCGTACGTCTCCAGCCACAAGGAGGAGGTTGTTGTGGACGACGAGGTGGATCCGTCATCCGAGCAGTGCGCATCATCATTCCGCCTCACTCGCAGCTACACGCCCTACTACGACTCCTTCGTGAAGGGCAGCACGAGCACGCACTACCGCTCCAAGAAGCAGCCGCGCAGCAAACCCGACCCGAATCGCAGCACCAAGTTCCATATCTTTCCCACGCCCCTCCTGCTTCCTTCACCTCAGTTTACTCCGACACGCACTACTTCATTCGATACGCCGTCGCCGACGAATCCCCCAAACCCCCGCTTCCCGAAGATTCCCGCCAAAGCCCGGTCAGTGACGGCAACCCCGACGAAGTGGAAATGACCGAGATTCCGCTTTCTCTCTTCGCCTTCGCCGGAGCAGGCGTGCACGCTGTGCACCTGGGCCCCAAGGACCCCAAGCGTTTCAACGCACAAGTGTTGGCGCAATGCGTGGCGGGAGTTCTGTACGGGTGCGCCATCGGCGACGCAATTGGGGTCGGGAGCGAGTATATGTCCCCTAATGAGGTGATGACCCATTATCCCTCGCTGGCGGAGCGCGTCCATTTCGAGAGCGCCTCCACGTCGGTTCTGCAGTGCTCCTTCGCTCTGACCAGCGAAGGCTCCATGGTGGAAATCGAATCTCCCTCCATCTCCACGTTGCCGCCCGCCGCCGCGCCGACTCACCCAACGCTCCAGTTCCCCATCCAGTACAGCGAGTTCATCCGAGACAGGCATCGAAGTAGTTGGGGAGTGTGGGCTTCACAGTAGTTCGTTGGGAGACGGGCGACTGGACGGAGAAGACGGATTTGGCGTTCCTTCTTCTCAGCAGTGTCATCCGCGTGGGCGCGAGGACGCGGCGTGAGGCGTAGAAGGGTGTGTTTAACGAGTACTCCTTCGCGGACATCCTGACGCGGTATAAGTACGAGGTCGGCGCATCGGCGCGATGTGATCTGCAGGGTGTCACCTTCTTCGAAGACACTGCGGGATTCGGTCTGGTGAACACGCTGAACATCCTCGCCAACACGGCCAGCTACACGCACAATCCCATCGAATGCAGCGAGGTTCTCGTGCGGACGGCGGATGAGGCGTAGGCCGTTTGGATCGGCGCGAACAAGAACAACCTGGAGAGTCAGTGCATCCCGCACACCTTGTTGCTCTCCGTACGAAACGGTGCGCACCAGTAATGAGTAGATTCTGTTCTTTGACGACGATGCGAAGGTGAGCGAGAATGCCATTGGTTGTTGCAAGACAACGCACGTGCGGATTCGATTATACTATGAGTCCTAGTACGATCTGCGATGCATCGGAATCTGTCTCCTCCTATCTCGCGTCCTCTGCTATACGCTGATGAGTGCGAGCCAGAGAAGAGGATGACGAGTAGATAAGGACGGCGTGCGAGAAAGCAGCGCATCGAGGAAGAACCTGGTGTTCTCCTGTTACTCCAACGTGAAAACGGTGTTCTTTTGAAAATTGCATAACTCTAAGTACTTTTCGGAGCCACAGGCCTCGATGATCATGAAGGAGATTCTGGAGGTGAGCGACGATTGGAACAGTGTTCTGCGCATTGTAGACACCATTCAGGAAGGGGGAATGTGCGAACGCTGACGTCCATTCAGGATGTAGAGGAGAGGTGTTCGAGTGCTGCTTGTACGCACTGTTTTTCTACATCTACGACTACCCGTTTATCAATGCGATGATGCGAGTGGATGTTGAGACATCTGTTCATCGTAGATCTTCGTGCAGGGAGGGAACAGTGCGGTCAATTGCTGCGTCACGGGTGCATTGATCGGAGCAAAGATTGGCGCAGATGAAGTGGCATTAAGCGCTCCCGTAGGAATGCGCTGCAAAGGATAACGCGTAGTTGCTGGCGAATAACCTGCTTCATCGCGATTATCTGGAGAAGTTTACGAACAGAGTGCTAGATGCGATTCACTTGTGCCGGTGTTTCTTCACAACAAACCAGGTTCCATCTATCGTAGGTAGTTTCCCATGTCATTTATGTGCGCCTTCCACTCGGGAACACGAATCAGCGACTCAATCTGCTGCTTGTTCAGATTCTCTCTGGCCAAATCCTCAAACGACTGCTTCTTGTTGATTATCCGCTGCCGTTTCATTAGCAGCTCCACATCACTGATGTCGATTGTGTCCCGCTTTCCCAGATGGCAGTAATCGTCCAATCGGTCGGCCACCGTCTATACGTCATTCTTCTCTCCTTCTCCGACCTCAAAGAACTCACTCGTGATGGAATTGATTACCGGGAAGATCTCCTTTCCAATTCTCCTCCCGCAATTCGCCGTCACCAACTTCTTCACCAGCGCATACGGAATAATCACATCTCTACTCCTCATTCCCCTCCCTCTCTCTCACTCGTCATTTTTCTGCCCTTTTTTCCTCCCCGCCCGCGAAACGCCCTTCAGCGGGATCCGGAGCTTGGCGTGCAGCGACTGCGTGGGCGGCGGCATCATGCTGTCCTCCAGAAGCGAGGTAGAAGGCTGCAATTGCGAAGGCTCGTCCGGCTGAGAAGAAAGCAGATTGCGAATGGCTGTTTCTTCCTGGGAGGAAAGCGTCTTCGTGGATTCCTCGTCGAAGGAGGCGGGCTCAATGTCCATTTCCTCGTGCATCACCACTTCCTTCTTTGCATCTAATGGCGATTCGGGAGCAGGCGATGGAGAATGAATCAGAGTGCTGCGAGTCGCTTCGTTGATGGCCGAGAGACGCGAAGAGAGATGAGAAAGGGAGTGGTCGGGAGAAGCATCGCCATTGTTGACGCTCCCGGTACTAAGGATAGATGTGTCTGCGGATTTGATTTCACTGATATTTGGAGCAGCCGAGGACGGGCGGAAAAGCGACTTCTCTGCTGCTGATGGGGATAGTCTCTCGGAATCCTGGAACAGTCCCGAATACGTTGCGACACGCTTCGTCTCCGACCGCAGCAGCGACTCGTACTGGGATTCGCGGATGGAACGGCGTCTTCGAGGAACACTCGACATGAACGACGTCTCGTTCGGATTATAAAAGCTCGTGTGAGCCGATTCGTTGCTGAGAATAGAACTCGCATGGATTCCGCTCTGGTTAATGGAGTCCTCCTGGTTGGCGATCATCAACGAATCATCGCCACTCTTCGATGGAGTCGATAACACAGAAGGCAAAAACGCTTCAGCCTTCCGAAATACTTCTCGAGGCGTTTCCTTTTGCGAATCACTCTCCTCCGCTTGTTTTGCAGGTGTAACGGGAGCCTACACGTCACCACGAAGCAATGAACCAACGATAGAAGCGTGCTTCTTCAAAACCTCCGATTCGCTCGGTACGGACAGGATACTTGTATCACTCAACAGACTACTTGTGGACAACTCGGGGAGATCGCCCTGCACCTCCTTCACCAACCGACGCACATCCTTGTTGTTCTCCATTGTTTATACTGCCTATGGATGGACTATTGGAAGTAGTTGCAAAAGGTCCAATATCCAAGCAATGGCGAAAGAAAGGATGTGGTTTTGAATGGATGTGGCTAAGGACCTGTCCATACGATGATAATGATGCTATGAGTGATTTGGTCGTGTTGAACGATGAAGTGCACCATCACGACCTGATTCCCCTTATTCGTATTGTTTTCGACAGTTCGTATGAACAACTCCATATTGAATCAAAATGACCTTGAAACCCATTCTTTTCTCCTGTGAAGGGTGGTCTTGGACACAATGGCTCCAGATCAGCGGGACCAGAATGGGGTGTGGCTTCCCAACACAATCACGAAGGAAGACCTCGAAGTGGCCGATGTGGCAGATGAGATATGCTGGATTTGCAAAACGCCTGGGTGAGTGCACTTGAGGCAATTCATGGATAGAAATCTGCTGTTGTGCGATGGTCCTTGCAAGAGAGCGTTCCACTTCCGATGTCTCATGTTGCGAGTTGTTGCATTCTAAGTAATTAACATTAGAAAGCGGATGTGGGGAGTGGAGAGTGGCTCTGTGACGATTGCTTGAATCATCGCCCCATCTCTGAATCTATATACCTGAAACCAAATAAGGATGAAGTAGCATTGCTTCGTACCTGCAATGGAGGTCATTCACGTGGTAGAGGGCAACTCTCTCCTTATCTATCGCTTTCTCTATGATGCTGCACATAGCACACTGGATGATACCGTATCTGTATACGCCGGAGTGCAGATCCTCCTCGTGTTGAGCGAGATCTCTCAGTCGGCTTCCTATCCCCTGTGCTCCTCCGTGTTCCAATTGCTGCACTTCTGTATTGGCGTGTGTCCAGCGATTTCCTCTCATTCCTAGCGATTGGCTCCCAAACTGAACAAGCCCGTTGTTTTAAACGACCTCAACGATTTTCAAAACTGTCTCGACCTGCTTCAGCTTGTGTATGTGCTCCTGCGCTTCTTCCCCGTAGGGATGTGATGGAAAAGGCGGGCATTCCCCACTCCTTCAAATCCAACCTCCTTTCCCTCCTTCCCACCTTCTTCACCTTCCAGCGTGTTCTTCTTCAAGCCGTGTCCCAGTCCACGGATGCCATTCAGCAATTGGGGTTAATGCGCGTCCTTCTCCTCTCCTCCTATCTGTTGCATCGCGTGGGCTTCTCCTCCTCCATTTCTCTCGTCGATTCCATCGACCTCTCGTTCGCGTAACAATCATCGCTTGCATTCTCCATCAGGTTGGTTCACAAATGGATCGCTTCCCCCGCCTCCCCCGACCTCCTCACACACCTCCTCCGCTTCCTCCAGACCCTCTTTCTCTGCCTCTCCCGCAACGGCGAGCTCCTTCTCAACTGCGATCTCTTTCCCTCTGTTCTTTCCTTCCTTCGCAGCGCGCCCGTTGCCGCCCTCCTCGCTTCGGACGACGCGCGAGTCGCCAGCTGGTACACCGTCGTCTCCACCTATCTTTCCTTCCATCGTGGGGATGAAACTCCCGTACCCCCTGGAGTGCTTCTACCCCCACTCACAAACTGGGACGCGGCCTCCATTCCCATTGCCTGCAATTGTGTTCGCGCCCTGTTCCCTCGTGAGTGCGTCACCAACCCTCTTGTGAGCCTAGTTGGAAAACCGGCTTCGGTCCGTACCCCACAGCAGCCTTCTCTGTGGTGAACAAGTACAACCAGCACCGCAACATCACGCCCACGGCCATCGCCATGTTCCCGCTCTCCATCCTCCGGAACCTGACCGGTCTCTACCTCTCGCCCAACACGCAGTTCCTCAGCGGCACGCTGGTGGCGAAGCAGGCCTGCGCTGAAGCGTAGCTGGACGGGACGTCCTTCGCGGCGGAGCAGAGGCTGAAGGCGCTGCGCGAGCATCTGCACGGACGGGTGGATTTGAGTGCGACGGCGACGAAGGAGGAGAGAAACGTGCTGGGAAGTGTGGACAGAGACGACGTGTTCGTGGAACATAAGGAGAAGCGAAGGCAGTTGACAAGGTACGAAGAGACGGAGGAGGAGGTGAAGGAGGAGGAGCGGCGGCAGCGCGTGCACCGGAAGGCGATAAAGCGCGCGGCGAAGCTGAAGTATGTGAGAGGCGTGGAGAAGGGATTTGTGATGTCCTTCGTGAAGGACGCGGACAAGCTGATCGGCTTTGTGGGGAGAGTGTTGGGCGGTGAGATGTAGCATGACGAGTTTTCGCACAGTGGGGGCTTCTCGGAAGTGAATGTGAATGGGCGTCTCGTCAACATGTACTCCCTGTTTGTAAAGTGAGTGTGGATGGAGATGTTGAGGATAGGGTGCTCGAAAAGGGAGGATTCGCGGAGATTACCGACGATGACTGGAGGAAGGTCGTCCTGTCGCTCGGATTTGAGTCGTGCTCAGAGGAGATTGTGCGCGTGATGAAGGGCAATTATGAAGTGGAACTATTCCCCTTCGAGAAGTGGTGGGTGTTGCGATGCTTTGTTATGTTCAGGCTGCTTCGACGATTGGTACCCACAGCCGGAAAGAAGGCAATGACAGAGCAGATTGAAATGGAGTTGTTGCAAGAAAAGGATGGCAGCTGACAGATGTGACTGCTGTTTGTTGCATGAAAGCGGGACTGGGGGCTTCATCGGGATTGGGAATGAATACGCTCAACAACTGTCCTAAAGATGGAATCACGTGTCTCCGCTTTGCCCCGTCGACCAACACACTAGCCGCTTCCTCTTGGGACTCCGTTTTCCTTGCCTGGTGATTTTGACCGTAGTCACTCAATTTGTACACACTAGAATCGAATGATTGCATTCAGACATATGCGTCAAGAGGACCCGTCCTCTGCTGCGATTTCATGTCAGACACGCTGGCCTGCAGTTCTGGGATGGATAAAGAGATAAAGATGTGCGAAGAAGGAAACTGTCATCAGGAATAGATATGATTTGATGAAATTGAAGCAATACGTAATTGGTGAAGCAGCCGGCACTGTGAGCTGTTTGCGCTACTCTTCAGGGTGCAGTGAGTTGCATCGATTCGTGTTCACCAGAAGATGCACTCATTTCGGCTGGATGGGATGGATCTGTCAGCGTGTGGGATGCACGAGCCCGTCAACAGTCGAATCCAAATCAGCAAACGAGTCTTCGGAGCGCTATATCGGACAAGGCAAAAGCGTACTCAATGGACCTGCTGGGAAACTCGTATTGTGTGAATGGGAAGTATGATGCGATAGTTCAGTGCTCATCGCAACAAATACACTCCAAGTCGCACAATACGACATTCGGCAATTCGACCGTCCTTCTCAAGTCTTCGACACCAACCTCAACTACAGCCTCCGCTGCGTGCGCACGCTGCGAGGAGACGAGGGCTTCGCGACGAGCTGCATCGAGGGCCGTGTGAGCATCGGGTACTTTGCCCCGAACACCAGCGTGAGAGAAGGAAGAGAGAACAACCCGTAGGACAGGAAGCCCTACTGCTTCAAGTGCCACAGGCAGGCGGTGAACGGCGTGGACACGGTGTTCTCGGTGGACGCGCTGGTGGTGCACCCGGAGTAGGAGTGACGTGTGAGGTCGAGCGTAGACGGAACTGTTTGGTGACGGGCGGCGGCAACCACAGCGTGTGCTTCTGGGACTACAAGTCGAAGAAGCGCATCACGCAGATTACGGTGTTCGAGCAGCCGATCGCGGCGCTGGCGTTCAACGCGGATGGGTCGAGACTGGCGATTGCGTCTTCCTACTTGTACGAGAATGGGAAGAAGGAGTGATGGAGGAGGAGCGGTGTGAGGAGTAGAAACACATCCAACACCATTGTGGTCAAGACAGTGACAGAGAAGGAGGTTGCGAAGTGGGTTGTTTGTTAACAAACACGCTCTACTCAAAGCGGTTCATGTTCTCCATCTTCACTCTCTCCTGGCAACGCTTGAAGGAGTCGAAGAAGATCTGGCACTCCGAAATGCCCTTATCGGCGTTCTGCACGTCACCCTCTCCGCTCGCACCTACCACCTGCAAGCAGTTGTTGAAGTCCATGCGCTGAAGCATGCACGGGTCCTCGTTCTCCATGCGCTGGGCGGCCTCCTGAGTCTCCTGCGTCTCCTCCACGGGGACGGGGGCGTTGTTGTCCTTGTTTCTGCCCGTCACGGCATTCACCACGCCGTTCACAGCACTACGATTCACCCTCGTGATTGGCATCGCACTTGTGAGCAACGGCGCTACCAGCGCCAAAAGCGAATCCCTCCGCCATGGTTCCAAGGAAGCCGCTGCGCTGATCTACCCTCCTCATTCACAGCATCATCCACTACAGGGCTGCGAGTACTGAGGCTGAGGCGCCGGAGTGGACTGATGGGGAGTCTGAGGAGCGGGATGAGGAGCGGAAGCCTGAGCGGCGGGCTTGGACGTCGAAGGATGGGATGAGGAAGATGTCGCGGATTTATGTGTGGACGAGGTCGTCGCCGGCTTTCTTTGTGTCTGGGGAGCTCTGGCCGAGTTACGAGCCGAACTACGCATGAGCGCGGAAACGAATCCAAACGGTCTGGCAGCAGTTCTGCCTCCAGTTGAATAGGATCGGGAATGTGAAGGAGCGCTTCCTACTCGTCAGCTTGATGCAGTAGTGTACGACTTCCACTACGACTTCTATGCGTCAGTGCAACCGTTTGAAATTACCTAGGCATGCTGATTGTGCGTCAAACAAAAAAGAATGGGGAAGAGAGGAGTGGCTTCAAAAGGGTGGGATCGTTGGGATCGGTATTCGCTCTCAATTCCTTGCTAACAGTACCCTCTCCTTGCGTACATCATTCTGTACCCATGCAAAGTGGAATCGTGGGAGAACCATTGATTGCCTTCTTTCTTCCCTTCCTCTCATGTCAGCAAGAGCGATACCTCGAGTCGCCAGAAACGCACTTCGCAGTACTCGTTTCCTTCGCGAGTCCTTGTAACCACTGCTCTTGGAAATGATGGACAGGGCGCAGCCCCAGCAGCAGCGCGCTTTTATGAATACGCTGAAAAACAAGGGAATGCGCTCCTACGTGGGTTTTGCGGATGAGGCGTCGTTCCGGATGGGCGCCAGTATGAGTCGCATGAGCTATATGACCCGTGTGGAGGCATCCATCTCGTTTCCGGTTAAGGCGTAGATGGGCCGTCTTCAGGTGGTTCTTATTTCTTCTCTTCTGAGCAAATCAGCAACGGTGTCTCAGATGATTGAGGATATTTTGAAGGCCTCCTCTCTCAGTGATGAAGATGACGAGGGCAGCGGCTCGTAGGTGTTCACAGGGTTGCTCACCTTTAGAAGGCTGCTCATCCTCGATGATGTATAGCAGGGGCCTTTCTGAAACAAACAGGAACACTCTTCGCTGTCTGACAACAGGAATGGTTGCTTATTCGATATTGCTCTTTCGATTTTCGATTTGATTGTTTCTATATACTCCTTCTTTGTATCGTCATCCGGAGTCCGGCTGGTAATCAGCTTTATTTCGTGCCGCACAATCGATGCGATCACATCCGGGTCAAAGAATGGGGCCAGACTCAGCCTGCACTTCGACATCAGCAGCAAACTCTTCACCCGCTCCTTGCTCTCCTCTTTTATCTGTGTCACCGGCAAGAAGGGCGGTAGCCGACCCTCCTTCGCGCACTCGCTCACATCCTTGAAGATCTCCGTGTATTTCGCTTTGTACTTCTTCAGCACGCCCACCTCGCTCTTCTTCTCCTTCGCCTTTCCGAACAGACTCCGAATGTCCTGCTGCTTCCCCTTCTCCTTCCCCACCGCCTGGATCAGTGCATGCTCCTGCAATCGCGCCTGCTGCAGCGCTATGCAGCTCACCCACCGCCCCGGCAGGTAGGGCTTCAGCGCCGCCTCGTACTTCGCCGCCAGCGCCTTCAGGCACTTCACGCGCTGCTTGCTGGTGACGTCCGCGAACGGCTGCAGCTCCGCCAGGTCCTGCTCCAGCTTCGCCGCCAGCTTCTTCGCCCGCCTAAGTCTCACCCCGTGTCCGCGTTCTCACCTGCCCTCGTCCTCCGTCGCCGGCAGAGGCTCTCCCGCACACCACTCCTCTTCTGCTGGTTTGGGCTTCTTTGTGGGCTTGTCATCCGATGCGGTCTCTGGTGTGGTGGGCTTGACGACTGGTTTGACAACTGAAGTGACTGGTTTGACAACTGAAGTGACTGGTTTGACAACCGCCTTAACGACCGACTTGGCAGCGGGGATGACGGGTGAAGCCAGCTTCGCCACCTTCTCCTCCACTCCGCAAAACGCCGTGATCTTCGGCATGTCCTGTACCTGCTTGGCTTCTCGCTTCTGCGCCCACTTCTTCGCACTCACGAATCGCACCGGCTCTGCGGCTCGGGGGGCCCCAAGAATTGCAGCCCGCAGGTCCACCTCCTCCTCCGCGTCCTCACGCTCCACCAGCCTCCCATTGCTGCTCACGTGGTACAGACCGCCCGAGCACCGCGGGACCTCCTCCTCTTCCTCCTCATCCAGCGCATGCCGCCTCCAGCCCTGCTCCAACTCCTTCTGGTTCTTCAGCATCATTTCTCGCGCCGTGGTGAAGGACATGTTCCCCGCGGGAACGCTCGACAGCGGCAGTCTCCGCACGGTGGCGTTGGCGGCGCGCTCCTTGTCGGGGTCCTACGAATCACCGCTCTTACACAGACACACGCGGCAGAAGTCGCAGCAGTGCTGGGGGTCGTTGGCTGCCTTCTACGCGTCACGCCCGAGTCACAAAGCCACCTCCTCCTGGAAGTACTTCAGCAGACGGCGACGGCGACAGCTGTGCTCGGAGCAGAACTCCACCACGGCCTGTAGCTCGTCCAGCTGGCGCTCTACGCCTCAGCACCGCCGCGCGCACCCACCCACGCGCTTCTCGTCGTCGTCGTGCTTGATCGTGAAGGCGATGCTGCGCCTACGCCTTACGCCCCCGCACTGGCCCCACGCGTCGTCGCGACTGTAATAGATCACGCTCTCCGCCGGCCGGCCGTCGCGGCCCGCGCGCCCGCTCTCCTGGTAGTAGTTGTAGAGGGACTGCGGCATGTTCCAGTGCACCACCACGCGCACGTCGTTCTACGCTGAAGCCGGCCGCCTCCGCCCACCTTGTTGATGCCCATGCCGAAGGCGATGGTCGCTACCACGATGCGACAACGGTCCGACGACCAGCTCTCCAGCGCCTCCGTCTTCGCCTTGTTCTGCACGTCAGATGGAAATGAAACGCCCACGGGCAAGGACGCGTGATAGACGGTCGTGGGAAAGCCCGCGCGACACAGCTCCGCCTTCACCGCCTCCGCGTCATCCTTCTTGCGCACTGCTTGTCAAAGGAGGGGCGAGGACTTACCGTAGATTATCACCGATTGATTGACGTGCTCGCGAAGAAGGCGCTTCAGGTGGTCGAACTTGTCCACGTTGTCCGTGTTCACGACCTGGGGGTGAAAAATGGGGGATCCCCCAACGGTGTAGAAGATGTTCGGACGGTCGAAGGACTCGGAGACGGTCACGGCGTTGGGGATCGCGAGCTGGGTCTTGATGTCCTTCACGATCGCCTTGGAGTGAGTCATTAGAGCATATTAAACGGATGTGGCAGTGGCGGACAGCGCCATGATGGGGATTCCAGGGAGCGACTGGCGGATGGAGGACAATCCACGATAGGCGGAGCGGAAGTCGTGGCCCCACCTGCAAATCACACAGCAGGGAGAGAAGAAACGTGCTGATGCAGTGCGCTTCATCGATCGCGATGAGGATGATCTTGCCCTTCTCGTGGAGGTTCTGAACGACTTGAAGGAACTCGGGTACCTGGAAACGCTCCGGAGTGACAAACAGAGCGTTGCACACGGTCTTGGGGTGCTTCAGCGCGCCCATCACCGATCGATACTCGGAGGCGCTTTGCGAACTGGATAGATAACAGCAAGGAATCTTACGGTCTCTGAGCTCTCTCACTATTCGTAATGCCGTTTGGCAGCTCCCACGCTGATCCTGCATTAGGGCGATGAGCGGGGAAACGACGATGCACATGCCATTTCGAACGAGTGGAGGGATTTGGTAGCACAGGGACTTGCCCCCTACTCGTGATTACGAATGAGGAGTCTCACCTCCGGTGGGCATGAGAACGACGACGTCATTCCCGGTAAGCGCAGAATAAATCGCTTCTAATCCGTGAGAAAGAAGGGAAAACGGGCACCGTACTGCTTTCCGCGAAACTGTTCATACCCAAACCTATCACTTGAGTCCAGTGGAGGAATGCGCGTACCATTTGTGTAATGCGCTGTAGATGCTCTCTTTCAAAGAATCTGGTGCATTTTCACTCATCGTTTGCTGTAAGGGGAGTATTCCCAGAGTAAAAGCGGAGGAGAGACTGGGGCGGACAGAGACGTTGAGAAGATGGAGAAAAGGACACAAACAGCTTCCCCTTGTTTTGGCGGGAAGAGCGATTCTCAAAGAAACAGACCGAACAGTCATTACACATTCATGTAGACGTAATCAAAGTTGAAAACATCGGGATGGCCGAGATGCTGCACAGCCTCGTGCTTCTTCATCCACTCGCTCCACCTACGCCTCAGCTCCCCACCGCAGGCCTACGAGAAGGGAGGGCAGTCGTCCAGGCTGGGTCCACTGGCGGCCCACACGCCCATCTCCTTCTTGTGCAGGGAGGTGGAGGTGATCTTGCTGTCGATAGATCCGAAGTGGCGAGGCTTCTCCTCGAACAGGTCGTAGCGCGAGGCGATCGTGTGCTTCGGGTTGCCCTCCGCCAGCGGGTCCGTCTTGTAGTGGTTCTGGCGCAGGATCTTCTTGAAGTCCTCCATCGTCTTCACGTTCGGCTACGCGTCACGCCCGTAGCCTACACGCACCGCGTCTCTCTTGAAGATGTTGTGGCGGCTGCAGTTGTAGTAGTCCAGATCCGGCGTGTGCGGCTGCTTCGTGTACCCGCTCTTCTCGTAGATCTCCGGAATGTAGGGGATGTTGTACGACGCCCAGTAGCCCTACGGCTCACGCGCACGTCACGCTCGCACGTCGTCGTAGAGGAAAGAGGTCACGTCCTTCTTGATCGTCAGGCCGGGGATCTGCTCCACGATCCACATCACGTTCTCCTTCTTGCCGTGGCCGTACAGGTCGATCGCCATCCACTGCCCCTCACCGCCTCACGCCGCGCCCACCTGGTTGTTGTACGTGCCGCTGTTGTGCAGAGCGAAGATGTCCACCCACGCCTTCGGGCTTCGCGCCAGCATGTTGCTCACCTGGCTTCTCTAGGGGTGACCCCCACGATTCGAGGCCACGATGAAGGAGGGCACGGTCTCCGGCACGCACGCCTTGTACAGCTCGTCATCGTAGATGGCGTTCGTGGTCTCCATCGCGCCCAGACCGAACTTGTTCACGTAAAAGTCATCCTTCGAGTTGATGAAGCCTGCAGGTTACCGCCGCTCGCCATCGCCACCCGGAGAGGAGCTGAACGACACGATCGTCTCCACCTTGTCGTAGTAGAAGGTGTAGAACTTGTAGCGACGCAGCATGGCGGCGTAGTTTCTCCAGGTCGCGTGGCCCATCGTGATCTCGCCTTCCTCCGTCATGCGCACCAGCGCCGAGCACTCCAGGTACTCCGCGTACTAGCCGTCACTCCCTCCATACACCGTCACCTTGTGGCCGTCGGGCCGGTAGATGTCCAGAAGGGTCTCCATGTCGCCGTCCGCGTTGTGCATGTACATCTCACGGAAGGGCACCTCCTCGCCGGGGGCCGCAGCAGCGTTGTATCTACGGTGAACGCGCGTGACGACCACTACCCGTCAGTGAGGCCCTGCAGCTGGGTCATCATCAGACCCACGTATTTCCAGTACTGCTCCTCCTCCTTCGGGGGATTCGCTACTGTGAACGCAGCACCGAGACCGAGTACCGACCATCTTGTTGATGTAGGCGATCTGAGCGTCGATGTAGGTGTTGATTCCCTCAGGGACAGGCTTTCCGTGGAAGTTGATAGCCTTGATGTTGCTGACGTGCTGCCAAATGCGCTCCTTGTCAAGATATCCTTCCAGGTAGCTAGGCAGTAAAGATCCACAACGGGGCCCACCCAGCACAAAGGGCCTGGTACTTGTTGTCGCAATCCTTGCTCGTCTTGATTTTAATCTCGCCCCATCCGTTCTCCTCGATGGTGTCGGTAAACGAGATAGTGGCGCAAGCGGCTCTGGAAGTACCACTCACAACGCGGATTCTACCCATGAGCGCTTATCCGGTGAAAGGACTCGCCGTTCTGCTCATCGATAACCGCAGAATACTGCTTCGCCAGGGAAACAGAGGCAATAAGTGCACACAAAAGGGTGAAGAAACGCATCCTCTATAGTAAGAATAGTGCGGAACACCTTTCTGTTGCAACGCAATTCCTATAGGCTCTGATCAAGGACAACTACCGGGACACGAATCACTGTTCGTGCACACACCGTGAAAAGCGGGGGCCCACACTCAACACAGAATGAAACAAACAGAACTCACTGAAACCAAACGGGTATAATACACAATAGAGGGCACACGAAAGCACAGACATCAAGGTGAATCGGCAATACTCCTTTAACTGCTATCCGACTTAGAGTCTTTCAATTCCATTTGGGATAGGTTGTGCTGTGCAAGGTTTCCAATGAGAGAAATGAAATCACGAGAAGCCCTTCTCTCTTCGACAACCGACTCCTTGGACATAACCGCTCTCTCATAGCGAATCAGATCGCAGCAGCGACGCTTCAGCTTCCGCATACACTTCTTCCAATCCAGTCCTCGCTTTTCGGTGGTGTCGAGAAAGAGCTCCATTCGCTTCACGAACTCCACATGGGAGGTCTTTCCACGGAATCGGTGCCGGTTGTCGTAATTCTTCTTCTCCAGATAGTGATGGAAGAAGACTGCATTCTCGATCGACGTCCTCTTTTCTTTCCACTCCGGGAAGATATCGTACACAGTAGACTACGAGTCACTGCAATGTGCGGGTGCTACCCAGAACATGTCGTTTTCGATTCGCTCCTGGTCTTCATACACTATGGGTAAGGATCCAACATGAAAAACTACGAGAATGACCGCTTACGGCCTGCGTTTGGGAAGATACCGATGACTGTACCGGGGAAGCCAGGCTGTAATCGTAATAGGCCTGCTGGACAGCAGGAACGACGGGTGTTGCATTGACGTATGATGGGGTCAATGCGAGAGAATTGGACAGAATGCAGTAGAGAGACTCGTAACTTCTCCGCTTCATCGGATCCATTCCACTACTCCGCTGGTACGTTTCGTTGATCAACCTCCCGAGAATATCAACGTCATTGTAAATCGCCATGATGGCTTTTTCAATTTGAGAGGAAAGGTTCTCAACATTGGGTACTACTTGCACGGGGATTGCATAACCCGTATTCGCTCGTTGAAGACCTGGTGGTTATGAAGAGGGAGAAGGGGTACGTGAGATATCAGTGTACAAGTGATTATCTGCACTCATTTCAGAAAAGTACAATTGCAATTGTGGCGAATCCACAACATACTGATGACGAATGTTCAGTTTCGGCGTTTCCCGTTTCCCCGTTTCCCTCTATTTGAACAAACAAATAGACAAACCGAAACAACTCAGCTACAGGAGTATTGTGTGGAAGTATACACTTAATCACTTGACTCTGATGACGATGACGAATAGCGACGGCGCTTTGGCGCTTTCACCGCTTCTTTGGAGCGGCTTCGCTTCTTCTCATTCCTCAGCTTCTTTTCATCTTCAGAATCCGAATAGGAATAGTCCGAATAGGAGTAGCTGTAGGATGCTGAACGACTCCGATCTCTTCTCTTCACCAGGTGGATCGGTGCCTTTGATGTCTTCGGTGTCTCTGAAGCCTCCGAAGCCGTGGGGGCAACTGGCGCCACAGGTGCTGCTGGTGCCTTAGGAGGCGCAGGAGGTTGAGGCGCCTTTGGTGCCTCTGGAGGCTGGGGTGCCTTCGGTGCCTTCGGTGCCTTCGGCTGCTCCTCCTCATCACTGTAACTGTAGCTGTAACTATAGGAGCTGCCACCATCAGAGCCATCATCACTGTAGGAAGAATAGGAGTACGAATAGCTGTCACTTTCTGCATCCTTCTCAGTGGCTTTGAGAAGAGCGTCCGATTCCTTGATAAGAGCATCCTTTTCCCTTTGCCGTTTCTCCAGCAGATCAGGAGGCGTTTCAAGAGTCAGTTTTGGAATTAGCTTTGGGTGTTTCAGCTATGAATCACGGGAACGCTCCACCGTATCACCATTTGAGTCTCCGACGGTCTTGCTTGGTAGACACGCTCGTTTTTGCATTGATATGTGAAGTGGTCTCGTGATCCGCAACGCTGGCACACTTTGTACGCTATTCATTACAGGGAGACATGGAAACGGAATACAAGCCTGTCTTTTGTCCCGCTCGCTCTTCATGTTCGTGAACCACGAATGACCACGATTCTCTCGCGTTCGCCAATCAGGCTCCTCTGGTTTGCTCCTTCTATAGCTACGGTCAGAAGGCATCTGCTTTCAATTGGGCTGTTACGGAATATGGGCGTATGAACCAAACAAGGGTTAGATACAGGATTTCACACAAGACTCGAGCATCAACGCTTCTTCCGACAACTGGGTATAGTGCTTTGAAAAGTCCTACTCCTAAAACACTCCTCCCATTCAAACGGTGAGGGAAATCGTCTGGTTCTCCAGAGATCCCTTCAGTTCCTCCATCTGGTGGTTCAGCAGCGCAATGCGGCTCTTCACCAGATTGAGGAGTTCATCCGACTGATAGAGCTACAATCAATGCACCTAACCAGGCCCACTTTGCTGCTGCTCGTGAGAGCTCTCTGCGTGTCCATCACGCGCTTCTCCGCACTCTTCACATCTCGCACCAAAGCATCATGCTGCTTCACCATATCCATGTACTACTGCTCACTCCCTCTGCCCATTCCAACCTCCTTCCTGGTACGCTCGTAGGAGTCCAACACACCCGTGTAATCGCTCTGATGTCCGCGCATGCTCCGAATGTAGATTGAGTCCTTCAGCAGCTGCAGACGAATCTCCCGGCTCGATTCCAACTCTTTCAGCTGCGCCTCGCTACAGATCAACCCGGTCTTGCACGATCACGTCTTCTCCTCCAAACACAGGGAAGGAAGCTAGGGATCACCAAGCACACGCAACCGTACGGAGTCGTTCCACAGCTGCTTAGTCGTCTTTCCGGCAATGGAGAGCTGAAGAGTACTCCCCGCGATGCTCTCGCTCACAACCTCAGGCGTATGTGCGCCATAAGGGCTCACAAGAGAGGGACTTACAGTCGACACTGAGGAATAGGGGCGATACGCGCTAACATAACCGCCCGGGCTGGGAGCCATGCTGACAACCGGTGCTCCTGCGCGGAACGCAGGGGAAAGTACCTTGCTGTGCACACCCACGCGGTTCAGTTCTTGCAGAACCATCGAGACTAAGTCTTAACCCCAGCAGCGACGATCACTCGTGTCAACCAGCCAGGTGCTTCCGTTAAAGTTCGTGAGGTAGGGAGATACGACGGTCTTCCCGTCCGGACCCACCATCGTCGACACAACGGGCAGGTAGAACTCCATGGTAATCGGACCGCTAGGGAAACTGCGAGGAAGGATTACTTCTGAACGTCACAACGCCGCGTCCTTTACGTACTCAGTTTCTCCGGCTCTCCGGATATCACGACGTCTATTATGTACGTATTGCTGCCGAACGTCGCATTGGGGAAAGCGGCCGAAAAGCGTCTGTGCTGCTCTTGCACGTTGTATGTGTTCACTACACACTGATGGTAATACCATATTACTACTGATTTGCAAAACAGTGAGTGACAAAAGAGAAGATTGGATTCTGCCGTTTTGCTGGAAACAAATGAAACAAGGAGTCCTGAACCCATGTGCAACAAACACGCCAAACTACAGGCACTTCTCTAAATAACCATCGAGCTCCCCCACAGCCGCCAGCACCAGCCCTTCAAACGGCGGCGACGGCTTCAGCGGGCGGCTCAA
>ERZ827156.1777-NODE-1777-length-24216-cov-29.821117_pt1 | contig 24216 bp, 20 predicted proteins | sample MGYA00519919_ERZ827156 | MGnify/ENA primary metagenome ERZ827156 (study PRJEB31778, sample SAMEA3449269) | human gut metagenome | biome: human gut; feature: human-associated habitat; material: faeces | place: United Kingdom | collected 2010/2012 ...
AACCCCCGACCTGCTGATTACAAATCAGCTGCTCTACCAACTGAGCTACACCAGCTTGAACTTTCGTTCGTGTTACTCATTCAAGCGACTATTACAGTATATCACCTTAGTCGGGCTTTGTCAAGCACTTTTTTTATGATTTACAGAATGTTAATATTTGCGGGTTTGGGACGGATATACTATATTATTGAAAGAAAAGCTCGGAATATGCCGCTGATTGCAATATTTCATGCTGCACGCCTGATTTTCACAAAAATGTCACATTTATATGTTATTATGGTTATACCGACAACTTAAATACAGAAAGGAACGGTAATTATGGAGGGCAAAAAAATTCTTATTGTTGATGATGAAAAGAATATCCGCAATGTTATAAAAGAATACGCTAAGTTTGACGGCTTTGAGACCTTTGAGGCGGAGGACGGTATGCAGGCTGTGGAAATGTGCCGCACTCAGGACTTTGACCTTATAATCATGGACATCATGATGCCTAAGCTTGACGGCTACTCCGCTGTAAGAGAGATTCGCAAGACCAAGCAGATACCAGTTATCATGCTTTCCGCAAGGGGCGAGGAGTATGACAAGCTTTTCGGCTTTGAGCTGGGCGTTGATGACTATGTTACCAAGCCATTTTCTCCCAAGGAGCTGCTGGCACGTATCCGTGCGGTAATGAAGAGAAGCGCCGCTCCTGCGCCTGCGGGTGATAATAATGTGCTGAAATTCGAGGGGCTGGAGATAAATATGTCAGGCCGTGAGGTGTTCGTTGACGGCAAGCCCGTTTCCCTCACCCCCAAGGAGTATGACCTGCTGTTCTACCTTGTGCGCAACAAGGGCATTGCGCTTTCCCGTGAAAAGCTGCTGGAAGAGGTCTGGGGCTATGACTTTTACGGCGATGACCGCACCGTTGACACGCACATCAAGATGCTGAGAAACTCGCTGGGCGATTACCGCAAGTTCATCGTTACACTGAGAGGAATGGGTTACAAGTTCGATGCGGGACGTGAATAAGGAAAAAAAGGAAAGCCGCAGGGAAAAAGGGATGAACAGCCTGAGCAGGCTTTTCCGCAGTGTCAGATTTACGGTATGGATATATTTTGCCATATTCATCACAAGTATCCTGATGCTTATATGGATATCATTTACGGTATCGCTGGAGGCTACTTACCGCACTCAGAAGACCAATGATATCACCTCCATAGCAAACTACATTCTTACCCAGTGGAGCGAAGAGGGCTTTACCACAAGCACTCTTGACCGTATCGCCCATGACAATGATATGTGCGTGCTTATCCAGGACAGGTACGGGCTGAATGTGTATTCCTATGACACTATGGCGAAAAACTGCCTTGTGCATGGCTCGGTAAACTATCAGAACCTGTATAAGTACCGTGAAAAGGCGCTCAACAGCGCTACGGGCATTTATTATGCCGAGACCAAAAACAACCAGTTCAACACGGATATGCTCATCTTTGTGATGCTCATAGGTACAAAGGAGCAGCCGTCGGGCTACCTTTTCCTGAACACATCGCTGGAGCCGTTGGACTCCACCGTTTCGATCCTCAGGGTGCAGATGCTTCAGGTGAGCCTTGCAATGCTGGCGCTGGGTTTCGGCATATCAATATTCCTGTCAAGGCTCATTGCTACGCCTATCACAAGGATAACCCTTTCCGCCGAGAAGCTGGCGCAGGGCGACTATAACGTAAAGTTTAACGGCAGGGGATACACCGAGACGGAGCAGCTGGCGGACACGCTGAACTATGCTTCCAAGGAGATAACCAAGGTGGATACCATGCGCCGTGACCTTATGGCGAACATATCCCATGACCTGCGCACACCTCTTACAATGGTAAAGGCGTATGCGGAGATGATACGTGACCTTTCGGGCGATGACCCTGAGAAGAGAAACGAGCATCTGGAGATAATCATTGAGGAGAGCGACCGTCTGGCGGCGCTGGTAAACGACATAATGGATCTTACCAGGCTGGAGAACGGCACATCTGAGCTTCACAAGGAGCCTTTCTGTGTGGGTTCACGGCTCAGGGAGATAATGACACGCTACAAGCTGCTTTCCGAGAGGGACGGCTACAAGTTCTATATCTCGGTGAACGATGACGCATGGGCAGAGGCTGACCTTATCAAGTTCGATCAGGTAATATACAACCTTGTAAACAACGCTGTCAATTACTCGGGCGAGGAGAAGTCCATATACGTTATGGAGGTCGCAACGCCCAAGAAGATAACCATTTCCGTGACAGACACGGGAGACGGCATTGACAAAGAGCTTATGCCGCTTATATTTGACCGCTATTATCGTGCGGAAAAGCATAAGAGAGAGGTAATAGGCACGGGACTGGGACTTTCCATTGTAAAGCAGATATTCATTCTTCACGGCTTCCAGTTCGGAGTTAAGTCGGAAGAGGGGATAGGAAGTACGTTCTGGTTTGAGATGGATAGAGTGCAGCCGCCAAAGGATGAGGAGATCGAGGAAAAGGCGGAATAAGCGCAAACTAAATGTTTGCCACTATGGGTAATATCAGATAATAAGACTATCTGAAAAATCAGCACAAATGAGAGCAAGGCAAAAAGTTTAGTCCACCTTTTCAAAGGTGGCGGGTTTCCAAAGGGCGGAGCCATTTGGTCGCTGCTCGCAAGCAGCGAAATCCGTTTGCGAGCGGCTTGAATGATTGACCTGATAGCCGACTTAAAAATCCTAAAGCCGCCTGCACTGTAAGTTAAAAAACGCTCAAACAAATATAATTTCTAAAATAGTCTTAAAACTATTAAATGCAGGCGGCTTGAAACCAAGAGATGTTCCATTAGGAACGGCGAATTTGGTTTCCGCCGTAAGGCGCCGGTACGGACAAATCTTCTTTTCATTTTTATAAAGTCCGTACCTAATGCAAAGGAGACACCACCGGGTGGGAAGTATTAACCAAAGGTTAATTATACTAATCACCAATAAAACTATAGACAAAAAATCATCGCATAATCCATATACGCAAGATTATGCTCAATTTTTTGTATAGTTTTTAATTGGTGCTTAGTATTAAACTAAAGCAAGGGCAAAAAACGGCATTCCCCTTCCCCCTGATGGTTTCTCCGTGGCTTTGTAAAAGGCAAGCACTCATCTCTTCCTTGCCCCCCCCATTCCCTACCGTTTTTTATCCCCCACATTTTGCTTGCCGCCGGAGACCGGACCCCGTTCATTTATTTGCACTCTTTTCTATAGCTATATTTACGGGTTTGGGTTTCACTCAGTTCTTTTATTTGTATTTCTTTGGCTATTGGGTAAGCAATTTTATAAAAGTGTTCATTACCTTGTGTTATCAAATTTTATTGGTGACATCGAGTATCTGCTGTTTGTTTTGCTTAACTCTGCGGTGTGGATTGGTTATATTGTTCGTTGCTCTTATTTGTGCTGACTTTTTAGTAAGCGCTTAACCTGTGCGATTTTATCGCTGTTAAAAATTTTGTTTGGCTATTCCATTTTTGAAAAAAGTATGATATAATATATCTATATGTAAATTACAACGATTTTCGGGAGAATGCCAATGAATAAATATAAAAAGCTGTTCGGAAATACTCTCGTTTTTGCTGTCGGCTCATTCGGTACAAAGCTGCTGGGATTCCTGCTGGTAGCCCTCTATACCCGTGTAATGAGCGAGGGCGAGTATTCCACTGTTGACCTTATCTATCAGACTGTTAATATCCTCGTCCCGCTGGTAACGTTCAGTATGTCCGATGCCGTTATCCGCTTCGGTATGGATAACGAGTACGACCACCGCAAGGTTTATACCTGCGCCAACCTGTGCGTGCTTTTCGGCATGACCGTGTTTATGCTGTTTACGCCGCTGGTGTCAAAGATAAACACCATAGGTGATTACAGCTTCCTGCTGTATATCTATTGCTATTTCTCATGCTTCAGGCAGATCGCCTCCCAGTACGTCAGGGCAAGGGGTTATGTAAAGCTCTTTGCGGCGGACGGCATATTCTCCGTCCTCACTCAGGTAATATGCAACCTGGTTCTTCTGCTTGGCTTCAAGCTTGGCGTTACGGGATATATTCTGTCTATCGTTATTTCCGACGGACTTTCCCTCTGTATGCTTACCCTTATCGCAGGACTCAACAAGTCGCTGGATACGTCGTTCATCAGTCCCAAGCTCATCAGGGAGATGCTTAAATTCTCCGCCCCCCTTATCCCCACATATCTGCTCTGGTGGATAACATCCGCTTCCGACAGATGGTTCATCGTGGGCATGATAAATGCGGATACCAACGGAATATACGCTGTGGGCAACAAGCTCCCCACACTGCTCATGCTGGTAACGACTATCTTCTATCAGGCGTGGCAGATGTCCTCTATCGAGGAGCGTGACAGCCGCTATATCGGCAAGTTCTACGAAAATGTGTTCGGAGCATATTCCTCGCTGCTGTTCATTGCCGCTTCGGGCCTTATAATGCTCTGCAAGCCCCTTACCATTGTGCTCACAGGCAAGGGCGACGACAGCGGAATAACCAGCTTTTTCAGCGCATATAAGTTCACTCCCATTCTTATCGTGGCAATGATATTCCAGTGCTTCTGCCAGTTCCTTTCGTCCATTTACACCACAAGAAAGAAGTCCATGAACTCTTTCAAAACAGCACTTGTGGCAGGTGTCCTGAACATCGCTCTCAACTGGCTCCTTATTCCCAAGTTCGGCGTGTGGGGAGCAGCCATTGCAACGGCGTCTTCCTATTTTGCCTGCTTTGCGGTCCGCATATTTGATGCCCGAAAGATAATCTTCTTCCGTGTGGATTATATCAAGCTTATCGTTAACACCGCCATAATCATAATCATGTGCGTTATCATGGCAAAGCAGCCCGCCGTTTACTGGCTGGGACTTATCCTTGGCTTTGTCGTAATGACGATCTATAACTTTGATGCTATCGTAAAGACCCTCCGTAAGTTCCTTTCAAAGGGAAAAAAGAGGCGCCCCAATGCGGCTCGATAACATCTGCAAAAGCTACGGTGAAAAGGCCGTGCTGAAAGACTTTTCCGCCGTCTTTGCAAACGGCGGATTTTCATGGATAATGGGTGAATCGGGCTGCGGAAAGACCACTCTCCTGCGCATTATCGCAGGACTGGAGGACTTTTCGGGCAGCATTTCACAAGTGCCCTCAGGCGGCATCTCCATGGTGTTTCAGGAGGACAGGCTCTTCGGAGCGCTGAGCGCCCTTGAAAACTGCGCCCTTGTGTCGTATAAAAGCGGCTGCGAGATACGCAAAATGCTCATATCCACAGGGCTTTCGGAAGATGATATCACCCGCCCCGCAGAAGTCCTCTCAGGAGGAATGAAGCGCAGGACAGCCATTGTCCGTGCCATGTGCCGCAGCTGCGGTATATTGCTTATGGACGAGCCTTTCAGGGGCATTGACAGCGAAAACAGGATAAAAACAGCCGAAATGATAAGCCACATCAGCGGGAAAACGGTCATTGCCGTTACCCATGACATCACGGATACAGAGCTTATCGGCGGAAGCGTACTGCATATGAAAAATGAGATATTTGAATGAAACAGTGTATGGATTCGGAAAACCTGCACCGCAGGCTCAAAAAATAATCGGACAGGTGCAGGCTATAGACAGAATGATAGATGAGGACGTTCCATGCGAGGACATACCGGCTCAGATAAACGCAGCCAAGTCCGCACTTCACGGCTGCGGAAAGGTGGTTCTCGAGGGTCATATCAAGCACTGCGTCCGTGACGGAATAGAGCATGGCGACGCCGACAAGACCATCGAAAGCTTTACCAAGGCGGTCGGGAGATTTTCCAACATGGGCTGATTTTTTTTGCCTTTTGCCAAAGGCAAATATTATAAAAATGTAAAAAGCGGGAATATTGTACACTTGAAATTAAATTACGGTTGACAAGTGCCGTTGCCTGTGCTAAAATAAAACCATGAGATAAACGTTTAGCTTGATTACGATTTGGAAAGATGGTTTTAAAATGGAAGAGAATAAAAAGAAAAAGATATCCACTAAAGATATGGTGCAGATAGCTATGTTCACCGCAGTGGTGGCAGTGCTTTCTCAGATAGCTATACCTATGCCCTCGGGCGTTCCCGTTACACTCCAGACGCTGGCTGTTGCCCTCTGCGGATATGTGCTGGGCAGCAAAAAGGGAGCGGTCTCCCTGCTGGTGTATGCACTTCTGGGTGCTGTGGGCGCACCTGTGTTCGCTAACTTCAAGGGTGGTCTTGGCGCTATAGCAGGCCCTACAGGCGGCTTTATATGGGGCTTTATCTTCATGGCGTTCCTGTGCGGTCTGGGCATTGAGTCAAAGCACAAGTGGCTGGCTGTGGTGCTTGGCATTGCGGGCGTTCTTGTGTGCCATGCCTGCGGAGCGGCTCAGTTTGCCATAATCAAGGGCAATGGCTTCTGGTCAAGCGCACTGCTGGTTTCCGTGCCTTATCTTGTAAAGGATTTTCTATCGGTCATCATCGCTCTTGGCGCAGCTGCCCTTATCAGAAGCAGAATAAAGGTAACTGCTGCGGCAAATCAGTAAGATGTTCACAAAAAGTTTACCAGAAATCCTGTGATTACTGTGAAAAGTCCCCCTTGACAAATGAAAATAATAGTGGTATTATTTAACCAATAAATAATTTAAACCGTTGATTGAGAGTAGTATCATCGGAAGGTCGTTTTAAGAGAGCCGCAGGCGGTGTGATTGCGGCAGCGGACGTCGGTGTGAATGGACTCATGAGGGCAAACTGAGCCGTAAGGTTAGGGGAGACGCAAGACCGTGCGTTATTCGGTGCGTGTATGTCAGTACATTGCAGCTTGAGAGGCGTAATTTTACGCAATTTGGGTGGTACCGCAGGAAATGATCTCCTGTCCCATTTTTATGGGGCAGGAGTTTTTTATTTTATTAAGGATCGTTTTTTGAGAAAGGATGTTTTATTATGAAAAAGATGAGATCATTATCAGCAATTCTGGCAGCAGCCCTTGCACTTACAGCTTTTGCAGGCTGCGGCGCAACAGATAACAGCAGCACAACCGATAACGCTTCCGACAACACAAGCGCAGCAGACAATGCAGAGACAGTAGCTTCCGATGAGGCTGTTTCCGAAAACAGCTACAAGATAGGCGTTATCCAGTACGGCAGCCACCCCTCACTTGATAACTGCTTCTCAGGTATCGAGCAGGCACTTACCGAGTCTGACCTGGAGCTTACCATCGACAGACAGGACGGCAACTTCGACAGCGCTACCTGCGATACCATTGCAAAGAACATGGCTGCAAAGCAGTACGATATGATATTCGCTATCGCAACCCCCGCAGCAGTTTCCGCATTCGCAGCTACCGCAAATACCGATATCCCCGTTATCTTCTGCGCAGTTTCCGACCCCGTTGCAGCAGGCCTTGTTGAGGATATGAATGCTCCCGGCGGCAACTGCACAGGTACCTCCGATATTCTTGATTTCAGCGCTCAGCTTGATCTTATCCAGGCTCTTCAGCCCGAGGTAAAGAAGATAGGCGTTCTTTATACCACCAGTGAGGCAAACTCCGTTTCTCAGCTTGCAAGCCTCAGAGAGGCTGCCGATCCCAGAGGCATTGAGATCGTTGACCAGGGCGTTCAGGGCGCTGCCGATGTTCCTCAGGCTGCCGCTTCCCTGGTAACAAAGGTTGACTGCGTAAATAACTTCACCGATAACAACGTTGTAAGCAACCTTACCGTTCTTCTCGAGCAGGCAAACTCCGCTAATATCCCCGTTTACGGCTCCGAGATCGAGCAGGTGATCAACGGCTGCATGGCTTCCGTTTCCATTGACTATGTGGCTCTCGGAAGAGCAACTGCCGATATGGGCATAAGAGTTCTCGGCGGCGAGAGCGCAGGCACTATCCCCGTAGGAAAGATCTCCGACGGTACCGCTGTTGTAAATACTGAGGTAATGGATAAGTTCGGCATCACCCTCCCCGACAGCTATGCAGATGCCGAAAAGGTAACTTCCGCCGATAAGGAAGACGCAGAATAATTGTAAAGAGGTTTGAACGTTTATGGATATATTGCTGAACATTTTCCGTGTCACTCTTGAAGAGGGGCTTATGTATGCGCTGCTTGCAATGGGCGTGTACATCACATACAGCATTCTTGACTTTCCCGACCTGTCCGTGGACGGCACAATGCCAATGGGCGCAGTGGTAACAGCAGTGCTCATCATCGCAGGAGTAAACCCATGGCTCTGCCTGCTTATCTCCTTTGTGCTGGGTATGCTTGCGGGAACGGTAACGGGTCTGCTGCACGTAAAGCTGGGTATCCGCCCCCTTCTCTGCGGAATTATCGTTTATACAGCAATGCTATCCATAAACCTGGTAATACTTTTCAAGGGAAATAACGGCATCACTGTTGCATCGTTTTTCAGAAAGCCAACTATCTTCAACTCCGGAATAGCAGCTTCCCTGCCCGCCGAGTGGAGAATAACCATAATCTCGCTGATACTTGTGGTGATATTCAAGATAGCAATGGACTTTTACCTTGAGACCAAATCGGGACTTCTCCTGAGAGCCGTGGGCGATAACGAGAAATACGTTACCATGCTCGCAAGAGACCCCGGCAAGGCAAAGATACTGGGACTTGCCATAGGAAACGGCTTCGCATCACTGGCAGGCTGCGTTATTGCTCAGGCAAAAGGCTCTGCCGACCAGCAGATGGGCGTCGGAATGGTAGTGCTGGGACTTGCCTCCGTAATAATCGGTCTCAGTATCTTTAAGAACGTAAAGTTCATGAAGCCTACAACAATGGTAATCCTTGGAAGCCTGCTTTATAAGGCTTGCCTGACCATTGCGCTGGCGCTGAACCTCCCCACCGAGTACCTCAAGCTCCTGATGGCAGTGCTTTTCACCATTGCACTGGTGTTCAGCGAGAAATTGCCCGTAAAAAACAAGCTGAAAAGGAGTGCGTGATATGCTGGAGCTTAAAAATATCAATAAGGTCTTTAATATAGGCACAGTTGACGAAACAGTCCTTTTCAATGACTTTAATTTCACCGTGGAGGACGGGGAGTTCGTCTCCGTCATAGGCTCCAACGGAAGCGGAAAAACAACCCTGCTCAATCTGGTCTGCGGAACTATGATGCCCGAAAGCGGCTCCGTGATATTCGGCGGAAAGGATATCACCAAGCTGCCCGAGCATAAAAGAGCCGCAACTATCGGACGAGTTCTCCAGGACCCCAGAATGGGAACCTGCGGAAACCTGACAGTGCTTGAAAATATGGCGCTGGCGGATAATAAGAATAAAATGTTCGGACTGAGCGCAGGAGTAAATAAAAAGCGTACCGATTATTATAAGTCGCTGCTGGAGACCTGCGGAATGGGTCTGGAAAACAGAATGAACGTTCCCGTAGGAAACCTCAGCGGCGGTCAGAGACAGGCTATAGCACTGATAATCGCCTCAATGACGGATATCGACCTGCTCATACTTGACGAGCATACCGCAGCACTTGACCCAAAATCCTCCGAAACGCTGATGAAGATAACCGATAAGGTGGTAAAGGAGAAAAAGGTCACAACATTGATGGTAACACATAACCTCAGGTTTGCAGTGGAATACGGCAGCAGACTGGTAATGATGCACGAGGGAAAGTGCGTTATGGATATAAAGGGCGAGGAAAAGAAGAACGCCAAGGTCGATGACCTGCTTTCGGTATTCAACGAGATAAGCATAGAATCGGGAAATTGAGCATAAGCATAAGTAAAGATGGAGCTGTTGCACAGGATGCAGCAGCTCTGTTTTTATATAAGCGTGTATAGCACAAAAAATTCCGCACAAATAAGCACAAGGCAAAGGGTTTAGGTCAAGCCTTTTTCCCGAAAGGCGCAGGTACGGTCAAATTATGTCGTCAATTTTATATGCCCATATCAAAAGGACAAGTTCATATTATCCACAAAATAAAATTTCCCCTATATATTGACACACCCGCTGCCAATACATTATAATAGTAATGGCGGAAATACAATTTATAGACCTGTTTGACGGCTTTGTACTGTATTTTGACGAAAAATCATATTCCTTGAAAATATTAAGCAAAATGTCTTGCTTTTTCAATATTGAAATGCTATAATTATATTTAAATGTGTTTTTATATTATATGGGAGGAGCAGTAAATATGCCTACAAAGTATATATTTGTAACAGGCGGTGTAGTATCGGGACTGGGCAAGGGTATCACAGCCGCTTCACTGGGAAGACTTCTTAAACAGAGGGGTTACAGAGTTACCATTCAGAAGTTCGACCCCTATATCAACGTTGACCCCGGTACAATGTCACCCTATCAGCACGGCGAGGTATTCGTTACCGATGACGGCGCCGAAACAGATCTGGACCTCGGCCACTACGAGAGATTTGTTGATGAAAATCTTTCCATCAATTCCAACGTTACCACAGGCAAGATTTACTGGACAGTTCTTAATAAGGAAAGACGCGGCGATTACCTCGGCGGCACAGTTCAGGTAATTCCCCACATCACCAACGAGATAAAGGACAAGGTTTACAGAGTAGGCAAGGAGACCAACACCGATATCGTTATTACCGAGATCGGCGGCACCGTCGGCGATATCGAGTCCACACCTTTCCTCGAGGCTATCAGGCAGGTAGTTACCGAGGTGGGCAGAGACAACGCTATCTATATCCACGTTACTCTGGTTCCCTATATCGCAGGCTCCGAGGAGCTTAAATCAAAGCCCACACAGCACTCCACCAAGGAGCTGCTTTCCATCGGCATTCAGCCCAATATCATCGTATGCCGCAGCGAAAAGGAAATTCCCGAGGAGATGCGCAAGAAGATCGCTCTCTTCTGCAATATCAGACCCGAGGACGTTATCCAGAATCTTACCGCTCCTTCACTTTATGAGGTTCCCCTGTGGCTGGAAAATGAGGGACTTGCTCATTCCGTATGCCACCACCTGAAGCTGGAGGACAGAAAGCCCGACCTTACTGAGTGGATCGCTATGGTAAACCGCACAAAGTCTGCCACAAAGAAGGTAACTATCGGTCTGGTCGGAAAGTACGTTATGCTTCATGACGCATATCTTTCCGTTGCCGAGGCTCTCCGTCACGGCGGTATCGTAAATGATGCCAATGTTGATATCGAGTGGATAAATTCCGAGGATATCACCGAGCAGAACGCTGCCGAGATGCTCAAGGACTGCGACGGTATCATCGTCCCCGGTGGATTTGGCGACAGAGGTATCGAGGGTATGATCGAGTCTATCAGATATGCCCGTGAGAATAAGGTTCCTTTCTTTGGTATCTGCCTTGGTATGCAGATGTCCGTTATCGAGTATTCAAGAAATGTTCTGGGACTGGCAGGAGCAAACTCCACAGAGTTCGGCGAAACTCCCTATCCCGTTATTGATATCATGGAAGACCAGAAGAACGTTACCGAAAAGGGCGGTACAATGCGTCTTGGTCTGTACCCCTGCAAGCTGGCTGAGGACTCCAAGTGCCGCAAAATATACGGCGAAGAGCTTATTTACGAGCGTCACCGTCACCGCTGGGAATACAACAACGCATTCCGCAAGCAGCTTACCGAGGGCGGTCTGAAGATAGCAGGTATTTCTCCCGACGAGCGCCTTGTTGAGATCGTTGAGATACCCGAGCACCCCTGGTTCATCGGCGTACAGTTCCACCCCGAGTTCAAGTCCCGTCCCAACAAGCCCCAGAAGCTTTTTGCTGATTTCATCAGAGCTTCCGTTGAGAACAGGGAAAATAAGAATAAGTAATAATATGTAAAAAAGGCTGTTGCAGTAAAATGCAACAGCCTTTTTGTTTTGCCTATAGAGCGATTGAAGATTAGTATAAGCCTTTCGGGAAAAAGGCTTGATCCAAACCCTTTGCCTTGCTTGCATTTGTGCGGACATTTTTGTGGTGCCACACAAGCGTTAAAAAAGAGCTGCTGCATCTTGTGCAGCAACTCTTTTGCTCATAGCTTAAACCCAAACGGCATTAGCTCCGCCAGCTTATAGCTTATAATATGCCCCTTGTAATCTTTCAGAATAACTCGGAAGCCCTCCTCAGCAAACTCGCTGAGAAATTGCCTGCATATGCCGCAGGGATAGGTAAGTCCGCCCTTTGAGTTTGTTACCGCAATGGCAGAAAATCTCACACAGCCCTCGGATACCGCCTTTACCGCTGCGGTCCGTTCCGCACATATTGCTGCGCCGTAGGAACTGTTCTCCACGTTGCAGCCTGTGTATATCCTGCCGTCGCCGGTGAGCAGAGCCGCTCCTACCTTGAAGCCCGAATATGGCGCATAGGCGTTTTCACAGGCAGCCTCCGCCGCCTGCATAAGCTCGTAGTCCGTTGACATATCAGACCTCTGCGGGCTGTTCTTCATGGGCTTTTATCTCAGGCTGAGGCTTGCCCTTGCAGAAATAATCAATGTAGCGGTCGATGCACTTCTCAACGATCTTTACCGCTGCCTTGCTGTCCTTTATCTCATCAATGGCAGTTTCCTTGCCTTCCAGCTGCTTATATACACGGAAGAAGTGGGACATTTCATCGAAGATGTGGCGGGGCAGCTCGCTGATGTCCTTGTAGCTGTTGTATGTGGGGTCGTTGAAGGGGATAGCGATTATCTTGTCGTCGATAGCTCCGTTATCCAGCATGGATATTACGCCGATAGGATAGCACTTTACCAGCGCCAGCGAGTAGATAGCTTCCGAGCAGAGGACAAGCACGTCCAGAGGGTCGCCGTCCTCAGCGTAGGTGCGGGGGATAAAGCCGTAGTTTGCGGGATAGTGGGTAGAAGTGTAAAGCACTCTGTCCAGCATGAGCATACCTGTTTTCTTGTCAAGCTCATACTTCATCTTGCTGCCCTTAGGGATCTCGATTACCGAGAAAAAGTTGTCCTTGGTTATTCTGTCGGGTTCTATATCATGCCAGATGTTCATAAAATTGACCTCCCCTTTATTTTTTTACAGATTTCTCTGTTTCTTTTACGATGTAGCGTGGTCTGTGCTTGGTCTCAAGATACATTTTTGAAAGGTACTGCCCCGAGATTCCCGTGCAGAGGAGCTGGAGACCGCCGATAAGGCTCACCAGGCACACTATTGTGGGATATCCCGCAACGCTTTCACCGAAGCAAAGAGTTTTTACCACGGTGATGATTATCATTACCAGCGCCAGCAGGCAGAAAAGTATGCCCAAAAATGACGCAATGGCAAGGGGCGCTGTGGAGAATGCGAAAATACCCTCAAGCGAGTACAGGAACAGCTTGTGGAAATTCCATGTGGAGGTTCCCGCTGCACGCTCAGTGTTTTCTATCTCAATGAACTTTGTCTCAAAGCCCACCCAGCTGAAAATGCCCTTTGAAAAGCGGTTGTACTCGGGCATATCCAGAATGGCGTTCACCACCTGACGGGTCATGAACCTGAAATCCTGAGCGCCGTCAACTATTTGGGTCTGGGAAATTTTGTTGATTATCTTGTAAAAGGTGCGGGCAAAGAACGACAATACCTTTGACTCGCCCTTGCGGTTCACACGCCTTGTGGCTGCGCAGTCATATTCGCCGCTGCTCACATATTCGTACATCTGCGGAATGAGCTTTGGCGGGTGCTGGAGATCGGCGTCCAGTATGACCACGTAATCTCCCTTGGAAGCCTCCATTCCCGCAAGCATTGCCGCTTCCTTGCCGAAATTTCGTGAGAACGAGATGTATCTCACACGGCTGTCGGTGGGGGCAAGCTCCCGCAGAAGCTTTAAGGTGTTGTCCTTTGAGCCGTCGTTTACGAAAATATACTCAAACTCCAGCTCATTGTTCTTTTCTTTCATGCCGTCCGTAACGGCGGTTATTTCCTTATAAAACAGCGGAAGAGACTCCTGCTCGTTGTAGCAGGGCACTATTACCGATATAAGCTCCATGATATTATTCCTTTGATATTTTACTCGACCGTTACCGACTTAGCCAGGTTTCTGGGCTTATCAACGTCGTTTCCACGCAGGTCTGCGGTGTAATAGGCAATAAGCTGCAGGGGAACAACGGCGGTCATGGGCATAAGGAGATCGTCCGTCTCGGGAACGGTCACAAGAATGTCAGCCACGTCCTTATCAAAGTCAGTGCCCTCACGGGTGACAACGATAGTAAATGCGCCTCTGCTCTTTACTTCCTTGATGTTGCTTACGGTCTTGTCGAGCACATCACGCTGAGTTGCCACGGCGATAACGGGCATATCCTCGGTGATAAGGGAGATGGTTCCGTGCTTCAGCTCGCCTGCCGCATAGGACTCGGAGTGAATGTAGGAGATTTCCTTTAGCTTCAGAGAGCCTTCCATGGAAAGCGCATAGTCAAGACCTCTGCCTATGTAAAGCAGATGCTCGTCAGCTACCAGACGGGAGGCGGCAAACTGGCAGGTCTCGGGCTTTTCAAGTATCTTTTCGATAAGCTCGGGAATGCCAAGCAGCTTTTCAGTGTAGCTCATGCACTGCTCCTCAGTGATAGCTCCCCTTACGTATGAGAGCCTGAATGCCAGCAGATAGAACACCGCCAGCTGAACCATGTAAGCCTTTGTGGAGGCAACGGATATCTCAGGGCCTGCATGAGTGTAAAGCACCATATCTGCCTCACGGGCAATGGCAGAGCCTTTTGCATTTACTATGCCCAGCGTGTCTGCCCCAAGGTCATGGGCCAGATGAAGCGCTGCCTTTGTGTCCGCAGTCTCGCCCGACTGGGATACAAGTATAACAAGGTCGCCCTTTGAGATTATGGGGTCACGGTATCTGAACTCGGAAGCCACATCAACGGTCACGGGGATACGTCCTATCTTTTCGATAACGTATTTTCCCACCAGACCTGCGTGCATTGCCGTTCCGCAGGCAACCACGAAGATGTTCTTGTAGCTTCTGAGCTTTTCATCGGTAAGTCCGCATTCGGTAATGTCGGGCATGCCGTCAGTGATCCTGGGAAGCACAGTGCGCTTGATGGATTCGGGCTGCTCGTGGATCTCTTTGAGCATAAAATGCTTGTAGCCGCCCTTTTCGGCAGCGTTGATGTCCCAGTCAGCGGTCATCATTTCCTTTTCTACGGTGTTGCCGTGAAGGTCTGTAAAGGTGATGCCCTTTTCATCAAGACGGGCTATCTCGCCGCTTTCCAGAAGATAATAGTTCCTGGTGCGGTCAAGTATGGCTGTAACGTCCGAAGCAATGTAAGATGCATCGGGAGCCGTGCCCACAATAAGGGGGCTTTCCTTTCTTGCCGCAAAAACGGTATTCTTGAAGTCCCTGAACATGATACCCAGTGAGTAGGAGCCTTCAATGTCCCCCAGAGCCTTTACAATAGCTTCCACAGGGTCGCCCTCGTAATAGTAGTCAATGAGCTTTGCCAGCGTTTCCGTGTCGGTCTCGCTCTCAAAGCCGTAGCCCTTGGAGATAAGGAAGCTCTTTATCTTGCGGTAGTTTTCGATTATACCGTTGTGAACGATGGTTATTCTGCTGTTTCCTATGGGGTGGGAGTTTACGTCCGACGGCTCACCGTGGGTCGCCCATCTGGTGTGGCCTATGCCCGCCGTGGCAGTAAGATGCTTGCCCTCGTGAAGCTTCCTGATAAGACCGTCGTCTATCTTGCCCTTTGCCTTTACGGTGTAAAGCTTGTCGCCCTCAAACACCGCAATGCCTGCCGAGTCGTATCCACGGTATTCAAGCCTGCGAAGGGCGTTTACCAGTATGGAGGTACATTCTTCCTTGCCCACATATCCGACTATTCCGCACATATTATTACCTGCCTTTCTTTGCTGTAGGTTTTAGAGAACCCCTTTAGGCATTTATATTTCTGTGTTATTTATATTCTTACTTAGTGCCGTACATTCTGTCGCCGGCGTCACCCAGACCGGGAACGATGTAGAGCTGATCGTTAAGCTCAGGGTCAACAGCTGCGCAGTATATCTGAACATCGGGGTGAGCCTTGTTTACCGCTGCAATGCCCTTTTCGTTGGCAATAAGGCACATGAATTTAACGTTCTTTGCGCCTGCCTTCTTAACAAGGCTGATAGCCTCGGAAGCAGCTCCGCCTGTTGCCAGCATTATGTCGGCAATGATAACATCTCTTGAAGCGATGTCCTTGGGAAGCTTGCAGTAGTATTCAACAGTGTTTGTGGTCTCAGGATCTCTGAATGTGCCGATGTGGCCGATCTTTGCAGCAGGGATAAGGCTCATAACGCCGTCAACCATGCCAAGACCCGAACGGAGGATAGGCACGAATGCTACCTTTCTGCCTGAGATTATCTTGGACTTTGCAATGCCGAGAGGAGTCTGGATATCAACTTCCTTGAGAGGCAGATCACGCATAGCCTCATAGCACATAAGCATAGAGGTCTCGGAAACCAGCTCTCTGAACTCCTTGGAACCGGTGTTTACATCTCTCATAAGAGAAAGCTTGTGCTGAACGAGAGGGTGATCAATAACGGTGTACTTGAGATTTTCCATAATAAATTCCTCCGTGAATATTATTCGTTTTCTATAGCGGTGATCTGGTCAATTCTGCGCTGGTGGCGGCCGCCCTCAAAGCTGTTGGAGAGGAAAGCGTCAACTATCTCGCATGCGAGACCGGGGCCGATAACTCTTCCGCCCATGCAGAGAACGTTTGCGTCATTGTGGAGACGGGTGTACTTTGCCATGTAGCAGTCGGTGCAGACAGCAGCTCTTATGCCCTTGCACTTGTTTGCAGCCATGGATATGCCCAGACCTGTTCCGCAGACGAGGATAGCAAGCTCGGCATTGCCGCTTGTTACCTCAGCGCAAACTTCCTTGGCAACCATGGGATAATCGCAGCTTGTGCCGTCCATGCAGCCCATTTCCTTTATTTCAATGCCTTTTTCCTTGAGATATTTAACAACCTCCTGCTTCAGAGCGAAGCCGGCGTGATCGCTTCCAATAGCTATCATTATTATCATTCCTTTCGGGATATTACAGCAGAGCAGATATGTGCCCTGCAATAAGAAATATATATTTATTATAGCACATCTGAAAATGATAATCAATAGCAAATAAATAAAAATGGCGGCACGATGAAATAAAAAAGAAAAGCGGACTATTAAAAACTATACAAAAAATTGAGCATAATCTTGCGTATATGGATTATGCGATGATTTTTTTGTCTATAGTTTTATTGGTGATTAGTATGAAGCCCCTGCCAAACAACAAAAAAGAGAGCCGATAAACTCAGCTCTCTTTTAAGCTTAAAATTTTTTCTCAAAAGCCCGCATTACTTTCCCCGCTTTTTCAAAGCGATACAAACACCTGCACCGACAGCAATCAAAGCCGCCGCACACACAGCAATAACAGGAACATCACTTTTTTTGTCGGAGCGAATAACTATCTCCGTCACGGAAAGGGGCTTTATGTCAATCGAAATGCTGTTGTCTTTTATTTTGCTTATGTCGTCAAGCCTGTGTATTTCCGTGCTGTCTCCGTAAAGAGCATATACCTCCGCATCGGCATATCTGCTGTCTGATGAAAGCTTGATATTCACGGGAGTTTCATTGTGCAGATCATGGCTCGTGATGATAATTTTCACAGTGCCTTCGCCCTCACCGTCAATGGAAGAATAAACGGAAATATTGTCATTATCGCACTCGCTTTTAACAAGAGTGTCGCCGAACCCGTTTCCTGCTCCGTCATAATTTGTGAACATATTCATTGCGGCAAGCTGATATTCATTTTGGTCAAATGACCATATCGTTGCAAAATATACACCGTACTTTGCAAAAATCCCAAGGGTATCAGCCTGCGCTACCGCACCGGAAATATGATCTCCTCCGCCGAAATTGTACTCTGTAAAAGCTATTTTTGTGCCGGGATAATATTTGTCTATTGACTCCTGAATATTCGGAAGAAGCGGAAAGAACTCCGCTCCGGTATCGGTTATCCAGCTGTCCTCGTGATAATTTTCATCATACAGCGAACGAACGCTGTCAAGCCGTGCTTTTACACAGCCGTCATTGTCATAATGACCGCAGGAACGTTCCCCACACTCTCCCTTTGCCTCGGTGTAGTAGTGAATATCAAGCACATCAAGCAAACGTGTGCCGCTTTCCGATTCAGCCTTGTGCATTTCATCAAGATAATAGTCAATAAACCAGCGGTAATTATTTACGGCTTTAAGCTCTGCCCAGTCGGGAGCGCCTGCAAGGGAATCATACGCAGAATAACCGAAAAGCGACGGTCCGAACACTTCCGCACCGCTGTCTGTTTCCTTTACAAGCGAAGCAAGATCAACGGATTTTTCAATAAGTTCGGAGCATTTGAGCGGTTCTGTCTGTACACGGCTGTGCGTTGAATGCCACAGCGCAGGCTCATTGTCCAGAGCATACGCTTTGAAGCCTGTCTCGCTGTCCGATTTGCCTATCTTTTCAATAAGATAATTCAGATATTCGTCTGTGTAAACATAATCGTCCTTTTTGTCGGGTTCTGATGAAAGCTCGCCGTTCTTGCGGTTAACGACCTTTTTCCAGTATTCGGACGGCGCAGCCATATCCTCGTTTACCTGTCCCTTTTTTGATGATGCAACATATCCAAGCATTTGCAGAGTAAGCAGTGTGTATGGCACATTTCCGTTCTGCGCTTCATAGGAAGCGTTCAGTGCCGCCCCGCCCGGAACACGCCTGAACTGTTCAGCGGCAGATGAAATAAGGTTCATGTCGGACATGTTCTTCCAGTCGGAGCCTGCATTGGACATATTGTTTTCCCAGTTGTAAGCAGACATTCTGTTTCCGCCCAGACGGAATGACTTTGCCGACACTGTGTTCAGATCAACACCGCTGTTTACGCCATAAATATACGGGGAGATGTTTTTATGATCTTCTGACGGATAAACATTTACATTTGCGGCAGCATCTTCGCAGTATGCTGTCTGAGAAAATGCTCCGCATATTATGACTGCAATAACCGCAGCCGCAAGCTTTTTTATTTTCATTTTACCCTCTCCCCATAAGCTTTTATAGTTTGATTATAACATTTTCAGCATTTCAAGTCAATTTTAAATTATCACTCCCAAAATTCGGATTTAGTTTCAAAAAACAAAATAATTCTTTTGTGGCTTAAATAATAACGCAGATCTACAGTAAAATGCTATTTAAAATATTACAATCATATTGACTTTTTCCGTATGCTGAGTTATCCTTATCATAAAGGAGTGTGCGGTATGTCTGCTAAGATAAATCAGTATTTTTATCCTTATATCGGACAGGTAAAAGACCTGCCTGTGTATCTTGCGGGAATAGGCGGAACAGAATTTCAGGAACATATCTCCCGTCCCGAAGGTTATTGCTGGCATCAGATACTTTTCTCTGCCGAAGGCGGCGGAACGCTTGAATTTGATGATATGTCCGTTAAGATCCCCGACAGATGCTTCTTTTTCCTGCCTGCATATTATCCCCATGAATATTATCCGGACGATAAGAAGTGGGACGTGCGTTGGGTAGTGTTTGACGGCTTTGGCTGTGATAAGCTGCTGAATGAGCTTGATATGAAAAAGCCCTCTGCAATAATTCCGGACAGTTTGGAAGAAATGCAGGGGCTGTACAACAAAATGTTCGTGGCACTCAAGACTGATAAGATACACGGCAATTACACCTGTGCGGGGCTTGTATATCAATACATTCTGGAATATCACAGACTTGCTTCATCGGGAAGTATGACAGAACAGACCTGCCGCTCGGAAATACTTATGCCCGCTCTGAATTTCATTGACGATAATTTCCGCAGAGATTTTTCAGTCTCCGAGCTTGCGGACATATCAGGGATTTCACAGCAATATCTGTGCAGGATATTCAGGCGGACAATGAATATCCGTCCGAATGAATACATAACCTGCCGCAGACTGCTGGAAGCGAAAAACTATTGTCCGAAACGGATATGCCGATCAACGAAATATCGTCAATGTCAGGCTTTTCGGACAGCGGATATTTCTGTACCGTTTTTAAAAAGCACGAAAATATGACGCCAAAAGAATATCGTCAGCTGCATAGAAAAAGCGAATAGTCAAAAATTTATCTGCTAATCACCGTTATCCCCTTAACATAAAGCTCGCTTCCGTCAACAGTAAAAGAAACATCAAACCCGCCGAAGCTCATGGCGTATTCCTTTTCGGGGGAGTTCTGATAAGAGGGACGGGGATCCTGCGCCAGAATTTTTATAAGCCCATGACGCTTTTCCTCGGGAACTTTTTCAAGCAGCTCAGGCGGAAAATCCACTGTAAGAATGTCCGACCTGTCCGTAAGTGCAAAGCCCGAAAGCGCCTCCGGGTGGGAATCGGTGTAGGCAAGATAGGGCTTTATGTCGATTATGGGCGTGCCGTTCATAATGTCCGCCCCCGTTACGGTTATCACAGGGCCGTCGGGGGAGTTAAGGTCAATGCCCGTTATCTTCACCGAGGAAAGCCCTATGGAGTTTGGACGGAAAGGCGAGCGTGTGGCAAAAACGCCCATTCTTGTGTTTCCCCCAAGCCTCGGTGGACGGACAGTGGGCGACCATTTCTTACCCATGGCTTCGGAGAAAAGCCACAGTATCCACAGATGTGAAAAGCCCTCCAGCCCCCTGAAAGCCTCAGCCGCACGGTACTCAGGCTCAAAAACGATGCGAGAGGGAACGTCCGCCAGACCGCTCTGACGGGGTATGCCGAATTTCTCGGTAAAGTCGTTTTCAATGTGTGCGATTATCTTTATCTCAGGCATATCGTCACCCTTTAAGGAAAGCGATTATCTCAGCAGCGTTGGTGTCGGGCTTTACCTTTGGCATGGTTTTTATGATAATGCCGTTTTCGTCAATGACATATGTCGTTCGCACAACGCCCATGGATACCTTGCCGTAGTTTTTCTTTTCCTGCCATACGTCATAAGCCTTTATGGCGGAAAGCTCAGGGTCGGACAGAAGAATGAACGGCAGATCATATTTCTCCGCAAATTTTGCGTGGGAAGCGGCGCTGTCCTTGCTTATGCCCACCACCTGTACGTCCATGGTGCGGAAGTCGTTGTATGCGGCTGCAAATGCGCACGCCTGCCTTGTGCAGCCGGGAGTGTTGTCTCTGGGGTAAAAATAAAGCACCAGCTTCCTGCCTGCAAAATCCGACAGGGAATAGGTCTTTCCGTCCTTGTCGCAGAGGGTGAAATCGGGGGCTTTTGTGTTCTCGCTCAGCATAATATCATTCCTTTACTTTTATTGAGCCGATGTTCCTTTGTGCCATAGGTCTTTCGGCGATCATTTCTCTTATTGTCTTTTCAACGGCAGCCACTTCGTCGTGAAGCTCGGAGGCGGTGACACGGTATGCGCCGTTGCCCAGAATGATTATCTGCTCCGCTCCGTCCGATGTGGCGACCCTTACACGGCTGTTCTTTGCCAGCTCGTGAGATGTTTTTTCAATGTACATATCCGCCGTTTCCGCTTCCTTGGTATATACAACGGAAATGCCGCCTGTCTGCTCCACTTCCCTGTGGTCGCCCTTGACACGGTATGCGTCAAATACGATTATCACCTCGCAGGGGCGGAAGCCACGGTAATTGCTCATGATGCTGATAAGCCTGCTCCTTGCAAGGTCAAGGTTATCCTCCGCAAGCTTTTTCAGCTCGTCCCATGAGAAGATTATGTTGTATCCGTCCACCAGCAGATATGCAGGCCCCGTAGGAACGGGGGAAGGCTTGTATTTGGGTGCTTTTTCATAGTCTCTGTGAAGCGCCGCAATGGGGTCACGCTTTATCTTGCCATATGTGCGCTCGAATATCTCCATAAGCTCCTTGTCGTCCTCAAATCGGGAGCGCACAAGCTGGGTTTCACGGACTGACAGCTGTATCTCATCATCGGCAGCTTCGGCAAGATATACGCCGCTTTGTGCATGAGCATGGCTTTTGACCTCGTTCCATTTTACAGGATGCCCTGCACCGTGAGCGCAGAAAATGCTGTCCGCAGGCTGTTCAAGGTCGCTGTCAGGGTCATAGCCTATGTCCGCAATGACCTTTTCGGAGTTGTGGCATGGGAAATAGCCTTTCAGCTCGCAGATAAAGCGCCCCTTGCCCTTGGTGTAGCCTGCCACATCAGTGTGATAATCGGCAGCCTCCGAAACGGGGACAGTGCCCGTTATCACAGCATTTTCACCCATTATCTCGGGAGCGGAGAACTCGCCGCACATTCGCTGGATATCAGTCATCGCCCTGCCTGCACAGTCGGAGGGCACTTCCAGACGAAAACTGTAGAAGGGTTCAAGCAGTACGCTCTGAGTGCTTCTCAGACCCATTCTCAGCGCCCTGTACGCCGCCTGACGGAAATCTCCGCCCTCGGTGTGCTTTATGTGCGCCCTGCCTGCCACAAGGGTCATCTTCATGTCCGTAATAGGGGAGTTTGTGAGAACTCCCGTGAGAGTCGTGGCTTTCAGCAGCGATATGACCAGCCTCTGCCAGTTCTGCCCCAGTACGTCCTCGGAGCAGTCGGAGGCAAATACCAGTCCGCTGCCCTGCTCAAGCGGCTCCAGCAGCAGATGTACCTCCGCATAATGGCGCAGCGGCTCATAGTGACCTATGCCCACAGCGGGAGCGGAGATTGTCTCCTTGTATGCTATGCTGCCATGGTCAAAATCCGCATCAATGCCGAATCGCTCCGCTATCAGCGTGCGGAGTATCTCCAGCTGAATCTTGCCCATGAGCCGCAGATGTATCTCGCCCAGCTGCTCGTTCCATACCACATGGAGCTGGGGGTCTTCCTCTTCAAGCAAACGCATTTTGTCAAGCATATCGTGGGGGTCAATGTCAGCGGGAAACAGCACACGGTAGGTGAGGACAGGCTCGATAACAGGGTCGTCCGCTTCGCTTTCAGCGCCCAGCCCCTGCCCCGCAAAGGTGTCCGCAAGACCCGTCACAGCGCAAAGCGTGCCTGCGGGAGCTTCATTCACAGCGCTGAACTTTGCGCCCGAATATATCCGTATCTGGTTCACCTTGCCCTCGCCCACAGCGTCCTTTACACGCAGAACGCCGCCGGTTATCTTCATGTGAGTGAGCCGTGCCCCACCCTCCGAGGTTATCTTATATACCCTTGCGCCGAAATCGGCGCCGTATTCGGGCATTAGAGTGAACTTTTCCAAGCCCGTCATCAGCTCACGGGTGCCTTTCAGCTTCAGAGCAGAGCCGAACCAGCATGGGAAAATGCCACGCTCTGCAATATCACGGGCAATGCTCTCATCGGTAAGAGCATCCGTTTCAAGATATTCGTTCATAAGACTTTCGCTGAGAAGCGCAAGCTCACCGTTGCGGTCATCGTCCGAAGCGGAAAAATCAGCGATCTTGTCGGATAAATGCTTTCTCAGGTCGGATAAGATATAATCACGGTCGAACTGAGAAATGTCCATCTTGTTTACGAAAATAAACACGGGCTTATTATATTTGCCCAGCAGCCGCCAGAGAGTTTCCGTGTGGCTCTGAACGCCGTCAGTGCCGCTGATCACCAGAACAGCATAGTCCACTACCGACAGCGCACGTTCGGCCTCAGCGGAGAAATCCGTGTGCCCCGGGGTGTCAAGGAGAGTAAATACAGCGTCATCACCGTGGATAACAGCCTGCTTGGAAAATACGGTTATGCCACGGCTGCGCTCAATGGAGTGGGTGTCAAGAAAAGCATCGCCGTGATCTACTCTGCCCTGCTTGCGTATCTCGCCCGAAAGGTATAACAGGGCTTCGGAAAGGGTAGTCTTGCCCGAATCGGCGTGGGCAGTCATACCGATAACAATTCGTTTCATCAGATCGTTCCTATCTTTGATTATTGCGGTCATCGCTTATATTGTAGCACATAATCGTGAGGTTATCAAGTGGGAACTGTCGGTTCCGCCGACTTGCTTGCTAATGGGGTAATATCAGAATAAGCAAGCAAAACGAAATGTACGTGCTATCAAGGGCAAGGTAAAAAGTTTAGTAAGTCCACTGAGGGTGGCGCTTCCTTGTTGTCCTCCGCAGAGGTGAATAAACCATAAGAAAATTTTAATTATGTCGGACAATATAACCAATCCTTACCGCAGAGCCAAGCAAAACTAACAGCAGATACTTGATATAGCACATAAAATCCGATAAAACAAGGAAAAGGACATTATTATAAAATTGCTCTTAAATCAACCAAAGAACATCAAATACAAGAACGGAGTAAAGCCCAAACCAGAAAACATAGCTATAGAAAAGAGTGCAAATAAATGAAAGGGGTTCGGTCTCCGGCGG
>ERZ827156.1780-NODE-1780-length-24204-cov-4.674769_pt1 | contig 24204 bp, 20 predicted proteins | sample MGYA00519919_ERZ827156 | MGnify/ENA primary metagenome ERZ827156 (study PRJEB31778, sample SAMEA3449269) | human gut metagenome | biome: human gut; feature: human-associated habitat; material: faeces | place: United Kingdom | collected 2010/2012 ...
TCTTAACTTCAGTATTACTCTGGTTATACTTGACTTCCAACAAAATTTATCTTAGCAAAATTTTATCATAGTTACTTAATGCAAGAGAAAATAACTTCGCGTATGTATGTCCATAATCATTCACAATATCCCAACTTTATTTTAACTATCTTAATAACTTAAACCAAACTCCAACTTTCTGTAAACTGAATGAAACAAATAAATACAGCAACCAACAGAAAGTATTTAACAAAATAATTCATATACATAAATTAAATCATTTGTTCAAGTTGGAAAAATCACAAATATTGAAATGGCACTATGAAAATGTTGTTGTGGCTTGCCTTAGTTCAAATGAGGCTCACAAGCCTCCTGATGATCCTCAAGACAAGTTTCCTCTTCTGAAAATAAATAAAAGTTCAAAAAGAAACTATCAAGAATCATTCAAAAATTCATCAGAAAATCTACACAACACAAAAAAGTCTCATTTTTGGTAGAATTTTTATTTTTGCAGCAAAAAAACAGACGAACCGCTTTCGCAAATTCGTCTGTTTTTTATTGATTCGATTTTCTTAAATACCTTTTGATTGCTTACTGCAGGGGTGCTACTGCGCCGCCGTAGGTGTTATTGATGAAATCAACCACTGTCTGACCATGCAGAACTTCCATCAGTTCAGCAATGCCGGGCAGATTTTCGTTGCCTTCTTTTACTACAACTACGTTGCCGTATGTCTTAGCTGCTACGGATTCTGCATCCTCTGTTGCCAGAGCGTCATCCTGTGTCAGCTTATTCTGCAGCGCATAGTTTGCATTGATTGCTGCGAAGCCCAGATCGCTCAGGGACAGAGGCAGCTGTGCAGCTTCCATTTCAACGATTTCGTAGTTGCCCGGATTTTCAACAATGTCTTCCTTGGTAGCGGTAAGGCCTGCGCCTTCCTTTAAGGTAAGAATGCCTTTGTCCTGGAGAAGAAGAAGTGCTCTTGCTTCGTTTGTTGTATCGTTCGGAACTGCGATGGTGTCGCCGTCTTCCAGATCATCAAGAGTTTCCTTTGTTCCCGGGTAGATTCCGAATGGCTCGTAGTGGATTCCGCCGGCATTTACAAGGTGTGTTCCCTGCTCTTCGTTGAAGTTATCAAGATATGGGATATGCTGGAAGTAGTTTGCGTCGAAATCTCCGCTCTCTACTACAAGGTTTGGCTGTACATAGTCATCAAATACAGTAACTTCCAGATCCCATCCTTCTGCCTCAAGGAGCGGTTTTGCTTCTTCAAGGATCTCTGCGTGTGGTGTTGCGGAAGCTGCTACTTTGATGGTTCCTTTCTCTGCGTCAGCGCTTACGATCACGCCGTTTGCTGTGAGTGCTCCGATTACCAGTGCTGCTGTAAGTGATAATGTGATGATTTTTTTTGCTTTCATAGTTCTTTCCCTCTCTTATTCCTTTTATTTTTGATTTTTTCTTTATTCAATTGTAAATGGCTGCGACCTCCTGCATGTGTCTATCCGTTCCCGGGACTCTTATTCATAAAAAAATAACAGGAAGTCCTCTGGATCCTCCCTGTTCATGCAATCTGTCCGGCATTAAAAAATGCTTTATTTACATCTCGGTATCTGTCATCTCTTATACGTGGTCGGCAGATATCTCAGGAAGTATCCGATACATAGAAGTACAGCAAAACATAGACATGCACATATCCATACACATCTCCTGATCCATCATACACATGACTTCTCTCTGAACTGCATTTCCTGTAAACATGATTCTTCCTCCTTTTTACTTACTTGTGATAAATTTCATTCGGAAAATGTATTACCTATTTCTCCGATAGGTTGAATATAACATGTCTCATTCACAATGTCAACACATTTTTTATTTTTTTCCCGGAGCGCGTCTCCTCATTGCTTGACACTGATTTCTTATAATGATACCATAAATTAAATCACTCTACAATCCAATCTACAATCAACAGGAGAAAAATTTATGAATAAAAAAGCGATCATTGCCATGAGCGGCGGTGTTGACTCCAGTGTTGCAGCCTATCTGATGGTTCAGCAGGGCTACGACTGCGCCGGTGCCACTCTGAAGCTTTATGATAATCCACAGTGCAGCTATCCTGGACACCGGGCATGCTGTACTCCTTCCGATACAGAGGATGCCAGAAGTGTTGCCGCACGTCTCGGCATGCTTTATTACGTATTTCCAATGCAGGAGAAATTCCACGAAAGCGTCATCGATAAGTTCGCAGATACTTATCTCCACGGAGGCACACCGAACCCGTGTATCGACTGCAACCGTTTCCTGAAATTCTCCGCCCTTCTCGATAAGGCAAGAGAACTTGGCTGTGAATATATCGCAAGCGGTCACTATGCACGCAGAGAGCAGGATCCGGAGACAGGACGTTTTATCCTCAGGAAAGGACTCGACCCGACCAAGGATCAGAGCTATGTGCTCTACGCCATGACTCAGGATCAGCTTGCCCACACACTCTTCCCGCTCGGCACCTACACCAAGAAAGAAATCCGACAGATCGCGCAGGAGCAGGGCTTCATCAATGCTGACAAACCGGACAGCCAGGATATCTGCTTCGTTCCGGACGGTGACTATGCGTCCTTCATCGAGCAGTACACCGGACAGGCTTCCGAACCTGGCGACTTCGTTGACAAAGAAGGTAAAGTCCTCGGCAAACACAAAGGTCAGATCCACTACACCATCGGTCAGCGCCGTGGTCTTGGTATTTCCGCACCGGAATCTCTCTATGTCTGCGGCAAATCCCTGGATACCAATAAGGTCATCCTCGGAGGTAAGGATGACCTTATGAGTAATTACTGCTATATCAACGATATCAACCTGATCCCATGGGATCATCTGGACAAACCGATCCAGTGCAAAGTCAAGACACGCTACCGTCAGCCGGAACAGCCAGCAACTGTTGAGCAGCTTAGAGACGATCTCATCAAGATCACCTTCCAGGAGCCGCAGAGAGCTGTCACACCTGGACAGGCTGCCGTTCTCTACGACGGAGATATGGTACTTGGCGGAGGAACGATCCTCAGCGAAGAAGCCGCAGCAAAAGCAGTCGCTTCCACCAATTAATTTCAGCCCATCTGTACGATTACATGATATTCTTTTTTACCGGGGATCAGAGGAATCTGGTTTCCGGTAATTTTTTGTCCATCCAGCTCGATCCATCTGACACCTTTCTGGACACCCGTCGGTTTATGGATCTCAATATGATATTCCGCTCCCCGGAAATGGCGTTCTACCGTAAAATCACCAAAACTTCCAGGCAGACACGGATCTACCGTAAGTCCGTCATACTCTGGCTGGATTCCGAGAAGTGCCTGCGACAGATTCACAAACGTCCACGCTGCGGTCCCCGTCAGCCAGCTGTTTTTTGCCTCGCCAAACCGCGGTGCATCTGCTCCTGCCACCATCTGTGAATATACATATGGTTCCGTTCTGTGGATGTCGCTGATCTCCTCGATGCAGGACGGACAGATCTTGCGGTAAATTTCAAATGCGCGGTCTCCTCTTCCGATCGTTGTCTCTGCGATCGAGATCCACGGATTATTATGGCAGAAGATTCCTGCATTTTCCTTGTATCCCGGCGGGTAAGATGTGATCTCACCAAGTTCCAGATGATATCTGGTGTACGCCGGCTGCAAAAGCATGATACCATATTTCGTCTCGAGATGTTTCTGTACAGAATCGAGAGCTTTTTCTGCCAGACCGTCTTCTTTGCCGATCTCTGCCATCACACAGAATCCCTGCGGCTCAATAAAAATCCTGCCCTCTTCGCATTCCGAGGAACCGACTTTGCCTCCCTCTGCATCATAAGCACGGAGGAACCACTCGCCGTCCCAGCCGGCATCCAGAACTGCCTGATGCATTTCTGATACCGCTTTTTCTGCCTCTGCTGCCAGTTTTTCCCTGTCTGTACGTCGGCATATTTCTGCAAATTCCCTGCCGTATTTTACAAACATCGCCGCGATAAATACTGACTCTGCTACCGGTCCCTCAGAAGGTCCTGTCGTCTGGAAAGGTTCGCCCGGCTCACTGGAGAAACAGTTCAGGTTCAGACAGTCATTCCAGTCCGCCCTTCCGATCAGTGGAAGTCTGTGCGGTCCGAGATGTGTCACAGTAAACTGGAAAGACCGGTTCAGATGCTCAAACAGAGGCTCTTCGGTTCCCTTTTTGCAGTCAAACGGCACTGGCTCATCCAGGATCTCATAATCACCCGTCTCTTTGATGTATGCCGCCACTGCCGCGATCAGCCACAGCGGGTCATCGTTAAATCCACTTCCAATATCCGCATTTCCCTGCCTGGTCAGCGGCTGGTACTGATGATATGCACTTCCATCCTCAAACTGTGTGGATGCAATATCGAAGAATGAAAACGGCTGTATCCAAGTCTGTGACGGCATTCATACGTATCCAGCTCTGTTCCTGACGGCATACCGCCCGAATTACAGATCACACCGTCATCGTTAATGTAATAATATTTTCCATCGGAGTCCACCGGTACGTTATTGTAGCGGTATCTTGTGATCCTCATAAGTTTCGCATCTTTATAGAAGCTGTATCCGCCGCAGGTGTTTGAGATCAGTGAAAAAAAGTCGTTGCTTCCCAGGTAATTGATCCACGGCAATGGTGTGTGAGGTGTATTGATAACATATTCGCGTGCTCTGTCGTCAAAATATCCGTATTTCATAAAAACCTCCTTACAGATATATATAAATAAAAGGGTATGCGTCAACGAATTATAGACTGAAAACAGATTTGCGAAAACGAATAAGTTAAGAATTTTTAGAATAAAAATCCGTATTAATTTGGATATAATCCAGTATAATTCACTTTTTTCAAAAAATCAACCGCATTTTTGTCAAATATAATCCTGCACAAATCTACCACTTTTTTAGTACAGATATTTACGAAACTTTTCGTAAATAAAACATTGCGGCGTATCCGTCGCAAGCGTCAGCAAAGCTCTTAATGGCTATTCAGATATCGGCGAAGAAACCCGACAGCTTATTCTTAAGACAGCTTCCGAGATGGGCTATCTTCCAAATTCTTCTGCAAGAGCACTCAAAACCAAGCGAACGCATAATCTTGGTGTCCTCTTTGTAGATGAAGCCATGAGCGGACTGACCCATGATTATTTTAATCATGTACTCGAAAGCTTCAAACGTACCGCTGAATCCAGAGGGTACGACATCACATTTACAAGCGGGAATCTCTCCGGACAGCGGCTTGGTTATTACGAACACTGCCGCTACCGCGGGGTCGACGGAGTTGTGATTGCCTGCATCAACTTTTTTACCAAAGAAGTCCGCAGGCTGGTGCAGTCCGAAATTCCGATCGTCACGATCGACCATGTATTTGACGGCAGGATCGCGATCGTCTCCAACAACATTCAGGGAATGGAGGATCTCGTTTCCTACATTCTGAAAAAGGGACATCGCAAGATCGCCTATATCCACGGTGAAGATTCCTCGGTCACACGAAGCCGGCTGGGAAGTTTTTATCACACGCTCCAGAAAAAACGGATCGACGTACCTGACGAATATATGCCGGTGATCCCCTACCGCGACGCGGAAGCTGCAGCAATGGCAACCGCCGAACTCCTCGATCTGAAAGATCCGCCTACCTGCATCCTTTACCCGGATGATTTTGCTGCCCTGGGCGGGATCAACGAGATCCACGAACGAGGACTCCGGATACCGGATGACATCTCCATCGCAGGATATGACGGACTGACTTTTGCCCGCATCCTCGAACCCAGGCTTACAACACTCTGTCAGGACACAGAGGCGATCGGTCGGCTTGCAGCACAGAAACTGATCGACCTGATCGAACATCCAAAGACAACGATCATCGACAAATTCACCGTCGACGGTCAGCTTTTCCCCGGTGCTTCTGTCCGGGACCTCAGGAAACAGGAATCAAAAGAACGTATATAAAATCCAAAAATCAATCACAGGGAGGTAATAACATGAAGAGAAAGATGATGGTTATCACATTAACAGCAGCGATGCTCGCCGGCATAACCGCAGCACCTGTATGGGCCGAAGAAGCAGCTTCTGATGAGGGCAAAGTCCTGAACATCTATTGCTGGAATGAAGAATTCAAATCCCGTCTGACCGACCACTATCCGGGATACGAAGAAGTTGACGGAACCCACGGCAAGATCGGTGATGTAAATGTTGTATGGAAAATCACACCATCTGACGACAATGCATACCAGAACAACCTGGATGAAACACTTCTGAAACAGGCAGACGCAGCCGCTGATGACAAGATCGATCTCTTCCTTGTAGAAGCCGACTACGCATTGAAATATGTAAATACCGAATACACCATGTCCGTAGCAGATCTCGGTATCACCGATGAAGAAGTTGCTGACCAGTACCAGTATACCAAAGATGTTATGACAGATTCCGACGGAAATCTCAAGGGACTTTCCTGGCAGGGCTGCCCTGGTACCATGATCTACAGAAGAGACATTGCCAAAGAAGTTTTTGGCTCTGACGATCCTGCAGAAGTTCAGAAAAAAGTTGCTGACTGGGATACTTTCAAAGCAACTGCTGCCGAACTCAAAGAAAAAGGCTATCAGATGACTTCCACCGTAAACGATTCCTACCGTGTATTCTCCAACAACGTATCCTCTCCATGGGTTGTTGACGGCAAGATCACTGTTGATGACAACATCAAGAACTGGGTTGACATGTCCAAGGAAATGGTTGACGCAGGTGAAACCGCTACTTATGAACTGTGGAGTGATGACTGGAGCAAAGGCTTCTTCAAAGACAGCAATGTATTTGCATACTTCGGACCGGCATGGTTCATCGACTTCTCCATGAGCGCTGATCAGGACGGCTCCGTTGGTAAGGACGGCGGCTGGACTGCAACAGAAGGACCGCAGGGCTTCTACTGGGGCGGAACATGGATCACAGCAGCTACAGGTACTAACAACCCGACACTGGTTGCAGATATTATGAGAACCATGACAACAAACGTTGATGTAATGAAAGAGATCGTTACAGCTGATAACGACTTTGTAAACAACAAACCGGCTATGGAAGAAATGGCAGCTGACGAGAGCTACGGCGACGCTGTTCGTAGTTGCAGATATTCCAGAGTTTGGATGCTGCATAACACATATGCCCTATGATATTGGAATATTCCTGACTGATCTTTATGGATGTTTTATGTGACAGCAGCATCTCCATTCTCCTTCTGATTGATAGTTTTTATTATGCTTATATCATAGCACAAAATGCTCTTGCTTTTCAACGCAGATCTGACCTGCTTTCTTCTGAAAACAAATACAAGAATCAGGAGATATAAGAAATAAATTTTTGCTGTTATATTTTTTGTGCGGATACGCACACTCCTGCGCTTTCATCTCGGTAATTGAATTGCCGAGGATTCCCGCTTATTATCCTAAACCAAATTTTACAGTAAAAAAATATTCATTGTTATTTCGACTAGCCCAAAATTCTCAGGAAACACGTTTCAATCTATAAATTTTATTTTTGGTCCTACCTTCACTTTCAAACAGATCGTTCTTTTCTGCTTTTGCCAGAAGCCGTGAAGCTGTCTTCTGCTGGATATCAAGGATGTTCGCTGCTTTTGCACTGCTTATACTCTGAAACTTTATCATGTACTGGATAAGCCGATTCAGACGGTTTTTCTCCAGGTCAGTAAATATTGTAGACTCCATGAGAAATGTTGTTTTTTCTCCTATTAAATCTATATGAGCACCGTCTCGACTCACTACTCTATCCGGTATTATTTCGGACACTTTTTTGGACACTTTTTCGGACATTGAGGGCTGATTGAATCCATCTCTTATAAAAATAGTAGTTTCGAGATAGCTTCTGTCTTCGTCCATGTCAAAAAACGGTTCCGGTGAACCATTCTTTTTCAGCTCTCTGAGTATCTTTGTGATTCCAGTCCCCTGCTTTTCAGACAGATCAATTTCCTTAAAAAGCTCTCCGATCCTCCTATTGCGGTATTTACGTGCTCGACCCTTTCCGGTTTTAAATTTCTCCAGACTGATGTGCTTTTCCACGCCTGGAAAATTGATGATTCTGATACAGTCCACATAAATCCGGATTTCTACAGGTTCCGGTTCACGGTAGGATTTATGAAATACTGCATTCACGATGGCTTCTTCCAGTGCATTATAGGGATAATTAACGTATCGCTCTGATTCTGCCTGTCCCTGTATTTTGACGACTTTTTCTTCGATGATATTTGTATTGATATAATCAAGGACATCCCGAACCTGCTTCCAGATCGGACCGTAAAAGGTTTTTTCAAAAAAATCATCTGATCCTTCTGCTTCTTCTGTATTGAATTTGACCAGGTCTATCTGTGCTCCCGGAATGAATTTATCCGGCCGCTCTGTAAACATAAGCACGCCGATATTTCTTATGCTCAGTTCTGTATCTGTTTCATTTGCTACTTCTAAGGAAACCAGAAGATCTTCCAGGGAGCTTTCATTAATTTCATCTACAAGTGAACTTTTACTGTCTCTTAAAAAGTCTTCCAAATAACCTCGACGTATGTCCTGAATCGTTGCTTTTCGATTGATACGGTCATCAAACGGAACTGAATTAAATTTATCAAATAATTCTGCAATCTCATCTCTGTCAGCAGCAACAGTAAGTGAGGCTGGTCTGATCCAGTAATACATGCGTTTATCTTTTTTCGTTCCTTTTTGTGCATATACATCTACCGATGCCTGATATGGTCCGCTGTCACCGGCACTACACCACAGATAGATCAAAAAAGTGCCTGTATTCTTGTAATCAACGACTTCAATCCTTGGAATATATCTGGGTGTTATCATGTTGCAATACTGAAAAATTTCCTGCTGTACAGAATCCAGCGTATTTCGTGAAAGACCTTTAGGGGGAAGTATAGGAAGCCCTTCTTCAGCCTGAATTCCTATGACAAGATAGCCACCATTTACATTTGAAAAGTCATTCGCAAATGCACAGATCGTATGGATAATATCGTTGGGGTTCCATCCTTCTTTATATTCTACCCGGTTCTGTTCAACAGTCCGGCCTTTAAGTAATTTCTCTAGTTTCAGTGGAATCATCCTCTACCCCCGTATCTTCTCCTCCCACTCCTTCTCGCGGAAACCGGTCAGGACGAAGTCTTCGCCAATTACGAGGGGGCGTTTGACCAGCATGCCGTCGGTAGCGAGGAGTCTGAGCTGTTCGTCTTCGGTCATCTCTGGAAGCTTATCCTTAAGGTTCATCTGCTTATAGAGCATGCCGCTGGTGTTGAAGAATTTCTTAAGCGGCAGTCCGCTTCTTCCGTACCATTCCTTTAATTCTTCGTAAGTAGGGTTCTCATCCACGATCGCGCGCTCCTCAAAAAAAATTTTGTGCTCCTCCAGCCATTTGAGGGCTTTCTGACAGGTACTGCATTTTCGATATACCAAAACTAACATAATGATTTCCTCCTCTTTATAGCGATATTAAGTCTCTTTTGTTCTATGATACCTTACCACCACTGTACTGTCAACGAGCAGTTTTGGTAAGGTTTTGTCGAAAAACAGCTACTGTTCACTAGCATTTCAGGTAGGAAGACCTTCATATAAATAAGCGTCTTCTAGACCATTCTTCTGGAGACAATTTATTGACTTACTTCCTGTCAAGTTATTCAAACTTCTAAATTCCGTGGACTTTAAATGATTTACTTCCCGTAGAGTCATCCTTCCTCTCGATTTCCATAGCCTTTCAACTCACTTGCCTCCTACCTGATCATTCTCTCTCTTTTTCTTTGTGCGTCCAGATGGGAAACACGCCACTCTATTGCCTCTGAGCAGTAACGAAAAACAGGTGATGTGAAATGGTTGTTTTTTGTAACTATTTTCTTCTGCCGGTCTGGTAATCTCGGTGAGAATCTGGTACAATATGTTGCAGCAAATTAACTTGTTTAGGAGGTCCCGCTATGGGTTATGATAAACTTGAAAGAAATTTAATCGACATCATCAAAGAAGAGCAGGCAAAGCTTGGTTTTTTTAAGGAGGATATCCGGCTGTATTATCCGCTTTCCTCTCTGAATCATTTCTTTGATGCCAATGATACTGCCGGAGAAATGCAAAATCGTCTTGATACGCTTCCGGCTTCTCTCACAAGCAAGCTCGGAGATATCCGAGTTTCCCACAAGGGTGACCGCTTCTGCTTCCACATTCCACAGCAGGGCACTGTCTATGTGCATGATAACACTGCCGGAAATGAATTTATCAAGGAGCTTGTCAATCTGGTCGGCAGACATGGATGCACTATGGATGAGATTCTTGATCTGTTCCATGCTCATTCTGATGATATCATTACGGAAGAAATGGACAACGGTGAGTTTGACCGCCTGATCCGCTTTGCAGACGATCCGGATGATACCTATTATTACTGTTTTAAAGACGAGGGATGCCACATCATCTACCACCGTTTCCTTCCAGAAGACTATACCGATTTCGATTTTTGATAAGGAGGCTTTTTTATGTGTACTGCAGCAACTTACAAAACCAGAGATTTTTATTTCGGAAGAACTCTCGATTATGAGTTTTCCTATGGTGATCAGATTACGATCACGCCGCGAAATTACCCTTTCCATTTCCGTCATGCAGGAGTGATCGATACGCACTTTGCGATCATCGGTATGGCACATGTAGCTGAGAATTATCCTCTGTATTACGATGCTATCAACGAGAAAGGCCTCGGCATGGCCGGGCTGAATTTCGTTGGAAATGCTGCCTATGCAGATGTAAAGTCTGGACTTGACAACGTTGCACAGTTTGAATTCATCCCGTGGATCCTCAGCCAGTGCAGTTCTGTCGCAGAAGTCCGCACGCTTCTGTCCAGAATAAATCTGGTAAACACACCATTCAGCAAGCAGTTTCCACTAGCACAGCTCCACTGGATCATCTCCGACAAGGAGGAATCCATCACCGTGGAATCCATGTCCGACGGGCTTCATATTTACGACAATCCGGTGGGTGTCCTCACCAACAATCCACCGTTTCCACAGCAGATGTTCCAGTTAAATAACTACATGCATCTGTCCCCGAAACAGCCTGCCAATACTTTTGCTGATGATCTGGCACTTTCCGCCTACAGCCGCGGCATGGGGGCACTCGGACTTCCCGGCGACCTTTCTTCTGCTTCCCGCTTTGTCCGCGTCGCCTTTACCAGAATGAACGCAAGCTCCGGCGATTCCGAACTGGAAAGCGTCAGCCAGTTTTTCCATATCCTTGGCTCCGTTGACCAACAGCGAGGCTGCTGTGAAGTTGCAGACGGCAAATATGAGATTACACTCTACACATCCTGCTGCAATGCCACCAAGGGCATTTACTACTACACCACTTACGAAAATCATCAGATTACCGCCGTTGACATGAAACGGGAAAATCTGGACAGCCGGACACTTATCTGTTATCCTGTCATCCAGGGCGAAAAGATCCATTTTCAGAATTAATCAAACAGGAGGAACATCATGAATTTCGGAGGCTTATTTCAGTTAAAAAATTCCTGGGCTGCTTTTACCAGAAATCATCCCAAATTTCCTAAATTTCTTCAGGCCGCAGGTGCTGCGATCACACCAGATACCATCATCGAGATCAAAGTGACCACACCGGCCGGCAAAAAGATCGAAACCAATCTCAAAGTCAGACAGTCTGACATTGAACTTGTCAAAAACCTCGCAGACAGTGCGAAATAATATCTGTATCAGAAAGAAAGAGAAGATGCGGCTCTCATCACAGCCGTATCTTCTCTTTTTTCTGATTCGCCACGCGAAACGCCCGTGGTGTCATATTATAACGTTCTTTAAATACCCGGTGAAAATAACTTCCATTCTCGTAGCCGACTGCCGCGATCACATCACTGATCGGCAGGTCCGTCTCACACATCAGCTCTGCCGCCTTGCTCAGACGCTTGCGCTGGAGCAGTTCCTTGAAGTTAAATCCCGTGTTCTTCTTGATCATCTTGCTCAGGACATGCATCGGAAGATGAAGCTGATCACAGAGTTCTGTCAGAGTCGCCGTCCTGTACTGCTGCTCGATATAATCCAGGGTCGTCATTCCGATCATATTTTCATACTGGTTCGGAAGGCGCATCTCCGCGTACTGCACCGATTCCAGAAGATACAGAAAGATAAGTCCCATTGTCGTCTGATTGATCCGGTTCTGGTCGCCCTTTCCTGTCACCAGCGAGTAGATCATATTTTCCAGAAGATTCTGGATCTGCAGCACTTCTGCCACCTTGAAATGAAGGTACTCGCCGCGCTCATCATCCTGCCGGAGCACATTTACCAGAAAATCAGCCAGCACATTATTATTCCCCGCCATCGTATAAGCCACATCAAAAAATTCCGGAAGAATCATGAAATTGATCGCAATATCCTCTTCCTCCGCCGGCAGGATCTCATGCCTTGTAAACTGGTTCAGAAAAAGCAGTTCCCCCTGACGGAGCACCACTTCCCTACCGCCAATGATATTGGTAAGCTGCCCCTGACAGACATAAAGCACCTCGATAAAATTATGGCGGTGTGACGGAAAATGCACAAACCGCGTATGTGTCCTGACTGCGATCAGTTTGCCCTCGCTGAGCATCTTGGCACTGTCCACGGTAAAGTCCTTGCCAGAGGTGTACAGATCCCTGTCTACCTCCGCGACTCCGTCCAGGATTCTCTGTTCTTCTTCTGTGATTTTTCTTAAATGGTCCAATAAAGCCTGCTGCATATGGTATGTTCCTGCTTTCTGATGATTACTGTAACATTTATTACTTTTTTTATTTTAACATGTATCTTATGGCAAATGCAATATCCCCCATTTTCCCTGCAGCGCAGACAGGGCGAAGCCTTACGGCTCCGCCCTGTCCTTTAAGGATTTATCATATTCAGAAAAACTTTAGCTTCTCCAAACGCGCTGATTAGTACAGTTTAGCGTAGTCAGCTACGTTGTCTGGTGTGAACTGAAGTGGCTCACCAAGAACGATTTCTGTTCCTTCGTCATCAGCTGTTGTGATTGTGAATTCACCCATATCGCCAGCTGTGAATGTTTCATCAACTGCACCAGTAATGTCACCTTTTACAAGTGCCATTGTTGCATATGCGGAAAGTTTTCCAAGGCCTTCCATATCCCACAGATAGAAGTATGGGCAGGAATGTGCATCGTCATCACCTGTGTACTCCTGCATCTCAGACGGAAGTCCAAGGCCTGTCAGTTTGCAGGAAGATTCGTTGTCCTGAAGGTATTTAGCAGCTGCAGCGATACCAACTGTTGTAGGTGCGCAGATAACTTTCAGATCCGGGTAGTTCTGAAGAAGAGCTGCTGTCTGGTCTGTAGATTTCTGAGGTTCGTCATCACCATAAGCTACTTCTACAAGTTCCAGTTTGCTGTATTTGTCATCGCCTTCCATGATGGATTTCATCGCGTCGATCCAAGCGTTCTGGTTTGCAGACTGAGATGTTGCAGAAAGGATAGCGAACTGTCCTTCTCCACCGGAGATATCAAGAACTGCATCCATAAGAGCCTGTCCAACAGCCTGTGTACCAGCCTGGTTTACGAATACCTGACGGCTGTCTTTGTTCGGAGCGGAGTCAAAGGAAGATACTTTGATTCCAGCGTCCATAGCTTCTTCCAGTTTTGCCTGAAGAGCGTTAACATCGTTTGCAGAGATACAGATTGCATCTGGCTGCTGGGAGATCAGGTTGTCAAGAACTTTGATCTGAGCATCTGCTGTTGCTGCTTCCGGATAAACAACGTCTACAGTTGCACCTTCAGCTTCTGCTGTTGCTTTGAATGCTTTTGCAGCGATCTCAAAGAATGCGTTACCAGCTGATTTACCAACCAGTGCGATTTTCTGTCCGTCTCCAGCTTTGTCATCTGCCATTACAGGTGCTGCACAGCCGAGTACCATTGCTCCACAAAGAAGTGCGCTGATAATTTTTTTGTTCATTTTGTTTTCCTCCCTTGGAAATATAGTTTTATATTTGCAACTGCTCCCCTGCTACGAGGGAGCAGCCACCTTCATGATTAATATTATACTACTGTACCATGCTCAGTATAATCAGTTTTTCTTTACACTCATAGAACGTTTTACATTTCCGATGATGTTCGGAAGTGCTACTGCTGCGATCAGAAGAGCACCGATGATCAGCAGGATAACCTGTGCATTGACGTTTCTCTGACCAAGACCTACACGAAGGCAAACGATGATGAATGCGGAAATAACGCCACCAACGATATTACCTTTACCACCTGTAGAGGAGATACCTCCAAATACTGCCATAGCGATGGCATCCATTTCAAATCCGTTACCGGTTGTGGTGTTTGCACCGTAGGAAGAAGAAACCAGGAACAGTGCACACAGTCCGGAAATTGTACCCATAATGGTGTAGATGATGAAACGGATCTTCTGTACATGAACACCTGAATAATATGCTGTCAGACGGTTAGTACCGATCGCATATACACGGCGTCCAAATGTGCTCTTGCCTAAGATCACTGCAAAGATCACAGAAAGGATCACTACAAGGAACAGGATGTACGGAACACTTCCGATCTTTCCACCGATCGCACGGAAACCATCTGTATTGCTTGCAGAAATACTACCGCCGCTTCCAAGAACGATCTCAGAGATACCACGGAAGATGATCTGTGTTGCCAGTGTTACGATCATTGGAGGCAGTTCCTGGAATTTTGTAAGGATAAATCCGTTAACTGCACCGCAGACAGTACCAACACCAAGTGCTGTGATCACTACTACGATAAATGGAGCATTTGTATTGCAGACAATACAGCTCATTGTTGCAGAGAGGCAGACGATCGCACCTACGGAGATATCGATCTCGCCAAGTACCAGGATGTATGCCATCGGCAGCATCATGAATACTTCTGCCAGATAAACCGGCATCTGACGGAGCAGACTGCTCAGGTTATAATACTCAGAAAACATTGCACAGAAAATGTTGACTGCAATAAACAGCAGAACCAGGATTCCCTCCCAGGAGAAGATCATTTTCTTCACTGGGCTTTCCGGCACATTATTAATACTTCTTCCAGATTTTCCAGCCATGATTACATCTCCCTTCCTTTCAGTGCATTCTTGTCAGCGATACGCTGCAGGATTACGTTCATTACTACTACTACAAGGATAATGATACCCTTGACCGTGTTCAGCCATAACTGGTTGAAGAATGGGATCAGCGGAAGTGCTTTTGCAATTGTTGCAAGGATCAGGGATCCAAGTAAAGCACCGACAACTGTACCACGTCCACCGCTCATGCTTACACCACCGATAACGCAGGCTGCGATAACATCCATCTCACCGCCGTACTGCATGTCAGGCATTGCAGATGCATATATAGAAACCTGAAGTGCACCGCCAAGACCTGCCAGAAGACCCATGATCGTATAAACAAGAAGTTTGATATTCTTTACGTTGATACCGGATACTTCTGCTGCACTCGGGTTACTTCCGACTGCGTAGATCATACGACCGGTTCTGGTCCATTTCATAAACCAGAAGAAAAATACATAGCATACAATGATCACCCAGATGACTGCGTTCAGTCCCAGGAATTTTGTTGTTGCAAAGTTTTTGAAATCACCAAGTGCTGCTGCACTCGCCCATTCACCACCGTGTGATACCTGATAGCCAAGTGCACGGTAGATGTACATGAAGCCCATGGTTGCGATGATCGGAGGAACATCTGCTCTTGAAATGATCAGACCAACGATAGCTCCGCAGACAATACCGATCACGATCGCGATCAGGAATGCAAGTGCTGTGCTGGAAATGTGTTCATATTTCAGAAGCATACCAATGCTCATACCGGAAAGTGCAAGTGTTGACATGATAGAAATATCAATACCGCCAACAAGCATTACACAGAGCATACCAAGTGACATTACCATTGTTACTGCATTGTTTTTCAGCATATCCATCAGTGACTTAGGAGTCAGGAAAGATGGATTGATCGCTGTAACGATTATAAAAAGAACGATCAGGACAACTGCAAGCAGTGCTTCACGGGAGCCTGTGATCTTTTTCATAACTGATTTCTTTTCCATTATTTGGCACCCCCTGTATGTCCTTTTTCCATAGCAAGTTCGAGGATTCTCTCCTGTGTAGCTTCGCCACGGTTCAGTTCTCCGGTTTTTCTTCCGTTACACATAACGACGATACGGTCTGCCATACCAAGGATCTCAGGCATTTCAGAAGAGATCAGAATGATCGCATATCCTTTCTTTGCAAGATCTCCCATAATCGCATAGATTTCAGCTTTGGCACCTACATCAACACCCTTTGTAGGCTCATCCATGATAACAACTTTCATTTCCTGGCTTAAAGCCTTGGCAACAACAACCTTCTGCTGGTTACCACCGGAAAGAGAGCTTGCCGGCTGGAAGATATCGACTGCCTTTGTATCTACTTCTTCAAGAAGTTTCTTAGCAAGATCACGTTCTGTCTTCTCATCATTAAGACCGCTCTTTGCATATTTGCTGATGGTAGGAAGTGTTACGTTTCTTCCAAGTCCCCAGCTCATGATCAGACCTTCTTTCTGACGGTCCTCCGGAAGAAGGATGATACCTTTTTCCATTGCATCAGACGGCTGTTTGATGTGAACTTCTTTGCCTTCGAGGTAAACCTTACCGGAATCCGGCTGTGTGATACCGCAGACAGCTTCTACAGTTTCGGTACGTCCTGCACCTACCAGACCGGTAAGTCCAAGGATCTCACCTGCACGAACTTCGAATGAAACATCTTTGAAATAACCTGTTCTGGAAAGATTTTCGATTCTGAGCATCTCGTCTCCGAGTTTCACTTCCGGTTTCGGGAACAGGTCCTTGATCTCACGGCCAACCATTGCTTTGATCAGGTCTGCATTGGTAATTCCGTCTACATCGTAAGTTCCGATGTACTGAGAATCACGGAATACAGTAACTCTGCTTGCCAGACGGTACATATCCTCAAAACGATGGGAAATGAAGATGATGGAAACTCCGTCAGCTTTTAATTTATCAACCAGTGTGTAGAGCTTCTCAGATTCAGATCTTGTCAGTGCTGCAGTAGGCTCATCAAGAATGATGATTCTTGCGTTGGTGGACATTGCCTTTGCGATCTCAACCATCTGCTGCTGTGCAACACTTAAAGTTCCCATCTCTGCTGTTGCATCAAAATCTGCATCCAGCTGTTTGAGAAGTTTGTTTGCTTCTGTGTTCATGGCTTTCCACTGGATCATTCTGTTTTTGATGATCTCGTGACCCATGAAAATATTTTCTGCAACCGTCAGATGTGGATAAGATGTCGGATGCTGATATACGGCTGCAATACCTGCTGCCTGTGCATCTTTTGGTCCTTTGAAATCCACCTTCTGTCCGTTTAAGAACATCTCGCCTTCTTCTGCCTTATGTACACCGGTAATAACCTTAATAAATGTAGATTTACCAGCACCGTTTTCACCCATAAGTGCGTGAACTTCGCCAGGTTTTAACTGGAACTGTACATTGTTCAGTGCCTTAACGCCCGGGAAAATCTTTGTTATGCCTTTAAGTTCAAGAACATATTCAGACACGGCTCTTTCCTCCCTTTTCTTTAAATCTGTATTTATTGTAGCATTGGTTATTTTTTTAGGAAACGGGAAAATATTTTGAATCAGGGTAAAATATTTTCCACTTATCTGCACAAAACATCTTTCATTTTTTCTCGTAATCTTGTATAAAATATGCTAAACTGTTTTGGGGATTGTTTTCATATGGAAACAATCTTATCATAATAAACAAATTTCTTTTTTACCAATACCAAGGAGAATATTATGAAACTACTGATTGTTGATGACGAAGAACTTACCCGTACCGGTGTAATCTCTTCGATTGACTGGGCTTCACTTGGAATCAGCGAGGTGCTTCAGGCAGACGACGGTGTGCATGGTCTGGAAGCTGCGCAGCTTCACAGACCGGAGATCATATTATGTGATGTCCGCATGCCGCGCATGGACGGAATCACCATGCTGGAACGACTTGAAAAAATTCTTCCTGATACCGTCCCGATCTTTATGAGCGGATACTCTGACAAGGAATATCTCAAAGCTGCGATCAAGCTGAAAGCTGTCAATTACATCGAGAAGCCTTTCCGGCTCTCTGAGATCGAGGATGCCATCCGTGAGGCAAGGGATCTCTATATCCGAAAAGTCAATTCCCGCCATGGAGAGACGCTTCATTCCATGGAAACTGCTTCCCGCCTTGCACTTCAGCTCACCCTGCCATATAATGCCGGTAATCCTGTAATCAGCCAGCTTTCTGCGGAACTGCAACTGACCATGAATTCCAGTACTTACTTTACCGCTTTTATTGTAAAAACCGAATTATTTATGGAAGCTTCTGCTCCTTCCATGACAGAGCTCTTTCAGGATTTTCAGGATTTCCTGAAGCCGTACCAAATTAACTGTATCTATCTTGAAAAGAAACTGCAGTACATGGTGTATTTTCTTTTTTCGCAGACTCAGCCTTCAAAGCAGATACTTTTGCAGGCAGGCAGTTTTCTGACAGGACGCTTCGCTGAATTTGGCAGATATTCCATGGCTCTCGGTGATACCTCCTGCGGTATTTCAAAGGCATATCAGACCTATACTTCTGCGGTGATCCTTTTACAGAGCAGTTATTTTTTCCCGGAAAACACGCTGCTTACTTCCGAGCAGGATTCCGGTGGTCCTGATATTCAGAGTAATATTTTTGCCTCCTCACCGGCTGCCGAATTTTCGGAGGCACTTTCCAATGTCGACCAGGATGCCGCCAATGCCTTATTAAAAAAGCTTCTTCACAGCTTTTCCAATAATTTCAAATTCCTTCAAAATCCGGTAAAAGATCTGTATTATAAGCTTTTCCTGTGCCTGGAGGATGCACGCCATCAGCAGAAGATCCCCGGTTCCGGAAATCCGGAAACAGTCGCAGAGACAATTGACCGCTGTTTTACTTTTGAGGAACTGCATCAGACACTGATTGATAAGACTGATGATTTTTTCCGAAAAGCCTCTGACTGTTCTCAGGAAAACCCTACCATCTTTCTGATCAAAGAGTACATCAGCAAAAATTATATGAACGAAACACTGTCTGTCAAGGATATCAGCAGTCATGTATTTTTGTCCACCTCTTATGTATGTACCTTCTTTAAGAACGAAACCGGACAGACTCTGAATCAGTATCTTACAGAATACCGAATGGAAAAAGCCAAACAGCTTCTCAAGGATGCACGTTTTAAGATCTCTGATATTTCTTCAAAGGTCGGGTACAGTGACGGCAATTATTTCGGAAAAAGTTTCAAGAAATATGCCGGACTTTCTCCATCCGAATACAGGGAGCGTAATCTGCAATGAACCGTTTTTTTTCAAAAATCCGTCAGAATTATGGTGATATGCGCCTGGCTTCAAAATTCACTCTGGTACTGATGATCACAGTGACCATTCCTGTCATTATGATGGCATATTTTTTCTACGGAAAACTTTACGATATGGTCGTATCTTACACGATCCGGCAGGAACAGGATATTTCTGCCAATACTGCTCCAATTGTCGAAGAACTTGTCCAGCAGCTCATAGATGCACATGATGGTATCGTAGATCAGGCTCTGTTCCAGACTTTGTTTCATCAGCCTGTAAACTCACCTTTCCTCATGTTTGACAATACAGAAGAAATCCAGGATTTTCATGAATATGCCGAAGGACTGCTCTCTTCCGGCAGGCTCTCCGGAATCCAGATCTACATGGATTTTCCTACTTCTGTCCGGCTTTTTCAGGATGAGCAGACCAGAGATTATTTCTCTCCAATGAGCAAAGCCAAAGGTACCTACTGGTATGGGATTTTTCAGGGCACTTCCAGTTCTTCTCTTTTCTGTCCCGCCTTTTATCTTGGCGACCGTGAAAAAGAGACCTATGGCGATATGGCTTATATCACTTCAACAACTTTTTATTTTCAGGGAAATGCATACCAGGCTTATATTGCAGCGTATACTTCTTCCGCCAATTTTACGGACCTGCTAAAAGACAACCTCACGGTTGACGGAAGTGTTTCCTATATTATCAATGATCGAAATGCGATCGTTGCATCTTCCGATGAATCCCGCTCCGGTATTTATCTTCTGGATTACGAAAGTATCGAGGACTCCTTTATGTCCTCCAATAACTTTATCGAGCGGAATATTCTGGATACAACAGTTTATGCCGGATTTTACAACATCAAACAGCCCGGCTGGTTCATGGTCACTGTTCTTCCTGCCGGACCTCTGCTCACGCAGAGTAATATGATCATGGTGCAGTATGTCCTAATGTATCTTGCTTTTCTTGTGCTTGCCCTCATTCTGGCACATTATATGTCCCGGTCTATCACCAACCGGATCTCCTCTGTGATCCACCAGATGAGTAAAGTCCGAAAAGGAAGTTTAAGTCCTATGGAAAGTCCGGTCTACCACGATGAGATCGGTGACCTGATCGACACCTACAACTATATGACACGAAAAATGGATCAGCTGATGGCGGATCAGGCAAAAGCCGCAGAAGAACTCCGGATTGCAGAATTTCACTCATTGCAGGCACAGATCAATCCACATTTTTTGTATAATACGATGGATATGATCAACTGGCTGGCACAGCAGGGGCGAACGGATGATGTTTCCACCGCGGTACAGAGTCTTTCCCGTTTTTATAAGCTTACTTTGAGCCGGAAACAGAGTATCAGCACGATTGCACAGGAAACGGAACACGCTACTATCTATCTTGAGATCCAGAATATGCGTTACCACAACAGTATTTCTTTCGTTTCCGATATTCCCGATGAACTGATGGAATATCAGATCCCAAAGCTTACTTTGCAGCCCCTTATTGAAAATGCTGTTCTCCACGGGATCCTAGAAAAAGATGACAAAACTGGAACAATCGTCCTGACCGGATGGATCGAAGACACCTCCATTGTGCTTCTGATCTCAGATGACGGTGTCGGCATTCCTTCTGAGAAGCTTTCTGCTATTCTCTCCGGAAACGGGAACAGTACTTCCGGCGGCACTAACATTGCCGTTTATAACACGCATCGGCGGCTTCAGATTCTCTATGGTCCTGATTATGGGCTGACCTATTCCAGCACTCCCGGAAGCGGTACGGAAGTGGAAATCCGGATTCCTGCGATCCGAAAGAGTGCCACAGAACCTTCTAATTAATACTTTTTAAGAAAGGGATTTTTCTATGAAAACAGACGCCATGATTTTAATGTATAATTTCAAAGAAGATGAAAGGACCCGGCAGATCCTACGTTATCTTAATATCGCAGGTATTTCCTGCAAAACAGTTCCTGTAACAGATTATCTGCATCCTCTGGGATATCTGTTCGGACTTCCTGGTTTTTCTCCTTCCCCACAGTTCAACCTGGGCGGGAATTTTGCAGATGAGATGCTTGTCATGCATAATTTTTCGCAGGAACAGCAGACAGATTTTCTGGGATTTTTCCACAGAAACGGGCTGGCTCCGGTGGATCTGAAAGCAGTGTTAACGCCGGTTACACAGCACTGGAGTTCGTTGAAGCTCCATGGAGAGTTGTCGAAGGAGCATACGTTGATGCACAAAAAATGATTTAAAAAAAGAGAGGCTGTACATCTGCACAGTCTCTCTCTTTCTTTGAATATGAATATGTGTTTCAAATATAGATGGTTTTTGTTATCTTGTTACGATATCAACCGGGATGTTGAAAATCTTTGCAACCTTCAGGATCGTGTCGATATGTCTTCCTGTAGCAGCTGCCATATGATGTGTCGGGCCAGCTTCGCTCCAGCGGTTTACGAATTCTCTTGCGCCACATGTGAAACGTGTTCTCATGTTGGTATCACCAAAGGAAAGGATCGGTCCTTCTTCATTTATACCTTCTGCTACAACGAATTTGAAGCGTCCGTCTCCATCCTGTGTGATTGCAAGATAGGTTACAGGACCTGTGTATGGATAGAACTGTGTCAGGTATCCGCCGCCTGTTTTGCCGTGGAATACCGGTACAATCTTCATGGTTGGTTTCTTGTCGGAGATATCAGCATCTCCACTTCCTGAATGTCCGATGATGCAGATGTCATCATTGAAGTCGATGGAGTACATCTCAGAAAGCTGGCCTGTACCGGAAATTGTCTTGAGGATACTCATTGCCATGGCAACTTTCATGTCACCCTCTACAGCGCATGCAGTACCCTGTTTGATCAGCATGGAGAATGCCGGGATCAGCATACTGTCAAGGACACCAGCTTTGCCCTGTGCAAATCCGTCGTAATGGGAAGCGATCATTCCGAGATGCTCGTCTTTGACCCATTTCTCAAATGCTACAACGTATTTTGCCATATCCCATACTTTTTCGATCGTGCCGCCGCCTTCGATATCAAAAGTATCAAGAATATCCTGAGCTTTTGCACGGATTGCTTCTTCATCTGTGATATCATCAGCAATCGCCCACATTTTTTCCCAGTCGAACTGTTTGGTGTACAGGAACATTCTGTTGTACAGGTTTGTCTCGTCGATGTAAAGGTCCATCATACCTGGATATGGTCTTCCGATCTGAGCGATGTTGGTATCACGGAATCTTCTTCTTACCTGTGCTGCTTTGCACCAGTCTTCGATCTCAGCCTGAACACCCGGGTCTCCACCCTCAACTACACCTGTGATAACAGCATGTCTTTTGCCTGCTCTCTCAAGGTCAGCAACAGCTTCGCCTACAGCACCGCATGCATATCCTTCGCCAAGCCATGTAGCGATATCTGTGTGATCATAATCCAGTGCTTTGAGCTTCTGAACGTTTACCAGGACAACCGGAACATCAAGGTCACGGATTGCCGGAAGCATGTTGTAAGATGTAGCATAAGTCAGCATCTGAAGGAATACAACATCAACGTCTGCTGCACGGAATTTGTCTCCAGCTTCCATGGACTGCTCTTTGGTTGTTACCATTCCTCCATCAATGATCTCTACTGTATCCGGGATTGTTTTCTTGAATGCTTCATACTGTGCTTCAAATTCCGGTACCAGTGACGGGAACTGAGGCAGATATGCGCCTAAAGCAATAGAAAATACGCCGACTCTTGCTTTTGTGTTTACTAACATGATAATACCTCCAATTTATTTTGTAGATTATATACTCACCTTATCGCAGGTGTATGTAACTGAATAAAAGGATCAGGCTTTGTAGATCTTGATTCCGAAGGACTCGTGAATGGTTGTACGGGCTTCTTCGATGGATTTGAACTCGCCTGCTTTGAGCATCTGTGCAGTGATGTTACCGATTGCAGTTGCTTCTCCAGGACCTGCATGAACTTCTTTACCTGTTGCTTTTGCTGTCAGTTCGTTCAGATATCCTGCATTGGAACCTCCACCAACTACATGGATGCGGCTGTAAGTTCTTCCTGTGCTCTCTTCCAGTTCTTTCGCTGTTTTTGCATAGCATTCAGCAAGACTGGTGTAGATAACAGTTGCAATCTCACCCATGGTCTCCGGAACTTTCTGTCCTGTTCTGCGGCAGTAATCCTTAACTTCTTCCGTCATATTGTCAGGAGAAAGGAAGCATTCGTCATTTGCATCTACTCTGGACGGGAAATCCTTTGCTTCCTCTGCCATTGCACAGATCTCTGCAAAACTGTATTTGTCGTTTACTTCATGACGTACAGACTGGATCATCCACAGACCCATGATGTTCTTGAGGTAACGGAAACGACCTGCATAACCACCCTCATTTGTGAAGTTCAGCTCACAGCTCTTCGGTGAGCAGTCCGGAGTCTTTCTCTCAATTCCCATCAGGGACCATGTTCCGGAACTGATATAGATAAAGTCATCATCGTTTGCCGGTACTGCAAGGACTGCAGATCCTGTATCATGTGTTGCCGGTGCGACAACTTCTACGTCAAAGCCGACTTCTTTCTGAAGTTCTTCTGTCAGATGTCCTACACTTGTGCCAGGCATGATCAGTTTCTGGAAAATTCTTCTCGGATATCCCAGTTTGTCGATGATCTCATAATCCCAGTCTTTTGTCTGTGCATTTACCATCTGGCCTGTTGTAGCCTCTGTATACTCACAGGTCTTCTGTCCTGTCAGAAGGAAGTGAAAGTAATCCGGCACATGAAGAAGAGTCTCTGCCTGCTCCAGATATTCCGGATGTTTTGTCTTAACTGCCATCAGCTGATATATCGTATTGT
>ERZ827156.1783-NODE-1783-length-24174-cov-12.520917_pt1 | contig 24174 bp, 19 predicted proteins | sample MGYA00519919_ERZ827156 | MGnify/ENA primary metagenome ERZ827156 (study PRJEB31778, sample SAMEA3449269) | human gut metagenome | biome: human gut; feature: human-associated habitat; material: faeces | place: United Kingdom | collected 2010/2012 ...
CTACTTCCTCGTTTTCATCGCAGCAATTTCTTCCTCCATGTCCCTGCTCGAGGCTCTGACCTCCTCCCGCGTTGACCGCAATGTCGAGGCAGGCAAGGCTCCCAACCGCCGCAAGGTCGTTATCATCTTCGCTATCCTCGTTGCCATCTTTGCTCTGCCCAACGCACTTGACGGTATCGGTGCCGGTGTTGCAGGCAATGCAACGCTCCCCACTCCCGCAGAGCTGCTCGGCATGACCGGAGACTCGGTCAAGATGTGGAACGACTGCTGGCTTGACTTCTATGACATGATCTCCGAAGGTCTGCTTATGCCTATCGGCGCAATGATCATGGCGTTTGCAATAGGCTGGATCTGGAAGATGGACTTCGTCGTCGAAGAGTGCGAAGCCTCCGGACATAAGTTCTGGGGCAGGACCTTCTTCAACATCTGCTACAAGTTCATAACCCCGATCGGTATGCTCGTCGTTCTCTACGGCCAGATCACCTCTTACTTCTTCTAATAGCAACTTCAAAGCAGCGGCTTCGGCCGCTGCTTTTTTATGTCTATCGGTCTTAATAAGCCCCAAGAGTATTGCACTCTTGGGGCTTATATCGTTCTATAATGGCTTTGTTATGCAGTAGGGAAGAGCATTACCCCGACAAAAGTACGCTTCTGCGGCGTTTACATAGCCTCAAATGGCGGCTTATCAAGGCAGTTTCTTGCTTTTAACCGCCGTATTTTGCCTGCGCCCGTTATATCACTGCGTTACCATATAAGCCGTTGCTTTGTACATCAGCACGCTTCGGACAGTAATTATGCACTGTGCTCTATATTCGCCCTACAGCCAATAGAAAACCCCGCCCTTGGGTAAGGGCGGGGCTGAGTTTTGCTTAGATGGGGTATTGCTTACTGCTCACGCTTGCGACGGACAAGCACTGTACCGCCGACTGCCATCGAGATGACCAGTACGCCGATCCACAGCTCAACATGGCTGTCATCGCCGGTCTTGGGCTTATCGGTATTCGACTTGCCGTCGTCCGGCTTATCCGGCGTATCGGGACTGTTCGGAGTGTCGGGAGCATCCGGAGTGGGCTTATCGGGATTGTCCGGAGTGGGCTTATCGGGATTGTCCGGAGTGGGCTTATCGGGATCGTCCGGAGTGGGCTTATTGGGATTGTCCGGTGTGGGCTTATCGGGGTTGTCCGGAGTGGGCTTGTCGGGGTTGTCCGGAGTGGGCTTGTCGGGAGTCTGGACTGCACCGCAGTTTGCGCACACACCGTTTACATAGTCATGACCCGTTGCGGGGATGACCTGAGTCTCGCTGTAGCCGCAATCGCAGCTGCGGGTCTGCTCGCCGGGCTCTGTGCAGGTGGCAGCCTTGGTTACGGTCCATTCGCCGAATGCGTGGGTGTGCTCGGGAATCTTGTCGCCGCACACTACATCGGCACGGTCACGAATACGGATGCGGGGTGCGATCGCAGTGCCGTCGGACAGGGTGAAGGTGTTGTCGTAGGAGGCAAGGCCGGTGACGGTGATCTCACGGCCGACCTCGGCGTTCACGACATCCTTTGCGGTGGTGATGTAGCCGTCGATGAACACACGGCTCTCATCGCCGTTTGCGTCCTTGACCATGATGGTCTGAACAAGGCCGTTTGCCATTTCAACACGGGTGATAACGCCCTTGACGGTCACGAGCGAGCCGAGCACGCTGCCGTCGTTTATCTGCTTGGAGGTCACAGCAGTGGGCTGGACGGGAGTTTCCTCGCCGATCTTCTCGATACTGCTGACTGCCAGCTGGCGCTCGCCCTGATAGGAGCTCGTTGTGCCGCTGATGCGGACCTTATCGCCAATCTTGAAGTTGCCGGCAACGGGGAAGCAGTTGATGCCTGCGGTGCCGTCCTGGACATAGATGCAGTCGAAGAATGCGGTGTCCTTATCGTAGCCGGATGCGTTGGAGGTCACGATGCCCTCGATGGTGTACTTGACATTTTCGTCCTTTTCGGCCTGAACATCGGCGATGGGCGTGACGGTCACGGGATTTATCATGCTCAGCAGGTTCTCGCAGATGCGGTAGTTGGAGTAGTTCTTCTCTGCTCCGTTATCGACCTGAGCCTGAACCTCAAAGTTAGACATGAACGCTGCGCCGGAGACGATGATGAGACCCTTGCCGTCAAGCTGCTCGGTCGCCATTACCATCAGGCGGCTGTCGTTATCCTTGAATGCGTACTTGGGAGTGCCGGCGCCGCCGAGACCGTCGCCATCGACATCGACGGAGTAGGTCGTAGCGTGACCGTAAACAACGGGGGAGACGGTGGAGGGAAGTGTGCTCGCTGCGTTGCCGTTTGCGTCCACTGCGTAGACGGATGCGCCGCCGTAGTGGCTGAAGCGTTCGGTGTAGAGCTTGTCGTACGGGTGGTCGGCATCGTAGATGACACCGGCGGTCAGCGGATTATCGTAATTATAATCGCTGAAATACAGTCTCCACTTATCAACGCCGTCGGCTGCGCTGCGAACATCGTCGTAGGTCGCATCGTCGCTTATACGCAGGCTTGAGCCGAGCGCCTTGAGCACATCGTTCTGCGTTTCCGCCATGTGCTTTATCGAGGGGTTGTTCAGGATAACATCGAAGTTTTCGTAGTTATCCGACCAGCCTGCGAGAATTACCGTGCCGCCGTTTGCGTTGAACGCCTTGATGGCTGCAAGCTCCTCGGCGGAGTAGGTTCTCGGGTCAGACTGCGCCGCTTCGAGACGGCGGGAGGGAGCGGTGAGGATAATTGCCTTGTATTTGCTGTTTCCGCAGGCAGCAATGAGGTCGGCGGAGGTGCTCAGCGTAACGGTGCGCACGCTGTACTGCGCTGCGAGATTGCCGAAGTTGCCCATGGAGTCTTTGTAGTTGCCTGCGACATACTCGTTGTAGTGGGAGGCATCGATGCCGATGTACACGAGCTTGTCTGCGTCCTGAACATCGAGCTCAAGGGTCTTGGTGAAGGTGTACTCGTTGCCGCCCTGCTCGACGACTGCGGTCACGGTCACGGTGGTGACACGAGCCTTGTCGGGAGTCCACTTGAACGGGATCTCGAGGGTGGTGCCTGCCGCAACGGTGTAGCCGGTCTGGTCAACGCCGATGCTCACGCCGCCGATGGTGTAGGACAGTGCCTTGACCGTTGCGTCGGTAGTCTCGCTGTTGAACATGGTGGTCGTCAGGGTGAGCTCCTCGCCCGTTACGGGAGTGGAGGTGCCGCACACGAAGCTGGAAACGCCGAGCTTGAGCATTTCGCCGACCCAAACGGGAGCGGTGACTGCAAGGTCGCCGTCAGCCTCGGTTACACGCACAAAGTAGTAGCTGTAGCTGGGAGCAAGCTGGGTAGTCAGCAGACCTGCTGCGAGCTCGGTGGGATCGTCCCAAGTGTAAACGACCTTGCCGGAGTTTGCAACGATCTCAACCTTGCTGATGGAATCGGTCTTGTCGGGATCTGCCACGGAGACCTCGATATCGAGTGCCTCGGGAACTGTGGAGAGGGTGGAGCCCATCATGTTGCCGTTGACGGTGTAGCCAAGCTCAAGGTTCTTGTCCTCGGTCGAGTACATGCGTCTTTCACGGATGGCCTCGTAGATGCCCTCCTCGCTGAAGTTGTCGGTGATGATAACATCACGGGCATCGTTTGCGTTGCCCCACTTGCCCTTGTGGTTATCCTGGTTGTTGGTGGGAGCGACATGCCAGCCCTTGTCAAGAGCCATGATGTAGTACTCATAGCTGGGGTAGTAGCCGCCTGCGCCTATCTGACCTTCGCCGTTGCCGACCTCGACCATGTAGATGCGGGAGTCGATAACGCCGTCCCAGTAGGAGAAATCGGAGAAGGTGCCGAAGGTGGTGCCGGGGTGGTTGAACTGGCTTATCGAGTCAATGCCCTCGGACTGGCTGAGCAGTGCATAGTATGCCTTCATGCCTGCGTCGGAGGTCTTATTGTTGAGCGTCTTGTTGTTGCGTGATACGATACCTGCGGTGTTGAAGGTGTTGATATGACCCGGGCCGCCCGACCAAGTCATCTCAAAGCCGCCGATGGCGATAACGCCGGTGTTGGCGCTGTTGAAGTCAGCGATCTTGTCCTTGTATTCCTTCCAGCGCTGCTGGCTGTAGGCGGTCGCAAGATCCATGTTGTACAGTGCGCCCTCGGGGTTGGCGGCGCTGGTGGTATCAAAGTAGTTCGAGTGGTCGGTGAATGCGACAAACTGGATGTTTGCGCTCTCGGGCAGATTCTTTACATAGTCAAGAGCCGTGTCGAGAGTACCCGAGCCGTCGGAATACTGGGTGTGGCTGTGCAGCTGACCGAAGTAACGCTGGTACTGTGCCTTGCCGACGATGAAGTACCAGTTGAGCGTTGCGGTCTTGCCGTCGGTGCGAGTGACTGTGACCTGAACATCGACACGGCCGTCTGCCATGTCCTTATCGGGAGTGTAGCTTATCTTGCCGTTTGCAACGGTCGCCTTGGCGGCGGTGCCGTTGACGGTCATCTCAACGGTGGGGTTCGTGCCTGCGTTTACGATGGTCGCACCGATGGTCGGGCGCTTCTCGCTTCCGGTCTCGGAGCGGGCTGCGGGCATCGGGTCGATGACGGACGGGTCGTCCTTGACATCGATATCGGCTGTGCCGTTGATGGGGATGTACTTGTTGTCCACGCCTTTGACGGAGACGGTGAGCTTATCGCCCTGAACGAGAGCGTCGGGGATGTTGATGGTGTAGCTGCCGTCCTCGTTCTTTACAACGCTGAGTGCGGTGCCGTCACTGAGCCATGCTTTTATGTCACCGCGGACACCGAAGGGGGCGTCTACGGTGAAGGTCAGCTCGTAGTCCTGACCGACATAGGCCGGAAGCACAGTGCCAAAGTCGAAGCTGGGCTTATTCACGATGCCGTCCACGATAGTGGTACCCGTCACGGGGTAGAAGCTAAACGAGTAGATGGTGTAGTCGGTGACATTGTACATGGAGTAGACCTTGAAGCTGTCGTTATAGTACTCCAGCCACTGGCTGTGCTTGCCGTTGTACTTTGCCGTGCGGCTTTCCATCTCAAAGCCGCCGACACCGCCGGAGCAGGTGCGAACCAGCCAATCGGCGTCTTCGCTTGCGGTCTGGGTGTAGAAGGCGTTGTTGCCGGTGCCGTTTGCGCACAGGTAGCCGTAGGTCTTGTTGTAGAAGCGGTAGTAATCGCCGTTCTTCTGCACCTCGAACACGACTGCGCCGTTTGCGCATTTGGCCTTGCCGTCCTCAATGGTAGCAGCGGCCTTGAGAATGGACGGGCTGTCGGTATTGCTGTCCTGAGCAGCGAGGACTGCTCCGGCGTTGGCGTTATAGATAACGACTTCGCTGCCGGCCTCGGGGAGACCGCCTGCGGGCGTATCCGAGCCGCCGTCGTCAGCAACAAGATAGAACTGCTGAGCGAACAGAGCTTCGTCGCCTATCTTCGAGTAGCTGCTCCAGTTGCCCTTGTCGGCGTACCACTCAATGTAGTTGCCACGGACTGCGTTCTTTATGTAGAAGCAGTCGGCGGTCTTTGCGGTCTCAAGCTGCCATGCGGTGTTGACATCGTCCAGCGGGGTACTGCCGTAGCTTGCACCCATGGAGAGCTTCTTACCGTCTGCGGTGGAGAAGGTGTAGCTTCCGTCGGCGTTCACACCGACCGTCCAGATGTCAGCATCGGTGTAGCCGGAAAGCTTGCCGTCTGCGAGGGTCACATCCGTGCCCTGATTGTAGTAGGTTCCGGCGTAATCGGTAGACAGAGCTTTGAGGTTTGCCGGGTTATAGATGACGACTTTGTCGCCGTTCTTGAGCACTGCGCTGGGTTCGGGCGTGGGCTCGGGATCGGGAGTTTCGGTCTCGATCACGAGATACAGCTGCTGCTCGAATGCATCGCCTGTGCCGGTGTAAGCGCTCCAGTTGTTGTTCTTGGAGTACCACTGGAGACGGTATTTGTCGGTGCGGCCGGTGTTGTCGATATAGAATGTGCCGTCCTTGCCGTCAACTGCGGTGAGCTTCCAGCTGTTGTTCGCTTTGCCAAGCGGAGTACTGGTGTAGTCGGTGTCCATGGACAGCTTCTTGCCATCTGCGTTTGCGAAGCTGTAAGTGCCGTCAGCGTTTATGCCGAGCGTCCACTTGTCGACCTCGGTAAAGCCTGTGAGCTTGCCGTCCTCGACCTTGACATCGTTGCCCTTGTTGTAGAAGCCGGAGTATTCCGTGGACAGGGTCTTGAGCTTTGCGGGGTTAAACACCACGACGGTGTCGCCGTCCTTGAGGGTGCTCAGGTCGGTGACGATGCCGCTTTCACGGGCGGGAACGGTGTTGAGCTTATAAAGGGTAAACTCAGACGGGTAGCCGCCGGGGTTGCCGGAGACAGTGGTGTTCTTGTATGCACGGAATTTGTTTGCCGAGCCCTTGTTGCTGGCAAGAGTAACGGTGTCCGAGCCCTGACCGGCAAAGCTGAACTTGCCGTCGGCGAAGGTTGCTTTCCAACTGTAGTCGCCGGACTGGATGCCGTTAGTGTTGCCGCCCTTGGGAGCGATGGTGTTTCCGCCGCTGTCTTTGAGCTTGATGCCGTCAGTGCCGACTGTGACCGTCCAAAGCAGGGCGGGGTCGACCGTAACGGCGTTTTCGTCTGCGGTGACAGCTGTTGCAGTCAGCCATCCGCTGTCGAGGACACCGGGGGCATAGCCGCTGTCGGTGACGAGAACATACTGACCGTCAACAAGCTCAGACGCTTGCGTGACCTTGGTCGCTGTCACGGTTGCGGTATCGTCTGCCAGTACCGAGATCGGCAGCAGTGAGACCAGCATGAGCAGCGACAGCAGAGCGCTTAATAATCGTCTGCCTTTTGTTGCTTTCATCAAAGGACCTCCTTTTCGATTCAACCTCTCCGTTTTTTGGCTCGTTCCGGCAAATTGCAAAAAAATCGCCCTCGCCTGCGGAAACAGGCGAATGACGATCTGCAAATCAGGGGTGTTACCGAAGCTAAGGCAGAACTTGTCCTAAAACGCAGATTGAGCCATAAACCGGAGCAAACCATATTAGTTGATGAAACCATTCTAACATACCGTTCCCGTAAAAGCTACATAAATTTTGCTGCTTTACGCACTTTTTACGAGCTTGACAGGGACATACAAAATTGCTATGCTGAATGTAAAATGAAATGGGGGTCTTTTGGATGGAAATGCACGCTCCTCGGCGAAATCTTAAACAGTGGCTCAAGGATAACCGCATGAGTATTATCGTGCTTGCGGCGGCGCTCGTGCTTTTTGTCGTACTGCGTGTCATCGCTGCACCCGAGGACGCTGCACCGACGACCGACGGTGACTATGCCGAGTATGAAAATGCAGTTGTGACGAATGTCCTGTCGGACACCACATTCGCCGACCCCACGGCGGACAATGCACTGCGTGGCGAGCAGCTTTTGCTTGCCGAGGTAAAGACCGGCCAGTACAAGGGCGAGACCTTGCAGGTCAGCAACTATGTCGGCCCGCTTTACGGCGGCAGAGTCGAGGTCGGCGACGGCGTGACGCTCCTTATCTCCACCTACTCCGACGGCAGCCACACGGCAACGGTGTACGAGTATAACCGCATGACCGTACTTATTATAATAGCCTTGGCATTTGTCTTGGTCACGGTGCTCGTTGGCGGCAGAGTCGGCGCAAAATCGCTCGTCGCTCTCGCCATCACGCTTGCCTGCCTGTTTTGGCTTTTGATACCGCTGCTCATTAAGGGCGCCCCCACGCTGCTCACGGTATTTCTCGTCTGCGCATACATAACCGTAGTCACGATGGTCATTCTCAGCGGCACGGGACGCAAGAGCGTCTGCGCCATGCTCGGCACGGTCGCCGGTACGGCTATCGCACTGCTGTTCGGACTGCTTGCGCAAAAGCTTGCACGAATAAGCGGCCTGCGTCTTGCCGATGTTGAGCCGCTTTTGCAGCTGCGTCAGACCGGCACGCCCATCGGACTTCAGGGACTTCTGGTCGGCGGTATCGTCATAAGCGCACTGGGCGCAGTGATGGATGTTGCCATGAGCATCGCCTCGGCGCTCACCGAGGTGCACACGGTCGCACCGCAGATGGGCGCAAAGGAGCTGTTCCGCTCGGGCATGAATATCGGCCGTGACATGGTCGGCACGATGACGAATACGCTGATACTTGCGTTCTTAGGCAGCGGCTTTGCGCTGGTCATTTACCTGTACTCGCTGAGCCTCAGCCCGCACCAGCTGCTCAGCTCATCGTATCTTGCGATAGAGGTCGTCAGCGGCATATCAAGCAGCATCGGCGTTATCCTGTCCGTCCCGCTGACGGCGCTCATAAGCTCGGTTCTGCTGGCAAAGGACAAAAAACACGAATAACATAGCAAAACGCACCGCTTCTGCGGTGCGTTGTTTTTATTCGGCGGCGCTCGGTGCACGCCACATGTTTCTATATTTAATAAAGTAGAAGACGGCCATAACAAGGCTCAGAAGCTCGCCGAGCGTGAGCGACAGCCATACGCCGTCCATCTCGAAAAACTTCGGCAGGATGAGCACCGGCACGACCATGAACAGCATCGTGCGGCAGAACGAGAGTATCGCCGAGGTCTTGCCGTCGTTGAGGGCTGTAAACCAGCCTGAGGCAAAGACGTTGAACGCCATCATCGCAAAGCTTATGGCAACTATCCTGAAGCCGTGCAGTGCGACCTGCGCAACATGCTCATTGCCCTTTGCAAAGAAGTCGACGACCGCACCGCCGAAAATGTAGCTTATTGCGGTGACAACGACCGAGGTGCCCAAAAGCGACCACACGCTGATGCGGAAGACCTTCGACAGACGAAGCTTGTCGCCTTTGCCCAAGTTGTAGCTCACGACGGAGGAGATACCGTTTATATAGCCTCTGAACAGGCCGCCGAACAGCCCCTGAGCATACCAGATGATGGTCAGTGACGCAACGCCGTCCGAGCCGCCGATATCCATGAGTATGCGGTTGAACAGAACAGTGATGACCGAGAACGCAAGCACGCTGACCATCTCCGACGAGCCGTTTATGCAGCTGTCGATGATGGCTTTCGAGCGCCATTTCGGCCGCACGATGTACAAAACCTGCTTGCGGTTAACGCAAAACCACACGACACCCACGAACGACTGCACGGCATAGCCGATGCTGGTTGCGATAGCGGCACCCGCAAGGCCCCAATGGAACACGGCAATAAACAGCCAGTCGAGCACGATGTTCAGCACACCGCCGAGCACGGCGAGAAATGCGCCCAAGCCCGCCTTGCCGACGGTTATGAAGCTTAAGTGGAACATCATACCGAACGCCGCAAACGGCAGCATTATCAAAACCGGTATCATGTACTCACGGCAGTAGTGCAGCAGCGCTTCGTCCGAGCCGAGGAAGCGGCACAGCGGGTCGAGAAATACAAAGCACAGCGCCGCAAGCACGATGCAGAAGCCGAACGCCACGGCGATAAGCAGCGAAAAATCCTCACGGGCCTCCTCGAGCCTGCCCATGCCTATCTTCTTGGCAACGAGCGCATTGCCGCCCGTGCCGAACATCATGCCCAGCGCCAGCGACAGACCGATCATCGGCATGACGATGTTTATCGCTGACAGAGCGTCCGTGTCGACGAAGCGGGCGATAAAAATTCCGTCGACGGTGGAGTAAATGTTTTCAAAAATGCTTGAGAATATTGTCGGCAGAGCAAAAAGCATCAGCCAGCGGAAGCTTACCTCATGCTCAAGCTTCATTTCAAGTTCCATGTGTTTTCCTCTTGGTGTTCAAAGCTTTTTCATTGCGCTTATGCACGCCGACATATACCGGCGGGTAAGCGAGAGAAGCTGTTCCCGCTCACTTTCGGTCAGCGAGCCCATCGCAATGCGGTCATAGTCACGCAAGCGGCTCAGAATGTGCCGGGCTTCGCTCCTGCCGAGCTCGGTCAGATGCAGAGCTTTGTTGCGCCTGTCCTCGGGTAGCTCCCGCATCCGCAGCCAGCCCTTGTCATAAAAGCCCGTGACGGCGGCATTGACCGTCTGCTTTGGCAGAAAGCACAGCGAGCAAAGCTGCTTTTGCGTGCAGCCGTCTGTCTCGTAAATTGCATCGAGGATGCACAGACTCGTGTAGCTTAGCCCCACGGACTTGGCGTAATCCTCAAAGGCAGCGTCCCATTCGTGCAGACATGAGCAGTATTCCTGAATGTACTCGGCGATGTTATCCATAGCGCTCTCCTTAGTACGAAAACATTTTAGTCCAAACACCGTACTATTCTACTGCGCACTTTCACCAAAGTCAAGGGCAAGCTTTTTAACAACTTTGTATTTAGAGATTATATTTAAATTTGAAATTGAGGTGAAATTAACGGACAAGAAAGACATTGTTAGAGCTGTTGCATGGATAGTCGGCGCATTGCTTTGGGCGGTGATTGCCTGCGATAATATCGCCCAAAGCAACACCACCTGTGCGGTGACACAAGCGGCGCTCAGCGTCTGCTTTATTATAAATGCCGTCCGGTGCTATATTACGGCAAAAAGTAAACAAAATTGCGACCCGAGAGGGTCGCTTTTTTGTTTATATAGTTTACAGATGCCGAAAAAGCAAGTAAAATTAGCTTACCAAGCACAACGGAAAATCAAAAAATCAATTAGGGAGGAAAATGATGAAAAACTCGAAGGTATTGTACCTGCTGCTCACGCTTGCTATGTGCCTGAGCCTTGCCGCATGCGGAGGCGGCGAAGATGAGATCACCACGCCCGCATGGTTTGAGGGCATGGTCAGCGACTCGCAGAACAAGGCCGACTTCAGCCTCTACGGCGGCACTTGGACGGGCGATAACGGCAGCATGGTCGTCGAAATGTCCGAAAGCGGCGATGAGGTGCGATTTGCGCTGTATGATGCAAACAATGAGATAACCGCCAGCGGCTTTATACAGACCGAGCCGCAGTACAACGCCGATTATTTCTACAACGAGCATGACGGCGTTGCCCACCTGTGCTCAGTCCCCGGCGATGTCCTAACGGTCGACGGCTTCGGCGAGTTTACCAAGACAAGCGGCGATAAGCAGGACGACGATGCCGGCGGTGAAGATTACAGTGCCCTTGCCGGCGAGTGGTATCTCGACGGCGAAGAGGACGCACTGAGCGTCATTGAGATAAAAGCCGACGGAAGCTGGTCGCTTCTCGAGCTCATGGACGGCGACAGCGAGCGAACTGCGGTCGACTGGGGCAAGCTTCAGACCGCCGACGGCGAGGGCGCATACTCCGCCGTTTCCGATAATTTTGAGGATGTCGCCTACGACATGACCGTTGTAGACGGCACAACATTTTACTGGGGCGGCGAAAACGACAACTATCAGAAGCTGTCGTAAGGGGTGCTGCGATGAAAAAACTTTTTGTGCTCGTTATTGCACTGCTTTTGTGCCTTTCTGCCTGCGGGGGATCGGATGACGATACTGCGGGCGATGACTGGCGCACGAGCGGCATCGTGGTCGCCAACGGAACGATAACTCACGACGGCGAGAGCGTGGATGTGCTCGTGACCGTAAGCGACACTTCTGCTGCGTTTTACCGTGACAGCGCCGAGCAGGTGCTCTTTGACAGCGTGCTGTTTCCAGAGAGCATCCCCGACGCAAAACAGGCGTTTGAAAGTATCTCGTTTGACGATATAGACGGCGACGGCGAAAGCGACGTTGTCGTCCGATTTGAGCACGAGATTGGCGACACAACGGAGCTTGTGTGGATATGGGATCCCGCCGAGCGCTACATGTTCAGCAAGGAGCTGTCCACCGGATTGACCGGAGGTGATGACACCGAGCCGTACTTCGCCGCAAACGGTCTGCTCACAAATGGCGAGGTAGGTAAGGGCAGAGTGAAGCTCAGTGACGGCGCAAGCTTTTATGCGAATCTCGGCGAGGACTACGCCACCGGCGACTGCTACTGTGAGGTCAGCGTTGAGTATGACCAGACCCACGACGGCATTCGGGAAATGCAGTTTGATGCAAAGTGCTACATCCCCGCAAGCTCCGTGCCGGTTTTCAGCAAGGACTTTATCACCGTCACCGACAGCGAGCTTTACGATGCCTACTCCGGCATGTGGCTCACCGCAGCCACAGCCTACGGCAGCAGCGACCGCGGCGACAATTACTATGTCCACACCGTCGAGCGGGATGGAGTGAGCAGCACCATCGAGTTTGCCTATTCCACCGACTGGCAGTACAATGTCGGCGACTGGGCGCAGGTGCTCACAAAGAGCTATGTTGTTTACATGCCCGAGGACTACGACGGCCTCATCTTTGCCGCCGAGGCTCAACCGGATAATTACAAGGACAGCGCAAAGCGCATGCAGCTTGACAGCATCTCGCCCGAAGCGGCCATCATGGATATCCCCACCCTCGACCCGCACAGCAATCTGTATTTTGCCATCTGCGGGTGATAAAATGGAGCGTGACCGATAAATGAAGAAAAGTATTGCGGTGGTTTTGGCAGTCGTGCTCGCCGTATCAACGGTCGTTTTCTGCGTCCTTTGGCAGCGTGCGGCGCATGACAGATCTGAGATTGAAGCCTTTGCGCAGGCGGAGGCGCAGGAAGCATACACCCATTTTGCGGATTATCAGTCCGGCAAGGATAATGCCGACTATTGGCAGGGTGTCGCAGCCTTCCATGCGTTCACCGATGCATACGGCGTTTTGACGGAGGGCACGAACAAATCTGCAAACCGAGTTTTCTGCGACGAGGTCTACAGCAGCTTGACCCAATTACCTGAGCAGTCCCAAGCGCACATTGAGGAAATTGCCTCTGTCATGAAGCTTCTCTCGGAAGATATCACGAACGAAACCGCCTATGCGCAGATGCAAGAGCTGCGGAATACGCTTGAGTACAACTAAATAAAAAGTGGGGCGCAACTGCCAATGATGGCTGCTGCGCCCCTGTGTTTTTATGTATCTATTTCGCTGTAGTCGATGACGATCTTCTTGCACTCGGCGCACCTGTATGCTTCTACGGCACTGCCGGAAAGCGGACCACCGTCGGTCGCAAGCTCGATGGAGCAATTGCTCGGCGGAGGAAGTCTGGACACCGAGCGTTTCTTTTCCGACCAGTAAACTCCGTCAATGCACTGAATATATCCCAGTGTCATTTCGGCGCTGCAATACGGGCATTTCATACAGAACTCTCCATCAGCCGTTTCGGATGCGAAACAGTAATGCTATTTGAGAGAAGCATGGTAAGAGATAGTAGAACACATTGCTGAGTCATAGAATTTCCACTGCACTTGTAGTTCGGGGATCTTCAAAAATGCCCGCTTCATAAGAAGCGGGCAAAAAACAAAAAAGACAGGAGCAAGTCCTGTCTTTTTCACTTGGTGGAGATAAGCGGGATCGAACCGCTGAGCTTTTGCGGAATGCCGCAAAAGCCGCCTCCGGCGGCGAAAATTAAATAAAAACATTCAAGTGGTCAGCGGTTAAAAATCAAGATAAAACAAAAAAGACAGGAGCAAATCCTGTCTTTTTCACATGGTGGAGATAAGCGGGATCGAACCGCTGACCTCTTGAATGCCATTCAAGCGCTCTCCCAGCTGAGCTATACCCCCGAGTGCAAGAGATATTCTAGCAGAATCGAGCGGCGTTGTCAACTGTAAATATTCCGTTTTTGCGCTTATTCGTCGAACATATAGCTGATATCCTTGCGATAGCGGAACTTTTTCTCCTTGCCCTTTAAAAGCCGGGCTATACCGTGGCGATTTTCGATGAACACGACGAGCGCCGTCAGCAGCACGAGGTACTTGACAAAGGGCGTGTCGATCATCATAAACGTCACAAGGCACATCATGAGCGTTGCGGCGAGCTTCGCAAGCGAGACATAGCGGGTGGCAAAGTACACGGCGAGGAACACCACCAGTGTGGCAAAGCCGACGCCGGAGCCGATGAAAAACGCACCGAGGCCGACGGCGAGGATGGTCGTCGAGCCCTTGAAGCGGTACATTATCGGGAAAACGATGCCGAGCGCCATGCAGAACATCGCAAATGTACGGCCGATATCGGCGTGGCCGACGATGCCGAGCAATATGCCGCCGAGTATCAGCGGGATGAGCGCCTTTGCGGCCTCGACCCCCAAAAACTTCGCAAGTCCCTTGATGCCGAAGTCCTTGACAAAGCGGGTGATGCCGAGGTTGTCGAGCGGGTACTCCTTCTTGATATCACGGTGGAAAATCAAATTCGATGTGAGGTTAACGGTGCTGATGCTGCCGAAAAAGTAGGCAACAAGAGCGGTCACGGAGAGCAGAAAAGCGGTCATTCCTTGTCTCCCTTCTGCCGGATGACCATCCTGATGGGCGTACCCTCAAGGCCGAACACGGCACGGATCTGATTTTCGATATAGCGCTGATATGAGAAGTGGAACAGCTCCTTGGAGTTGCAGAAAATGACGAAGTTGGGCGGCTTGATGCCGGTCTGCGTCATGTAGTAAACCTTGAGCCTGCGGCCCTTGTCGGTGGGCGGCTGAACACGGGCCTGAGCGTCGGCAAGGACATTGTTGAGCATGCCGGTGGTGATGCGCATATTACTCTGGTCGTTGACGAAGTTGACGAGCTCAAAAATACGGTCGGTGCGCTGGCCGGTGACGGCGGAGATGAACAGCACCGGAGCATAGCTCATAAAGCTGAGGTCACGCATGACATCCTTGCGCATTTTCTCAAGCGTGCCGGTCTCCTTTTCGATAAGATCCCACTTATTGACGACGATGATGCTCGCCTTGCCGGCTTCATGCGCAAGACCTGCGATCTTGGTGTCCTGCTCGGTCACGCCCTCACGGGCATCGATCATGATAAGGCAGACATCGGCACGCTCAATGGCCATCTGCGCACGCATGACGGAAAACTTTTCGACACGCTCGTCTACCTTTGACTTGCGGCGGATACCGGCGGTGTCGATGAACACATATTTGCCGAACTTATTATCGATCTCCGAGTCGACGGCATCACGGGTCGTGCCGGCCATGTTGCTGACGATGACACGCTTTTCGCCGAGAATGTGGTTAATTAGCGACGACTTGCCGACATTGGGCTTGCCGATGACGGCGACCTTGATGCGATCGTCCTCCTCGTCCTCACCGTTATCCTCGGGGAAGTATTTGATGCACTCGTCCAAAAGATCGCCCGTGCCGTGGCCGTGGACGGCCGAAACGGCGATGGGGTCGCCCATGCCGAGCTCGTAAAACTCGTAAATCGCAGGGTCGACACGGCCGGTCGAGTCCATCTTATTTACCGCAAGCACCGTGGGCTTTTTCGAGCGCAGCAGCATATTCGCAACATCCTTGTCGGCTGCGGTGACACCCGTGCGCACATCGGTGACGAGGATGATGACATCGGCTGCACTAATGGCAATGTTCGCCTGCTCACGCATGAACATGAGTATCTCGTTATCGGTCGTGGGCTCGATGCCGCCGGTGTCAACGATATCGAACTTGTGGCCGCACCACTCGCACTCGGCGTACAGCCTGTCACGGGTGACGCCGGGCGTGTCCTCAACGATGGACAAGCGCTTGCCCACGAGCTTATTAAACAGCATCGATTTGCCGACATTGGGTCTGCCGACAATGGCTACGAGAGGTTTTGACATTTATTCAACCTCCATTCTGATTATATTTATAAAATTGCTCTTTATCAAATCGGCTCATTTGCCCGTCTCTGTCGGGGAGCTTCACCTCGGGGAGATTATCGCCGGAGATGGCGTCCCACAGGTCAAAGCCGTCCTGACCGATGGGGTAGATGGGAACGCCGAGAGCGGTGACGGCATCTTCGAGCAGCACATCGTCCAAAAAGTCCATCTCCTCACGGCGGAGCATGTTCTGCGAGATGAAAAGCCGCTCGCCGAGGTACTTGTCCTTGAGCTGATTTATCAGGTCGCCGCCGGTAATAAGACCGGTGACATTTATGCTGTGACCGAAGAAGTCGTTTTCAATAGCATATACCCTTCCGTCTATATTATCATACTTTTCGCGCGCTGCGCAAACAAGTTTTTCAAAAAACGGGGCGACCGACACGCCGCAGGCGATGGAAAACGGCACGCCGTCGGGCTTATCCGACAGGCTGAGCGCAGATTTAAACTCCGCCTCCAAAAGCCGTATCATGCCGACGCCGTTTTCAAGCTGCGTGTGCTCCTCGTAAAACTCGTCGTCCGGCAGCTCACGGTTTGCGCAGATATACATTTCATCCGAGCAGAAAAACAGCCGTGTGCCGAACTTTTCAAGGCACTCATCGCCAAACTCGGTGACGAGGTCTATCGTCTCACCGGCGTGCTCGGGCGTGAAGGGTTTAAGCTCGTAAAGCCCCTCACGGAACTTTGTCAGCCCCACCGGCACGATGGAAACGCTGTGCACAGCCGGGTACATTTCCGCAAGCTCACGCATGGTGCGCTCAAGCTCATCCCCGTCGTTTAGCCCCGGGCAGCAGACAATCTGACAGTTCATCCTGATGCCCGCCTCGGCAAAGCGGCGCATGATATCGATGCATCGTCCGGCAAAGCGGTTGCGCAGCATTTTGACCCGCAGCTCGGGATTAGTTGCATGCACCGAGACATTGATGGGGCTTATATGCAGGTCGCATATGCGCTGAATCTCACGGTCGGAAAGGTTCGTCATGGTGATGTAATTGCCCAAAAGAAAGCTCAGGCGTGCGTCGTCGTCCTTAAAATACATCGTGCGGCGCATGCCCTTGGGCAGCTGATCGATAAAGCAGAACACGCAGTTGTTTGCACAGCTGCGGGGCTTGTCCATGAGGTAGGTCTCAAACTCGAGCCCGAGATCCTGTCCCTCGGCCTTCGCCACATGCACGGTGTGCTCGAACCCCTCGGGCGTGCGCACGGTGACGCTGACCTCAGGGTCGTAGCCGAAGAACTTGTAGTCGAGCACATCGACGACCTCCTTGCCGTTTATGGCAAGCAGCGTATCGCCGACACGGATGCGGTGCTTTAGGGGGCTGCCGTCTTCAATTTTGGAAATCACATTACCCATTTAAATTCCTTTAAGCATAAGGGGAGTATCCAAACCCGCCTCTGCCATGTCTTTTTGCCCTTTCTCTGCGTTATCGTCCTTGAAATACTTGTGTATTCCCGCCTCCTCTGCCTTGACAAAGAGCAAAAATCCTATGGCAGAGGTCTTTCAGATTTTTAAGCGAGAGAGGAGTGTCGCAGGCAAGGCTTTGGGAATGAGGAAGGCTGTCGCCTTGTGATTGAGCAAAACGAAGCTTGCGGCGCTCAAATCCGTTTAAAAACGGGTTCGGATGCTCCCCTTATGCTTAAGCAAAAAGAGGAAAGGGATAGCCTTTCCTCTTTAAGCGTTTAAATTACTCTTCTACCTTCAGAACCTGACGGCCGTTGTACATACCGCAAGCCTTGCAGGCACGATGAGGCATTTTGAAAGCACCACAGTTGGGGCACTTTACGATGCCGGGAGCCTCAAGCTTCCAATGAGAGGAACGCCTCTTGTCTCGTCTCTGTCTTGATACTTTTCCCTTAGGGACTGCCATGGTGACACCTCCTGTAATTAGCTGTTATGAGCAGCCTGTTCTTATTTATCCAAAAGCTGCTCAAGCACAGCAAGTCTTGGATCGATTTCTTTCCTGCAACCGCAGGGTCCGAGATTCAAATCAGCTCCGCATTTGGAGCAAAGACCTTTGCAATCCTCGGAGCACAGAAACTTCGTTTCCATGTCGAGAACGAAAAGGGTGGAGAGCGTTTCCGTAAGATCGAGCTTGTCCCCGTCGAGAACAAAGGCCTCGGGATCATCGGACTCTCCGTCGGAGATATAGGCATTAAGGTCCATTAACTTGACGCTGTCAAACTCCTTACCACATCGGTCGCAGACGCAAGTCATATCAGCTTCCAAAGTACCCTCGAGTGTCAGGATACCGGCTGCATTGAACACACGGCCTTCGGCTACGGGCTTGGAGCGATACGCCTTGATCGATTCGTTCAAAAGCTCCTCGGGCTCCAGCTCACATTTGAACGGGACGCTCTTTCCGGGGACTTCAATTATTTCTCTCAGATCAAGAAGCATAGCACACCTCTCCATAGTCGCTTGAATATTATAGACGAATAAACGGGCGTTGTCAACTGAATTTTTCAGGTTTTTCAGTATGAAATCGCTAAAAAATGCACCTTGCGGCATTATATCCGTCTGTGGTATAATTTCGGAAGAAAGGTTGGTCGGTATGAAGAAAAAAGTTGAAGTTACGATAATCGTCCTTGCGCTCGTTGCGCTCATTGTCGGCGGCGTCATGTTTCTTATACGCCAGACCCGCCATGACGAGCTTCTTATAGGTGAGACCAGAGCCGAGACCGTTGCGCTCACCAACGCCGGCTTTGACGAATCGCAGGTAAGCGGGCTTTCCTCAAAGCTATCCTACGGCAGCGGCGGCTGGTACTACAAGGTCAGCTTCAAGACCCTCGCCCTTGAGTATAACTACAAGATCGAGGCCTACAGCGGAGCAATATTAGATAAAAATACAAAATAGATGCTCGAAAGGGCATCTATTTTTCATATTCGGCGTAACAAATGAGTGCAAAACGCCAGTATATAGGTGGAGGGACACACCGTGGAAGATGAAAAGATAATCGCCCTTTTTGAAATGCGCAGCGAGTGGGCGCTGACTGAACTGGATACAAAGTACGGGAAAGTTTGCCGCAATGTGTCGCACAACATTTTACACTGCGACGAGGATGTCGAGGAGTGCGTGAACGATGCTTATCTGGGCGTGTGGAACGCCATTCCGCCCGAGCACCCGAACCCCTTGGTGACATTCGTGTGCCGCATTGTGAGGAACATCTCGCTTTCAAGGTATGCCCACCGAAAGGCGCAGAAGCGGTGCAGCGTCCATGATCTGTGCCTGCACGAGCTGGACGAGTGCGTCCCGGCGCCCGACACGGTGGAGACAAGGCTCGATGCAACGGAGCTGACACGGTACATTGATGAGTTTCTCGACACGCTCGGCAGCACCGACCGTATTGCCTTCGTGCGCAGGTACTGGTTCTTCGATGATTACCCGGCTCTGGCGCACAGGCTCGGCATGACGCAGGGGGCGGTGCGGGTGAGGCTCACACGGGTGCGAAAGAGGCTGAAAGCGTTTTTGGAGCAGAGGGGAGTGGTGATATGAAAAGCGAAGCTATAGCCGAGGCTATCGGGAATATAGCCGACCGGCATGTGCTGGAAGGCATCTGCGGCAAAACCCGCAGAGTGCCGGTAAAACTCATTGCGGCGGTTGCGGCGTGTCTCGTGTGCGTGCTCGGGATGGCGTACACGCTGCGTGACACGGGTACGCCGATAGTGACCGAATACTACAAAATTCCGACCATCGACAAGGTAAGCGAGGAGAATATGTCAAGGACGGGGTCAATCACGCCGATACCGCCGGACAGCAGCGAAATAAAGATGACAAAAGGCGAGGTGCAGGCATTTTTCGGCCGCTCCCGTGAGCCGTTCAAGGCAAAGGAAGCGGAGTGCACGGCGACCTTAAACGGCGGCGGGAGCGTCCGCATGGTGAGCATGACATGGTATTTTGAGAGCGGCAGCGTCACCGCCATTTTCGAGCCGAATGCGTATCCTGAGGCAATTTTCAACTCCGAACACAGCGTGAAAACCGAAGCCGAGGGCTGCAATATTGCTACGCTATTGACCAAGCTCGATAGCTCGGAGGGCGAATACGACATCGGCATAGAAAAAGGCAATATGGGAGCGTGGGTCATCTGCAACGAAGCCTGCAAAGCCGAGGCACAGGCGCTTGTAAATTACATCATCGACTCAAACATCTTATTTGAAAGTGAGTCTGTGACATTCGTCTGCCGGAACGGTTAAGACTAAAAAAGCGAGTGGATTTTTCCACTCGCTGTTTTGTTTAGTTCAATTTCATCCAGCAGGTCGTGCCGGGGAGAGTGTCATAGACGATGGGGACATAGCGGTATTTAAGCTCGCCGAGCTCTATCATGCTCTTGACGGCCTTCTGCTCGTCACCGGCGGTGTCGGCGCTCGAGGTGCGGTAAACACGGTCAAAGACCTTGAAAAACAGCTGGGCGCTTTGGCCGGTGACCTCGTCGACCGACTGCATGGCCTTGGCGCTGCCGACCTGTACGGAGAGGTTTGCGTTCATACTCTTGAGCGTCCTCGTGACGGATATCGCAAAGCCGGAGATGACCGTCTGCGGCGTGGGCGTGGCCGAGGTGGTGCTCGAATAGGCGTAGGTCACGCCCTCGGTCTCGGGCATTCTCATGCCGTTTAAGAGGATCTCGTCAACGCCCATTGCGTCAAGCTCCTTGCACAGCGAAACAATGTAATCACGCACGATGGAGTTTGACGGATCGAGCCATGCGCCGTTATCGTCGGAAAACGCCTCACCGGTGCTTTTGTGCAGGGCAAGCTGCTCGTATCTCGACGCCAAGGTGTTGTCAACAAAGCAGCACAGTCTTGCTGCGACCTTGATGTCCTTTTCGTGCAGCGAGGTGATTATGGGCTTGAGGTCAACGGTGCCCGTTGTGCCATAGCCCTTGGCTATCTCGGTTTCCGACTTCCAGACGAGCATGCCGGTGACGGTCTTGAGGTCGAGCATCAGGGTATTTCCCTTGCCGATGCTGTCGGCATAGGCGTTCACGCTGTCGGCATTCACCTGATCGGCGGGAACTAGCACCGCCTTGAGCTCCTTGAGCCCCTCACCGGCAGTTGCACGGACATTGGTGTAGTCCGGCTCGCCGACTATGAGCTCGGCATTGACCGTTTCAAAATCACGCACGGTGCTGCCGTCGTCGCCGGTTTGGCTTGTTTTCGTATCGGCGAGTATCGGCAGGTCAAGATGCAGGCCGCTGTTTGTGACCACTATATACTTTTGCAGACCGTAGAAAAGCAGCACCACAAAGGCGATGAGCGACAGCACGACTATCGAAACTATCAGCGCAGGGCCGGTCTTTTTTCGCTTTCCACGGTAAAATTCGGATCTGTTGCCAGCCAATTTTATCAGTCCTCTATCATGTTGATGCGGCGGACATGACGCTCGTCGCCGGAGAAAGGCGTGTCAAGGAAGGTGTCGACTATCTTGAGGGCAAGTCCGGGGCCGACGACCCTTGCGCCCATGGCAAGGATGTTTGCGTCGTTGTGGAGCCTCGTCATCTCGGCCGAGAAGCAGTCGCCGCACAGGGCGGCACGCACGCCGGGGACTTTGTTTGCGGTGATGGAGATGCCGATGCCGGTGCCGCAGATGATGATGCCCTTTTCGCATTCGCCGTCGGCAACTGCGTGTGCGACCGCCTTGCCGTAAACGGGGTAGTCGCAGCTTGCATCGGAATAAGTGCCGTAGTCTTTATATTCAAGACCACGGGCTTCAAGGTGCTTTATGACCTCCTGCTTGAGGGCGAAGCCGCCGTGGTCGGAACCGAGTGCTATCATGAGTTAAACCTCCAAAAAAATAATTTATATAATTATACAATACTCAACATTAAAATACAATATTTAAAACGGCCAGCTCGGCATCCACTTTAAAAGCCGTGTCGCCAGCTCGGAGTTTACCGGCTGTCCGGACAAAACGGGGTAGAACACCGCAAAGAGTATGATAGACAGCGCCGTCAGTCCATAAACATTGGCCCGCCAATGTCTTGTTCCCGTGCGCATGAGCGAGAATATGCGGCACAGCGCAAGCGTCAGGAACACCGCCGAGGGGAAGTAGTGGTATTCAAAGGTCGTGCGGGTAATGAACACCCACGGCAGAAGCTGCGCAAGATAACCGATGACGATGAATGCCGAGACCTTGTCTTTTCGGCGAATTGCGAGGTATGCGCACATGACGACAGCGACCAGTCCCGCCCAGCACAGCACTGGATCTAAGAATGCGCCGAAGGAGGAGCGGGTGCCGTTATCAAAATACAACAGGTAGTACAAGATAGGTCTGATATCGAGCACCCACTGGTACCAGCGTGATGAGTAGGGATGCTCCGAGTGCACTCCCGAGTGGTAGGTGAACATGAATTTCTGGTTCTCGATGACGATGTCGGCGTATTCCTTTGTAAAGAACATACCAACACCGTGCATACCCCTCGCCGTGCCGTAGGCAAAGTAGCTTATATAGTAGACCAAGCAGGGGATAGCTACGAAAAACACAAGGCAGAACAGACAATTTTTAATAAACCGCTTTGCACCGCAGCCGTCCTTGAGAAGCTTTAACCAGTGAATGAGCCAGATGACCGCAAGTCCCGCACCGGCGTACAGGCATGTCCACTTGCATGCAACGCCGATGCCGAAGAATACACCCGAAAGCGCCAAATGCCGCAGCCTGCCGCCTGTTACATACAGGTACATGAAAAGGTACATGAGCAGGATGAAGAACACGGCGTAGGTGTCTATCGTTGCGATGCGGGTCTGCGTGAAGTGCATGAAGTCAAAGGCAAATATCGCAGTGCCGCAGGCGGGAACGGCGATGCCGCCGAACATTTTCTTTAAAAGCACATACAAAACCGGCAGCATCCCGACACCGAACAGCGTGCCGGAAAAGCGCCAGCCGAACGGGGCCATGCCGAAAAGCTTGATACCGAAGGCTATGATGAGCTTGCCGAGCGGGGGATGTGATATCTCGTAAGGGTTAATGCCTTGAAGATGCTCGTAAGCCGTCCTTGCGTGGTATATCTCGTCAAAATAGGTGCTGTTGAGGTAATATTGATAGTCGGGCACGACGCTCTGCTCGTCGAAAAGCTCGGAAGCATTTGTCTTGCACTCGATGAGCGAGCCGTTCTCGCCTTTGACGGCGACTTCGCCGAGGTATAGCTCGCTGTCGGCAGTCAGGCGGATGTATCTTGTGTTTGCGTCCGTGCCGTCGATGAATTCTGCGCTCACCCACTTGAATAGTGCAGCATAATTTTGCTCAACGGTAGCTGCGGTGTACCAGTACTCGCCGTCGTGCGAATACTCCACCGTGTACGAGCCGGTGTTCAGTCCCGTGTACAGCATGAGGGAGGACACCGCCTGCTCACGGCCGAGGTCAAGCTCCACGCTCTCGTTCGGCTCAAAGCGATAAAAGCTCTGGGGAGCTTTCGTGTCGCCGAGATTATAAAACGCAACGGCAGAGTATATTATTACAATAAGTCCGAGCACGATCGCATCACGCCGGGAAAAGCTGCGGCGGGCATTAGAGCCGAGCTCCGCCGTTTTCGGAGCGGGGCAGCCGAGGAAAAACAGCAGGATAAACAGCAATGTGACGATGGGAAAAACAAGAGTTATACCGCTCAAAACCGCCGCCTCCTTTAAAAATTAAGCATCATATAAGAAGTTTAACCCAATATTTTAAATTTTTCAATAGTCAAACCGCATGAATACTTGACATAATACCATAATCGGGATAAAATAAATCGGATAATATTTAGGGTGCCTTGGGGAGGCAGCCTTCAGATATTAGTTTTCAATTCTACGGACGGATTCGCTTGATGGTCCGTCTTGCCTTAGATTTTACCACAGCACTACAAACCACCGCAAAATTCTAAAAGAATGGAGGTGTGTTTACTTTCTATGACTATTCAATTATGGTTAGCTATCGTTTTAATTGTTGCTTTTTCTATAGCAGCATTCGCTTTAGGCGTGACCTACCGCAAAAAGGTCGCCGAGCGCGAGATAATGAGCGCAGAGGATGAAGCAAAGCGAATTATAAATGACGCCATAAAAAACGCCGAGAGCAAAAAGCGTGAGGCTCTCGTCGAGGCAAAGGAAGAAATACACAAAAGCCGCTCGGAGTATGAGCGGGAAGAAAAGGCACGCCGTGCCGACCTGCAGAAGCAGGAAAGAAGACTTCAGCAGAAGGAAGAAAATCTTGATCGAAAGACCGATTCTCTCGAACGCAAGAATGAATCCTTAGCACAGAAGATTTCCGCCGTCGAGGCTCAGCAGACCGAGATAGCACTCATCAAGAAAAGCCAGCTTGAAATGCTCGAAAAGGTTTCGGGCTACACCGTTGAGGAGGCTAAAAACTACCTCATCAACGCCCTGAAAGACGAAGTTACGCATGAAATGGCCGTCAAGGTCAAGGAGATCGAGGCTCAGTACAAGGAAGAAGCCGATGAGCGTGCAAGAGAGATCATCGTCACCGCCATCCAGCGCTGCGCCGCCGACCATGCAAGCGAAGTCACCGTCTCCGTCGTACCTCTCCCCAACGACGAGATGAAGGGACGCATCATCGGCCGCGAGG
>ERZ827156.1793-NODE-1793-length-24044-cov-16.921506_pt1 | contig 24044 bp, 20 predicted proteins | sample MGYA00519919_ERZ827156 | MGnify/ENA primary metagenome ERZ827156 (study PRJEB31778, sample SAMEA3449269) | human gut metagenome | biome: human gut; feature: human-associated habitat; material: faeces | place: United Kingdom | collected 2010/2012 ...
CATCAGCGCCGCAATCACGCAGAGGATAGCGGCATACGGTACGACACCTTCACGAAATGTGGCCATTTTGTCTTTTTTCTTTGAAATGCTATCGGCAAAATAGAGGATGATGCCGACCTTGGTGATCTCAGACGGCTGGAACTGGATGGGTCCGAGACGGATCCAGCGCTGCGCGCCGTGCGTCAGTCGGCCCGTGCCGATGCCCGGGATCAGAACGAGCACCAGCAGGATGATGGAAAAGATCAGCAGCATCTTCGCCACCGCGCGATAGCGCTCGTAATTGATCTTGCCGACAATAAACATTGCCGTGATACCGAGGATCGCAAAAATGCCCTGACGGATGAGGTAGTATGCGGGGTTACCCTCTTCATAGTAGGCCGAGGGGAAACTGGCGGAAAACAGCATGATCAGGCCCACGCCCACGAGCGTAAGCACCAGCAGAAGATACGGAAGGTCCAGCGGTCCGCGGCCCGCTTCGCGCGCCGCCGCCTCGATGGCCTTCGCCCGCTCGCGCTGCTCCTGCCGCAGCAAGCGTTCTTCCTTGGTCATGCAGTCTTCCCCCCTTTCATACTGATTGCAAACTCGCGCTCTGCGCGAGTTTGCCTCCATTTTGCAACCAAGCGTCGCAGACTTTCGCGCCCGCAGGCGCGAAATATTTTTAATCATTTTTCGCCGCGACCGGTGCGTGGCGAAAAATACTTCTCGCAGAGTGAGTGTCGAGCCGCCAAGGGCGGCGAGGCACAGAGCGCCGCGCATCCCCTCTCATTTTTGAGAAACGGCTTGCCGTTTCTCAAAAATGAAATCTGTTGAGTACTCCGAACAGCGCCGCCAGACAGCACAGCGCGCTCACGCTGGTGAACACGGCGACAAGCTTCACCTCGCTCCAGCCGCAGAGCTCGAAGTGGTGGTGCAGCGGCGCCATCTTGAAAAGGCGCTTGCCGTGCGTCGCCTTGAAGTAAATGACCTGCAAAATGTCGGACAGCGTCTCGCAGATGTAGACAAAGCCGACGGGGATCAGCACGAGCGGCATATCGTAGGCAAAGGCGAGCGCCGCCACCGTGCCGCCGAGAAACAGCGAGCCTGTGTCACCCATGAAGACCTTGGCGGGGTGGAAATTATAGATGAGGAAGCCGAGAATTCCCCCGACGAGCGCCGCAGCATAAATGCCGAGCTGCTCATAGCCCTGCCACCAGATGGCGAGCACGGTGAAAAACAGGCCGACCGGCACCGTCACGCTGCCAGCCAATCCGTCGATGCCGTCCGTGATGTTGACGGCGTTGACCGTGCCGACGATGACAAACGCCGCAAACACCATGTACACCCACCAGCTCATGACGATCTGCGTGTTGAAAAACGGCACGTAGAGGTTCGGCGTCAGCATACCCTCAAAGCGCATCAGGCAGAGGAACGCGACCGCCGCGGCGAGCTGGAGCAGGAACTTCTGAATGGCCGTGAGGCCGAGGTTCTGCTTGTGCTTCACCTTTTCAAAGTCGTCTAAAAAGCCGATGCCGCCGAAGATCAGCGCGAAAAAGAAGATGTAGAGGTGCCCGAAGTCCCCCGCCATCATGCCCTTCCAGCCGCAGATCAGGATAGAGACGAAGATGCCGAGGATGAACATTAAGCCGCCCATCGTCGGCGTGCCGGCCTTTCCGGCGTGCCAGGTGGGGCCGTCCTCGCGGATGCTCTGTCCGGCCTTGAGCTTTCTCAGCTCAGGAACCAGAAATTTTCCCGTGATCGCGGAGACCGCGAAGCTCAGTATGCAGGCAATGATGATCTTCATGTTCGTTTTCCTTCGCCGCGTCGGCGGCGTCCTTCCTTTGTACTTGCGCGAACCTCTCGCGCACGACCTCCCTCTCGTCGAGGTGGTATTTTATCGTTCCGATCTCCTGATAGGTCTCGTGCCCCTTGCCGCAGAGGACGACGACGTCGCGCGCTTTCGCCTCGCGCAGAGCAAAACCGATGGCCTCGCGCCGGTTTTCGATGACGGCGAACGGCGTTCTGCTCTCCAAAATGGCGGGGAGCACATCTCGCAGGATGGCGTAAGGGTCTTCGGTGCGGGGATTGTCGCTCGTGAGGACAACGAAGTCCGAGAGCGCCGCGGCGATGCGGCCCATGCGGGGTCGCTTTGTCCTGTCGCGGTCTCCCCCGCAGCCAAAGAGCGCGATGACGCGCCCGTCGGCAAAGCCGCAGACCGTGGAGAGAATATTTTTGAGCCCGTCGGGCGTGTGCGCATAGTCAATGATGACGGTGAACGGCGCATCAAGCGGTACGACCTCGCACCGCCCCTTAACGCCGACACATTCCGTCAGCGCTTTTGCCGCGTCGGAAAGCGGCACGCCGAGCGCCTGCACGGCAGAAAGCGCCGCGAGCGCGTTATAGAGCGAAAAGCCGCCGGGGATGCCGATTTTCGTCTCCTCGTGGTCGAAGTCGGTGCAGGCGGTAAAGCGCACACAGTCGTTTTCGTAGCGGGCACGCCAGCCGACAAGGTCATTCGTCATGCCCTGCCCGAATGTAATCCGCTCGCCCGTAAAGCGGGCGAGCAAGCGCTCCGTCCACGCGTCGTCGCCGTTGACGCAGGCGATGTCGCACTGGTCGAAAAGCCTCGACTTCGCGTCGCAGTAGGCCTCCATCGTGCCGTGGTAGTCAAGATGATCCTGCGTCAGGTTCGTGAAAACACCGACGCGGAATCGGATTCCTTCTACCCTGCTCTGCATCAGCGCGTGGGACGAGACCTCCATCACGGCATAGGTGCAGCCCGCATCGACCATCTGGGCGAGCAGGCGCTGCACGGTCAGCGCGTCGGGCGTTGTGCGGTCGGTCGGGATGGTCTTGTCGCTGATCAAATTCTGATTCGTGCCGATCAGGCCGACCTTTGCGCCCTTCGTGCGCTCCAAAAGCTGTTTGATAAGATACGTCGTGGTCGTTTTGCCGTTTGTGCCGGTCACGCCGACCACGGTGAGTTTTCCCGCCGGAGTACCATACCATACCGCCGCGCAAAGCGCAAGCGCTTTGTGCGCATCCGGCACTAAGATATAGGGAATTTCCGTCTCCGGCGGATGCTCGCACACGGCGCAGGCCGCGCCGCGCGCTTTGGCTTCGGCGATAAACTCGCCGCCGTCCTCCTTCTCCCCCGGCAGGGCGAAGAAGAGGAATCCCTCTTCTACCTTGCGGGAATCGAGCGCAAGGCCTCTGACTATCAGGTCAGGCGGCGCATGCACCGTTTTGTCTTCTAATGCGGAAATAAGCTCAGATAACTGCGTTTGAAAAATTCCTTTCGGAATTGGGTCTTGCTGTCTTTAGTCGCGCACCGAGCTGTCGCTGAACTGGACGCGCACGACCGTACCGGCCTCGACCTCCGTGCCCGCGGCGATGCTCTGCGAGATGGCGCGCACCGTGGACGAGCTTGCGTTCGTCGCGCCGGAAACGCCCATGATGAGCCCCGCGTTCACGATCTTCTGGTTTGCGGTCGCGGCGCTGTCGCCCACGACGTTCGGGACGATGCACTTGTCAGTCGACTTCTCCGCGCCGAGGTAGAGGATGATCTCCGCGCTGTTCGGTACGATCGCGCCGCCTGCGGGCGTCTGGTCGGTGACGGTATCGCCGCTGCCGACGGTGCGGAAGCTGAAGCCGTTCGCGCTCAGGCGCTCGGCCGCCGCGTCCTTGCTGAGGCCGACGACGTTCGGCACAGTCTTATCCGCACCGACGAGCTCTTCAGCGGTGTAGCTCGGCTCAATGCCGAGATACGGCAGGATCTCGCCCATGACGGAACTCGCCACGGGGGCGACCATGTTACCGCCGGAAACGTAGGTACCGGTCCACTTGCTCGGCTCATCGAGCGTCAGGAGCATCATCACCTGCGGGTCATCCGCGGGGGCGAAGCACACGAACGAGACGATGACGCCGCCGCCGACCTTATCGGCCGTGCCGGTCTTGCCGCCGATGCGGTAGCCCGCCACCTGGCCGTTCTTGCCGGTGCCGCTGGAGACCACATACTCCAGGCACTCCCGCACCGTGGCGGAGGTCTGCTCGCTGATGACCTGCCGCACCGGCGTGCTGTCGTGGCGATAGGTCACATTGCCGTCGCTGTCGGTGATGCGCTCCACCAGATACGGCGTGTGCAGGTACCCGCCGTTGACGCAGGCCGCCTGGGCCGAGATCAGCGTCAGCGGCGTCACGGTGAAGTTCTGGCCAAAGGCGTAGCAGGCCAGATCCAGCTGGGTGAAGCTGTTATCCGCGGCGAACACGCCCACCGCCTCGCCGCCCAGGTCGATGCCCGTGGTGTTCATCAGCCCGAAGGAGCGCATGTATTCGTAGAATTTCTCGTTGCCGATCCGCAGTCCGTAGTTGATGAACGCCGGGTTGCAGGAGTTCCCCACCGACTGCATCAGCGTCTGCAGCCCGTGGCCGTTCTTGTTGGAGCAGTGGATGGTGTAGCCGGAGATGCTCACGCTGCCGCCGCAGTTGACGGTGGTGGTCTTATCCACCACGCCCTCCTCCAACGCCGCGGACAGCGTCAGGATCTTGAAGGTGGAGCCCGGCTCATAGGTGTCGTTCAGCGCCTTATTGCGCCACTGGGTCAGCTGCGCGTCGGACAGCTTGAACCCGCCCTCCTCATCGCTGATGCGGGAGAGCAGCGCCGGGTCGCTGACCGTCAGGAAATCGTTCAGGTCATAGTTGGGATAGGACGCCATGGCCAGTATGCCGCCGGTGTTCACGTCCATGACGATGCCGCTGGCGCCGTTGGCGGCGGAGAACTTGTCGATCATGGCCTCCATGCCCTTTTCCAGATAGTACTGGATGGTGGTGTCCAGGGTCAGCGTCAGGTCGCCGCCGTTTTTGGCGGCAAAGTACTGCTCGTAGGTGTACAGCATGTCATTCTCCGCCTGGTCCTTGGCGGAGATCACCAGGCCGCTCTGGCCCTCCAGCTCTTTTTCGTAATAGGCCTCCAGCCCGTACAGGCCCGTGTTGTCGTCGCCCACGAAGCCGATGACCTGGGCCGCCAGCGACCCGTAGGGGTAGTAGCGCTTGGTGTCCGCCACCAAGTGCACGCCCACGATGTCGTTTTCATCCACATATTCCCGCACCTTGGCGGCCACGTCCTCGTCCGCCCGCAGCTGGATGACCTCGTACTGGGACTTGACGTTGTCCATCCGCTTGCGGATGGCCGACGGCTCCTTGCCCAGGATCTCCGCCAGACCCGCTGCCAGCGAGTCCTTGGTCCAGCTCACCGGCTTCTCCTTGTCGTTCACCGCGTTGTCGATCTCCAGCGGCGAGAGGATGATGGTCTCCGCGCTGGAGGAGATGGCCAGAATGTTCCCCGCCGCGTCGTAGATGGTGCCCCGGGAGGCCGTTACCACCGTCCGCCGGGTCTGCTGGCTCACCGCCTTGCTCTGCAGCTCCTCATGCTGCGTGATCTGCAGGTCGAACAGCCGGAAGAACAGCAGCGCGAACATCACCACGCCCATCAGGATCATCAGCACAAAGGACCGGGTCTGTATCACCCGGTTGGCCCGCCGTATGTTCTCATTTTTTCGCTCCGGATTCCGCTTTTCAGCCACGCTGAGCCTCCTGTTTCGCCGTAAAAAACTGTTTTTTTTCCGGGGCGGCGCCCTGTGTCCGCCCCCTCTTATAGGCCAAGCAAGGAGCAAGAAGTCGCCTTCTTACTCCCTGCGCTTACACTATATTGTCCCTTACCGGAAATATTCCACAATATATGCCCACAGCTCCTCGGCCTTGCCCACAAAGTCGTCCAGCACCGCCGCGCCGCCCGCTGCATATACCTCCACGCTGTCCGCCCCGGACAGGTCGATGTACTCGATCTGCCCGCTGCTGGGCTTGGACATCCCGGCCTCCTCCGCCGCCGCCTTCACCGTGGCCAAATCGAAGGTCCGCTCATATTCCGTCAGCAGCGCCACATGCTCCTCCTCCAGCGCCGAGATCTCCCGCTTGATGGAGGACACGCTGTCCGAAATGCCCGTCAGCTTCACATAGCACAGCATCAGCGCGATCACCATGCCCACCACCAGCACCGTTCCCAGCGCCAGGGCAGGGGAGGGGCGCACCGCGGCCCTGGCCGCCGTCTGCCGCCGCTGTACCGGCTGCACCTCCGGCTGTGCCGGCCGCGTCTTTTTCTGAGGGAGCTTCCCGGCGTCGTCCAACTGCTTTTCCCGCGCCAGCGCGTCCAGATCGTAGGCCAGACTGCCGTAGGTGGCGTTGTGCTTATAACTTGCCATAAAAACTCCCTCCTTCCTCTGCGGCGGCTCTTTTCCGCGATACTTCGTTGCATGCGCTTGAAATACACAAAGTATTCCAGCGCGCCTGCGCCTCGTCTCGGCGAAAAATACCTCGCCGCAGACGCTATCCGGTGTCTTATACCTTCTCCGCCACCCGCAGCTTGGCGCTCCGGGCGCGGGGGTTGCGCTCCAATTCTGCTTCGTCCGCCACGATGGGCTTGCGGCTCACCAGCTTCAGCTTGGGCTTCTTGCCGCACACGCACACCGGGAATTCCGGCGGGCAGGTGCAGCCGGTGGCCAGCTCCTGCAGGGTTTTCTTGATGATCCGGTCCTCCAGCGAGTGGAAGGAGATCACCGCCAGCCGCCCGCCCCGGTTCAGGTGTGCCGTGGCGGCCTCCAGCATGGGCGGCAGGGCGTCCAGCTCGCCGTTGACGGCGATGCGTATGGCCTGAAAGCTCCGCTTGGCCGGGTGCTGCTTTTCCCGCAGCGCCTGGGGCGGCATGGCCGATTTGATGACGTCCACCAGCTCCAGCGTGGTCTCGATGGGCTTTTGCTCACGCTGCTGCACGATGCGCCGGGCGATGGCCGGCGCGTACCGCTCCTCGCCGTACTCGAACAGGATGCGCCGCAGCTCCTCATAGCTCCAGCTGTTCACCACCTCCCGGGCGGTGAGATACGCCGTGCGGTCCATCCGCATGTCCAGCGGCGCGTCGTGCATATAGCTGAAGCCCCGCTCCGCGTCGTCCAGCTGCGGGGACGACACGCCCAGGTCGAACAGCATGCCGTCCGCCCCGTCTATGTGCAATTCGGCGAGGATGTCGCCGATGCGGTCAAAATTGCTGTGGACCAGTGTCACCCGGTCCATATAGTCCGCCAGCCGCTCCTGCGCGGCGGCGATGGCCGTCTCGTCCCGGTCGATGCCGATGAGACGCCCGGTGGTCAAGCGCTTCACGATCTCCAGCGAATGGCCGGCCCGGCCCAGCGTGCCGTCCACATAGACGCCGTCGGGCTTGATGGCCAGCGCGTCCAGGCACTCCTTCAGCAGCACCGGCACATGGCCGTAGTCCTTCTCCGCCGCCATCACAGACCCATCTCCGCCATGGCGCTCTCCAGCTCGCCGGAGTCGAAGGCCTCGTTCTCCACCTGGGCCCAGCGCCCGGCATCCCAGATCTCCGCCCGGTCAAAGCTGCCGATGACCACGACCTCCTTGGTCAGCCCGGCGTACTCCCGCAGCTTGGCGGGGATGAGGATACGCCCCTGACTGTCCGGCTCGCAGTCCGCCGCGTAGGCAAACAGCGCCCGCAGCTTCTTCACCTCGTTGTAGGACAGCGCTTTCAGCTTGTCCATAAAGGCCGCCCAGCTCTCGTCGGAGTACACCGACAGGCAGTGGTCCTGTCCCACGGTGACGTGGAAGGTCTGGCCCAGCTCCTTGCGCAATGCGGCGGGGATAAAGAGGCGCCCCTTGGCGTCGATGTTGTGTGCGTACTGACCGGTCATAGGGCCGCCTCCTTCCGAAAAAAATAGTTCCCCCGTGGGAAACTGTGGGATTATCCCCCACAAATGTGGATATTGCCCCCACAATTCACCACTAATGAGGTTAGTATACATAATCCACCCCGGAATTGCAAGGAAAAATTATGTCTACCGGCAGAGCTGACTTTCGCATTTCCCGCGATTTTCGGCCGTTTTTTCCACATTTTTGAAACGCCTGTTCGACGAAAAAAGCCGCAGAAAACCGCCCGGCACAAAATATTGTGCCGGGCGGTTTTCTATAACACAACATAAAGCTTTCTTGTGGAAAACGCAGAAAATTTTACGCAGATTTTATGGCTTTTCCACAAACCAGACAGCCGGGCGTCCCGGTGGAAAAACCGCCGCAGGCATCGCCTGCGGCGGTCAATGTGGTGAACGATAGGGAGCAGCGGCTCACCGCTGGGGCGTCTCGCTCTTCTCGGCGGCGGATTCGTTCAGCTGCTGGCGCTGGGCCTGCATCTGCTCCTTGCTGGCGGCGCGGAACTTGGCGCGGGACTCCTGCACCTCGCTCAGCGCGGCCTGGATGGCCTCCTCGGTGCGGCGCAGCGCGTCCTCGGTGTAGGTGTTGGCCACGTGATACAACTCCTTGCTGCGGTCCTCCGCCCGGCGGATGATCTCGCTGCTCTTCTGCCGTGCCAACTGCAGCGTCTCGCTCTCGGACACGATGGTCCGGGCGTCCAGCTCCGCCTGACGCAGCAGCTCCTGGGCCTCCTTCTTGGCGCCCGCCACATACTCGCTGCGGGCGTTGATCAGCTCCTGCGCCTTCTTCAGCTCCAGGGGCAGCTTGGCCCGGATCTCGTCCAGCAGATCCAGCGCCTCGTCCCGGACGATGATACATTTGTCAGAGCTGAAGGCCACGCTTTTTGCCTCGTCGATCATGCCGTAGAGCATGTCCAACAGGCGCTGTACATCTTTCTCTTCCATGGTGCAGTCCGTTCCTTTCTTTTTGTCGGCAGGGGAGGCTCTATCCCCGCTGCCGCATCAATTCCTCGGCGACCGGCGCCGGTACATATTTCTCCAGCGGCTGGTGGTAGTGGATCATCTCCCGCACCATGGTGGAGCTGAAATGCTCATACGCCGCGCTGGCGGGCAGCAGCACCGTCTCCAAGCCGGGCTGGATGCCGCTGTTGATGCGCGCCATCTGGGCCTCCAGCTCCCAGTCCGCACAGTTGCGCACGCCCTTCACCAGGATGTGCGCGCCCTTTTCGCGGGCAAAGTCCGCCAGCAGAGCGGACCAGTTCTCCACCTCCACGTTGGGGATGTCCGCCACGGACTGGCGGATCAGCTCCAGCCGCCGCTCCGGCGTGAACATGGGCTGCTTCTTCTGGCAGTTGACCATCACGCACACGCACACCTTGTCGAAGCATCGGGCAGCGCGCCGGATGATATCCAGGTGGCCCAGGGTGATAGGGTCGAAGCTGCCGGGGTAAATGGCGATATTCATTCCGCTTCCTCGTTTCCGCCGCGATGGTACACCGTCAGCTTGATCTTACCGTATTTGTATTCCCGATACAGGGCGTAGGGCGCGGGCATCTCCGGCAGCACCGTGTCCGCCGCGCTCTCCGCTATGATTATACCATGTGCGCGGCAAATGTCAAACGCCGCGATGTCCGTCAGCGCCTGCTGCAGCAGCCCACTGGCGTAGGGCGGGTCCAGAAACACGATGTCGAACTTCTCTCCGCTGCGCAGATAGGGCAGTGCGTCACCCTGCCGCACCCTGGCCCGGTCCGCCAGACGGCACAGCGCCAGATTCTCCTGTATCAGCTTTACCGCGTCCGCCCGGCGGTCGATGAACACGCACTCCGCCGCGCCGCGGCTCAGGGCCTCGATGCCCAGCTGCCCGGTGCCGGCGAACATGTCCAGCACCCGGCGTCCCTCGATGTCGAACTGGATGATGGAGAACAGGCTCTCCTTCACCTTTCCGGTGGTGGGACGGGTCTCCAGCCCCTCCAGCTCCTTCAGCACCCTGCCTCTGGCAGTTCCTGTGATCACTCGCATACGCTCTTACCCCCTGGGGTCAAAATGTTCAAAGATGACCAGATTCCCGGCCGCCTCCGCCTGCTCCATAACGGCCTTGTCCCGCACGGTCCAGCTGGCCTCCTGCACCTTGTAAAAGCTCCGGCACAGCTTCAGCGACAGGTTGCCCCGGTCCTCGAACCGATAGGCGATGAAGTCCGGCCGTGTCCGCACGTTCAGCAGCAGGTTGGTCAATATCCACCGGATGCCGCCCGGCAGGTCCTGGGCGTCGCCGTGGGCGGTGAAGTTCTCGCTGAGCTGGCCCCGGATCACGTCCGGACGGTTCTGCCACAGCCACATCAGGCACCGGGGGTCGAAGGACTCCACGCAGTACTCGCCCTTGTGCTTGTCCAGAACCTTACAGGTGGCCGCGGCCAGCGCCTCGGCGTTGCCCCGCTCGGCCTTCAGCTCCACGATCACCGGCGCGCGGCCGGTGAACAGCGGCAGCACCTCCTCCAGCAGGGGGATGCGCTGCTCCGTGCCCTCCAGCCGGTAATTTTCCAGCTCCTCCGCCGTCAGGTCCTCGATAAACACCTCCGCGCCCGCCGTCCGCAGCAGGCTGGCGTCGTGGATCACAGCCAGCCTGCCGTCCTTCATCAGGTGTACGTCCAGCTCCGCGCCGAAGCCGTTGGCCGCCGCCCGCTTGAAGGCGGCCATGGAGTTCTCCGGGATGCCCTTCTCCTTGTCGTGCAGGCCCCGGTGGGCATAGCGCCACTTTCTGAAGTGCGCCCAGTCCGCATGGCCGCGCCTGCACCGCAGGCACAGCAGATACAGCCAGAACAGCACCAGCAATACGATCACGATAATAATGACTGCTTTCATCACTCGTTCGTCAACTCCTCCACCGTTGTGTCGATGTCCGCCGCGGCGCTCTCCGCCGCGCCCGTCTCCGCCGGAATGCCCTTCACCGGCGCGTCCTTGCGGTCGCCGTGCTTCACGAACAGCATGGTCACAAAGGCCAGCGTCGTGAACACCGCCGCGTAGGGGAACAGCACGTGCATCCCGAATTTATCCATCAGCAGGCCGGACACCATGGGCGTGGCCACCTGCGCCGCCATGGACGCCGTGTAGTAAAAGCCCGTGTACTTGCCCACGTCGCTGCCGCTGGCCAGCTCCACCACCATGGGGAACGAGTTCACGTTGATGGTGGCCCAGCCGATGCCCGCCAGGGCGAACATGGCGTTCATCAGCATGGTGGGGCTGTCGGCGGTCAGGAAGCCTGCCACGCCGAAGGCCACGGTCAGCATCACCACGCCCGCCAGAATAGTCTTTTTCCGCCCGATCTTCCCGGCGATGAAGCCCACCGGCAGATAGGCCACGATGGCCGCCGCCTGGGCGATGATCAGCGTCAGGTTATAGTCCTTGTGCAGGATGTTGCTGGCGTACACCGAGTACTTGCTGGTCACGGCGTTGTAGCCGAAGAACCACAGCACGATGCTCAGCAGGATCAGCAGCAGGCTCTTCACCTCGTCGGCGGACAGCCTGCGGCCCTCGCCGCCGGGCGTCTCGTCCGCCTCGTCCGTGATGCCCGCCGCCGCGGACTGTGCCTGCATCTCTGCGGCCCACTCCGGCTCCCGCACCGTCAGCATGAACACCACCAGTGCAGCCAGCATCAGCGCCGCGATGACGCCGAAATAGCCGGTGTAGCTCATCATGCTGTTGCTGACCGACGCCGTGGCGAACACCATGCCCAGCGCCAGCACGATGATGCCGCCGGCGCTGCCCATCAGGTTGATGACGGCGTTGGCCCTGGACCGCAGGGGCTTGGGCGTCACGTCCGGCATCAGCGCCACCGCCGGGGAGCGGAAGGTGGCCATGCTCAGCAGAATGATCAGCAGCAGCGCCACGAACACCGCCAGCGCGCCGGGGTGCGCCGCCGCCACGTCCCGGGCGCAGGCCTGCCGCGCCGGCACCACGTAGTTGGTGTACGCCGGGTCGGTGACGGTCTTGCCCTCGCTGTTGACGGTCTGGCTGCGGATGGCGGTGAACTCCGCCTCCGTGAATTTGTGGCCCAGGATAAAGCTCTCCCCGCTGGGGGACAGCAGTGTGGCGTCCTTCTGCTCCTGATAGATCACCGACAGCGCCGCCGGGTCGTCAATGGCGGACACCTTGTCCAGCCGCTTCAGCTGGGCGTTGTCCGCAAAGGACAGGGCGATCAGCGCGATGGCGGCCACCAGCGTGCCCACCACGATGAAGGGTGTCCGCCGCCCCTTGGGGTGAGTGCACATGTCCGAGATGTGCCCGAACAGCGGCAGCAGGAACAGCGCCAGCACGTTGTCCATGGCCATGATCACGCCGGACCAGGTCTGGCTCATGCCGAACTTGTTGGTCAGGATCAGGGGCACGGTGTTGTCATAGGCCTGCCAGAAGGCACAGATGAGAAAGAAGGCAAAGCCGACCAGTATCGTGCGTTTGTAACTGAGCTTCATGGTGTTTCCTCCCATGCGCGGAATACCGCATTTATATCGTCATACACCCAGGTGGGGTGGATGTCCTCCCGTTCTATGTCCCCGGCCTTTCCCTCGCCGGACAGTACGAAAATGCTGTCGATGCCCGCATTTGCCGCGCAGGCGATGTCGGTGTACAGCCGGTCGCCGATCAGCACCGCCGCCTCCGGCGGATAGCCCGTCCGCGCCAGCGCCAGGCGCGCCATGGCCGGCTGGGGCTTGCCGATGAACACCGGCTGCCGCCCGGTAGCCCGGTGCAGCATTTCGCACACGCTGCCGCAGTCCGGCACGCTGCCGTACCAGGTGGGGCACACCCAGTCCGGGTTGGTGGCCAGCCACGTCACGCCCCGGTTCAGCAGGATGCAGGCGTCCTCCAGCTTCTGAAACGTCAGCTCCCGGTCAAAGCCGCTGACCAGCACCTCGGCGCCGTCCTCCCGGCCGCAGGCCACGGGTATCCCCGCCGCCTCCAGCTGGCCGCGGAAGGACGCCGTCCCCTGCACATAGCACCGCCTGCCCGGATAGTCCCGCCGCAGCGCCTCGATGGTGGCGTCCACGGAGGTCAGATAGTCCTCCGGCCCGGTGGCGATGCCCATGCCCGCCAGCTTTTCCATGTAGCTCTCCACGCCCCGGGAGGAGTTGTTGGTCAAAAACAGATACCGCCCGCCCTTTTCCCGTATGCGCGCCAGAAAGGGGATCACGCCGTCAAACAGCCGGTCGTCCAGATAGATGGTGCCGTCCATGTCCAGCAGGAACAGCCGCTTGTCCTGTAGCTCCGTCAAGAAACCGCCTCCTTCGCGGGAAAAATGCCATACACAGCAGAATACCACACGTTTGCCGCGATGGCAACAAAAACCCCGTCACACCACCTGAAAGATATAAAACTTCAGATAGTTCGTCTCCTCCACGCCCCACAGGATGGGGTGGTCGGCGCACTGCTGCCGCGCCTCGATCTGCCGCAGCTGCACCCCGGCGTCGTGGGCCGCCTCCCGCAGCATCTTCACGAACAGCTCCTCCGACGCGAAGTGGCTGCACGAGCAGGTGGCCAGATACCCGCCCCGGGGCAGCAGCTTCATGGCCCGGTAGTTGATCTCCTTGTACCCGGTCATGGCGTTATGTATGGTCCGGCGGCTCTTGGTGAAGGCCGGCGGGTCCAGAATGATGAAATCGTATTTCCGTGGCTGCTGCGCCAGCTGCGGCAGCAGGTCGAACACGTTGGCGCACACGCACTCCATCACGCCGCCCAGCCCGTTGCGCCGGGCGTTCTCTGCTGCGCAGTCCACCGCGAACTGCGACACGTCCACGGCGGTGACGTGCTTTGCCCCGCCCCTGGCGGCGTTCAGCGCGAAGGACCCCGTGTGGGTGAAGCAGTCCAGCACCGTCTTGCCCCTGGCCAGCCTGGCCACCGCCAGCCGGTTGTACTTCTGATCCAGGAAGAACCCGGTTTTCTGCCCGTTTTCGAAGTCCACGGTGTACGTGATGCCGTTTTCCGTGATGTCCTCGGTGGTGCCCTCCGGCAGCTCCTCTCCCGGCAGAGCCAGCCAGCCCTTGCCCTGGGCCATGCCCTCCAGCTCCCGGATGGCCACGTCGTTGCGCTCATACACGCCCCGTATCGCCTGCCCGTCCTCCCGCAGAAGGCGCACCAGCAGGGACAGCACCCGTTCTTTGATGCACTCCATGCCCAGGCTCAGCACCTGGGCCACCAGCACGCCCTCGAACCGGTCCACTGTCAGCCCTGGAAAGCCGTCCGCCTCGCCGAAGATGATGCGGCAGCACCGGCTGTCCGTCTCGCCCATCACCGTTTTGCGGTACTCCCAGGCGTAGCGCAGCCGCCGCTCCCAGAAGGCGTCGCCCGCCGGGTCGTCGTTGGCGTTCCGGGTCACCAGCCGCACCCGTATTTTGGACGCGCTGTTGTAGAACCCGCAGCCCAGCCAGCTGCCCTTTTTGGACACCACGTCCACCAGTGCGCCGTCCTCCGCCGCGCCGGCCACAGCCAGCACCTCGCCCTCATACACCCACGGGTGCCCGCCGGTGATGGCCTTTTCGCCCTTGGGCGTGATGGTGACGATGGGATACGGTCTGGCAGCTTTCATGGCAAATACTCCTTTTCGCGGGAAAATTTCTCTTAAGTATAGCACAAAGCCCGGCGTATATCCATACAATGTACAAGAAAATATAGGAGGAAAACTGCCATGCCGCGTATTTTTTTAAGCCCGTCCACCCAGGAGTACAACCCCTACATCACCGGAAACGGCTCTGAGGAGTACTTCATGAACCTCATCGCCGACGCCATGGAGCCCTATCTCCTGGCCAACACCATCCGCTTCACCCGCAACACCCCCGACATGACCGCCGCCTCGTCCATCCGCCTGGCCAACTCCGGCAGCTACGACTTCTACCTGGCCCTCCACTCCAACGGCAGCACCGACGGCACCCGCGAGGGCACCGTCCGCGGCGTCATCGCCTTCTACTACCCCACCAGCGCCAACGGCCGCCGGGCGGCGGACATCTTCGTGAAGAACCTCAAATCCATCTATCCGCTGCCCGATCAGGTCTACGCCCGGGCCACCACCACCCTGGGCGAGGTGCGCCAGCCCTACATGCCCTCCGTCCTGCTGGAGCTGGGCTACCACGACAACCCCGCCGATGCCCGCTGGATCGAGAGCAGCATCCAGTCCATCGCCGCCAACCTGGTGCTCTCCCTGACGGAGTACTTCTCCCTGCCCTTTGTCACGCCTCTGACGCCCCGCCCCGGCACCGTCCATACCCCCGGCGGCGGGCCCCTGAACCTCCGCGCCGCCCCCGGCACCCGGGCGGAGGTGGTCGCCCTTCTGCCCAACGGCGCGTCCCTCACCGTCTATGGCCGCTATCAGGACTGGTACACGGTGGGCTACAACGGCCGCCTCGGCTATGCCTACGCGGATTTCATTGAGTGACCCCGGCGGGACCTCTTCCGTCACTGCTTCGTTCCGGCCGCTTGCCATACAGAAAGTATGGCGGCGCGTCCGCGCCTCGTCCTGGCGAAAGATCTCTCCGCCGATAGATTTTTCTCCCCACAAACTCAATATCCTGTCTGAAAATCGACAGCAGAAAAGTTTACTTTGCCCTTGACAGTTGACCATAACATGTTTAATATAGTAAAGGATCATCATCGGGGTTTAGGAGCCTTTTCGCCCCGGTTATCATCCGGCACCACATTTTGTGCCGACACAAAATACCCATCACAACATAGGAGGAATGTACCATGACCACAACAGGCTGGATCGTGGCCATCCTCTCGTTCGCTGTCGCCTTCGTTCTGGGCTTTGCGGCCTGCACCCTGATCCGCCGCCGCAAGGAAAAGAACGACCAGCGCAAGATCGAAGACGCCGAGCAGGAAGCTCTGCGTATCGTCAACGAGGCCATCAAGAGCTCTGAAAACAAGAAGCGTGAAGCACTCCTGGAAGCAAAAGAAGAGATTTTGAAAAACCGCAGCGAGTACGAGAAGGAAGTCAAGGAACGCCGCGCCGAGCAGCAGAAGCAGGAACGCCGTCTGCAGCAGAAGGAAGAGAATCTCGACCACAAGACCGAGATGATCGAGAAGAAAGAGGAAGCCCTTGCCCAGAAGCATGCCGCCATGGACAAGGAGCAGGAGGAGATCAAGTTCATCAAGCGCAGCCAGACCGAAATGCTGGAGCGCATCTCCGGCTTCACCGCCGATCAGGCCAAGGATTACCTGATCGCCCAGGTGGAGTCCGAGGTCACCCACGAGACGGCGCTGAAGATCAAGGAGATCGAGGCCCGTGCCAAGGACGAGGCCGATCAGCGCGCCCGCGAGATCGTGGCCACCGCCATCCAGCGGTGCGCCGCCGACCATGTGGCCGAGATCACCGTCAGCGTGGTGCCCCTGCCCAACGACGAGATGAAGGGCCGCATCATCGGCCGCGAGGGCCGCAACATCCGCACGCTGGAGACCCTCACCGGCGCCGATCTGATCATCGACGACACCCCCGAGGCCATCACCGTCTCCTGCTTCGAGCCGGTCCGCCGCGAGGTGGCCCGCCTGGCCCTGGAGAAGCTGATCGCCGACGGCCGCATCCATCCCACCCACATCGAGGAGATGGTGGAGAAGGCCCGCCGCGAGGTGGACGGCGTCATCCGTGCCGAGGGCGAGCGCGCCGTGCTGGAGACCGGTGTCCGCGGTCTGCACCCGGAGCTGCAGAAGCTGCTGGGCAAGCTGCACTACCGCACCAGCTACGGCCAGAACGTGCTGCAGCACTCCATCGAGGTCAGCCACATCGCCGGCATGATGGCCGCCGAGCTGGGCGCGGACGTCACCGCCGCCAAGCGCGCCGGTCTGCTCCACGACATCGGCAAGGCCCTGGACCACGAGTTCGAGGGCACCCATGTGGCGCTGGGCGTGGAATACGCCCGCAAGTACCGGGAAAAAGAGGACATCATCCACGCCATCCAGGCCCACCACGGCGACGTGGAGTGCCGGACACTGGTGGCCTGCCTGGTGCAGGCAGCGGATGCCATTTCCGCCGCCCGTCCCGGCGCCCGCCGCGAGAATCTGGAGAACTACATCAAGCGTCTGGAAAAGCTGGAGGAGATCACCGGCAGCTATCCCGGCGTGGAGAAGAGCTACGCCATCCAGGCCGGCCGCGAGGTCCGCGTCATGGTCAGGCCCGAGCAGGTCAGCGAGGACGAGATGGTCATTCTGGCCCGCGAGCTGGCCAAGCGCATCGAGAGCGAGCTGGAGTATCCCGGCCAGATCAAGGTCCACGTCCTGCGGGAGACCAAGGTCGTGGAGTACGCGAAATAAAAATTTAATCTTTGCAGAGGCCGCTTCGCGTTGCGAAGCGGCCTTTCTTTTGCTATAATGTGCAGGCATAGAACAGACACAGACACAGGAGGAAACGCCATCGGCCCCACGAAGGGAGAGGAAAGCTATGAAACGTTTTGTACTGTTGCTGCTGCTGGCGGCCATGCTGCTGAGCCTGACCGCCTGCTTTACCATTACCGGCGATACCGACGCGCCGCCGGAGGATACCGCGCCCCCGGAGGAGCAGCACCTCACCGCTGAGGTAGAGGAGGACAAGGTCTGGCAGCGCACCGCCGGCGCGCCCTGGAGCGGCGGTGAGCCCCAGACCGTCAGCGCCGACTTTGAGCGCATCAGCGGCGCGGCCGCCAACGGCATGACCGTGGGCCAGGAGCTGCTGCTGCTGGATTTCATGGAGTGCTACTACCAGTCCATCGCCAGCCTGCAGGTCATCGACCCCGCCGCCCTGTTCGCCGACGCCGAGGAGGTCCTCTACCACAAGAATGTCTGGCACGGCCTGTGCGTCATCCGCAAGCTGTCCCCCATCGACCTGACCATGACCTCGTACAGCTACGCCCTGCGCTGCGTCTCTCTGACGCCCTCGGAGGAGACGCAGGGCGACGTGGACGTGGTGCTGAAGGAGAACAACGTGGTCTGCTTCGCCGGGCTGGGCGGCCTGCCCTCTGAGCAGTTCGGCATCGAGCACACCTTCACCCTCCGGGGCACCGGCGACAGCTGGCGCATCGTGAAGCACTGGTCCGACGACAACCCCTACTACAGCGCCGACTACGACCGCACCACCCATCAGGACCGGAATTTCCCCGCCATCACCGAATACATAGCGTCCCGCCGCGACCTGCCCCGTGACGCTGCCGCCCTCACTGTCACCGCCGACCACCCCTATGACCGCGCCGCCGCCCGGCAGTATATGCTCACCTGGGTGGGCAGCCGCAGCCCGGCGTTCCGGGCCTATGACGAATACGGCGGCAACTGCATGAACTTCGGCTCCCAGGTGCTGGCCGCCGGCGGCATCCCCATGGACACCTCCGGCGGCTATGAGACCGGCTGGTACTGGTACAGCAGCAGCCAGACCACGCTGCCCTGGGTCAACGTGGGCTGGTTCCTGGACTACGCCGCCGCACCGCGGGAGAGCGGCCTGGTGGCCGTGGTCAATGCGCCCTATTTCAGCGGCCAGACCGGCGACATCATCACCATGGGCGTGGACGAGCCGGCCAACCACACCACCGTCATCCTGGACACCATTAAGGACGCTGACGGCAATGTGATCGACTATCTGCTCTGCTCCAACACCGCGGACCTGCGGAATTTCCCCGCGTCCGCCTATTACTACACCAACCGTCAGTTGACGAAGATCGTCGGCTGGAACGACTGAGCAAGGAGGCATCTTCCGTGGAATACAACGTACTGGCGCTGGGCGATGTGGCCAGCGAGACGGGCTTGCAGCTGCTGGAAAAGAAGCTGCGTTCATTCAAAAAGGAGCACCATATCGCCTTCACCGTGGTCAACGGCGAGAACATCTCCGGCAGCGGCCTGACCCGCGCCCAGGCGGAGGCCCTGTTCGCCGCCGGCGCGGACGTGATCACCCTGGGCAACCACACCTTCGGCAAGCCTCAGATCGCCTCCTATCTGGACGAGGAGCGCTATATCCTCCGTCCCGCCAACTTCACCGGCCGCGCCCCCGGCCACGGCCTGCAGCGCATCGACTGCGGCGCCTTCACCGTGGACGTGCTGGTGCTCATCGGCCGCTGCGACCTGGACTTCAACGCCGAGAACCCCTTCACCACCGCCGACAAGCTGCTGAAGGCCCGGGCGGATGACAAGCCCACCTTCACCTTAGTGGAATTCCACGCCGGCGCCACCAGCGAAAAGCTGGCCCTGGCCTACTACCTGGACGGCCGCGTCTCCGCCCTTTGGGGCACCCACACCCACGTCCCCACGGCGGATATGCAGGTGTTCCCCCAGGGCACCGGCTACGTCACCGACCTGGGCATGACCGGCCCCGACCGCTCCGTGCTGGGCATCCGCCCGGAGCAGTCCGTGGAGTTCTTCCTGGGCGGCCTGCCCGGCCGCTACCAGGCGGCGGACGGCCCCTGCACCGCCCAGGGCTGCGTGTTCACCCTGAGCAGCGACACCGGTCTCTGCACCGCCGTGGAGCGCATCACCATCAAGTAAGTACTACGTCCCGCCTCCCCGCCGGGGAGACGCGCAAGAAAAGGAGAATACCGCCATGTCTGTTGAAAAAGTGAGAGAATACCTGACGCCCTACGGCGTCGCCGACCGTATGCGCGAGTTCGAGGTCTCCAGCGCCACCGTGGAGCTGGCCGCCCTGGCCGTGGGCGTGGAGGGCGCCCGCATCGCCAAGACCCTGAGCTTCAAGGTAGGCGAGACACCCATCCTCATCGTCGCCGCCGGCGACGCCAAGGTGGACAACAGCAAATATAAGCACTTCTTCGGCGCCAAGGCCAAGATGCTCACCGCCGAGGAGGCCGTGGAGCGCATCGGCCACGCCGTGGGCGGCGTCTGCCCCTTCGCCCTGCCCGAGGACGTGAAGACCTACCTGGACGTCTCCCTGAAGCGCTTTGAAACCGTGTTCCCCGCCGTGGGCAGCGCCGCCAGCGCCATCGAGCTCTCCTGCGACGAGCTGGAGCGCTGCTGCGGCAGCAATTTCGTCCAGTGGGTGGACGTCTGCAAGGGCTGGCAGCCCGAGGAGGCGTAAGTGCTCCGGGTCGTTCACGCCGGCGACTTCCATCTGGACAGCGCCTTCGGCGCCCTGACGCCGGAGCAGGCCCGCCAGCGCCGTCTGGAGAGCCGCCGTACCCCTGAGCGCCTGGTGGACTGGGCCAACGACCACGGCGCGGACCTGCTGCTGCTCTCCGGCGACCTCTTCGACAGCGCCGCCCTCTACGGCGATACCGCGCCCCTGCTGTCCCAGGCGCTGGAGCGCTTCCGGGGCGAGGTGGTCGTCGCCCCCGGCAACCACGATCCCTTCACCCCCGACAGCCCCTATGCCCGCACCCTCTGGCCGGACAACGTCCATGTCTTTACAGAGGATCGGATGCAGACCTTCACCTTCCCGGCCCTGGGCTGCGCCGTCCACGGCGCGGCCTTCACCGCTCCGGAGTGCCCCGCGGACCGCGTCCTCTCCGGCTTCACCGCCCCGCAGGACGGCCTTGTCCACATCGGTCTGCTCCACGGCGACGTCACCGGCGCCGACAGCCGCTACCGCCCCCTCCGCACCGCGGACATCGCCGCCAGCGGCCTGGACTACCTGGCCCTGGGCCACGTCCACGGCTGCACCGGCATCCTCACCGCCGGCGCCGTGCCCTACGCCTACTGCGGCTGCATCGAGGGCCGCGGCTTCGACGAGCTGGGCGACAAGGGCTTCCTCTTCGGCGAGCTCGCCCCCGGCGCCGCCGACCTCCGCTTCGTCCCCTTCGCCCAGCGCCGCTACTGCATCGCCCAGGCGGACATCACCGACGGCGACGCCCTCTCCGCCCTGGAGCGCCTGCTGCCCCACGATACGGCCCAGGACGTCTACCGCATCCGCCTTACCGGCGCCCCGGACCAGCCGCCCCGCCTGTCCCTGCTGGCCGAGACGCTGTCCCCCCGCTTCTTCGCCCTGCAGCTGCGGGACGAGACCACCGTCCGCCGCGACCTCTGGGACAAATGCGGCGAGGACACCCTGCGCGGCCTGTTCCTCCGGGAGCTCCGCGCCCAATACGACGCCGCCCCGGACGACGCCGCCCGCCGCCGCATCGAGCTGGCGGTCCGCTTCGGCGTCGCCGCCATGGACGGCCGGGAGGTGTGAGCATGAAGAACATCCTTATGATCGGCACCGGCGGCACCATTGCCAGCGAGATGACCCCCTCCGGCCTGACGCCGGAGCTGAACAGCACTCAGCTGCTGTCCTTCGTCCCCCGCATCGGCCAGCTGTGCCATGTGGACTGCGTCCAGCTCTACAGCCTGGACAGCACCAACATCCGCCCGGCTCACTGGCTGGGCGTGGCCGGGACCATCCGGGAGCAGTACGACCGCTACGACGGCTTCGTCATCTCCCACGGCACCGACACCATGGCCTACACCGCCGCCGCCCTCAGCTATCTGGTGCAGGGCAGCCCCAAGCCCATCGTCCTCACCGGCGCCCAGAAGCCCATCTGGTTCGACGGCACCGACTCCAAGCGCAACCTGACCGACGCTTTCCTCTACGCCTGCCGCGGCTGCGGCGGCGTCCAGATCGTCTTTAACGGCAAGGTCATCCTGGGCACCCGCGCCCGCAAGACCTGCTCCAAGAGTTTCCAGGCCTTTTCCAGCGTCAACTACCCGGACCTGGCCGTGGTGCAGGACGAGCACCTGCTGCAATATATGCGCTGCGCCTGCTACCCCCGCCCGCTGTTTTTCGATACCCTGGACGACCGGGTGGGCCTGCTGAAGCTGATCCCCGGTACCCCCGCCGCCGTGCTGGAATTCATGCTGGACCGGTTCGACGGTCTGGTCATCGAGTCCTTCGGCGTGGGCGGCCTGCCGGAATACGAGGGCGACGCCAGCTATTTCGACATCATCCGCCGTGGCATACAGCGCGGCAAACTGGTGGTCATGACCACCCAGGTGCCCAACGAGGGCAGTGACCTGACGGTCTACCATGTGGGCGGACGGCTGAAAAGCACCCTGCGCCTGCTGGAGGCCTACGATATGACCACGGAGTCGGCAGTGGCCAAGCTCATGTGGATCCTGGGCCAGACACGGGACTTCGATGAGGCGGAGCGCCTGTTCTACCGCCCCGTGGCGCGGGACATCCTCTGCGAAAACGAAAGCTGATACCAGAAACGGCGCGTCCGGGACGCGCCGTTTTCGCATATTTTTCCGGCTTCTTTCCCATACTATCCAAAAATGTGCGGGGAGGAACCGCGGAATGAAACAGGAATTTTCTGCCAGAACGGCGGCGTTGGATGACCGGCTGGGCGTGGGCCGCTGCTTCGACATGACGGCCCGGGATCTCACCATCGGAGGCCGCCGCGCCCGCCTCTGGGTGGTGAACGGCTACGCCCAGGAGAACATTTTAGAGCGCATGATCGCCCAGTGGCTGTCCCTGCCGGATCTGACGGCCATCCCCACGTTGGACGCGTTTCTCAGCCGCTGCGTCACCGCCTGCGACGCCGCTGTCTGCCGCAGCAGGGAGGAGGCGGTGCTGGGCGTGTTCTCCGGCAGGACCCTTCTGGTGGTGGATGGCTTCTGCGGCGGCATCCTCATGGATGTCAAGCAGTTCCCCACCCGCTCCATCGAGGAGCCGGACACCAGCCGCGTCCTCCGCGGCAGCCACGACGGCTTCGTGGAGAACCTGATGCAGAACGCGGCCCTGCTGCGCCGCCGCATCCGCGACCCCCGCCTGACGCTGGAGCGGGTGCAGCTGGACAACCGCTCCCACACCGACGTGGCGCTGTGCTATATGGAGGGCGAGGCCGACCCCGACCTGCTGGCGGAGCTGCGGAAAAAACTGAAAAATATGCAGGTGGGCTCCATCGCCATGAGCCAGGAATCGGTGGCCGAGGCGCTGTCGCCCCGCCAGTTCTGGAACCCGTTTCCGAAAGTCCGCTATACGGAGCGCCCCGACGTGGCCTCGGCCTGCATCATGGAAGGCGACGTGGTGGTCATGGTGGACAACTCCCCGTCGGCCCTGCTGCTGCCCACCACGCTGCTGCGCTTCACCGAGGAGATCAACGACTACTACTTTCCGCCCCTCATCGGCTCCTATCTTCAGATTGTCCGCATGGTGGTGCTGCTTCTGACGGTGTTCGTCACGCCGGTGTGGTATCTGCTGGTAAAGAACCCTGATTCTCTCCATGAGAACCTGCACTTCCTGCTGGTGCAGGACGCGTATTACGTCCCTCTTATCATCCAGCTCCTGCTGGTGGAGCTCATTATCGACGTGCTGAAGCTGGCGTCCCTGAACACGCCGGACGTGCTGAGCAACTCCTTCAGCATGATCGGCGCCCTGATATTGGGCGATTTTGCCGTGCAGGCCCGCTGGCTGGTGCCGGAGGTGCTGGTCTACATGGCCTTCGTGGCCATCGCCAACTACGCCCAGCACAGCTACGAGATGGGCTACGCCACCAAGCTCTGCCGCATGCTGCTGCTGATTTTGATCTGGCTTTTCGACCTCTGGGGCTTCCTCGCCGGTATCGTGGGCACACTGACGCTGATGGCCACCACCAAGCCTCTGGTGGGCAAGGGCTACCTCTACCCCCTCATCCCTTTCGACGGAAAAAAGCTCAAGCGCCTTCTGCACCGCGTACCCATCAGCAGGGACAACAGCTGACGGAAAAAATTTCCGGCGCCGCCCTGCCAATTCGCCCTGAATTTACACCGTATGCCTCGCCCCGTTCCGGCACAAAGTAACGCTGTCGCCGGCGACAATTCCACAAAGGGGTGAGACGCTTGTATGAACTGCGAGAAACGCATCCCGCAGGCAGTCTCCGCAAGAGCACTGCAAGGCTGCTTGCTCTGGTATTTACCCTATCCCTCTGTTTCCAGCAGGTCTGGGCCGCACCGGAGGCGCGGACGGTGATCCCGCTGGGCAAGGCGGTGGGCATCAAGCTCTTCGCCGACGGCGCGCTGGTGGTGGGTCTGTCGGAGGACGGCCCTTGTCCCGCCCGGGACTGCGGCCTGAAGGAAGGGGACCTGATCCTCACCATGGGTGACGCCAAGATCACCTCCACGGAGCAGGTCCGCCAAGTCCTGCAGGACAACGGCTGTGAACCTCTGGCACTTACCATCCGCCGCGGCAGCAGAGATCTCCGCGTCACCGCTGTTCCCACACAGGGTACCGATGGCGCGTGGCAGCTGGGGGCGTGGATACGCGACAGCATGGCCGGTATCGGCACGCTGACGTATTACGATCCTGCCACCGGCAGCTACGGCGCACTGGGCCACGGCATCACCGACGTGGACACGGCGCAGCTGATGCCGCTGGCCTCCGGCTCCATCATGGAGACCACGGTG
>ERZ827156.1802-NODE-1802-length-23931-cov-9.122466_pt1 | contig 23931 bp, 32 predicted proteins | sample MGYA00519919_ERZ827156 | MGnify/ENA primary metagenome ERZ827156 (study PRJEB31778, sample SAMEA3449269) | human gut metagenome | biome: human gut; feature: human-associated habitat; material: faeces | place: United Kingdom | collected 2010/2012 ...
ACTTCGGCGTGTCCACCGTCGCCATCACCGACGCTGGTGACTCTGATATTCTTCGTACTTTCGAGAACTAAGAATGACAGATGAAAACCTCTTTCGTCATGCTCTCTTTGTTCCACACATTCGTTCTGCTTTTCCGTTTTCTGCTGGAGGCATGTCTGTACGTCGTTCCCTTTTCAATGCTGATGCGTAGACAGTGGAGAATGGTTCTTCTCGTGATGATGCTCCCAAGAGCGCGTCGGGTCCTTCTGCATCCATGAAACGAGTAGGACAACTGCAGGGAGTGATAAACAGCACAGACGGCGGCCCCTACGGAGGAGAGCGCTCCGGAGAAGAAATCGCACACTACATACTACAGTCCGGACGGCACAGAGCGCAAGTTCATTTCGGCGCGCGACCGCAAACTGGATTTGGATCGCGAGATTGGAAAAGTGAAGGTTGTACTTGAAATGATGTTGTCACCATCAGGTCATCACCGATTCGTCGAAAGAAAGTGAAGCGGGAGGGTATTGGTGTGATGTGTGCAAGTGCAGCTTGAAGGACAGCAAGGCGTGGCTGGACCACATCAACGGTCGCAAACGTGGCTTGTAGAATGTGCGGATGAGTCGCAGATCAACACCATCTTGGAAACGTGGTGCGCGTGGAGCACGTGACGGTGAGCGACGTGAAGAAGAAGTTCGAGTCGCTGAAGAAGGGCACCACCAAGGTGTCTGCGAAGGATCTGTATCTGAAGGAGCGGGAAGAGCGTCTGAAGAAGCAGCAGGAGGAGGAAGAGAAGAAGGAGGACGAGGAGGACGAGGAAACGAGGAAGTTGAAGGAGATGATGGGCTTTGGCGGTTTCGGCAGTGCGAAAAAGAAGTGGACTGTTTTCAGCCAAACAGGAGCAACTAGAGTTGGTATTCGGACAAATGGGAACGGCCGTGTTATCCGGTTCTTTCTCGAGCTCGGCCATGAAGGTTTCGTACATCTGCAGCATGGAAGATCCTCTCTTCGAGTTCCACTCGTCCACGTACTTCTTCCGCAGAATGGACCTAATGATCACGCATGCCCTTTTCCCTCACTCCGGGTGCGGAATGTCCATGACGAAGCCCCTCGAAATCACACCAAAGTAGTATCCCCTCCGAATGAGGTGGTGAAGCCAGGTGATCTTGTTGAATCCGTAATTCACGAACCGCTCGTCAAACGCCGGCAAGAATTCGGACTTCTTCACCACCACATAGGGCTCTTGGATGTAGTTAAACCAGCACGGGACCAGAGAGTAATGGTAGGGGCAATCGGAGAGAAACCACTTCTCGTACAAATAGTTCTACGCATCACCGAGACACTGCAGGCGCACGTGCGTAGACTTGTTCTCGCGGTACAGGGAGCACATCTTGCTCTTGAGACAGGCGATTAGCTCCGGCTTTGTCCGGGGAAGCATCGGCGCCACTCTATCCATGAGCACACTCCATAGATGCAACTTCTCGACGCACTTCTCAATGGAATCGCACTCCGGCTTCTTCACTTCAAAAGCAGGCACAATTCCGGAAAAGAAATCATCCTGGAGAATAAACGATGGAAGAGCCTTGAGCGCCTCATACAGCTCAAAAGAAGGCCACATGTCCATGTCTGACAGGAAAAAGTGAGAAGTCGTGGAGTAGCGGATGGCCAGATTGCGCAGCTCGTTGATGGGATAGAAGCCATCCTCCGTCTGCATCCGCAGCACGATGGAAACCCGGCCCTCCAGCCCGTACTCGCGTTTCACGTCGTTGTAGTGCTCCCAATCATCCTGATTCAAGTACAGTGCAATGCTGATGGGACTACGAGGTCAGCACGCCATTTTCCCTCAAACCCTTTCCACCTCTCTTGTAGGTACACCAAATAAAAGAACCGTTCCATTCTAGTTGTAACGTGATGAGGGATCAGCGTACGACGTCTGCGAAACGTATGTCACGTCGTACTCGTCCAATGCTTCCGCTTCCAAGCGCCTCTCCCCTCGCAGGGCACCTGCAGCGCGCCTCGCAGAGGGTTCAGAGAAGGATGTTGACAACACGAATACAGCAATGCTAGAGCGGTGAAACACAGTATAACCTCCTACGCACAAAGTGCCAGAGCGGAAAACAGTATTCGGATGTGCATAAAACTGCTTCTGCCACGTGAGGGGAAAAAGGGCGTCTTTTGGAACAAACACAACTATACTCAATGACGCTTTCTCATGATATAGATACCTCCCGCAACTACGAGTGACAGTCGTCCCAAAATCCAACTCAGACCGACGAGTATGGACAGCATCGTCACCGTGAACACGACCTTGGACTTCTTCTCCTCGGGGTACTTGGGAACGCAAATGTCCTCGAACACCGCGCACTCGAACATCACGCGGAACAGATTGTCCTTGCCGCTCTTGTTCACCAGCAGCGGCAGCTCCAAGTCGTACTTGTTCACGAACTCCGCGCACTGCTTGCAAATCGCCGTCTCCGAGAACACCTGCCTCTCACTCCCCTCCACTGCACCCACCGTGGACTCCGGCAGCAGGTCGCCCTTACTGGCGATGAACAGCACCTTCATGTCCCGCGGGAAGCGCTTCTGCAGCTCGAAGGCGTACTGCAGCGACTCGGGCTTGGTCACATCGAACACCAGACAGGCAATGTCGCACATGTCCATGCGGTGCTCCAACACCTCCTCCACGCACGCCGGCGGCACCTCCGTCACGATCAGCGTCTTCTCCTCGCTCTTCTCCTTGCGGCCCACCACCGGCGCCACGGCCGTCGCCAGCTCCAGCGTCGGCACGTACGTCGTGGAGCTGGTGGTGCGCAGCAGACGCGCCAGCAGCGTGGACTACGCTCAACACGCTCCCGCACCCAAACCTTGCCGACGCCCTTGTCGCCGAACAGGAAGGCGTGCGCCACGTTGCGTCGCAGCATGCTGCGCTTCTCCCAGTCCACCTGCCGCGGCTGCGTCACCGTGTAGAGCAGCGAGAGGTCGTCCGCGTAGCCCAGCAGCACCAGCGTGTGCAGCGTCACCTCCGGCGCCACGTGCAGCAGCAGGATCCACTCGGACAGCCAGCCCGTCAGCGTCAGGTCGTTGTTCTCGTTGCTGAAGCAGTTGCGCGGGCATGCCGGGTTCATGCTACTTCTCACGCCCTCGCGCCACACTCACAAGGCGTGGTGCTGGCGGTGCAGCTGCGTCCACACGGGCACCGCGTCCTCCAGCGGCGCGAACACCGTGCGCAGGTCCGCCGCCGTCAGCACGCCCGTCTTGTTCACGTCGAACATCTTGAACAGCTACGCCTCACCGCGCCGCACCACCCGCACCGTGATCAGGTACACGCGGCCCTCCTGCGTGAACTCCACGCTCTGGCCCGCGCGCAGCTTCAGGCGCGGCAGGGGCGTCAGTAGCTGCAGCTCGTTCGAGTACCTACGCCTCAATTCATCCCACCTCGCGCACTCGAACTTGCGCAGCGCCAGCCACACGGTTTCCACGTTGTCCTTCTGCGCGTACATCTCCATCAGGTGAAGGAAACCCTCCTCCGAGATGCCCTGGCTGTACTCGTCCACGTACGCGTCGCCGCCCTGCTTCCGCAGCATCTCCTTGATCTTCGAGATGTTCTCCGTCGTCAGCGTCGAACCGTAGCAGAAGGACTAGCGATGAGGCAAATCGCCGACAGATACCTGGAACTCGGCGAGCTCCTCGTCGCTGAGATAGAGGCTGTGCGAGCGGTTGAAGATGCGGAAGATGCGGCGCAGGATGCACTTCACGGTTTCGCGAAGACACTGGAGGTGATTCGATGCAGGATAACTGACGTTGTGAGAGCGGTCGTAAAGAGGCGACGACGGGAAGTTGTATGAGCGGTCCGCATAGTAGATGATATCGCTGAGGTTCAGGAGGGTCTTGGCCGAACATTTCAGGCACGTCTCCACAAACTAGGTGTTATTGCGCAGAGGGAACGGAACATCATATTCGTTCAGAATGCGGCTGAACACGGCGTCCATCTTGTCCTCCGCCACCCTGTCCATCTTATTTGCTGCCACGATAACGGGTATCTATTGCTAATACGGGTCGATGACGGAAACCTTCGGAGCCAGTCTCTGAATCAACGGGAGCCATTTTGAAAAAAACGTCTCGCCGCTCTCCTCGTTCTCGCCGTCCATCACAACCACAATCACATCGGCCTAGACATGAAGCTGAAAACGGAAGGGAAACCGATTTCAGCAAGTCTTGTCTTTTCATATCGTCTTCCACTGCCGCTACGATTCAATTGATAGAGGAAGACGGTACAAGAGGTATCACGGAAAAGCAGTGAAGTGTGATTCTTGGCAAAACCATGAGGAATGTACACATCTTCCACGATACTCGGAATGCATTCTGCAAACTCATTACAGTTGATTGAGTTGATAATCGACGACTTTCCACTCTTCCCTACTTCCTCACAAAACGCGCTCCATATCCTTACCATCTCCTATAAACAAGACTCTCGCTTGATCGCTCATTCTGGAATCGACTCAGATGGAGAACTGCGAGTCTTTGAACATGACGGAATTCGAGTCGATTTGTGTTGGAAATCGGGCTTCAGAATTCCGAATTGAATTCATTCCTTATATAGTAGATATTGCATAGTATTTGTTGAAGAAGGAGTATGCATCATAAGAAGGGAAGTGAAGACATGTTGGAGGAAGTCAATAGGAAGAGAATGAAATTGAGTGATGAGACGACGATGAAGAAGCATCGGCCAAGCACGTTCACATTCTCAACATTGAAGTGGAGCAGCAATGGTCTAGAGACAACTTATCAAATCCTCGAATTGGGTGATTGGATTATCGTGCAAATGAGTAGTGAGAGTGTACTAGCTGTGGATATTCAGTCCCGTCAGTTGTTACGATTGAATGAAGTGGATTTGAGTGAAGTGAAACAGAATGAAGTATTGGATTTGAATGATGAAGGAGAGCGATGGGAAGGAGATGTATTGAACAATCAACCGTTTGGTTGGGGTGTATTGTATGATAGTGATAATCGACGAGTGTATGAGGGATTCCGAGTCAGGGAAGTGAGTGTGTGTTATGGTAGAAGTTACTATCCTGATATTCAGAAGGTGGAGTATGAGGGCGAGATTTGTGAAGGGAAGCGATGGGGCCGAGGTATTCAGTATGACCGTAGTGGGTTAGTGATGTATGAAGGAGAGTGGATGAATGACGAGCGTGTGGAGAAGCGAGTGGAAGTGAGAGATGAGAATCAGCTCCTTCACAATTACATTGAGGAGTTGACTCTTCTTCGTGGTTGTGAGATATACTCCAGAACGCTGCAATTCTCTCTCCTCCATCGTTTGCGTGTATTGCATGTTCACGGGATGAGTATTGATTCTGTCAACAGAGTGGAGTTGATCGGAATGCATGCATTGGAAAGAGCTGCGTTTGCGTGCAAGTACCCCTTCCATCACGAACATGGACAGTCATTCCAGGTGAAGAATTGTGAGCGCTTGAAGGAATTGGTAGTGGAGGGTGGTGCCTTCCGCGATTTCTGTGAGTGTGTGATCGAGAATGTGCCTTCTTTGGAAGTGCTTAACATCGGGGTTTCAGACAGCGACAGTGAGATTGGTTGTTTTCATGAATCTTCATTGGAATTGAGAAGTGACTTCAGTTGGTGATCTTGAGGAATAGAGTTACCGAGTTTGAAATCAGTTGCGATTGGAGGTAATTCCTTTAAGAAAGCGTCTGTGGTTGTGTTTGAGAGTGAGTCTTTGAATGCCATGATTCAGAAACAGACTTGCCTGCATTGACCTCCATTTCATTTGGCACAAGAGCATGCTTGCGTTGTTCCAGTGTAATGTTTGAGAGTGAATGAAGAGGGGATGAAGTGAAGAATAGACCTGCCAGCGCTCTCCTCCGTTTCATTTGGAGATGAGACCTTTATGAAGCGTTCAATGCCTGAGTTTGAGAGTGATGGAAAGAATGCTGAGATGAAGAATAGACTGTCCCGCACTCTCCTCAATCACTGTTGGTGACAGTGCGTTCTTGTATGGTTCTGTTGTAGTGCTCGAGGGTGATTGGTGTAAGAATGAACTGAAGAATAGACTTGCCTTCGTTGACTACCATTTCATTTGGAAGTGAGGCATTCAAGTACTGTTCTCGTGTTCGATTTGAGAGTGCATCGACTCCAAAGAGAATGATGAATAGACTTGCCTGAATTGACTTCCATTAAACTTGATTGGGGTGCTCTTTCCTTTGGTTTGTTAGGGAATGATGGGCGTATTGGAATGCCCCTTCCCGATGAATATGGCTATAACAATTCTGATAGTGATGATGATGAGGTCAAGTGTCTGCTTCATGCTTGATTCCTAGTCTGATAGTGGCAGTAATGAACGTGAATTGGTTATGAAGAGTGAGCATGGCTTTTACGAATGATGACTAGACTTGCCCAAGCTCACTACGATACACGGAGAGGGCAAAGACAGTCAGACCTTCTCCAGACCAGAGACCATCACATTGGAGAGTGTGGTATGAGTGTGTGAGTGAAGAGTAGACATGCCGTTGTTGACAGATGTGACACTTCCCGACAAAGCATTCAGATGGAGAAAGAAGGTGACTCTGAAGAGTAGGAGTGGCTCATCTCGTTCACACACAGACATTGGCTCCCTGCAAAGCTATTTCGCGAGGTTCGTTTGCAGTAGTGTCAAGAGTTTGGCTTCTCTTTCCCCATCCATTGTGGAGTCGATAATTGTTACTAATTCGTGCAATTCCGGGGATATGCAATTGGATTTGAGTTCCTTTGTGAGACTCAAACAATTCGTTATTGGAGATCATTGCTTCATTAGTTTATCCGAATTGAGGATGAGTGGCTTGCTGGCGTTGGAGTCCTTCATTTGTGGAAATGCTTCTCTTATAGACTGCTCTCAGGTAGTGTTTGAGAGTGGTTCATTTCTTTCCCGAGTGATGAATAGACCTGCCTCTTTTGACGTCCATTCGATTGGGTTCCGATTGTTGTGAGTTCTGCTCTAGCGTCACCTTTGAGAGTGATTGTGGAGAGGAGTGAATGAGTGATAGATTTGCCATCTCTTGATTCGATTGTGCTAGGGACAAGCACATTGGCATTTCTTGATAGAAATAGTCAACAGAAGTCCCGTAACAGCAGAGTAAAAAACCCGAAAGCTAGTGCTGACCCTTCTTCCACTCTCATCATGCGGAGTTGCCTCCATTCCAAAGCATCATGAATAGACCTGCCTGTACTGAGGTCCATCTCCACGGAGCCGAATAGTACAACCTTCTTCGGACCGCATCACGTTGTGCTGGAGGGTTGTTCTTCTTTTCAATTCTCATTCACTAGATTTGCCATCAGTCACTTCGGTTGCCTTGCCCAGAGCCTTTTCTGATAGAGCAGATGTGAAAGTGAAAAGTGAAGGTGTTGGTTCTCCTTCATCATAGATATTGGAGGACTTGGCATCTGCTTCATGGAATTGTACTTCTCACACGCTCTTGATTTAAGTGAGGCTGTTATGTTGTCTATTCGGGAGATTTCCATATCAAGCAACTTCTGTAATGGAACAGATGTAAGAGAATTGGATTTGAGTGCCTTTGCGAACTTGGAATCATTCGTTGTGGGAGAGAGTTGTTTTGCGAATGTTGAGAAGTGCTTCTTGGTTGGATTGCACAAGTTGAAACGTGTGATAATTGGTAAGAAATCCTTTGTGAAGGATGAATACGATCCTGGAGATGGCATTGACATGAACCGCCAGTTCCGTTTGAGTGATTGTGAGAACATGAAAGACTTGGCAATTGGTGATGGCTCTTTTCTTGATTATTCCGTGTGCGAGATCGATAACGTCCCCCGTTTGGAGTCAATTCAATTTGGTACGCAATCCGGAAAGTATGCTGGTTGTTTCTATTGGGCGTCCATTGAGTTGCGAGGTGGTGGAGTGTTTTGCGTGTGATTCCTAGATCTACAGAGTCTGAGCAGTATTCGCCTTGACTCAGGCTGTTTTTGTGCTTGTTCCCGTGCCGTGTTTGAGAGTGATTGTTTTGTGTCCTTGTGTTGGTGTAGATTTGCCTTCTTTGACACAGCTCGGTTTGAGCGGTCAATCGTTGGCGTTTAGCCCCGAGAAGGAAGGAATAGAAAACACCTTCATCATGCGAAGTGTGTGAAGGAATCACAAGTGATGAATAGATCTGCCCAGACTCGAGTCTTTCAATATCCACGACCTCTGGAAGAAACAGCAGTTGTTTTCACTCACGAATTGCCACCACATCATTCTCGAAGGTGGTTCTTTCCTCGCTCCAAATGATCCGAAGACTTGCCATCCTTATCGAATACTGACATCCCGACTAATCTCTTTTCGCATGTGACGTATGTGAAAGTGAAGAGTTAGTGAGATGGTGAGGAGTGAGATGTAGACATTGGAGGGCTTGCTGGGTATTTCTTGGACTATTTCCCATGCGGTGCAAATGGCTGGAGTGGATTGAACTGTTCCAAGATTGAGAAGATCGTGATGATGAATGCAAAGCTCAATTCCACTCTGAAGATCCTGAATCTGACCCAGTTCGTCGAGTTGAGGGTTCTTTATGTCGGAAGCAATTGCTGTGAAGGAGTGGAAGAAGTGACCATCGTTGGCTTGAGGCATTTGTGTGAGATCACGATTGGTGAGAATGCCTTCACGAAGAAGGGATACAAGCCGGAGAATGGGAGGGATGCTAGTCGTCGTTTCTGTTTGAAGGACTGTTGGCACTTATCTAGACTACAGATTGGTGCTGGCTCTTTCATGGACTATTCAGTGTGTGAGATTGAGAGCCTTCCCAAACTGCTCCAGCTGCAAATCGGGAAACCGAAATCAGCGGGTAATCGTGGCTGTTTCCACTGGTCGTCTCTTAAGCTGAGGAGTGAGATGACAGAGAGTGAATAAGGAATAGACATCCCAAGCCTAAAGGAGATGGTGATTGGCGCTGGTTGCTTCTGTTACTGTTCTCGCGTCGTTATTGAAGGTGAGTTTTCCATTCAGCGATTGATTGAATAGACTTGTCTACCCTGGATTCGATGCAGTTGGGTTCTGGCGCGTTCTGTTTTGCTCCTGGAAGTGAAGAGGAGAACAGCACACTGGTGATGAAGAGTGAGTGAATGAAGAAGGAGTGAGGGATAGATTTGATGAGACTAACGGCAATAAGAGCGGTATGCAAGAAGTCATCCAACACTTCCTGTTTCGTGAATGTGAAGAGAGTCGTATTTGGGAGTATTCACGGCGCACTACACTGAAGAATAGACCTGCCCTCTCTATCCACCATCGTCCTTCCCCAGTGCTCATTCAAGTCAAGAACCGTGTTAGAAGCGAAAAGTCTTCCTCTCTCCCTCTCCTAACCCACAGACATCTCCGAGAGACTGAGTCGGCTCCTCAATGCGTATCCCTCTTTGTTCTAACAAACACCTCTCCACCTCCTCAATATCTGTAGTTATCTCCCTTGTAAGGACCGGCGACAGGCACGCCGATGTAGTCAGCCTGCTCCTGCGTCAGCTCCGTCAGCTCGCAGCCCAGCTTCATGTCCTCCGCCAGGATGATCTTCTTGTTGCCCGTGCACGTCACGAAGATGTCGATCTCGCTCACCACGCTGCTCAGACGCACCACGCGCAGACCGTGCATGTAGGCCTGCAGCGCGCAGATGGGATCCACCTCCGTCACGCACACAATGGCGCCCGCCGCCACCATGGCCTCCGCGCAGCCCTTGCCCACGTCGCCGTAGCCGCACACCAGCACACGCTTGCCGGCGATCATCACGTCGGTGGCGCGCATGATGCCGTCGGGCAGGGAGTGGCGGCAGCCGTAGATGTTGTCGAACTTGGACTTGGTCACCGAGTCGTTCACGTTGATGGCGGGGAACAGCAGCGAGTGGTCCTTCTCCATCTGGTACAGGCGCACCACGCCCGTCGTGGTCTCCTCGGACACGCCCAGGCACTTCTCGGCGATCGATCTCCACAGATGGCAGTTCTTGGGGATCTCGCGGCGGAGCAGAGCAAGCAGACACTTGTAGTCCTCGCCCTCCACGGCCGCAGGGTCGGGAAGGGTGCCATCCTTCTCGTAGAGGGCCTCCCACTTGGCTCCCTCGTGGATGAGCAGGGTCATGTCGCCGCCGTCATCGACGATGAGATCGGGGCCGCAGACACCACCATCGGCAGTGGGCCACAGAACGGCCTTCAGAGAGCACTCCCAGTAGTCCTCGAGGGACTCTCCCTTCCAGGCGAACACGGCAGCCGACTTGGCAGCGACGATGGCCGCGGCGGCGTGGTCCTGGGTGCTGAAGATGTTGCAAGAGCACCATCTGAGAGAGGCGCCGCAGGCCTTCAGCGTCTCGATGAGGACGGCCGTCTGCACGGTCATGTGGAGCGAACCCGTGATACGAGCTCCCGCAAGTCTTCCGGCGTACTTCTTGCGGCAGGCCATCAGACCGGGCATCTCGTACTCGGAAAGGGTGAGGTCCTTTCTTCCCCACTCGGCAAGGGACATATCGGCAACCTACAGCGTCAGGAGCTTCGAAACAAAGAGCGCACCTTATAATCGTTATCGTTCTGCATGACTACTACGGATTTGTGTGAGTGGTCATTGAAACCACGTTGCGGCGGAAAGCGGGACGATTTTGAACAAACAGACGCACTTCGCGAAATCCACCTTTTTGAGAAAACGCGTTTCGTTCTTTAGGTACACAGCTATCCAACACGGTTTATCGGGCAATCTATAGGTGTGGAGGGTCTGCGGATGCAGCCGAATCCACTCTTCGTCCTCCTTCTTCACCACTTCGCTCGCGATGTACATCTGCCCCGACGCGATTTTGGCGATGCTCAGGTCCGTGGCCGAGGGACTGGAGCGCACATTGTGCAATGCCTGATCTACGCCTCAGCCCTCTCCACATCGGCCACCCTTGCTCCACAGACTCACGTACAGCTGGCTGGCGGCGGGGATGCAGAAGGGGTCCATTTCCCGCGGCTCGGCGCACACCCATCCCGTGGTGGCTACCGCCGCCTTGTCCTTCACCACCGCCTGGAGCGTCTGGGCGGAGACGCGCAGCCAGGTGCCGTCGGCGGTGTAGATGATCTGCTCCACGTCGAAGCGACTGCCCTTGGGGATGGCGGGTCCCTCGGGGATGGCGAGCGAGGGCGCCTTGCGGGAGCCTGCGCGTGAGGAAACAAGACAAGCGGAACAGCAGTCCTTGATGGCGACGAAGGCGGAGTTGGCCTTGGCGGGCTCGGTGATGGCGTTGGTGGGCTTGTCGATCAGCTCGTCCATGAAGACTACGGTTGAGAGCGGCAGCCACGCGCACTGGAGGTGTTGCGACGACGGCGGATGTTGAAGTGCTCCAGCATGCGGACTGCGCCGTCCATGTGCATGGTGCCCTGCGACTCGTAGCGCATCCAGGCCAGCATGGAGGCCTGCTTGGCGGTGTAGCGCTTCTCTGGGTCCACCACCAGCAGGTGTCGGATGAAGTCCTTCGCGTCCTCGCTCACGTGGTCCCACTCGGGCGAGGGGAAGTCGAACTGCCCGCGCAGGATCTGCCGGTACATCAGCACGTCGTTGTCGGAAGAGAAGGGCGGATACCCGCAGAGCCTGTATGTGAGCGTCATGCGACAGGGCTACAGGATGTAGGTGATCACGCCGATGGCCCAGATGTCCACGGGCGGGCCGTACACCTGTCCCTTCATGATCTCGGGCGCCAGGTAGCCGGGCGTGCCGCAGGAGGTCGACAGCCCGCTCATCGCATGGGTCTAGCGGTGAGCCGAACACAAAGGGAGAACCTCACGCGCGAAGCCGAAGTCGGCGATCTTGATGTTGGTGTAGTCCTGCTTGTTCTTCAGCAAAATGTTCTCGGGCTTCAGGTCGCGGTGCACGATGCCGCGGTCGTGGCAGTAGGCGATGGTGTACAGCAGCGTGCGCACGACGGTCTGCGCCTCGCGCTCCGAGTAGCTGGCCTTGCTGACGATGGCGTCGAAGAGCTCGCCGCCGGAGCAGAGCTCCTGCACCACGTAGAAATAGTCGTTGTCCTGGTAGAAGCCCTTGATGCAGACGACGTTGGGGTGCTGGCGAAGCAGTGACATGATGGACACCTCCCGCTACGCGTAACAGGAGAAGAGGAGCAGCACGTTCAGGGAAACGGTGTCATCGCCGGAGAGCTGTGACTTGGTGATGACCTTGATGGCCACGTCCTCGCCCGTCTTGCGGTCCGTCGCCAGCTTGACCACGCTGTAGGTGCCCGAGCCGATGGCCGTCTTCAGCTTGTACAGCTGGTTGATGTCCGCCTTGATGGCGCAGGCGTTCGTCTTCACGCCCGTGTTGTTGTCGTCTACGGTGAAGGCGAAGCGAAGCAGTTGCCATCATCCTCCACGACGAAGTTGAACAGCTCCAGCACGCTGTTCGCGTAGCTGTCCATCGACTCCGAAAAGAGGTCCAGCTTCGCCGCACGCACCTTGTTGATCGCATCGGCCACACTACGGTTGACGGCAGGCGCATGACGCACTAGTGGTACTGCACCTTGGCCTTGGAGGAGGGGAGGTCCATGGCGATCGTCTCGATCTCCCGCAGGAAGGCCCGCAGATCCTTCACATTATCGCACAGCTCCATGCGCTTGAGAATGAACCCCAGCTGCGGGTCCACCTCGTCCTAGGAATGACGGTGGGAAAGGGAGAGCACGGAAATCTCGCCGGCAATGGGACTGCTTTCGTTTCCGCTCTCATTCTGCAGAAAGAGCGTTTTTGCATCTTCTATAGCGGCCTTCCACGACTTCCGCTCCAGCACCGTCTCGAACGCGAACCAGTACACTTTCTTGCTATTCTATGCACTCACGCTGCACAACAAATAGCCACCAATGTGATCGACAGACAGTGCGGCTTGTCTATGTTGTACTCGCAATCTTCCACGCTGGCAATATCTTTGAGAGAAATATATCCATCGCACGCTCCTCCCTCCTCCGCGTACCATTTGAGCTCGCTCTCCCGCAGTTCTAGATAGCGGCGGGACCATTTCTTGCGAAAAGTCGACTAAACGCGTAAGTACGCACACCACGAGCAAAACCTGTTTCTCTAAATAGCCACTCTTCAATAGCTTGTTCGTCATCTCCGCTGTTTGTGGAAAGAAACGCGAAAAGGTACGCTTTCACGGATATCGCCAAATACGCCTGATTCCCGTTATTGTCACCACACAGTTGTTTTCCTTTTCCTTCCTCTTCTCAGAACGGAAATGAGAGTGAGGAGGGGATCCGTAGGCGCTGTACAAACGCGATTCAGATGGATGGCAAGAAACAAGGAAACACACACAGAACACTTAGAGCTTCGTAGCCAATGCGCGAATTCGCGCCTCGAACTCTCCATTGGCGATGGGAGACAAGTGAGAGTAAAACGGGTTCATAATACACTGCGAGTTATAACAACGCAGGGCACAAACGTTCGTATAGTATTCCTGGACATTGACGAAGAACTGCCGGATGCGGTCCTCGCTCTCCGTTTGATGCAGGAGGAGAAAGCAGTGATGTAGACAGTGAAGGAAACACCATACAGGACCCATCAACTCCAGGAAGGATATTTCCAGGCGTTAAGTGGGCAGAGACAAGGTATCCATTTGACCTGTCGATTACACCCAAGAATCTGCGCGTTGAGATAGGATGGAAGAATGGCTACTGCGCATTTGTTGTTTTCCGCTTCTCATCAACTACATCGAGTGCAGAATAGAGAATGAACTCCGAAAGGTGAGGAGTCGTCTCCGCCTACGATTTGAGTGAGCAGAAACGTATCGAGTACGCCCTCCTTACCAACGGCCACAGAGAGGAGAGGCTCATCGTTTCCGAAGACGACAAACCGAACTGGATGCGCCATGTTTTTTCTTTGAATCGGCAGTTGATTCTTCACAGTCATGGGAAACGACGGCGGTACGAAGGCGCTGATGAAGAAGTACTCCAGATGGGGCGTGAAGAAGGAAGTCGCGCATTACGAGACGGAGGAGATTCTTAACGGCAAGTGGTCGACATGCGCCCTTTCTGGAGAAGCACTACAGAGTCCGGTGACTGCTTCGCCCTCATGTGATGTGTAGATATGTTCCGATGAACTGGGCTATCTTTTCAACAAGGACGCGGTAATCCAGGCCATTATCGACAAGAAGATGCCGAAGGAGTTCGCCCACATCCGAAAGCTCAAGGATGTGGTGGATCTGAACCTCGCGGTGAATCCGGATTACACTCCCAAATATACTGGAGACTCTGCCAACTACTGGCAGCAGGACATTCTCGGTGGCAAGTACATTTGTCCAATCACAAAGGAGGTCGTTGGTGGCAAGACGCACTTTTGCTATCTGCGGACGTGCGGCTGTGTCATGGCGGAGAAGGCGATTAAGGAGATTCCCTCCTCCACCTGTCTCGTGTGTGGCAAGCCCTTCACCGAGGACGACGTTATTCTGATCAATGGATCGTGAGGCTTTCAGAATGGAGTGAAGCGTAGGGAGGAGGACAGAAAGGGTCTGCGAGAGCGGATGGAAAAGCGAAGACTCGCTGAAAAGAAATCGGTTGGATTTGGCTTGTGCTGCGTGATGTATAGAAGAAGCGCCATTCGCACGAAGAGGACAAGGAGAAGGAGAAGGCTGCGAAGAAGGGCAAGTGATCCTCTTTGTTTTCAAACACTTCGTTGCAAATGCTCCTTGTTTGAAATCGTTCATGGAAATGATTGGAGAACGAAATTGGTCATTCGCCATTCTTCTACTTTGCCATTGTTTGAGGATGCGTTGTCTTATCCTTCTACTTTGCATTGCTAGCATCGCATTATGCTCTCCGAATTCCATCGACAAGCTGCTGAATAGTGTTTCGGAGAATGAGCGTTATTCTGCTACGTCTTCGAATAGCAATCCTCTGTGTAAGTGAATCCATTGACGGATAACGCATAGTGTGCGGTCATTACGACACGAATTGCTTGCAGCGAGAATCCGGATGTGAGAATATAGTCTATTCTATGAGGAGTAGCTGTTGATGTTGCCTTCCGTTTACAAGGAATGGTCCATATGGATCCCCAACTGGCGACGATCACTACCTACACCTACAACGACAACATGTGCATGCCGAACGAGTTCCACCACCTCGTCGGCATCAACGCGGCAGTGAAGCGCACCAATTCGGTGACTCGCGAGTATGACTTCCACATCCGGGGAGCCTTCTTTGCGGTCTCCGAGGAGTACCTGAAGCATCTGAACTGCAGTTCAAAGCTGACGCCCAAACGCTCCTACCCGATGAAGGCCTACCACTGCGTGGACGAGACGGGAGAGAATCCGTTTGCGGATATCGAGCGTGACATTGGCCGCACTGTCCACTACACTCTCGAGTTCTTCGATGATGCCATTCACATCCACTATCCCGGCACTGTAATGGATATTCCTCGTCTGTCCAGCGAGGGTTGCGATAAGGAGCTTTCGTTGCTGCCTTCATTGACGGAGAAGAGTTATCTTGCTTGGATTCTTATCGGTGGAGTTGTCGTTATGATTGCCGCTGCTCTTCTGATTATCCGCAAGAGAAGAATGGCGTCGGAGGTTGACGTGGTCTTGGTGTAGTGTTTTGTTTGTTGAATTCGTGACGCTTCACTGCCGTAGTTTACACTGGATTTCTTCCACTGATGGGACATCCGCACAACCAGTGATAAGACTGCATGCATAAAACGGAACGCGTGATGTACAAACAGTAACAAGCATAAACGACGAAAAGTGAAGTGTTTCAACTCATCATGTCAGTGGAAACGGTGGAATCAGTTCCGTTTCCTTCACCAGTCATTGTTCAGACCAGGAAAAAAACACTGTGATGCGCTCTTTCGTTGCCATTGCTTTTGTGCTCGCGGTCTCTGTCGCCGTCAAGTTCACCCCCTCGATGCTTACGCAGCAGCTGCTGCATCCTAAGGGTTTCACTCCCGCTAAGGCTATGAACCCTCTGACCAACTCCATTGATAGTGATCCGTTCATTACAAGTATCACGTATAGTCTGCGGTACTTACAACTCTGAGTGCCAGGATATGCAGTATGCCTGTGCGTTTTCAGTATGAATGTAATGTGTAGCCATGAAGACTTCGATCATGGTCAACGGAAAGGTCGGCGAGGATGCGGACTCCATTGTCCAGAGCGCTAGTGCCTACATGCAGAACACTTGTGATGAGACTATGTTCATGATGGCTGCCACCGTCATGGCTACTCGTGAGGCTAATAATGGTGTTGAGAAGACCTGGAACCTGCGTCCTTATGATGTGCTGGTCAAGGCCTCTCAGACCTACATCTCCACTATCACTTGCGAGGAGCCCATGATCCCCATGAAGGAGTATCATGTCACCGACCTGAAGTGCAAGGATTCTGAGGGTAACGATCCTTTTGCTGACCAGAAGGAGATAATTGGCGAGGTGGATGAGGTCAAGATGACCTTCACCGCTACTTCTGTGATTCTTGAGATTGATGAGGGTGAGACGCTGGAGCTGGCTCGTTCCTCTGCTGAGGGTTGCACTAGTGCGCCTACGGTTGCTCCGACGACGGTTGCTCCTACGACGGTTGCTCCGACGACGGTTGCTCCGACGACGGTTGCTCCTACTACGGTTGCTCCTACTACTGTTGCTCCTACTACTGTTGCTCCCACTCCCACCTTGCATCCAATTACTGCTAATGAGTGTTGGAGTGTTACTCCTGTTCCTCTGAATGTGGAAGTAATTACAGTTGGCGATGGCATGTGTAATAAAGCAGCTGATCGAATTGATTTGAGCAAGTATTTCAACTTGAAGAATGTGTCGATTGGTAATGAGTGCTTCTTCTATCAGGATGTGTTGAATTTGACTGGCTTGCATTCATTGGAGCGAGTGATGATTGGAATGAATAGTTTCACAATGAAGAAGAACTCTTCTGGGAATGATGCAAATCGTAAATTGTATGTGAAGAATTGTGATGCATTGAAGGAGTTGAAGATTGGTCGCTATTCATTCTCTGATTATTCAGTGATTGAGATTGAGAATGTGAACAGTTTGGAATTGATTGAAATAGGTGAAGTGAATAGAGAGAGTAAGAATTTCTGATATGCATCATTGGAATTGAAGAGTGAGTGATGATTATTACTATTGATGAATAGATTTACCGAAATTGAAATCACTTCTATTTGGTAATTTTGCATTCGTTCTTTCTTCTCGTCTTGTGTTAGAGAGTGAATTGCTTGAAGTGAGAGTAACGAATAGATTTGCCTGAATTGACTTCCATTCAACTTGGTTATGATGCATTCCAATTTGGTGATGTTGAATCATCTACCCTTGTAATGCGAAGTGATGTTTGGTAATGATGATTGATGAATAGACTTGCCTACACTCACTTCACTCAATACTACTACATCTAATAGTTGGTCCTTCCGTAATCCTCGTCACATTACTCTTTATGGTATTTGTAGTATAGAGAAATGAGTAATAGACATACCAGCACTCACTACTGTTTATCTTCCTTATGCATTCCGCAACTCTAGAAAAATTGTTTCAACGAACTGTGAGAAAGATGGAATGAGTTGATGATTAGGCAACATTGGTGAACTGAAGACCTTCTTTACAGATCAGTGCCCGGCTTAATTCCATTCTCCTTGTTGCAAACAATTGATTGTGTACTGCCTGCCCTCTATGCTCCGAATCTATCACTTTGGGGTTATCAACCCACACAACCGCAGTATTCACTCATCCTTAGCTAAGTGTTTCCCCATTTGGTGTGTCTAGCAACAGCAAAACACTCTTTTGTTTCAGCAAACACTGTTTTGGTCATATGGTGAAATACGTGGGTTTTCTTTCTCCTTTTACTGTCTTTGAGTTGTGCGTACTAACTACTGCTAGTTATCCGGGTCCTATCGTCGCCACGGAATGATCGCGCGCATCTACCACACACGCGCTGTTGTATATGCGGCGGTTAACCACCGACACGTTGCGAAGTATACCATGGAAACTAGGTCGCTTGAACACCTGATTAACGAGAACTGCAATCCGATGGTCTTCAAGATGACTATCAAGATGCACTATGAGACCTTCGACCTCCTCGTCCAGTATCTCAGCGAGGGTAACACCACATCGTCTGATTTCCGCGCTCGTCCTTTTGAGTGATCATCTATCATATGTTACTCGGCTACCCTAGTACTATTCATACACCTTTATGTTGGTACTCGGACCGGGACAATTTGACACAAATCACACTGATCAGATCCATCATGATCAATCATGATCCATCATGACCAATCTGATCAGTCATGATCAATCAGATTGATCATGATCAATCATGATCCATCATGACCAATCTGATCCATCATGATCCATCATGATCAATCATGAGTAATCATGATCCATCATGATCCATCATGATCAGTCATGAGTAATCATGATCCATCATGATCAATCTGATCAGTCATGATCAATCATGATCCATCATGATCAGTCATGATCAGTCATGATTCATCATGATCCATCATGATCAGTCATGAGTAATCATGACCAATCTGATCAGTCATGACCAATCTGATCAGTCATGAGCAATCAACCATGATCAATCATGATCAGTCATGACAAGCCATGCTGATCCTCCTTCGATGTGATAACTGCTAAGAGATTATGGTTGTTATGTTTGTGTGAGTGTAGTGTCATTGTTTCAACAAACAAGTGTTTAGTAGTCAATTAGGTCAAGAATGTGACCCAGGAGGACTTTCTTCTCCTCCATCGAATTCAGGTCTTTGTCACGAATCTGCGCGCCGAGGCGAGACATCTTGCTCTCGAGAAGAGCATCAATGTCGCCCTCTTCCTTCAACATCTCCTCCACTTTCTCCACTCGTCTGCGCTTGGCCTCCACCAGCTTCTCGCTTATCTCCACGGCAGCTTCAACGTGATCTGCAAACTGCTCCATCAAGGCGATTACACCATCCTTGGTGGACGGCGGGTCTACCGTGAGAATTGCGTCTGGAATGGCCGTCCACTTCTTCACGGCGTCGGTGAACTCGCGATCTGTACTTCGTCCTCCCTTGGGAGTGGCGAGGATCCTCAATTGCCGGTAGAAGTTGCCAGAGTAGCCCTTAATTATATCAGGGAACATGAAGCGACCCCACTTCCACAATCGTCTTGTTTCTAATTATCAACAGTCATTTTTGTTACTACCACTATTGGAGCAGAACAGCTCCTGAAGGGTTGCCCTCTCTTCCTTGTGCTTCACGTATATTGTTGCCACCATCATTTGGGCAATCTGCCTTCGGATGGAAGCGACATCCACTTCTTTTGGGATCACCTCCTTCCTAAGCACCTCAAATGCGACGTCATTGTCGTAATGGACATCTACATCTCATAATCGTTAGGAGCACTTACTCTTGAAGTGATTATACACCACTTTCTGATTCTCATTCATGATAGCGTTCATTTTCCTCGTCTATCGTGCGAATAGAACAGAGACGCGTTGAATGAAACTCCTCGTTTCCACCCTTCCACACTATCGCTGCTCGTCAGCTTCGTGCTTGTTTTTAGTGTTCTCTTTCTCCGCTTGTTTCTTTGATCACATATGCTCAACTGTACTTGCTCCTTCTCCGGTTTGACTGTTATAGGTTACAACTACTCAATTGATCAAGTTGAGGCTGCGACTCTCTTGGACACCAAGAGTGCATATATGAAAACATGCTATTTCAAGGATGAGGGCGATCTGTGGGATTTCTGTCGGAGGAACGAAATAGACCAGTATATGGTCGTCAGAAGCGAGGAGTACGTTAAGGAGGAAGAGGCGTTGTGCATCACATGGCATTGCCCTTACCCTCTTGGGAATCCCTTTCTGCTTAGTTATATGCTCTATTCAAACGGTTCTGGTTGCTACTGCATTGTGGTTTTCATATGTAGGCTACATTAAGGAACTGTACCAGGTGAGCGCTGGCTATGAGAAGAGACTTCACTTTGTCGACAGTGCTGTTGCCTTCCATTTGGTGATGAAGAATCGCCTGAAGAGAGTCGAACAGGCGAAGACCCTGCTGGAGGCATACTATGCCAAAGCAGGCAAGCGCAACAGTGGAGGGAAGGAGGAGATGAAGCGAAGAAGGGATAACATGATCAAGCGCTACAAGACCAAGGTGGCTAGCCTGGAGCCTACCGAGGTTACTTGGTCGAAGGAGTACACGCGCTACCAGGACGACGTGGAGCTGCTGAGAAGAGCGGCGAGTACCTTGCGCGAGACATATGGAGCGGATGCGAGACGCGACGATGAAGACCGGAAGTACCAGAAGACGTTGCAGTTGAAGTACGCTGATCCAGAAACGGGGCTGGTGCTGTTTGACGGAAATCTCCTGGCAGCCGGCAGAGAGGAGGACGGCTTTGATTCGCTGGAAGACGCGGAGCAAGAGATTGCGCGATTGAAGAAATTGAAAGTGAAAGAGGAGGATGAGGATGCAGTGGAATTGTTGACTTTGGTATTGAATGAAATGGAAGAGGAAGATGAAAATGACAAGAGTGTTTGGTTATCGTCGCCCTTTGTGGATCGCGAGGTGAAGAAGAAACGGCCGTCAACGCAGAGCGTTTGTGCAGCAGTTGCAGCGAAGAACGAGCCCTGCCCGTACGTGCCCATGACAATGAAGCAATACGGACTCCAGAGACAGTTGTTTTCTGCGGATCGTTGGAGGGTGTTGTCCTGGAGAACATACATCAGGGAATCAGATGTGATTGATGAAGTGGAGAAGTTGGAGAAGTTGTTCCCTTCGAATATGTCCACTCTAGTGCGAAGCCTCTTGATGGGAATGGACATCTCCCCATCTACTCTTCAGAGGGTGATCAGTCGCTTACGGGGAAAAGGGATGAAGGTGGATGATGAAGTGGGACTCATTGAAGAGATCAGTGAGTGATACTATGGAAGGAATAACCCATAGACAGAAGGATTGGAGAGGTTGTGCCGGGATCTGTCTACCACATCAATACGAATCGCGTGAAGAGGGGAAAAACGACGAAGGCTGAAGTGGTGAATGCCATTTGCGTTCTCAAGAATGCTGTTGATTGCTTCCTCAATAGCGTGCACGTGATGTATCTCGACGCCTGCCATGTAGCGGACAAATGGGTGATCCTTCTATGCTGCTTCATGGACAGCAATCACAGTGTACAGCCCATTGGCTTTTCTCTTTGCCAAGCGGAAACGAAGACCGACTGGGAACAGTTCCTCCTAGCGCTGGATGCAGCGGGAATGAAGAAGGTGACTGACTTAGTTGTGTATTCCGACAGAAATGACGCTTTGGTGAATAGTGTTCGACTCGTCTTCCCTTCCTGTGAATGGGTACCCTGCGCTGTACACCTGCAACGCAATGTTCAGCTCCTATGGGAAGAGAGTTATGGCCGTCTAAGCATGAAGAATGAGGAGAATGTCGTGGTATTCAACAAGTTCATGGAGATGTTCAAGAAGGCGTGCCTATCAACAGAGAAGAGAGAATGTGAGAAGTGGTTGAGAGAGATGAAGCGATTGGAGGAAACAGAGTGTGGGTATCACTTCTGCTGGCAGTATTTGAGTGACATTAATGAAGTGTTCATGTATCACTGGCGTTATAACCACATGATGATGAGATCCTCTAATCCAGTTGAAAGCTGTATGTCGGTATTGAAGAGAAACTTGACTGGAAAGGGCAGCCCGCGTGACGAAACCTTTTTCAACAGATACCGGATGTTGATTGAATGGGTGTTTTACTGTATTGAGAAGAGACACAACTCGCTGAGCATGGGGAAGATAGCAGTCCCGGTGCACCCCTACAAGACGGATGACATACCAACACCATGGATAGTGAAAGAAGTGATGAAGAGGTGTCACTATACCTTCTGTTACGAGAGTACTCTGACTGTCGAGCCATACCACAACACGAGGAATCGAGCGACAGAGGGTTGGAAGGGTTTGTTTTCTTTACCGCTGTAATGACTAGGCTGCCACAACTTCAAAGTGGAAGATACGGCTCACCATGCTGTCTTCCAAGTGAAACTGTCTTCGCGTGACAACCCATGCAGCTGCCACATCACCAAATGGCAGCGAGTCCCCTGCGTCCACGTAATCCGTGTGCTGATGTGGAGAGAGGAGTACTATCGTATCTGGGAATATGTTGGTGGTGAATACTACATGGGAAGTGTAAAGAAGACGTGCCGACCCTTGGAAAAGAAGGAGACTGATCTTCTTCACTACCTGCACAACATGGGCAGCAAGTCCTCTGCACAGAAGGGAGTCATGACCAGGGCCTACAAGAGAAACTACGCCGGAAACAAGAGGAGAGCACCAAGCAATGGTGAGTTTTCTGTAGATGATTAGCTGTCGTGAGTGACTATTAGGATAAGAAGCAAAGAGAGGGAGATTAAGACATGCTGACTATGCAGACACCATTCTACGTAGCAATACCTATTGTGACTAGTTTGTTATAATACACAATACAGTTCATAAGCAAGTACACAAACATGAAATGGTGAAGTGCATCACAGAAATCATGTGATGCTAGACCCACTACGGCGCCCTTGGAGCCGTTCGGGTTCATCGGGTACTCCATCGTCACGTTGCCGTCGTCGTCCACGTACTTCAGCGCCACGCAGTTCTGGCGCATCGCCTCCTCCTTCACCTCGTCATTGGGCCAGAAGCAGCGGCCCTCGCCGTGCGCCACCCACACGCCCAGCGTGGAGCCCTCCATGCCCTGCAGCATGATGGCGTTCGATTTCTCCACGCGCACATTCATACTTGTTCTGCATGAAGCGCGGCTGCTTCGCCTCCTCGAAGCCCTTCCACGGCACGAAGTCCAGCTGCACCATCAGCTGGCACCCGTTGCAGATGCCCAGCAATACCAGCGAGAAGGAGTCAACACACGTTGAACACATCGAACTGCACTTTCAGCTCCGTATTGAACAGGATCGTTGCCGCCCACCCGCGTGCCGACTCCAGTACATCCGCGTAGCTGAACCCGCCCGCTAACACCTTCAATAGGAAGCCCTCCAACGTGATGCGCTCACACAACAGGTCGCGCATGTGAACATCCCAATACTTGAAACCCTCGTCTTCATCATATGACGATGGGTAGTGTATATAGCTGGCGATCCTCTATTGCATTTCTCGCACAACTCATTTGTTCCAACCCACTATCATTCCTGATAATCGCACACTCATATTAGAACTCTATTTCATTCAATAAACAGACGCCCTATTACTCCTCCCGTTATTCACATCATCTTGAGAGGCAGGGTCTGAATCCACGCTTCAGATACTTCCTTCCAGTATTGATCTTGAGTCTTCTTACGAGAGTAGAAGCGAACGTAAACATCTTCAAAGTCAGAACTTAATACGTTACTCATCATCTTTTTGTCATAAAGGGTAACACTGTCAGTATTCTCTCCATACATGTAGATCTTATCAAAAGGGTTGTTCTTCTATAGTATCAGTTCTTGTTATGTTCATTACTCCTTGCCCATGAGACACAATAGCACAATCTATTTTCAAGTCGTTAATATTATGTCTCCCATCATTCATGATCATCTCCTTCACTTTTTCCTCAACATAACTAATCACGCTATCTCTTGTATAGCGGAAATGACCTGTATCATCTTTCTTCTTTCCAGCATTAGAGTATTTTCTGATGTACGCTGCACTGAAATTAACCTCACCCACGCACGTATAGAAATCTCTGTCATTAGTGCCTTTACATATGTTTACTTCCCCTCAACGCGTTCCATTAATGCTCTCGCAGCAGAATAATCAGCCTCTGTACTATTCTTCAATTGCTGTATGTTATAATCAATAGAAGAAGTACATCAAATACACAGTCCGTGGCTAGTAAGTAATAATCAACGTCTCTCCAAGCATCAGAAAGACCACAGTACATTCCATGGATGTCCCCTATCCTGTAACGCCGAATGTAGTCTTCCATATCCTTTTGGTTATTACTTAACCGAAGTAATTGGTGTGTCTAGCAACACAAAAAACGTATTTTAGTATTTTGGTCGTCTAGCAAC
>ERZ827156.1805-NODE-1805-length-23912-cov-4.224924_pt1 | contig 23912 bp, 26 predicted proteins | sample MGYA00519919_ERZ827156 | MGnify/ENA primary metagenome ERZ827156 (study PRJEB31778, sample SAMEA3449269) | human gut metagenome | biome: human gut; feature: human-associated habitat; material: faeces | place: United Kingdom | collected 2010/2012 ...
TGAAGTTCAGGTACATGCTCTTCGCGTGGCCGATGTGCAGGTAGCCGTTCGGCTCTGGCGGGAAGCGGCAACGGATCTTGCCGCCCGTCGCCTTCAGGTGCTGCGCGATCAGCTCCGCAGAGTTCTTGGACGTCTCCAGGTCGCGGCCCTCGAAGCCCTCCTTCTCCTTCTCCACCTCCGGCTCCACCGTCTCCACCTTCTTCTTCGCGTCCTTCTTGCCCTTCTTCTTCCCGGACTCCATCGCCTCCGTGTCGGCGGCGGTCTTCGGGCCCAGGAGGGCGAGGATGGCCGCGTCGAAGATCTCGCGCATCTTCTTGCCGTCGGCCCACTTCATGCGGCCCTCCTTCATCGCGTACATCAGCTGCGAGATGGGGAAGCAGTAGCGCTGCGTCATCAGCGCCTCCTTGTTCTTCTCGATCAGCGCGTTCACCGCGTCCTTGATCTCCTCCTCCGTCACCTCGATGCCGGCACCGCAGGCAGTCTCCAACGCGGCCTGGTCAAGCTACGCTCGATACAGCGTCCAGAGCCTACCACAGCATTGGCGGGGAGCTTCTTGAGGTAGCTCACGGCTTCCGTGATCTGGAGGTTGGATTTGATCTTGCCCTCCACGACGAGCTTCAGTACGGCGGGTCTGTACGCACGAGCCGACGTGGGAACCATGGTGGAGACGTTGTACCTAGGCGACTCACGGAGCGGAAATGCGACCTACAGAAGGTTTCCCATGGCGCGGTCGCATCCATTGGTCACGCCGGCCTCTTTGATGACGTCCATCAATTCGGCTAGAGATGAGTCCGCCTCCTTGTCAAGATCCCCTACCGGCCTTCTTCTTTGACTTGAGCAGATTATCGACGGTTTTGGCGTCGAGGCCGATGGCTTGGAAAGCGGAGGAATAGTCTTCCATTGAGTTTTATTGAGAGAAACGAAGTCCTCCGGAATAATCCGGGAATCCTCTCGTCGCGAGGCGTCAAACAATTGCTTGGAAAGTGGAAACACCAATGATTGAAGTGAAAAATCGGAAAGTCTCTAAGAAACAGCAGCACTTAATACACGTAGGAATACAACTCTCTCTTCTTGTTCTCCCGGATGAACTGGCGGCACTTGTTCGCCTCCTTCTCGACAATCTCGTCGTCGTTTCTCTCGCAGAAGAGGATCACCCAGCAGAGGGTGTCGGTCCTCTGCTCCCTCGCCAGCGCGCACAGATTGCGCAGACAGTCCTCCGAGAAGAGGAACAGATCGCGCGTATGGTCAGACAGCTGACGCACCATCCACGGCTCCATCTTGCTCAGCTCCGCCACCAGCGTCCTCATGTTCACCTTCACGCCGTCCAGGTTGGAGAAGTCCTCCGTCGTCTCCAGCGCCTTCAGCACCGCCTGCGCGAACGCCTTCAGCGGCAGCAGGAGGTCGTCGGGCGCGTCGAGGCTGGCGCAGAACTCGAAGAGTGGCTTGTCGTTGATGTAGATGCAGGAGACCAGGCTGTTCACCAGATCCGTGTCCAGCGCGTTGTGGTCGATCATCTCCGCGTCCTCCTCCGAGATGCCCAGCTCGCGGAAGGCGGGCAGCGTGGAGATCTCGCGCTGCTGCAGCTTCAGCATCTGCAGCTTCGTGTACACCGCCATGCCCGCCTCGAACTCCTTCACCGCCGCCACGCCCTTCTGCTGGAACAGGAACAGCGCCGCCACGCTCACCAGATTCCCGCGGTTCTCGTACATGCGCCACATCTCGCGCACGATCTTCTCGCACGTCGCCGTCAGCGCAGCGCAGCCCTCCGTGTGGCGCGTGGCGCACAGCACGGCGCACTGCAGCGTGAGCAGACTCTCGTCCGTGACGGTGAACTGCGGGACCAGCTCCAGCGCCAGCGCGCGCAGACGGTCGACGTTCTCCTTGTCGGCGGTCTTGCACAGCTCGTTCAGCTCCTCGTGGAAGCGCGAGGAGGCGCCGGAGGTGGTGGAGATCTTGCGACGCAGCGAGCCGCGGCACTGCACGTCGTAGAGGGCGCAGAGCAGGACGATGCTGAAGACCGTCTTGCCGGCGTCGTCCTCCACCTTCATGGCGGTGAGGCGCGCGAGCGTCTGCTTGAGGAAGTCGAAGGGCACGTCGGAGGGGTGGAGCACCTTGGTGATGGCCCAACGGAGCAGAATGACGTAGACGTCCTCCGACTTGAAGTCGTGGCTGATGACGTAGTTGGTGAAGGTGGTGATCAGCTGCAGCATCTGCTCGTAGCGGCTCTTCATCAGCGGGTTGGCGGCCAGGCGGAAGAGCAGCCCGATCAGCGCGACGGTGATGCTGGTGCTGCTCTCAGCGAGCATGGACACGATGCTGTCGATGATGGCGGAGGAGCCGGAGGCGCAGCGCAGCAGGTTGTTGATGATGCTCTCGCCGAGCGGCACGAAGGAAGAGATGAGCAGGAAGCGGCGGCAGATGAGCAGCGCCGTCTTGATGTCCATGCGCGAGATGAGCCGCACCGCGCCGCCCAGACTCTTGCCGAAGTACTCCTTGACGAAGCGGGAGTAGAAGATGATCTCCACGAAGCGGCCGACCACCTCGTTGTCGGAGAAGTCCAGCGTGACCGCGGCGGGCTTCTTCACCTCCTCCAGCTTGAAGGCGTCCTCCTGCTTCATCTCCTCGACGCTCTGCGTGGCCTTGTCCTTCACGGCGTTGAGCCAGCGCACCACGAAGGGCGCGAGCGCCTTCACGGAGAACAGATACACCTCCTTCTTCAGACCCGTCTCGTCCTTGGGGATGCCGCGGTAGGCGCAAGTGCTGTTGATGAGCATCAGCGTCTGCAGCATCTGGAAGAAGAGGAACTGGAGCGTGGACAGCGTGGAGATGATCGACGGGTTCAGGATCGGCGTGTCCGACTTGTTCAGCGACACAGCCAGCACCGCGCTCTGCAGCAGCATGTACACGTACAGCGCGGCGAGCTTCTGCAGCTTCAGCAGCGTCTCGTTGGAGATAAGCGGCAGCACCTTCTCCAGCTGCACCTTCTTGCAGGAGCCGATGGAGAAGGCGAGCGACAGCGACGTGGCGCTGTCCAGCAAGCAGCGCAGGCCGTTCACGCTCATGTCCACGTGCACCACGGTCATCAGCTTCTGGACGTAGTCCTTCATCTTGTCGTCCAGCGCCGCGCCCATCTCCGCGTCGATGGAGTTGCTGCCGTGCGACTTCAGGTACGCCAGCATGGCGTTCTTGTCGCCCAGCAGGCGCGCGAACAGGTCCTTCTTCTTCTTCTCCGCCGGCGGCTCCACGATGGTGTACGAGATGTTCTTGAAGGCGGAGAGGTGGAGGTCGGCCATGAACCCGCGCACGTCCGGGGAGATGAGCTGGAGCGAGTTGAACGGGGACACGCCCTCGAACTGGCCCTTGATGGCGAAGGAGTTGTCGTCCATCAGCGCCTTCACCACCGCCATGTCCGGCGAGGGCGTGGTGGTGCGCGTGCTGCGCTTCACCGTCTTGCCGTCGATCTTCTCCGCGCACATCTCCTCCTCGGTCACCGTGTACACGCCGGTGCTGCAGGTGTGGAGCAGCAGCTGCACGAGGACGGTGCAGAGCAGCGCGGAGCTCGCCGTCTCCTCGTTGACCAGCTTCATGATCATCACCAGCGGCGCCTTCGCCAGCACAGGCATCGCGAAGTCGGGGTTGGGGAAGTTCACGGTGCCCAGGACCACGCCGGGACAGGCGATAGGCAGACGGCTGTTGACGTAGCGCAGCTGCTTGCTGCAGAAGCGCTCGAACTGCACGTAGTGCTGCACCTCCGCGCAGTCCTTCAGGCAGCGCGCGCGCAGGGCGGTCATCTGGTCGTCCACAGCCTTGCTCGTGCGGTAGCTGAAGCCGTCGAAGTCGACGCGGGCGCGGGAGGCGCTCCACGTCATGTTGCTGTTGGTGATCAGCTCCACCAGCGGCTTCATCATGTCGCAGTACACGGCCTCGTGCTCGGGGTAGAGCGTCGCGTACAGGTACAGGCTGTGCAGCACGAACATCAGCGGCTCCACCATCACGTCGCCCTTCTTGCTCTGGCCCCACTCGCACAGCGACTTCACCAGCGCGTCGCGCGCGGCGGCCGCCTCCTCCGCGGAGCCGCTCATGTGCAGGGACAGCGGCGACAGGCCAAGCGCGTCGGGGGCGAAGCAGGTGCGGAAGGGCGTGAGGTCCATGTTAATGTCGGAGAACTTCATCTCCGTGCGCGTGTACACCGTCAGGCAGCGGCTCAGCGCGCGCACGTCGTGCGAGCGGCCGGCGATGGCGACGAGCGCCTTGAGCGCGCGCATGCGGTCGTCGGCGTCGCGCGTGTTGAGGAAGGTGTTGCCCTTGAGGCAGAGCACGGCCTCGAACTTGCGCACCGTCTTGCAGCCCGCCATCATCTCGCGGGTGCCCATCTGGTAGCTGAAGTCGCGCGGCACCTCCTGCGTCTGCAGCCCGTAGAAGCTGATGGCGTCCGCAGCGCAGCTGCTGAGGTACTGCTTCTCGAAGCCGAAGAACAGGTCCAGGGCGGTGGTCAGCCGCTCGTCGTCGCCGGGCAGGTGGTGCGACAGGTACGTCACCACGCTGGGGATCGCCGAGTAGCGCATGGAGTCCGACTTGTTGGCGCGGCGCAGCACCGTGACGGTGTTCTCCGCCAGCGCGCTGAGGAAAGCGGCGAACTGCTCCGGCGTCAGCACCTTCTCGATGGTGTCCAGTTCGCCGTCCGTCACCAGGTTGTGGTTGCAGCACAAGTGGCAGGGTCTCGCCAGCTCGCGCAGGCAGAAGTCCAGCACCTCCTTCTCCTCCAGCAGCGTCGCGCTCTGGATGAGGGCGAGCAGCGACATGCAGGAGAAGTCGTAGTAGTAGCTCCCCTGCTGCTTGTAGCCCTCCGCGAACCCGATGCGCTTCATCGTGTAGATGGGCGCCAGGCACATCACCGCTTTGAAGGCGTCGGTGAGCGAGCAGAAGCGCAGGCGGACAGCGCGCTGCGTGTCGCTCATATGAGGGGAGAGGGCGTTCAAGGTGGCAGGAGTCGACTTGGGCAGGTTGTTGAGGAAGAACTTGGCGCGGGTCACGTCGTCGTTGATCACGCAGAACAGGTTGAGGATGATGTCCAGCGCCGTCAGACGCTCCTCACCCACGGTGATGGTGGTCGTGAGGTTGTGGACATGGCAGAGGAGCTCATCGCACTTATTCTCCGTCTTGCTGCGGTCCTCCTTCTTGTAGCCGCAGTATAGGGCGTGCAGCTTGCGGAGCGCGCTCTTCTCGATGTCGCGGGTGCGCAGTCTGTAGTACTTCTTTCTGCCGACCGCGTTGTCCTCCACGCACGCCTCGATGCTGCGCGCGTTCTTCAGCAGCGCGCTCTGCGCCGCATTCAGCACGAGGTTCGGATTCTTGGAGAGGCGATCCGCCAGGCAGTCCGCGGGACGGTCCTTGTTCCAGACCAGGCACTCCAGGAGAATGCTCTTGCCCAGATCGCACGATTTGTTGAAGAGCTCGATGAACGCGGCCTCGTCCGTGAGCTTGGACATGAGGTCCTTGCGGATGGCACGGATCTTCAGGTACTTCACGCAGTTGTGGCACAGCTCCGGCTCGCCGTCATTCAGAAGGGAAAGAAGGCGGAGGGAGTCCTTGCGGAAGACCAGGAGGCGCGCATAGCGAGACTGGAAGGAAGGGGTCATGTGGGAAACCGCCTCTTGAAGAGCGCTCACTTCCTCCTCCGACATGTTGCGGATGATGGTGGACGCCTCCTTGAAGTCCTTCTTGAACAGATCGGTCGAATTCATAGTTTTTATATGAGATTACAGACTTCATGACCGGTGAAACTCCCGTACTTGTGAAGGAGAATAGCAACTCAGTTTGTGATTGTTAGGAAAACGTGTGTGAAACAAAGCCGCCGTAACCCTGTCATCTATAAAAGAAAGGCGTCGTGCTTGAAGCCCGAATAGGCCTCTTCCTCTAGAAGAGACTCCGCAATGCGGCAGTCTTCGTGGATTGCCGTCTTCAACTCTTCCAGTGAGTTGAACTTGTTCTCCGTGCGAATGCTGCCCAGAATGACCACCCTCAACTCTTCGTCGTAAAAGTCATGGTTGAACGTGTGGAGCAAATGGACCTCCACCGTCATAAAAGCGTTTCCGAAACTGGGGTTCTTGCCGATGTTCGCCACCATCTTGTACACTTCTCCCCGTAAACTGGCCCAGCCAAAGTAGACTCCCATCTTAAAGTGTTGGATGCGGTTTTGGATGTTTTCCGTAGGAAGGTTGGCAGTGGGACAATCGAGGAGAGTCGTCCCCCTCCTGAACCCATGCAACACAGCTCCTTGAATATAGCACGGTTCCAATCGAGTAATACAACGAACAACACTCATTTTGGGGAACTCTTCGTCAACACGGCGTTTTGGCTTCTGCAGAATCACAACGAAGAATCCGAAATAAACGCCCATTGTGCATAGACAGTGATGACAAACACAACCACACAGAAAAGGAAGGAGGTGTTGATTCATGGGGAGTCTATTCCCTCCACCGTCCAGCTCATTCGATTCTCTGAAGCAAAGAAGTCGGTAGCCGTAGAGAGGGAGAGGCAGTCGCCTCCCAATGAAACGCCCTTTTCACCACTCACACGGTAAGAAAGAGAATGGAGTACAAGCAGTCTGCCAAGCCGCTTTCCAAATACTGGGAAGTCGCGAAGAAACAGGAGACTTCCTATACGGGTGGACATGTGGAGTTCATTCCGGACTCCGATACTCTAGCGTGCTTGCGAGACGGCAACGTCGCCTTCTTGAGCATGGAGACGGGAGAAGTGACGGGAGTCCTCGTGGAGGAGAATGCCGTGGGGCTTGCTTCCTTTGATTCACTCATAGCCCGAAAGCGCCGAGGAGATTGTTTGCTTCGCCATCCATCCGTCCGGAAATCAAATCATCACCTCCAGCCGGAATCAGCTGCTGCGCGTGTGGGATCTCCACGAGAAGACGATGCTGAGGACGTGGAAGGCCCACGACCTTCCTGTGGCCACCATGGCCTTCGACTCCACGGGCACGCTGCTAATCACAGGCAGCGCCGACCACACCGCCAAGGTGTGGGACATTGAAAAGACATACTGCACACACAACTTCCGCCACTCCTTTGGCGTCGTCCACCTGGCCGTGTTCACCAAGACGCAGAACCCGCTCTACGCCATCACCTGCTGCGACGACCTCGTCATCCGCATCTGGAACTTGTACGAGAGCAAGGAGCACCAGCTGGTGGCGGAGCTGAAGGGCCATCTCAACAGCGTGACGAGTCTCTGCGTCCTCGACAACGGCCTCCTGCTCTCCTCCTCGCGGGACAAGACGGTGATCCTCTGGGACATCCTCACGGGCAAGCAGCTCAAGACCTCCGTGATCTACGAATCGATCGAGAGTCTCTGCATCGTTCCTCCCTCCTTCTACAAGGCGCTGGGTCTGCGCGACAAGGCGAAGGGCAAGGGCTTCTCCGCCTACGTCCTGCTCGCCGGCGAGAAGGGCGCGCTGTATCTATATCACCTCGCCTCCTCACAAGAGGGTTCGAAGGTGCAGTACGCGCTGACGGAGCTGGCGTCCTCCCAGCAGGACACGGAGCTGGTCTTCTACAAGAAGGAACTGAGCGATCGCTCTCAGCACAACGCGGAGTACTACGCTTCCCTGCTGGTGTTGAAGGCGGTGCTGGTGGACGCAAAGCACCTTCGCTTCGTGGGCGTGACCAACAGCAACAACTTCAAGGTGTACGCGGCGGCGGAGGGCGCGCTGCGGTACACGCACACGGTGATCGCGAACAACGACGAGGTGGTGGACCTGTGCTACACGACGGACACGAACCACCTGGCGGTCGCCACCAACAGCTACGAGCTACGCCTGTTCAGCATCCCCACCTTCTCCTCGAACCTGCTGTACGGTCATCGCGACACCATCCTGTCCGTGAAGGCCACCCTCAACGGTGCTTTCCTTCTCACCACCTCGCGCGACAAGACGGTGCGACTCTGGCACACGGCCTCGCACATGTGTCTGGTAACCTGTCAGGGCCATCTGCAGGACGTTTCCTGCTGCTCCTTGTCGCAGCGCCCGCGCATGCTGGCGAAGAATCTTCTGCAGATGCTGTACGCCGACGCGGTGAAGACGGACTGCAACCACGCCTACGACCCGCGCGAAGCGGCGCAGGTGGCGGAGGAGCTGCTGAAGGAAGAGACGAACTGCGAGGTGCCGGCGTTCTGGGTGTCGGGCAGCGAAGACAAGACGCTGAAGCTATGGGAGGTGTCGGCGGTGAGCAAGAGCGTGATCAAGGGCGCGAAGGTGACGGTGAAGGCGCACGACAAGAGCATCAACGCCGTGTGCGTGAGTCCGAACGACAAGCTGGTCGCTTCCTGCAGCATGGACAAACTCATCAAGATCTGGAGCGTGCCGGACATGGCGCTGGTGTCGACGCTGAGTGGCCACAAGAAGGGAGTGTGGGACATCAGCTTCTCCACGCTCAACAGCGTGCTGCTGAGCAGCAGTGGCGACGAGACGCTGCGCGTGTGGAACGTGAAGGACGGCTCCACGCTGTACACCATCGAGGGCTTCGACCACAGCGTGGGCCAGTCGAGAGAGAGTGAGTCGTAGCTGTTGAAGTGCGCGTTCCTGAGCGCGAATCTGCAGGTGGTGTCGTGTGACAATGCGGGAATCGTCAAGGTGAACAACGTGGCCAGCAAGGAGGTAAGACGTGATGAGTGGTGCGCACGACTTACGGGGTGTAGTGTGTGACGACGATCGACGCGCACGACGACAAGATCTGGGCACTGGCGACGCCGCAGGACAAGGCGAACCAGTTCGACACCTTCGCGACGGGCGCGGCGGACGGGCAGATCAAGATTTGGCGCGACTGCACGAAGGAGAGGGAGGAGGAGGAGCTGGAGAAGAAGGAGCAGCTCTTCCTGCAGGAGCAGGAGTTCCAGAAGGCGCTGCAGGGCGGCGACTACAAGGCGGCGCTGCGGCTGGCGCTGGTGCTGGACAAGCCGTACAACTTCCGGCTGCTGGTGGAGAAGATCATGAAGGTGGAGACGGAGACGTACGAGGCGACGCTGGGCGAGCTGCTGCAGGGGCTGTCGGTGGAGGACCTGACCAAGCTGTTCGGGTACGTGCGGGAGTGGAACCTGATCGGGCGGACGTACATCCCCGCGCAAGTGGTGCTGAAGGTGCTGCTGCGCGTGTACGACAGCGACACGCTGTGCCAGGTGAAGCAGATGGGCGAGGTGGTGGACGCGCTGATGGCGTACAACAAGCGCCACTTGGAGGTGAGGGCGCGGGAGGGGAGTGAGGCGTAGCGCACCGACCGGATGATCCAGAACACGTACTTGGTGGAGTACATCCTGCAGAACATGCACGTGATGGAGTCCACGCTGAAGCGCGACGGCGCCGAGGAGGGCGAGTCCAAGCGCCCGAAGCTGGAGTGAGTTCTTTTGCTGTTTTTGTTGCAAACTGATGTGCAATCACTGTTGTGAAAGCAATTGGAGTGTTGAAAACCAAACACCACTTGGAAAGAAATCAGTGAGCTATGAACACCGTTTGAGAGAACAAACAACACCGATTACGGGATTACTTGAACGCCTCCACAGCCTCCTTGCTCCAAGGCTCAAAGGCGGTCTTGTACTGCTGGGGATCCTTCTCGTTGCCCTCGCCGCAGTCCACCACACGCTCGGCACCCAGCTCCTCCATGCGCTCGTCCAGCTGGTGGGCCGCCTCGCAGAACTGCTTGAAGGCCTTGGAGCCGAGACCGAACACACCGAACTCCACGCCCTCCAGGAAGTCGTCGTCCAGCGACTCGTCGCTCAGGTTCTCCCAGAACTCCTGCGCCATGGCGGGGAACTCACCCGCGCCGTACGTGCAGGTCATCAGCACCAGCTTCTTCTTCTCGGGCAGGCTCTCCACGTCGATCTTGTTCATCGGGATCACCGCCGAGCTGATGCCCGCCGCCTTGAACTTGCTCTGCAGCGCCTTCGCCGCCTTCGCCGTCGTGCCCGTCTCCGAGCCGTACAGGATCGTCACGCCGTCCTCGCCCACATCGCTGCCCTCGCCGCCCTCACCGCCGCCTTCCGCGGGCTCCTCCACCTTCTCCTCTCTCGAGCGCACGTACTGCGGCGCGTAGGTCGTGTGCAGCAGCTCGTGGGCCTTGTGCGAGTTGGGCTTCTCGAAGAACTCCTTGTACAGCGTCTGGATTTCGGGGTTGTCCATCGAGCGGCGCAGCGTCTTGCCCGCGTCGATCTTGTAGATCGCGTTCATGCGCTTCTCGATCGTGTCCGCGCGGTTGCTGTGCGGCTGGCCGCCGCCGCTGATGCAGCCGCCAGGGCAGGCCATCACCTCCACGAACTGCAGGTCCTCCTTGCCCGCCTTCACGTTCTCCACCAGCTCGCGCGCGAACTTGCTGTGCACCACCGCGCAGTTGATCTTCTTGCCGTTCATGTCCACGGAGAAGCGCTTCGTGCCGTCCAGCCCGCGCGCCTCGTCCACCACGATCTTCTCCAGCGGCTTGCCCGTCTGCAGCTGGTACGCCGTGCGCAGCGCGGCCTCCATCACGCCTCCCGACACGCCGAAGATGTCACCGGCGCCGGAGGAGGTGCCCAGCGGCGTGTCGAAGGGCATCTCAGCCATGTTGTCCCAGTTGGTGATGCCCTCCTGCTTGCAGAAGTCACCCAGCTCCTTCGTGGTCAGCACCGCGTCCACGAAGGGCGTCTTCTCGTCCAGCCACATGTTCTTGCGCTCGATCTCGTCCTTCTTGGCGGTGCAGGGCATCAGCGACACCACGTAGATGTCCTCGGGCTTCAGGTTCATCTTCTTCGCCCAGTAGGTCTTCAGCGTGGAGCCCACCATCATGTGCGGCGAGCGGCACGACGACAGGTTCGGCAGGATCTCGGGGTAGCACTTCTCCGCCATGTTGACCCAGCCGGGGCAGCACGACGTGAACATCGGGAACGGGCCGTTGTTCTTGATGCGCTCCAACAGCTCCGTGCCCTCCTCCATGATCGTCATGTCCGCGCCGAAGTTCGTGTCGAACACGTACTGGAAGCCCAGCGCCTTCGCGCACGCGATCATCTTGCCCGTCGTGATCTCGCCCGGCTCGCGCCCAAAGTTCTCGCCGAACGCCACGCGCGTCGCGGGGGCCGTCTGCATCACCATCACCTTGCCCGCCTTCATCGCCTGCTTCACGCGCGGAATGTGGCTCTGCTCCACGATGGCGCCCGTGGGGCACACCACGTTGCACTGGCCGCAGCTGATGCACTCCGTGTCCTTCAGCAGGTGGTAGCCCGTCGGCACCACGGGGAAGCCGCCCTCCTGCGGGTTGTTCTCCAGCACGTTCATGCCCTGCAGCTCGCTGCACGCGCGCGCGCAGCGCTTGCAGTCGACGCAGCGGCTCATGTCGCGGTGGAGCGCGTAGCAGTCGTCCGCGGACTCCGTCAGCACCTCGTCCATCTCCATCGTCTTGAACTTGGTGCTACGCATCACGCAGCGCCCACGCTACCACTCAATGGGGGTGCCGGCCATCAGCGTCTTCAGCGCCTCGTTCGAGGCAGAGCGGGCCTTGGGGCTGTTCGTCCAGATGTCCATACCCTCCTCCACCTTGGTGTTGCAGGACGTCTTGATGGGGAACTCGTCGCTACGCCTCAGACAACTAGAATCAGCGCTACCCTCTGATTTCAACGACGCACACTCTGCATTTGCCTACGACCTCATTCCGGAGCGCCAACTCTACCCAGAGGCTTCAGGCGGGGATGGTGGCAAACGAAGGGGACGTGGATGCCCTGCGCCTGGCAAGCCTCGAGAACCGTCATGCCCTCGGGCACCTTGTACTCGTTGCCGTTGATCTTGACAGAGACGAGCTTTCCCTGGGCCTCTACGTGCTCAGCAGTCCGGAAGACGCCCACCAGCGGCAAAAGAGCGAGCGGCGTTCATGACGAGCATGGACTTAGTGGTAGCAATTCTAGAAAGTCTGCTAAGCATTGTACCTCCTTATGCGAGAAAGATGTGGATTTCTGAAAGGGAGAAACCGCTGCAGCTCTCCATTGTGCGCACCGGTTTTCGTTCGCCAATCCCCTCGCGCCGTTTTCCCGCTATCCCATCTTCGCCTTCGCATAATGCAGCAACACGTGCACTGCTTTACCCCCATCAAGAAGGTGTGGAGGGGGAGCGCCACCGAGTAGCATCCAGCGAGACGCTTCACCGTAGCTCACCCACCCTCCTGAACAAGTATGGCGATCAGCGACTCCTGAAGCGCATGGAGGACTCGTGCAAGGAGCGGGCTCGGCAGCGACGCGACGTACTCCCTCCGCTTCCCGTTCCCCGTAGAGACGATGGAGCGAGCTTCGCAACCGCACACCGCCTCCAGAGCCGTCGAATCACTCCATCGCCAAGTGCGTGCTCTTCCGTTCCTCTCACGCTGCAGTGAAATTCTCCAGGACCTCATCCAGGAGGGCAGTTTCCTGTCGGAAGCGGGTGAGTGGTTTTCAAATGCGCTCACGCGCAGACATGACGCAGGACGACTACGATGGAATTGTCCACTACCTCGAGGACGAGCTGGATTATCAGTACTCCCTTCTCGGTGCGCATCTCGCAAACGCTCTCACTTTGTAGTCAACGAGCACGAAAAGGACCTGGAGGACGAGGTGGCCTACTACGAGTCTCTGAACGACGAAATGGAGAGGGGGAGTGACGACTGGCTGTCCTGTCCCCGCTGCTGCGAGGGACTGCTGCGAGAGGTCCAGCCCAACTACGTCGTCTGCAGCAAGTGCGGTCTCCATGCCTGTCAGTCCCTGCAGGCGCTGCAGAGCCAGCTGTCCTGCGTTTTTCAAAACCATCACTGTCCTAAGCCTCTGAGGTGCGAGCTCGTGCCGAATGAGGGCTTGGTCTTCGCCTGCGCCGCCTGCGGCTACCAATCTACTCTACACTAGTGTTCTTTTGCGTTTCCTTTTCCTGGCCTTTGTTCCCACTCATTCTATTCCAATGGTAACTGGAACGGTCGTTGTGTTGGGCGATATTGGGAGAAGTCCGCGAATGCAGTACCACTGTCTCTCTCTCGCAGCGGAAGGCGTCGATGTCGCTTCGTTCGGCGGTCGTCAGTCCTAGGTGAACGTGGTCGCCTACGACGGGAAGCGGTGTTGCGAAGAGGTGGAATCCAATGATAAGATCCACAAGTATCTCATCAGCAGCAATCCCTTCAGCCGCCTTCCCCGGAAGCTATTTCTCTTGTACGCACCCTTCAAGGTGCTTTTCCAAGTGGGATGAGGGGCGGCATTTCACCTAGGTGTTCCAACTCCTCTTCCTTCTGCTCTTCCGCACGCCGAAACCCGACTTCTACCTCGTGCAGAACCCTCCCAGCATTCCGACGCTCTTCATCGTGTGGATGGCCGCTCGTCTGCAGGGCGCGCGCTTTGTGATCGACTGGCACAACTTCGGGTTTGTCTGCTACCGTGGACTTGATTCGCAGATACACCATCATGGCGCTGTCTCTCGGCGCCAATCATCCACGTAATCTTCTCTCTCCTCTTTTCAATCCTAGTCGTTCGCATCGCCAAATGGATCGAGCGTCGCTTCGGGAGACGCAGTGATGGAAACCTCTGCGTGACAAAGGCCATGAAGGTCGTTTTCGCTCCACTCGCTCATGCCCAGGAATGGCTCCACACGGAGTGGGGCATCGAGGCCACCGTTCTCTACGACCGCGCGCCCTCCTTCTTCCACCGCACTTCCCTCGATGAGCGTCATGCGCTCTTCCAGCGCATCCTTCCCTCCATCGGTCTTCAGGTTGTTGTTTTCACCTTTTCTAATGTCCAGTGCAGCGAGGATGAGACTCTATTCACGGAGAGAGTGAATGGCGAGATTCGCGCGAAGGACAATCGTCCCGCCCTGCTGGTGAGTTCCACGAGGTAGTGTTACACTGTCGTGTGCATCGTAGCTGGACCGCGGACGAGGACTTCCACGTGCTGCTGGATGCGCTGACGCTGCTCGACTGCAAGTGGGCGATGGAGGGAGTGGTCAGCGGCAGGTTCGACGAAAACGACGGGCTGCGCGTTGTGTGCGTCGTCACGGGCGTCGGACCGCTGAAGGCCTACTACGAGCAGTGCATCTCGGAATTGCCGCTGAAGCACATCATAATCAAAACAATGTAGCACATTTTTGCTGTTGTGAGTGTGTAGCTGGTTGGAGTACGCCGACTATCCGTTGCTGCTCGGATCGGCCGATCTGGGCGTGTCGCTGCACACGAGCAGCAGCGGACTAGACCTGCCGATGAAGGTTGTCGACATGTTCGGCGCGGGCCTGCCTGTGTGCGCGATGGATTTCAGCTGCATCAGCGAACTCGTGCATGACGGGGAGAATGGCATGGTTTTCAAGACGAAGGAGGAGCTCGCTACGCAGCTCTACTCCCTCCTGAGCGGCTTCCCGCAGCACGCGCAATCCCTGTGTTCGCTCCAGAAGGGAGTGGGGCAGTTCCAGCAGATTCGCTGGAGCGCCAATTGGACGGAAAACGCAAAGAGTGTTGTACTGTGGTGTGTTTGTTGGAAAAAAGGAGCAGATGTGAGAATCGAACTCACGTCAACCTAGGTATTCTGTAATTGAAAAGGACGGCTGCTCTTCCATTGAGCTATTCCACTCCAATTCTGCCACGTCTCCATCGCTTTTGAGAAAACTCTGTGAAACAGCTAACACTGCGTCGATTGCGTGGCTGCACAAAGCCTGGACATTCCATGGGCGCTGTACAAAAGCCAAATTCGTGATGATGAGTGAATGTGAGATTCGCACTCTTTTCTTCTTTATTGGAAGTTACAGAGTCGAGCCTACCATGAGGACGCGGAAAGAAGCACCAATCATCACCCATCCATCCAATGAGGAAACGGATGGCCCAGAACGCTCCACTTCAAAGGGCCTGCAGGACCACAATCATACAAGAAAAACACATGACAGAGAAAGATCGGGGAAACGGGGAATTGAAAGGTGGAAACAGGGCTGTTGCGATGTAACGGCAGTGTTTGTGGCTGTGGGGATAGGTGAGGAAGAAGGGGGTGGAATCCACGAGCACACCAGTAGGATCGATATATGCAAGGAATGCAGATCCATCGAGTATTGGGGGGCATGGCTGAAAGGGGTAAACGATTGGCGCTGGCGATTCCCCTGCTAACGCTATTGTCAAATGGATGGAGAATCGATTCAATGCACCAAAGAATCGGGCGATAGGCGTGCCTTCCTCATGGCAATAACTGAATGTGAAATTCAACCGGAAACGCATTGTGGCTGTGGATAGAAAGGCATTTGTGGAAGGCAACCGTCCGCACTCGATTCTACTAGCGAGTTGCCACTCGGCATCAAATGAAACGCCCATATGTTAATGGTCTTTCATTTATTCTTTTGGATTGTATTAATGGAACTCCCCGTTGCTATCAGAGATGCGGTTACGACTCTCGGACGACGAAACAAGAGGGAAGCTTGCGCTGAGTCTTTAATTACTCTTCTGAAGGGATGCTACCTTCAGTGCGAGGACGACTACAAGCGTACCTCCACCAAGCAGCGCTTTTCTACGGGCAAGCTGGAGAAGAAGATCTTCCTCCTGCTAGCCGATATCTGCCAATGGGAGAACGGCAATGAGAACGCGAAGCAGGCTGGAGAGATCATGACCATGCTCGGCTACGCGTCCTACAAGCTGAAGCCCAATCGCTTCCGCCAGAAGGTGGAAAACGAGAAGAAGAAGCGAAACGGCAAGTGCCAGCACCGCCGCCGAAGCGCCCAGGCACGCCGCGTGCGTAACGATGACTACTTGTCCGACGAGTCGTACAGTGACAATGAGACGTACGATGAGCCCGAGACCAACTCTGGTTCGGGCTTCGAGAACTGCAATTCCCTTGCTGTTTCTCCCCTGATTGGGGGAGAGTGTGATTTTCCAGTTGTGGGTTTCGCCGACGATAATTCCCCTACTGAGGTGTTTGCCGACCCTATATTTGCCAATGTCCCTATGTACGAGCCTCCGCGCATTCTTACAAGCGAGGAGCTCGAAGTGGAGTACCTCAAGCAGTTTCAGCCCTACGACAACAAGGACGCTGTTTTTCCCATCCTACCGATTGATGACTACGGGTACGACGACGATCTGATCGATGGTCTGTCGCAGCCGCTCAACGACAACAGCCAGGAAGACCAGTACCCTACCTGGTTTTTCGATTTGTAATCATCCGTGTTTGTTTAAAAGCCTTGGCGCCCACAATTCACCAACCCTCTTCTCATGGACCCTGATGTCGGCACGGTGTTTTTTCGTCGTTTCACCTGTAGCCATAATTGAGGAAGAGGAAGACGTGTTTGACAAGCAGATCGATGAGGAGTACCTGACCTGGAAAAAGAACGCCCCCTATCTGTATCCACGAGTAGAGGCGGTTCCCATTAGATATGACTTGATTCTCTCTCACGCGCTCGAATGGCCCAGCCTCAGCGTCCAGTGGCTTCCTGGTTGCACCATGTTTGCGTCACTGAGAAATATATTGATCGTAGCGGAAGCAACAAGGATTATTCGGAGCAGAAGCTGTACTTGTCAACACACACGTCGGAGGGCGAGCAAAACTATCTGATGCAAGCTACGGTGCAGATGCCGCTCCCGGATACAGTCATCGATATGAGGAAGTATGACAGCGATGGAAACAGTTCGTGCTATTCGTGGGCAGCAACGCGTAGAGAATGCCGGATATAACGGAATGATCGCCCACGTGACGGAAACGGTTCGCATCAATCATGACGGGGAGGTGAACAAGTCGCTTCGCCCACCAGCGTTACCCGTAGAGCGCGGTACATGCCGCAAGAGCCCATGGTCATCGCCACCAAGGCGGTGAACGGCAACGTGAATGTCTTCGACGTGCGCAAGCACTCCTCCTTCCCCCGCGACTCCGTCTGCCGCCCCAACATGGTGCTCACAGGCCACGAGAAGGAGGGCTACGGCCTGAGTTGGTCGCCATTGCACAAGGGTCTGCTTGCCTCCGGAAGCGACGATGCGCGCGTGTGCGTGTGGGACGTGTGCGCCTCCTCCGCGGCCAGCTGCACGCCCATCCGCACCTACTGCGAGCAGAAGGACGTGGTGGAGGTGAGAATGATCACAAACCTCAACCGCAGGACGTGGCGTGGCACCCCTTCGACCGCAACCTGCTGGCCTCCTGCGGCGACGACTGCCGCGTGCTCTTCTACGACGTGCGGCAGGCCGCCAGCGTGGCCTCGCTCACCGCCCACGCCAAGGAGGTCAACGCCGTGGCGTTCAACCCCGTGGAGCAGTTCCTCTTCGCCACGGGCTCCTCTGACGCCACGGTGGCGCTCTGGGACCACCGTAACACGACACGGCCCCTGCACTCGCTGCTGGGCCACAAGGCGGAGGTGTACTCGCTGGCGTGGAGTCCGTCCAGCGCCAGCGTGCTCGCCTCGGCGGGCGTGGACCGGCGCGTGAACCTGTGGGACATCAGCCGCGTAGGCGAAGAGGAGAAAGTGAAGGGTAGATCGGCGTGGAGCTGCCCGAGGAGCAGAAGGCGGAGGGCCCGGCGGAACTGATCTTCGTGCACGCGGGACACACGGCGAAGGTGAACGACATCTCGTGGAATCCAAATGTGGGGGATGAGGGGGCGAGTGAGGGACAGGAGGAGTGGACGCTGGCGAGCGTGGGGGACGACAACGTGCTCCAGATCTGGCAGCCGGCGCAGGCGGTGTACGATCGGAGCATTGGCGACGGTGTGGACATAAACAACATGTAGGCGTGTTGCTTGAACAAACAGCGGAAAACGACTATAAATGTACCACACAAAACGAGCCTAGTTCACAGAACACAGCATGCTCAACAATCCGTTGTTGTCGTGGATGCTAGGGGTGACCACGCGGAAGAGCTCTCACCGATCCACCTTCACCTTCAGCGTCGCTCCAATCTCCATGGTAGTACCATTGATCGTCCAGGTGCGCGAGGCCGTGTCGTAGGAGCTGCCCTTCGGCATCAGGTCCTCGGGGATGGAGGCGTTGAACAGGCCGCACACGATGAGGCCGATGTAGTGCAAGCCCACCATGTTCACCGTGCCGTTGATCTCCATGCCTCTCTGCGGTTTGAAGACGAGGCAGTCCGCCTTCACGTTGAAGCGGATGAACGGAGACTCGTCAACGATCTCCGACTTCCGGTTCAGCAGTTTTATATTCTTAAACGCGACAATGACTCCCTCTGCCTCCTCGGAGTATCTACCACGTCAACAGACCCCAAACGCCCCCACTGTAGGAGTTTGCTGAACAGGCAGCGCTTGATGCCATTGCTTATATTCTGCAGGTCGACGGGAAGCAAGCACGCTTCGAAGGTGATCTAGCCATCATCCTCGCAAACCACGGGGATGTACTTCAACGAGCGAAAAGGCGGAGGTCTTCTTCATATGCGCTTGTGTTCTACGCGATCACGCCCCAATCCCGCTTTCCCACTCGTCGCAGACGGAGTTCTGCCTCGCCAAAAACCCAACCAAAATGGGGCGTAATTGTGGAGCCCTTAACCAAAATGGGCTGATTTTATGGAGCACTCAACCAAAATGGGGCGTTTTTATGGAGCGCCCATTCAAGTCCTTGGTTATTGCGAAGATGATCACGGTTGAATTCGGGTGGTGCACTCGGAAGGGGACTCAGGAGTAGGGGAGGAATGGACATTCTGTTCCACAATCGCAAGAAGATCGAGTTGGCCACGATTCCGAAAACGGTAAACGAGCTGATCGCCTACCTGAAGGAAAAGGAGCTCAGCGAACGGCCCGAGCTCTTCGTGGATGGAGATCGGTTGTGAGTGCCTTGCGCAGGGTGCGACGTAGACGCTCCGGCATCTTGGTGCTGGTGAACGACGTAGACTGGGAAGTGCTGGAGGGAGGCGACACGGAACTGGCCGTAGTTCTCTTCTTATCGTGTGACCGTAGGACGGAGACAACGTCCTCTTCTTATCTACACTGCACGGAGGCTAGAGCGATTCATCCTGTTTCCTCAACAAACATGCCTTCTATGCACAGTTTTCACTTTTGAATCGCTGGATCGCGTTGGGGTTCATTCCGATTCGGCTCAGATCCTCGATCTACCCATCACACATGGATATAACGCCAACAGAGGTGAACAGCCCGTTCTCCCGCTCGTGCAGGATCTTGGTGGCCTTCGACTCCCCGATCCTCTTCAGCTTCACCAATCCGCTCAGCCCCGCGTAGTTCAGCACCTGCAGCACCTTCTTCTCGCTCCTGTCCGCCCCCACATCCTCCGCCACCGCCCTGTTGGCCTGCACGCGGTTCTTCACATCCTCGATCTTCTCCTTCAGTCGCTCATTGTCGGGCAGGTACACCGCCGCTACGCCTCACCTCCTCCCCTCTGCCGCACCCTCCTCATACTCCCGCAGCGCCTCCTCCAGCTTGCTCTCTGCCTCGCGCTCGCGCCCCTGCACGATCAGCTGCTTCGCCTTCGTGATCCGACTGCACGGCGACAGCACCGGCGTCCTACCCCTCAGCCCGTGCCCGCGCCCTCACCCGTTCAGCAGCAGCGACAGCCGCGACTCGTTCTGGTAGATCTTGTTGCGACTGGCCGGCGAGAACGCCGCGCTGCCGTACACCTTCCCGCTCAGCGTGGACCGCTGCACCACGCGCTTGTGCGTCTTCTTCGGCGCTACGCCTCACACCGCCCGCCGTCGCGTACTCTCGAACACGGGCTCCGGCTCGTCGGAGCTGCTCTCCACGTAGCTGTCACTGCCACTGGAGATCAGCTCCATCGCGATGTCGTTCACCTCGTCCAGCACCGGGATCGGCAGGCGCGCGCTTTCCTCCGCCACCTTACGCCGCCGCGCCGCCTCGCGCTTGACGCTGACCTTGTCAGTGGCCAATGATGTAGGTTGTGTGGTGACTTGCGTGGCTTGCGTGGCTTGCGTGGCTTGCGTGGTGGTCAGCGCAGCGGCCTGGAGCAGCGCGAGCTTGGCGGGAGAGGGTTGGGAGTCGGTGCAGAGAAGGAGGGAGCGGGCGGGGAAGGAGGGAAGGAGCGGAGCGAAGACGCCTGTGGAGGGGGTGCCGCGCAGGGAGGCGAGGAAGGAGAGGAGTGATGCATCGGATTCGTCTAGTGTGGAGAGACGGGGTGTAATTCACTGTCGATGGAGAAGTTCACGATGGCCAGGTGAATGGAGGCCGCCTTGGGGGAGGAACGCAGGTGGCTGGTGAATAGCCACAGGGAGTGGTAGGGAGTGGAGAAGAATTCATTGTAGGTCTGGTGCAGGGACGCGTTGATCGTGCTTTGGATCGAGCCGATGCTTTGTGGACTGAGTATGGAGATCTGCAGGGTGAGGCCGAAGGCAAAGACGCACGGACTTGTACGAGCCGAAGGAGTCGGATCCCTCCGGCTTTCCCAGAGAAACGGCAGTGCGATTCGCGCTCAGAATGTCCCAAAAGGAATCTAAAATTGAGCAGAGTAGAGTGAGATACCGTTGGTGTAGCGCAGATAGGAAAACTTGGCGGTCAGGGTCGAATCGGCACACAGGGACGCGATCCGCTTCTCGATGAGCGGAACGATTCCAGGATTCAAACTCGTCCCCTTCAGGAGATACTGACTCCCGGACTCCTCCTTCCCGACGACAGCAATCAGCTGGCTCTCCCCGCGCAGGAGATCATTCACCCACTCTGTCACCAGGTCGTCGAGCGACTGTTTCCTGTCCTTTGGATCGCTGAACACGGAGTTGAATCTAGGAATCACGAAAGCCGCTTTCCTCCACGTAAATTCGGTGTTGATTTGATCATTCTCGACGTAATCCACAGTGGCATTGTCCTCCTTCACCCTGAGTCCATTCTTCTCCACCGTCGTATCCTCACGCTTGTGGATGGTCAGAACGGTCTTGTAGTTGCTCATCTAGCGCAGAACCGCACTCTTTCAAACAGCAGAGAATGGATGTGATCGGGAGAGAGGGGCGGAAATGGGTATTGTGAGAGAACCCTATGCAATGCCATGCTGGAAACGCGCATCCGAAGCGGACTCCGCGCTGTTCCGAGGAGAAGAGAAATTCCCGCGGTTGCCGCCTTTGAACGAGAGATGGTCAAGGAAGGCGCTCGATCAATCGGGAGATCATGGCTGAAGAAGCGTCCGTAATTCATGAGTTGACGTCATTCTTTGACGAATGCGTTGAATTCATTCCCGAATCGGTGTACCTGCAGCCCAATGACGAATACAGCCAGAATGCGCGATTCAATTTTAAGGTATTCGCGAGAGAGTCACCAACTGACGGCGTAGAGAAATGGCAACTCACAAAAGATACAGGAAATGAAGGAACAGTCACAGAAGCGGAGACGGGAGAAGTTCGATCCCGAAAAGGAGACCACAATGACGGAGAAGATCGAAGAGAGAAGAATACAGATGGAAAAGGAGGCCGAGCAGGAAATTGCCACCGCTGTCCCCATGGTCAAGACGGAGCGTACGGATCATTGCGTCCCCGTCATGGCTAGGCGCTAAGGACCTGGACGAGCTTCGCAGTCGGTTGAAGCAGAAAATCGAGGTGCTGGCGAAGAACCGCATCGAGAACGAGAAGAAACGGAAGCAGAAGCAGGATGCCAACCGCACCGCCAAGAAGGGGAAGAAGGAGCCCGCCAAGAAGGAAGCCTCTCCCGAGAAGTCCGAGCCAGCGGAGGAGAGCACGCCGAAGGAGTCGCCGTCGCCGCGCCTGGCCCCGACGGTCTCCGACGTGATCTCGAAGTGAGATTCGTGGGCGCGTGATGACGATCAGCATCCAGTTCGGCAAGGTGAAGGCGACGCAGGAGGTGGACACGCAGAACCGCCCGAAGGCGCGGAAGGACATCCACAAGCTGCTGAAGCAGGCGCAGAAGAAGCAGGACTACCTGAAGAACCTGAAGACAACGGAGGCGGGCCGCAAGGAGGCGGAGAACATCGAGATGGAGGCGGCGCTGAAGAAGGCGGCGGGCTTCCGAAAGAAGGACAACCCCGCGCTGCTGAAGAAGGTGAGGGAAGAAGAGCGCTGTGAGGGATAGACGATCAAGAGGCAAGAAGCGAAGAAGAAGAAGAGTCAGGAGGAGTGGAAGAACCGGAAGTATGCGGAGAAGGTGGTGGCGAGGCGCGGCGGTGACGCGTAGAAGAATAAAGAGAAGAAGGAGAACAAGAACCGACCCGGGTTCGAGGGGAAGAAGAAGGGGTTCTTGAATGGAAAGGGGAAGAAGGCGGAGGCGCCCAAGTCGTAGTTTTTAGCATGGCTTGTGTTTGTGAGAAACAGGGGAGAACTTGATTTCCTGAAAGGCGAGGAGCAGATCATCCAACGCGTTGGTGAGTCGCGCCAGCACGCTCTGGTCGGTGATGTTGGAGTCGTCGTCGCAGTCGTAGTCGTTCAGCTCCTCCCGCATCTCCTCCAGCGTGCCGGCGTAATCGAACTGCTTATGCGCGTAATTTATACACTCCGTGATCCTACACTTGAGAAGGAAGATTCAGCACGACTTGGCCTCCAAGTCGTTGATCGAGTCGGCAATGCGCTTCTTGGTCTTGATCTTCTGGATGATCGCGTTCAGGTCGTTGAAGGATTTGATCTACAGTTCGGCAGAGAGAAGCGCCTCCCACAACATCGTCACGGAGCTTCTGGATCCTGCCGTCCACGTCCTGCAGAATGTTCACTCCAGCGCTGTACTCTCCATTCGGGAAGAAACTAGCCGTCAATGCCCTCATGAAAACGGACTCTTTGAAAAACTGGTCCTCTGACACCAATCCGTTGGCCGCCTTCATGCTGCTCTTGAACTGGTCCACGAGCGTCTTCTTCTTTTGAGAACACTAGCGATGAGGCAGGAGTCGATAGGCGACAAATTCGTCCGTCAATCTTCCCTGGGCGAAGGCGGATTCGACGGCATCGAGCGTCTACGCTAAACGGAGGAGAAGAGGATTACGAGGACGATACTATACAGATTGGACAGCACGACGCACAAGCTCTTCTGCTTGTCGGTGGCGCTGCTGAACACCTCTTTCTATCTGTAAAGAATCGCCAAACGGGACGACGACAACCGGATTCGTGGACACGGGCTTCTGCTAAGGATGAGAGCCGCTCCCCCGTGGCTACCATGGGATCTGTGCAAGAAACAAAACAATAGTGACATACAAAGAAGACAACAAAAGTGAAAGGGATACAAGAAAACGAGAAAATTAGGATGTGCTCTTCATAGAAAGGTTAATCGACGGAGTGTAACGTTCCATCACAATCACTTCCTTCCCATCCACTGTTCGCTTCTTCGGCGTGAAAAATAGCGGGTGGTACTTCTCGTCGGACGTCATCACCGACCAGTCGCTGCAGTACTGTACCAGGTCCTCCTACGTCTCACGCCCCGTCGCCGCGCCCACATCCCCGCTCTGCAAACGCCCGTAGCAAATCGAGCAGACCTTCACGCTGCGCGTGTTCGCCCACCGCTTCCCGTTCAGCTACGCCTCACTCCGTGCCCACGCGCGCACCTCTTCGTAGAGCGTCACCACGCTGTCGGTGCTGGTCATGTTGATGTAGCCGTAGCCCAGGTTGCAGCCCGTCTTCTGGTCGATGGGCAGGTAGAAAAAGTCGTACTTGTCCTTGCACGACTTGTCAATAATGCCCAGCACCGTCTCGCGCGAGAACCTACGCCTCACGCCGCCGCCATACCGCCACGCGTTCGGGATGTTCTTGATCATCAGCGTCGTTCGTTTGTCCTTCCCGCTGCGCACCTCCTCGATCTTCAGCTCGTTGATCGGCTCCGGCGCGCCCGGCGACCCGCCGCGACTGCGCACCGACCGCTTGGGCCGCGAGGGACTGGCGCGCGGCTCGCTGTACGGCGCGGGCGGCTTCAGCGTGGGCGACGCGGCCCGGCAGTCGAAGTGGGAAGCGTCCCGGCAGTCAAAATGAGAGGGATCCGTCCGACAGTCAAAATGAGAGGGGTCGGCGAGGACGGGCGAGCGCGCGAAGGAGGGCGAGGTGGAGACG
>ERZ827156.1818-NODE-1818-length-23834-cov-4.372177_pt1 | contig 23834 bp, 48 predicted proteins | sample MGYA00519919_ERZ827156 | MGnify/ENA primary metagenome ERZ827156 (study PRJEB31778, sample SAMEA3449269) | human gut metagenome | biome: human gut; feature: human-associated habitat; material: faeces | place: United Kingdom | collected 2010/2012 ...
CGTCCACCAGCAGCTGCTCCATCGACTTGCTCGTCTCCACAGCGTGCGCCGTGGCACTCTACGCATCAAGCATCATGCCCATCATCACCTTCGCAAGGTCGTCGCACATCGCCTTGATCTCCTCCTTCTCCGCAGCGGTCAGGTCACGCACCTTGCGGGCGGGAATGCCGCTCCACAGCTCGCCGCTGCCCACCGTCTTGTGGGGCGTCACGACGGAGCCGGGAGCGATGGCCGCTCCCTCGCAGATGTGGGAGAAGTCGAGGACGGTGGCTCCCTCGCCGATCAGGCAGTTGTCGTCGATGGTGCAGGCGTGGATGATGGAATCGGTTCCGATCACGACATTGTTTCCGATTGTGGTGGGTCCCTGCTTCGGAGGGCTGTCGACGTGAATCACGACGTTATCACGAAGATGTGTGTTAGAGCCAATGCGGATGGGAGCCACATCGCCTATTCGTGAGGATAGAAGGAGAACAACAAACCACGAATGGTCACTCCGTACCAAGCGGAAGAATTCTTCCCCATCGAGACGTTGCCGGAGATCGAGGCGGACGTGGCAACAAAGCTCGCTTCAGACACGGAAGGCTTCTGATCCAGTGCCGTTTGGACGCGGCAGGAAGGACACACTAAGAACGTGAATACCTACCCCAATCGCAAACATTCCTCGATCACTGCCTTCTTCCCCTGCATCTTCACACCCATCGAATCGAATGACCTCCCAAGACCCTTGCATGCCTTTCCAACAACACGAGCACAAGCTTCCATCTTTCTTCGAATGAGAAGTGTTGAGATAGCACGATACGATTAAATTGCGAACGGTGGCTCTCTGCTAAAGAAACCAAATGATTCTCTCCGGATCGATGAAGGGAGTGGTGAGTCCAACAAAGGAGTGTTGCGGGAGGGTAGAGGATGGACACTAACCAATCCGGTGATGATCCAAGAAACAGCAGCATAATCAAGCTAAAACAGAACTATTTGATTCTCTTCCCGACGTAGTCTCCGTCTGCTTCCTCTTTCCTCCTCTTCCTCGCTGGCTTCACTATCCTTGCATTCTCCTGCGCTGTTCTCTCCATCGAGCGCATCAGCTCCGTGTGCAGCTTGTCCACATCCTTCCAAAAGCATGCAAATCGGCCCCTGTTCAAAACGAGGCTGTTTTTCGTTTCACCCATCACCAATTCTCGCTTCAGCGAAACGACCTTCGCCATCTGCTTTCCGAGGGTCATGACGTCATTCTTCAGCTGTTCTTCCTGGTTGCGTGTGCGCGTAGTCGTGTCCTCGAAGAACTGCTTCACTTCTCGCAGAACAAACCGGATTGACTCGAAGGAAGTTGGAGGGAAAACCTGGCACGGAAGCAGTGCGTCACACTCCGGATAGAACGAAACGCCCCGCGGTATGTGGTCCGCACAGAAGAACATCACCTACACGTGAGCTCAAAAAAGGGGGGCCACTCCGTGGGGTGTGGAGAGGAAGAAGTGACAGGCGAGATTGACACACGACGGGTGAAACCACTTGGAGCAGCCGTCGTGCTGGCAGCGAATCACCGAGCCAAACCGGCCGTTGCAGATGGAACAGGGGATGGCGGGAGAAGGCGAGAATGGCGGGAGAACCGCGTCGACGCCCGTAGCGATTCCGACGTGCGTGGAATCCCGCAGGGTGCCTGAAAGGGTGCCTGAAAGGGTGCCTGAAAGGGCTTGGAGGCAGCGTTTGTGAAGGAGGTGGTTGGAGGTGGTGAGAAGGAGATAGCCGTCGTGGCGGCCACAGAAGGAGCAGCAGCCGGCGTTGAGTTGGGGAATGGCTTGAGCGGAGGCGGAAGTGAAGGAGGAAGCGAAGGAGGAGGGGAAGCGAGTGGTGGAGTCAGCCAGCAGGCAGCGGAGGCAGAGGAAGTCTATGTCGCAGTCACACACAACGCATACAGCGAATGCCATTCTGGACAGCAATCGGGACTTGTTCCTGCTTCCCGCTGCACAGCGCGTGGACCGTGCATCCACACCCCACACAGCACCACCACGCCCCGCGCGCGCCCCGTTGCGGCGCATTACACGAGGTTGACGGCGTGCTGAAGATCGCGTTCAACACTTGAAGGTCCGTTTGGTTGCCTTGCTTCGCCCAGTCGCACGGCACGTCGCAGGCACAGCAGCAGTCGCCAAACCCGCAGCAGTCACAGCGAAACTCCCTAGAGCGTTTCGTCGGACAAGGCAAGCGCTCAGTATTCCGTGTTCGGATGGTTTGGAGGAGGGATTGAGAAGAAAGCCCGCAGTGTTCGTGACACAGAAGTCGAAGCGGCGAGGGTGGCGTGTCGTGGGCGTTGTCTGTGACCACGTGGACACTGCCGCCCGTCAGCCACAGACAGCGAAGATGAAAAACGTGGGGGCAGTTGGGGTGCGCGCAGTGGAGAGTGGTCCCAACGGGCAGTCTGCAGAGATAGCAGAGAGGTGGAGTTGTGGATGGAGTCACGGGTGCGAACTGCACAGAAGAGACAAGCGGCGAGCGAGAAGAAGGGTGGACGGCTGTGATGGAGGCCAAGGCGAGGGCCGGAGGGGTGTGAGCCGTCTGCCAGGCAGCGGGAAGCACTTCCGGCTTCTTGTCCCTCACGCGCACCGTGGAGGAGACGAGACGACCCTGCGCGGGAAAGAAGGGCGGGGGAGGAATTCCCGCGGTTTCGGCGTAGTGCGCCTTGTGTGGAGGAGGTGGGAGAAACGGCTCTCCTTGGAAGGTGTCGAGCTCTTCGAGAAGGAGAGAGCAGCCGTCGTCGAAGCGAAACGACAGACCCGGGTGACACGCGGCACAGAGCAAGTGACAGAAAAAGGGGGTGTTTTGGTCAGCGTGGCAGCGGAAGAGAAAGCCGTGGGTGGCGAAGCAGACGCAGCAGTGAAGGAAGGAAGGGTGCCCGCCGCTGAGCAGAAACAAGCACTTGTCACACCGAAAGGGTGTGGGCGGCGGACGAAGAAGACAGCTTGGATGCACCTCACACCCACACACGTCACATTGCAACAAGGCGTCCGAGGAAGGGTCCGATGGGTTGTGCGTCAAATGACAGACTTGACATGAGTTGGAGGGAAAAGTGGAAGAGTAAACGAGATGCCGCAGTATCGCCAGGACGCGCTTCCGAAGCCAGTGCTCGCCCCAGCACCTTTGCAGGGAAGCCAAATCCGTCACAGACTCTCTCTCCACCGCCCGCGCCCCACATAACCCCTTCTCCACCAGACGGTGGTTCGCCGCGCGGATCGCCTTCACGGCGTCGGCACTCACGCCCTCCTCCACCTTCTCCATCGCCGCCTCCACGCCCGCCTCGGCCACGCGTAACGCCTCCTCGTCTGCGTTATACAACTCGTCCACACGCGCCCAAAACGCCTGTAGCTCGGTGCTGTTTCTGCGGGAAATGACCCGTTTCTGCGGGGGTGTTTTCCCGATGGGTTGATTGGCGGTCAGAGCGCGTTTGACAACGTCCAGAATGTGCAGGAGCGTGGAGAGAGTGTCTGTGGAGTAGAAGGAAAAGGAGGCGGCCTGGTGGGTGAGGAACCGCTTCTGGGAAGGCGAGAGACGGTGAAAGAAGTGATAGGATTGGAGGCAGAGTTGGAGGGCGGCGGACTGGGAAATGGATTGGGGGTTTTGGAGAACGTGGGGAGCGATGCAGAGAAGGGAAAGGTCGAATGGGGACAGAAGGGATGCTGGGAGGTGAAGGGAAGAGGAAGAGGGTACAGAAGGGAGATAAGTGGATTTGGTAGAATTGGGGGAAGTGGTGGGAAAGAGTGTGGTGTTGGAGGCTGGTGTGGGCACGGTTGCAAATGACGACGATGCGGTAGGATTGTTTCTACGGGTGAACGAGTTCCAGAAATCGGGACGAAAAAGACGACTTCGTAAAAGAAGGAATTCCAGTGCATGATCCAGCAGTGCATGTGGAACTGGCAATTGCACGTGTGAACTCCACACCGAAGGCCAAAGGACTGAATGGGCTGTTTGCAGATGTCGCAGAAATGCATGCCAGGGCTTTTTGCAACGTCGCGGACGATGCCCAGTGAGCTAGGAATCTTGCAGGGAAGTTTGCTTGCATCCTGAGCCAGAGGCAATAGCGCATCGCAATCTACATGACAGTGCAACAGTGAAGAGTACAAGGAAGGGAAGCGGGATTCAGGCATATGTGCATGAGTTTGCCGTTATGCAGAGTGGGAAAGAAGAAGAATGGCGAATGGAGTACCAGCTTGCTCTGGTCGAGGTAAAAACCACATCCGGGGTGAGCAAGAAGGCAGATCGTGTGCGCGAACATTGTGTCACTGACAGGCGTGAATGGGGAATAGAATTGCTACAATGGAGGAAAGAAACGATCGATACCGTATTGCAGATGCAGCACGTCGGCTGGGCGGAGCAGCCCTTCCTGCAGGAATAGCAAAGCCAGGGTTGGCTCACGACACTCACGCCATAGCAATACTGATGCACGATGATATGGCATTTCGAGCACTGGAGCAGTGGGTCGTAGGTGGACGTGCAGCGACCGCAAATCCTAGTTGCTCATCCCAACGAATCATCCAAACATGCAAACAGGTACAAGGCTCATTTCTTGTTAATCGGTGAGCACGGAAAGGGTTTCAATAGAGCGGAAGGCAATCTCAACGCACCGTACGCGGGTGCAGGTTCTAATCCATGAATTGCATCTTTAATAGCAACGCAGATGAAAGGAAGTGTATAGAAGGATGAAAACCAGATGCGTCCTCTCACGTGCTAGGAATGACTGCAAGAGTAGCATCGCAGACACTTCAGCACGAAGCTGAGCTAAATCGCAGGTACTGCTATCTCCTTAACAAACAAATGATACTACACAAAGCGCATTTCCTTATTCAGGTATTCCACGAAGAGCTCCGGATGGGCTTCAGGATACCTACAATGAAATCAACAGCAAAGGACTACGTGGACAGAGTCGTCGACGGAAAGTGCTGTAACTTGGCCAGCAACGACGCGGGAGTTGCCTTGATCAGGTAGTTGCTCTCTTCCATCGCATCGGCAATCTCATGTTGGTGATTGCCCATCAGCTTCTCGTTCACAACCACAATCAGAGGTATCTGGTGCCGAAGCGTGTCCAATATCGTCCCGGCGCCTATCCTGAAGAGGCAGGGAAAACGCTACCAGCATGGCCGATGACCAAGCGAACCTGGGAGAAGAGAGGGTCCAGAGAGGCGTAATAGTCCTTTGATGTGACATGCATCTACGGGTGACAGAGCGTCGTTTTCGCGAATACGTTGTACTTTTCAAAAATGGCCTCACTATACACACTTTTGGAGGATCCGTATTGAACAATGATGCTATCGAATCCCTGCTTTACCAATTCGCGAACAACGCCTTCCGAGCAGACTTCGGCGATCAGGTCATCAAACCCCGTTGTCCCTACAGTAATGAGGAGGGTGTGGTCTCGATTCATGGAGGGAAAGATGGTCTCGACGACCGGTGCATTCCGCCGATGGGCGGTATGTGCAGTGTTCAATGGATAGAGAGACCACGAGGGGGCAATGTCACGATTATGTACAAGATGAACACGATTCAACTCGTGCGCCAGGAGTAGTGCCGATTTGGGGAGTGAAACTGCCGTAGGGAGAAACTGAGCAAAACAACTCGTTTCAAGGGCAGATAGCGGGATAGAAAGTTGGCATAATGCACTTTCTAGAGCTTTATTTATTGTTTGTGTTGCTGTATCACGCGCTGATCACGTGGGCCGTTGAAAAGAAAAACGCTTCGCATCCCCGTATTCAGTTTGGAGAGGTAATCGCAGTGCGTCGCACTCTGTCCAAACCCGAAATGCGTCGTGCATTTGAACCTACTCGTATTCCCACCGTTCCTCCTGTTTCGACTCCCTCTCCGACCAGGAATCCTACTGGGAGGCTTCCTGTTCATCGACATCCGTCACCGTTTTCTATGGATGTGCCGGTGTCTGTGAGAGCTAGAGCAATTGAGAGCTACATGCGCTTTGGCGTGAATACGCCGATTTCATTCCATCGTGCTCCTTCCGCAAACTGCAGTTTGGTAGTCGCAATCCGCAGAGAGTGATTTCTAGTGCGAAAAGAGCATGAAGTGCTGTGACACGTATTATTGGAACCGTCTTGACTTGGATAGCTTGGCAGTAATCCCACTGTCGATGAACATTTTGAACGACAAGGCTGTCTTCAACGTGCTCACCCAGTACAAGACGAAGGGCAAGCCGACCTCCTCCTGTTCGAATCGAGAAGGCGGGCCGTCGCTCCCTCTCCTCATCACTAGAGTTTTCCTCCTTCTTCTCCAAAAACAAGGAGTCCTTGTTTGTGGGCTGCAACACCGATGAGCCATTTTCCTTTTGTCAGGAATACTACCTTTTTCAGTATGACGCGACGAATCATCGATGTCAGCGCTTCAAGCGGCAGCCCTGTGCGTCCTCTTTTGTCTTCTTATTCAAAGATCGCCCGGACTACGTCTTTTCCGACGTAACCCTCACAACGCAATTATCGTGATGATCTCCTCCGTTCTTCATCCCCAGGCTGAATCGCTTCAACCGTCTCCCCTTCGTTCTCAATCGCTGGGAAGGACCCATCAGCTTCTCCGTTTTCGTCTCCGAAGACGAAGTCGGCCGCCTCGCCAAGGCCCTACTTTCCCTCGATGTCAGAAACAAGGCTATTTTCACAATCTACGTGCGGAAGAACATTGGCAGCTCGAACACTCCCTACTACAGCCTTCCCGATGATGGCGGGAAGAAGGTGTATCCCCGCGGAATGTATCCTATCAATCTTCTTCGCGACTTGTCAATCGAGTCCATCTCGACTTCGCACTACCTTGTCATCGACATTGACGTCTTCGTCTCGACCACGCTGTACCGGAACATCCGGGAGTACGACCAGCAACTCCACAGCGACAACCTGATTCTTCTTTTACCTCTGTTTGACTACAACGAAACGTTTGTGGAGCCGTGCGTCCTGCACAACAAATGCTTGAGGATGTGATGGAGCCATTGTCGCTTCATACGTAGTTGGGAGACCATTCCCCGCACCAAGAAGCAGCTTCTCAGCGGCATTCGGGAGGGCTTCGTGAGCACGGTGATGAAGCAATACCACGTGCGAATCCTTAGGGGGCCTGAGGAATAGGACATCGTGGACGTGGATCGCTGGATGCGGTACAAGAAGCCCACGCCCATTCCCTCGCCGTTTTATGCGCACATGGAGCCGTGAGTGTGCGGCCCTCCAGTCACGCGTAGCTATGCCGTGTTCCGGCGGTCCATGCGGAATCCCTTCTTCCACCCGTACTTCTACGACTACGGCGGCGACAAGATGGAGCTGTTCCACCGGCTGCACATGATCGGCGGTGGGCGCGGCGAGCTGGAGTGAGGCGTAGGCTACCGCATGTACGTGCTGTCCACGGACTTCGGCTTCAACATCCCGCACAAGGTGACGAAGATGGCGGAGGAGTACAAGCTGGGGAAGGACGAGGAGCCGATGTTCATCCAGTACGAGATCTTCACGCACTTGTTCAAGAACTGGGACAAGGGTTACCACCTTTACAACCGGAAGCGAAAGGCGAGCAGTCCGCCCAACCCCTCCGTATCTGTGCTCTCGCGTGTTTCTTCCCAACAAACAGGCGCTAAAAAACTCTAGTTTCCCATGGCTGTCTTGCGCTTGTAGATCGTGTTCAGGTCGAAGTACCGTCTCCCGGTCCGCAGCGCCAGCTCCTCCAGACTGCAGCACTTCGACAGCGCGTCCATCGTCGCCTGCGTCACCGAGTACGGGTTCGTGTTCCCGTACACCTTGCAGATCGCGTCCTGCACGCCCAGCGAGCTCAGAATGCCGTACATCAGGTCGCTTCCCTTGATCCCGTGGCCCTTGCATGCTACGCCTCACACCTCACGCCCTCGCCCACCCGGCAGGATCTTCACGCGTGTCTGGTTGAACTTGCCGTACACCGGCGCGAACAGCGTGCGGTCCTCGAACAGCTCCACGAACATCCGGCTGTCCACCGACGCCACGTCCGCCTTCGCCGCCGCCTCGGGCGACTTCTCGCTGCGCGCGTAGCCGATCGCCACGCCGCCCGTCTCCGTGCCGTTGCAGGTCAGGACCGCCGAGAGACGCCGCGTCATGTTCGCCTTCTTCTACTCCTCATCACGACCGCCCGCGCCCACCTTGTCCACGTGGCGCACGTTCAGAATAAACCCGGTGTCGAACGGTTTCTATGCTTCACTCGCGCCCGCCACAAGTACCGTCATCGCCTCCTCGGACACCTCCTTGCGCCCGCCGGCGATGCGATAGCGCTGGATCAACTGGCCTGTGCATTACACCGCCGCACAACGCCCACGGAACCCGTCCACGTCGAAGTTCACCTCCTCTTCCTCCTCTTCCTCCTCCTCCTTCTCCATGTTGAATGGCGTGGCGGGCGTTTCGGCGGACGTTCCCTCCAACTTGATTCCGTCGAGCATCGAGCGCATGACCTGCTTCGCCTTCGCCTCGTCCATCACCTCCTCCTCCTTCTCGAACACGCACTTCGGAACCTCTTCCTCGCCATCCGCCACCAATTGCTTCATCAGGCGAAGACGCTTCTCGTCGTCCGTGACCGCGCTGTCCCCGTTCAGACTGTTCAACAGCGGCGTCAGCACCTTCTCCGCCAGCGGCTGCAGACGCTCATCCAAGCCATTCACCTTGCGGTAGTCCACCGCCGGGTTGTTGGCGTAGTTCTCGGCGATCTCCTTCTCGCATGACTCGTCGGGAGGCAGGGTCGACCCGGTGAGGGCGACATTCCTCCAGTCGTTGTAGGACTAGGCTAAAGGGTGGAGCAAACGCCGTACCCACACGTCGACTTCGTGGTCGTCCGGGATGTCCTTCGGGCGGACGACGGGAGCCAGAGGCGCCTAGGCGTCAGACGGAGGGGAGAGTCCCACCAGATCAGTGTCCCAGATCTCGGGCAGGTTCATCTTCTTGGAGAACAGCTACGCTTCACCAAACTCCCTCATCCCTACGAACTCCATGCGCTTCGTGGGCGGGAGGTTCTTCACACAGCGCTTCTAGCCATAATAGGAGGGAGCCGAACGAACGTAGTAGTCCTGGAGACGATCGGCAATCTGCGGGTTCTCCTTAATCTGGTTCGGCAGCCAATTCATCGGCTTGTATGAGTACTACGCGTTACGCAGACTGCGCAGCCCTACGGGCGAATCCTCGGCTAATGCCTCTTCCAAGTCATTTGCGATTCCGTCTTCCATAATATCGTAATACTCGTCGTTCACGAGCTCTCTGTCGGCATCCGACGGGTACACTGGAGCCTTCAGAGTCGAAGCGCACCGAGCGAACCCCTTGAACGACTTCAGCGAAGAGAGGATACGGTGGTCGGCTCTCCTTAACACGCGCACAGTGCTAAGCATTCCTGTTTGTGCTCTTTTTGAAGCGACAAGGAATGCCGGAAATGGTCCCCTTTTCTGCGGAGACGGGCATTTCGATTGCTTCTTGCGCTGCATCCACTCCTAACCCATCCGGAAGAGAGAGAACGGTAAGTGGCAACAAACAGAGAGAAGATGTCCACAGTACTACCCATGGTCTAAACAGTCTACAGGTCCTTGGTGAGGTTGTTCATGGCCATATCGGACTCGCCCTACACATCACTCTCCCGACCCTCATCGACCTTGGAGCGAACGTAGCCGCCGAGGGAGATGGTATCGACTTCTCCAGTGGCAACGCCGGTCTTGGGGTCCAGACGAGCAATGTTGATCTGCGAATCACACAGGAAGGGAAACGAATACCATCACGGAAGCGTGGTCCTGAGCCTCAATCACACGGTTGGTCCAATCGCTATTTCGTTACGGAGAGGACGCAAGCCCTACCATCTGCGAGGCAGGTAGAGTTCAACAGACTGTCCCAGTTCGTTCTGCATTGCTTGAAGAAATCAAAGTGTGTGGAAAGAATCTCTAAAGCCGAGGGAGAGTGGTGCACGTTGGAACTGGATTGTCCGAATCATTCAGTCCTTTTGACTGGGACGGCACGAATCCGAGGGAGGTGGATTCCCATTTTCGTTGCAACTACGAGGCTTTCGGGACTTCCCTATGACTCCTGTCATGTGCGATGCGATCCCCATCTCCAACATCGGTTTCGAGCACTTCACTTGAAAACAACCCATTTGACATACACATCTTCTGTACGAGAGGGCAGTGAGAGACCTCCCATTGCTACCATCGCTGCAGCGAAATCCGTCATGGAATGTTCCATCCAAGAAACGTGGAAACTGGATCATAGTTTTTTATCGAGCGATCATGTCGGAAACGATTGTATCCAGATTCTGCGCATTGGCGAAGAGAGTGAACGAGCTGTCTACCCAGCTGAACAGAGCGGCTGTACGGGGCGAGGGAGCGGTCTCAGAAGTAGCCTAGAATTGTCGCGGTGAGCAAGAAGAAGCCCGCGGAGAACATCCAGGAGCTGTACGACTACGGACACCGCGATTTCGGCGAGAACTACGTCCAGGAGCTCATGGACAAGTCCGAAGTGCTGCCCAAGGATATCCGGTGGCACCTGATCGGCCACCTGCAGAGCGGGAAGTGCAACCAGCTCATTCGCAAGATCCCGAACCTCTGGGTGATCGAGAGCGTCGACAGCATCAAGCTGGCGGAGAAGCTGAACTCCGCCTGCAAGCTGGCTGAGCGCGCTGACCCGCTGAACGTGTTCGTGGAGGTCCACACCAGCGGAGAGGAGACGTAGTCTATCTGTGCTTAGAATCATGTGTAGGAAGAGCGGATGTCTTCCCGAGGAGTGCATTCCCCTCGCGGAGTTCATCCTGACCAGCTGCCCCAATCTGCACCTCATGGGACTGATGACGGTGGGCAAGCTGGACGCTCCCCCAGAGCCCTACTTCCAGGTAGTGCTGACGACGGAGAGTGAGGCGTAGAAGCTGGCCGATCTTCGCAGCGAGCTGCTGGCGAAGCACAGCGAGATTCCGTCGCTGGAGCTGAGCATGGGCATGTCGGGCGACTGGGAGACGGCGGTGAAGATGGGCAGCACCAACATTCGCGTGGGCACGACGATTTTCGGGGCTCGTGTGTACCATTACCTCTGTTTGCAACAAACACGCGTACGGAATGTACTCGCGCAGCTCGTCGTCCCGTCGGAAGGGAATGGAAAAGTGAGCCACGTTCTTGAACACCTTCTCCAGCGCCACCACCTCCTTCTCCGTGCAGCAGTACGGGGTCATGAACACCATCTCGTAGTTGCACATGCCGTCCTCCTACGCCTCACGCCCTTTGCTCTCCCCCACGCGGAACTGCTCCACCTTGTTCTCTCTCCCGCACTCGAACAGCACCACCGTCGTTCGCTTGCTCCCGTCAATACACACGTCCTCCCCCTGGTACACCTGCGTCCGCTGCGCCCCGCGCGCCAGGTACTGCTTGAGGTGGTCTGGCACCTCGATCTCCTCGATCCACGCATTGCGCGAGCCTATCAGCGTGTACTCCCACGACTCGTCGTTCGGCACCTCCAGCTTCGCCGCGTTCAGACTCGACCCGCCGTTCTTCACACTACACTCAATTCCATCATACACCCGCACAAGTCGTTGCGCTTGCGCCACGTGTCCGTCTGGTTGCTCACCTGCGTGATCGTGCGGAACGGGCAGAACTCGATGGAATACACCTTATCATAGTAGTTCGCACTTCCGCGCTTCATTTCCTTTTCACCTATGTGTCAGCCGCGAAGCGTGTGCGTATACCGAACGGAGCGGAGTAGACGCACTGCGTGAGAAGCGGGAGGAGTTCCAGCTTCTGTCCGAAGAGAGCGGTTAATGCCGACTTGTCCTTCTTCTGCACCAGCGAGAGAACGCCCTCGTAAATCGCCTTGAAGTGGTAGATGTCCTCGTAGCGCTTGCGCTGCTCCTGGGTGATGGACCCCATCGTCTGATAGAAATCGGTAATGTGGTTCGCTTCCTACGGATTACCCTATCTATCCACTCCCACCTTCGTCATGGATGTGAGAGATGCTTTGATATTCTTGAACAGCTTCTTCTTGCCCTTCGTGTCGTGGGAAATGGCGAGGCCCGCCTTCTTTCCCTTGTAATCTCCAACGATTCGCTTCAGCACCATCGTGTTCTTTTCCTCACATGTGCTCGTCCAGTTCTGACGCACTGTCTCCCTTTCATCGCTACGCATAACCGATTCCAACGATTTGCACGAGCAGTCACAGCAGTCGCAAATGCCATCATCGACGAACATGTTTGAAAAGGATCGCAGCACACTAATCGTGAAACCCATCCGCTAAGCACACCCCTCGTCTGTCAGCTCCGTTTTACACACGAAAAATCCCGAATTGCACACGTGCGTCTCCGGCTCGTCGCTTCCGTCCTCACAGTCACAATAGCCATCGTTCACTCTCGAATCGAGAATCTGGATACCGGAGGAGCGACACACAAATGCCGATGCCTCCAGGAACACAGTCATCGCGAGGATAATCAGCACCTTCATCTAGGGTTTAGTGGAATCATCGGGCGCAACACTACGATTGTCCTGGTGAAATCTTTGATTTGCGGATCCACGTCTGTGTGAAGAATGGGGTACCCCCACATTTCCGATACACGTGAGGGGAGGAAGAAAAACGTCAAATGCGCTACGGACAAGTGGTGTTGGGACCTCCGGGTTCTGGAAAATCCACGTACTGCTGCACGCTGCAGAACTACTTCCAGTTGACGAATCGAAAGTGCGTGGTTGTCAATCTCGATCCCGCCAACGAAAATATAACGCACTGCCTATTGAAATGAATAACCAGAAGATATATATGCGATATCAATATAACAGACCTCATTACTCTCGATGATGCCATGACGACCTACTCGTTGGGACCAAATGGAGGTATGTGGGTGTAGTGTGCATACTTACAAGTAGGTTTACTATTCTGCATGGAGTTTCTGTTGAAGAATATGAAATGGCTGTTTGATGCGATCGATGCGGTTCCAGGTCATTTCAATCGTATTTACTCACTTGTTAGATGCATATCTGCTATTCGATTTTCCAGGACAAGTGGAATTGTTCACTGCAAACGACAACATCCGAAAGATCATCCAGGAGATGGACAAGCGGGGAATTCGAGTATGTTCATCACGCTCTCATGATGAATAGTTGTGCAATGTGAATCTCGTCGATTCCTTCTACTGCTCCAACCCGGAGGTGTTCATTTCGGCTGGACTCACGTCGCTGGTGACAATGGTCTATGCAGCCTTTCCGATTCAACGGTAGATCAACTTGGAGCTTCCTTCGGTGAACATTCTCTCCAAGATCGATTTGATTTCCAAATACGGGGACGTGGAATATGATTTGGATTACTACACGGAACTTCCCGACATGACGCGCATGCTGTACGGCGTGGACAGGTTCGTTTTGTGCGTCCGATTGACGCTAGAAAGAACCGGAATTTGGACAAGAGCGTGCCTGACGACGAAGATGCCTGTGATGAGGAGGTGTTTGTGAAGCAGGCAAAGGATCCTTTCCAGCAGCGCTACCGCAAGTAGTCAATCCAAAATGGGATGAGAAACAGACTGTATTGGATGCTGTGCGACATCATCGACGACTACGGACTTCTTTCCTATCTTCCCCTGGACATCCAAGTACCGTAGTGGTGGAGAGATGATGGACAGTCCCCGACGAGCGTACAGAAGATTGTGGACACGATCGACAAGGCGAATGGCTACTCCATTTTCGAGTCTGTGAATCAAAACGAAGTGATGAACGTGTACGCGAAGGAGGATACGAAGTACGCAGACATGGTGGATGGTGCCTTTTCGCGATGCTATTGACAGCGTAGAAATGAACGAGAAGTATGTGCACCACGAGGACGACTTTGACGATAATGATTTGATTTGGGATTGTTTGTTGCAATGAAACGAGCATTCTTTTTTTGTTTCGCTATAGTTGCCATGGATTTCGATTGTATGAAGAAGGTCATCGATGACCGTAACAGTGTGAGAGTGTTCAACGGGAAGAAGATCGAAGAGGGTGTACTGGAGGAGATTTTGGGATACTCTCTTGTAATCGAGCAACAGGATGTAACATAATGCATAGCGCTGCCCCACATCGATGAATACGCAGCCCTACAAGACGATTGTCATTCGCGACCAGGAGAAGAAGGAGGGACTGTCGCGCTGCATGGAATCTGGAAACGACCTGACCGTGAGAACCAGCGGAGCGACGGTCGTTGTTCTTGCCGACCAAGGTTTTGTTTGCGTGCTTACGATCATGGATAGAGCCGGTGAACAGTGTTGTTGACTACGGCAAGTTCGTTTTCTCCGACGATGTCCCTCCCAAGATTCAAAAGCTGATGCGCTACGGTTTGTTCCTGCTCCCGCTTTCACGCGTAGCGTTTGTCACATATTACAGCAACACACTATTGAACGTGTTCTTCGGCTGGATTCTTGATCTGGGTCTCTGGTTCTTCCGCTTCTTCCGCACTTCTCCCGCGCGCATCACCAACCAGGCCTGGTCCTACCAGCAGGCGTCCTTCCTCATCGAGGACATGATCCTCCTCGCCCAGAGCAAGGGCATCAGCTCGTTGATCATGGAGGGTTTCAGCGAAGAAGCCCTCCGCCAGTATCTGAGCATTCCGAAGAGGTGAGGGAAGCGCTGTGGGGTGACGAGTAGATACCAAATCGCGAGTGTGGTTTCCTTTGGCTACACTGATGCGAAGGATGTGAAGAAGACCCCTCGATATGACTTCAGTTTGGTTGTGTAGGGGTGTTCACGCATAGAGGATATGGTGTTCGACGGCAAATTCGGACAGTCGTTTTGATTGTTTGCCTGTTTGTTCAACACGAGAGCTGCGCCGTTTTCGAGGAATAACCGCTCTCTCGCCTCGAAAACGGCTTTGATTTCATTTGTTTTATGTTCTATAACCGTAATCCTGAAACTGTTGGGTGCATCATGATTAGGAAACAGTTCGTATCATGGGAAAGGAAACGGTGCCAAGTCAGAGGATTATCTCGCGTCTCTGGAATTCCGAAAGGAAGGGGAAGTTGAAATAGAGTGGAGATCGTTTCGCAGAATGAAGTGGGCAAAGCGCTACATTCTCCTCGATGTGGAAGAATCTGCTGCTGCTCATTGTGTAGAAACAGTATTTTGCCATTTACGAGTCCAAGCGAATGGCAATTACGCACTGCCATGAGCCCATTTCCAAGCTCCTCCGCGTTGATATGGTAACTCTCTCTTCACCCTGTTCATATCGAGTACAATCAGGATCCACTCTGTCTTTCACTGTCTCTGAAGTCTTCCGAGAATGCTGCCCATACGGAGTACCATTTCCGTTTTCAGTCCGTATCCAAGGTGTGTTTGCCGTAGTGGTTTGAATTGTAGAAGGAGGAGTGGTTGTCTTCCTTTCAGAAGGCGATTCTCTATGCATCCAATGCGAATCGGGTTTGCAATCGTAGCTGACTTCAGTCGTAGAATGAACAACTCAAGCAGGAGCAGGATTCGCTTCAGCGCTCGGCTCTCTCCGTTTGATCTTGGTTCCACTCTGATTGTGAAGGACGATGAGGGAGACTACCTTCCATACGAGTCGCACACGCCGCTGTCCTCGAGCGATTCGGATGATGATTACGACAAGAACTGTGCATATTGGATTCTTCCTTCACAACCAGTTTCCTTTGCAGATTCCATGTCTCGCTTCCTCCACAACACTCACATGATGAATCCCATCCCCGTGAAGGCATTTGTTCTCCTCTCCAATCACCCTCAGAAGAGCTTCGCACCACCCTCCATCACCGAAGAAGAGATCTCCTCCAGTTCCCTCCTTCTCCTTCCATCACTCCAAGTGCTTCTCGAAGCCGAACAGGCGTTCACCTCCTTCTTTTCCGACAGTTTCATCGATGAAACGCCCGTCGTGGAGGGCTATGGCTGTGCGCTGGGCATCTCCTTCCAAGTGGTGTCGTGAGGCGCGAATGACGCGCAGAACAAGAAGGAGGAGAACGAAGATCGCATGGTGGTCAACACGACGATCGATTGCCTTCTCTCGCCCACCACGCGCAACGCGCCGCCGTCGCTGCACGAGCGTGAAGTGAGTGTGGGGTGGGAGTTTCATTCATAGCGGTTTTGGCGGAATTATCAGATGGGCACGGGCCGCGCGCTGTTTGCGATGTGGGTGAAGGGAGTGTGAGTGATCCCAAGATTTGATGGGCATAACGGGAGTTTCTGCGCCGAGTGGTGCAAAGAGCACTTAGTGGAGATCTTCACACGACTCTTCCAAGAAGGCCACGACGGCGAGTGGTCCCCCATTTTCGAGTTCACGTGTAGGGCGTTGTTGGTGGCAGTGATCCAGGCGATGGAGCAGGCATTGAGCAGTCACTTCGCATTCGTGGACAGCAGCGCCATCAGCGGTTGCACCTGCACGCTGTGCTACCTGCACGACACGGACCTGTTTGCGGCCAATCTGGGAGACACACAGTGCATGTGTGGGTGCGGGGTGATCGTCAGAGCGTTCTTGTTCGGCGCGAGCGGGCGGCGCGAGCTGACGGTGGTGCACAGCGCCGTGCACGACCAGGACCGCATTCGCGAGGCAGGCGGGTGGATTACCTCCAGTGCGGGCGGTGGGTGTGGGTGAGGCGTAGTCAAGGAGGAGACGCGCACGCGCCTCGGCTCCATCATCTCGCCGCCCGGCTCGCCCGTTCTCCACGAGTCCTTCTCGCCTGTTGTGCCGCCCATGAGTGACATCCATGGAGTCATGAACTCAACGTCCACCACTGAGGGTGTCAATGGAGTCACGATGAACTCAACGTCCACCACTGATGATATCATGGAAGCTGGACATGTTGCCACGACACAACCATTCACCTCAGATTCACTGCCGATGGACGCGCTACCGATGGTGGGCACGGGATCGCCGCGGCTGACGGCGTCGCGGTCGCTGAAGTACTACGTGAACGGCGAGCTGGAGGTGGCGCGGTCGCTGGGTGACTTCCAACTGAAACAGGGCCGAATTCGGGAGCGGCACTGGAACTTTCCCTCGGAGGAGCGGGAGCTGGAGGGCGTGTCTGGGTTCCGCGGGGATGTGGTGAGCGACGTGCCGTTCGTGACGTGAGGGAGTTGGAGGGAAATGAGGGAAAGGTCTCTGAAGCTGAAGAGCGACGACCGGTTTATCGTGATAGCCACGGACGGATTGTGGGAGGTGATCAACCCCCATGCGTGCATGCGGATCGTGAGCGAGCTGATGGAGAAGTACTCGCTGGAGGAGGTGTGCAAAATGCTGTACTGGATATCGCAGCAGAAGGGGAGTTACGACAACATCACTATCATCCTGGTGGATCTGTCCTTTTCTACGGTTGTTTCACTGAAGCAGCCCGTTTCGATTCTTTGTTGGGAGCACGCACTGCTTTGTTTGCGATGAAAGAGGGGGCGAGAAGAGAAGTTGCAAACGAAAAACAATGGAACAAGAAAATCGGCCGGATATTTGTCACGATTCGGGATCTTGCAATCACCCTGCTTCTAGACGCTGTGTATGCTCCTGTAGGCGAGCATTCCGTTGTTGCTACAGAATGAATACGAGTATTGTGAGTGAAGGGAAAAGGGGGATGATTTCCAGCACTCAACCGTTTTTCTGAGGGAATACGAGCCTATTCTGAAGAACTTTTACTCCCCGAAGCTTTCGTTGGGAAAGAAGGCGCAGCTCATCAACAACAACGAAAACTTGTGGAAGATCGATGTGTTTATGCACGCCTTTTTAGCAATTGTTCACCGATTAGATACAAGAGCAAGGATGACCTCAAATTCGTTCAACAAGTGCTGTTGGACATTTGGGCGTACTACCTTCGTATTCTGGAGAAGCCGGACATATCCTTTTGCTAGATGTCAGGAGTATCCCTAATCGCACTCGTTGTCGGCAGATATTGAAGTGTCCATTTTCACTCTTCTGATCTACACGATTTGCCGCCATGAATACAAGATGGAGTACCTGTGCAAGTGCCAGGGCGTGAATTCGATCGGGATTTCGAAGCGAGGCAGCCACATCACGACGATGTACCGGTAGTGTCGTATTTGCAATTATTACTTGCAGAGACCTCCTCGCAAAGAGCCGCGATCTGTGTTTCCAGAAAATGAAGTCGCGAATAGCCACGAATGAAGAATGCAACTTCTGCGGCTGCACCTTTGCCGTCAGCTTCATCCGCGAGGCCGAGTTTCAAAAGCCAACGCTCGACGCCATTTGCGAGGGCTTCACCGAGTGGTGCAACATCACATCGCAGATCAATGTCTACCGCGGCATTCACAACGCCCAGTTCCACAAGTGGCTCCTTCTCTATCCCTCCACTCTAGGTCCGTCAAGCTGATCGTGCGCGAGATCGCCGTCTCCATGTTCGGCGTCTTTTCTTGTGATACCCTTGATTCCTACTTCCAACTCTGCCGAGAGGACGACATGCGTTCCCCCACCCAGTCCGTGAAGGGTGGCTCCCTTTCTTTCTCCTCACGTCTAGTGCAGCGCAAGGTCGCCGACATGTCCTTCTCCGGTGTGTTGAACTCCATCTCCTCCACCCTCCTCCCCAAGCACGCCTCCATCTCCAAAGGCTCCTCGGAGTCCTTCTTCGGCACCACCGCCGCCTTCACCGAAGCCTCCACGCCCTCCGTCGACTCCACCGACGAGGGCGGCGCGTTCTCACTCACCTCCTCGCTGCACCTGCCGGCGCACCACGTGCGGCTGTCCAACTCGCCGCAGTTCTCGCCCAACCCCGTGCTGTTCGATGAGAACACGGAGAGTTGCCGCAAGAACTACCGTCGTCTCAGCGTGGCCTGCGTCGCTCTTCCGCACGACGGAATCGGGCGTGATGGGGGTTTGCACGACGGGATCTCCCATGATGGTGATTTGCACGACGGAATCGGGCGTGATGGTGATTTGCACGACGGAATCGCGCACGACATCACACGCGATGATGGAACGCCTGCTGTGACACTACACGACGGAATCTCGCGTGGTGCGGCAATGCACGACGGAATCTCGGAGAAGGACGAGGATTCGGTGCTGGGGGACGAGTCGGATATCGAACTGATGGACTTCCCTTCGCTCCAACCCACCACCACCTACGAGAATGTCAGAAATCGGGCCGGTTTTGACCGATAGATTCCCCACTCCTTCTCGACGACGGCGCTGTCGTCCATGCAGGACGTGCTTCAGTTTGAGACGCTGAACCCGTCGCTGTACTTGTGGTCGCCCATCTATCAATTCATCTCTGACGCCGACAAACACTCTTACGTCGGTGCTGGTTACGGGGTTGAGGCATAGTCGACGGAGTGGTGTCGTTATCTGATGAAGAACGGGAGTGTGTACATCGCGTTCGTCAACTACTACCATCACTACATTTCCTCCATCAGCAAAGGCGACATTGTGTGGAATCGCGTCCCGGGCTACTCCTACATCGCCGTCACGATTCCTCTTATGATTATGGAGTGTCGCTTCCAAGTCCCCATCACACCCACGCATCACCCATAGAACCGATCGCTGAAAGAAGAGGCCTTTTTCCAGACCGATTACCAGTCCCTCAACCTGGGCGATTTCTATCCCTCTTCTTGCTTCCGCCTCAAAAACGTCTCCTCCGACTCCCACCCCATCCTCAGCTCCATTCGCGTGCTGCCGCGCTACAACCCCTTCATCACCTTCGCCTGTCTGATCGCCGTCTTCCACAGTACCAACTTCATCATCCCCAAAGACGTTCTCGCCTATCTCTCGCGCGCAAAGGAGCTTCTTCGCAGTCTCTGCCAGGCCAAGCTGAGCTATTACCAGACCGCGCAGCAGCGCTGTCTCGACGAGTCCCTCGCCAATCACGTCATCGTCGCCAACACCAGCGACGCGCGTTCCCGCAGCAACCCCGCGACGCCGCGCGACGAGGATCCAGCGCCGTCGCGACCGGCTCCCTTCTCGCTGCGACAGGGCCTTCGCTCGCTGTTCACGCCCATTCGCGGCGTATGGCACCGCGATCACGCGCTCACGCACTCCGCATCCGCCTCGCACGTGCTCGCTTCCCACGCCCGCCACCTCTCCTCCTCCGCCCTCCACAGCTCCCACAGTCTCCACAACCTGCAGGCGTCGCAAGGCTCGCAAGGCTCACAAGGCTCGCAAGGCTCACAAGGCTCGCAAGGCTCACAAGGTTCGCAAGGCTCACAAGGTTCGCAAGGCTCGCAAGGTTCACAAGGCTTGCAGGGCTCACAAGGCTTGCAGGGCTCACAGCGGCTGGAGGTACAGTCCACGTCGCCGCTGCCGCACGTGCGCAGCAACACGCAGCTGCCGAGCGAGGGCCGCGAGGGCACGCCGAGCCACTTCCACCTGCAGGTGGAGGGCGCTCTCTTCAACATCTCGCGCGCCGTGGCGCTGATGGCACTGCAGTTCGCCGTGGCGTTGCAGAGCGACCACAAGGATGTTGGAACGGTGGGGGAGTTTCATCGTAGATCCTGACGGCGGTGATCTCCACGGTCTACGACCTGCCGTCGTTCGTTTCCCGCGGGGATTTCCACATCTTCATGTGCACCTCCTTCTTCAACAACCTGAAGTACGCCCATCGCTACATCACCTCCATCGACCCGTCCCTGACGCGACGCTGTGGCGCTGCGCACGTGCCCAACACTCTGTGTCGCCTCTTCTGTCATTGGTCGTTCGATGTGCGGGAGTACATTCATCGGCTACTCGTGTTCAAGGTGATCGTCCCGTGGGACATGGGAATAGGGGTCATTTGTAGCGACAAGTCCGGATTGACGCCGTTGGAGTTGCTGCTGGTTCGGGCCTATCAAACGGTGATGGACCGGATGGGCGTGAATCTGTTCCCGCAGCGCGAGGACATTCTGTTTGGTTATGACGAGCCAACACCGAATTATGAAGAAGTGGGAAGAATGCTGGTGGAGGTGCTGCGGAGGGAGAAGGGGTTGGAGCTGCTGAGAGACCTGCAGCAGGGACTCCAGAACCACTCTTTCGTTTGTGTGGCAGAGGGAGATCATGGCTAGGAGGATTACACGAGGCGTCTAGCCATGGAGCTGGACCTGTATCTCTTTTCGCTGTTCCTCCACGAGTACGATGACTCGTTTGACGCGCTCTACACACTTCCCGTGTATTCCTATCTGCTGGATTCGCTGGCGCGGTTTTCCGAATTACTGTTCAAGGCCCACACCTTCCCGCAGACGATAAAGGCCCCGCCTGTGCTGAACATGCAGTTTTCCGACTATGGCGGAGGAATGTAATAGTAGTGTTGTTTGTGAGAAAACACGCCAAGGAAGCACTGCGGTACTAGAGTACACAACTACGCGGCGATACAAGAAAAGCCGCGTTAGATCAGGAGAGAGGAAAAGAACCCCTTCATCTGCTTCATGAACGAAGGCTTCTCTTCCTTGGGAGCAGCTACGCGTCAAGTCGCCGACAAGAGGCTACCGTTTGTCGTTTCCTTTTTGGATTCGCCGCTCGAACCTTGCCGCTTCTGGGGACGCGTCGTGTTGCGTCGTTGAATGCGGTCCTTCTTATACAGCTCGCTCTGGTCCGGACGAGCAGGTCCCACTTCTTCCGTCATGCCGGGAATCGAGTCGAAGAAAGAGTCCGTATCATTCTTCGTATCCGCTTCGGTGGTCATCGCTCCATTGCTATTCCTTTCTAAAGCCATTGCAAAACAAAAAAAAAACAGGGCTCCGAGTGGAAAGGAATGGCGTCTGCCGTCTTTGGCTCGGACAAATGAATCTCGCGATCTGATTGGCTGACGCGAATCTCGCCATTTGCGACGCATATGTGAAGCGATGGCAGCGACAAACAAGAGGATCGCCAATACTTAGCAATAACACGCGTTTGGAAAACAATCAGAGCCCATCGTCTATTCTCTCTCTCTGCTCTCCAATGGAATGAATTCATCGGAAACTATCCATTGTAGTGTGATAAACTCCACATCCGCGCAGTGACTGCCATCCCCCACATCCCACCGTTTTGACCCGAACGTTCACACCAGTCATTCATTTATTCCTTCCCCTCGAGCGCAACTTACGAGCATGACCCAAGAAGTGGAACTCCAGACGGTGAGCAACCCAACGCCCCAGGAGACGACGGTATCTGCGGAGATGCCCCAACCGGCTGCTGAAAAGGAGGTGGTAGTCGACGTTCCGGCAGAGCCGAAGGAGGAGGAGCCAAAGAAGGAGGAGGAGCCGAAAAAGGAGAAGCAGATGAATGGCTGCCAGAAGTTCTGCAAGAGGTGGTTTATTGACGCTTTCGGAGGCATGGCACTCGGTCTCTTCTGCACGCTGATCGCCGGCCTCATCATCAAGCAGATCGGCCAGCTCTTCGGCACCACCTCCACCGTGGGTTCCTTCCTCACGACGGTGGGCCAGATTGCCAACGTGCTGACGGGCTGCGGCATTGGAGCGGGTATTGGCCTTTCGCTGGGCGCTCCTCGCCTGGTGCTGTTCTGCTCCATCGTGAACGGTTTTATTGGCGCGAACGCCAGCGCCATTGTGAAGGGCACTCTCATCCAGGACGGGAAGATTGTCCTGGGCGGCGGCGGCGACCCGATCAGCGCGTATTTGGCGGCGATCATCGCCGTTGAGATTGGGCTTTTGATTGCGGGCAGAACCTCCATCGACATCCTGATCGTCCCTCTGGTCTGCCTCATTTCGGGCGGCATCGTTGCCGTTTTCCTGGGCCCTCCCATCGCCACCATCCTGACGCAGCTGGGTCTGCTGATCGAGAAGGCGACGGCCTGGCAGCCCATTCCCATGGGCATGATCGTGGCTGTGGTGATGGGCGTGCTGCTCACGCTACCCACCTCCTCCGCTGCCATCGGCATCTCCATCGGCATGAATGGCATTTCCGCCGGAGCCGCATCAGCGGGCTGCGCCTGCCAGATGATCGGATTTGCCGTGAGCAGTTTCAGAGACAACGGCTGGGGCGGTCTGATCGCCCAGGGGCTGGGCACCTCCATGCTTCAGATCCCCAACCTGGCAAAAGCGCCCCAGATTTTCATTCCGCCAATTGTAGCCTCGTTAATTGCCGGTCCGATTTCTTCCGTCGTGTTCAAGCTGCAGTGCAATGCGGCGGGCAGCGGCATGGGCACGTCGGGTCTGGTGGGTGTGCTGATGACCTATGCGGAGTCGGTGGAGTCGCTGGGAGTGGGAATGACGATCTTCGGAATTGCCATCTGCTTCTTTGTGATCCCGGCGGTGGTGAGCTGGGGCGTGAGCGAGTTCATGTACAAGAAGGGGTGGATTAAGAAGGGCGACATGTTGATCGTTTCAAAGTAAAGACTTGGGGTAAATTCAACTGCTTGCAGTTGCTCTTTCGCGATCTCTTGAGATGGCACTGGTTATTGACTCTTAAGGATTCGGTCTGTTTGTTGGATTACCATTCTTTTCACGTCATGGAGCGTAAGTCGTCTATAGGATCCTCCCATGTGTAGAAGCGGAACCAACTAGGAGGTGGTCTGGAAAGGGTGACAAGTCCAAGATCGGAGTGGACAAGCCCTGGAAGGAGTTCCGGAATCGTCTTTGCATATGCTCGTTCAAGGGATTCTGTGTCGGCGCTCTGGCTGGATGCCTTTTGTCCGGTTGCTCAACTCGCTTTCTTTTCACTGATAGGAAGAGGCAGTGTCCGGAAAACATTGACGCTTTTCGGATTGGGCTGTGGTATCGGCTATGCTTGCAAGCGTGCTGTATACGACTTTGAACCTTATTCGCCTGACGTAACCCTGATGAAGGGTCGGCAGTTGACTCCTACCAGCGCGCCTTCTGGTCCTTGAGGCGTATGTATTGCTTTGTGCTTTTCGGTTTCGTTATGTTTGTTACCTACCTTGTCTGTACTACCTACACCCATGTGGATGGGAAGGGGGCAGAATTGACTTGCCATGGCATCCACCATCCTGGAGAAGACGCGATTCCTTCACGAGGACATTGA
>ERZ827156.1824-NODE-1824-length-23770-cov-11.112587_pt1 | contig 23770 bp, 20 predicted proteins | sample MGYA00519919_ERZ827156 | MGnify/ENA primary metagenome ERZ827156 (study PRJEB31778, sample SAMEA3449269) | human gut metagenome | biome: human gut; feature: human-associated habitat; material: faeces | place: United Kingdom | collected 2010/2012 ...
ATCGTAACACTTTATAATACCAGTTAGGTGTTAAAGAATTGTAGGTATCAAAATTCGCATTTGTCCCATTCAACGCAGACGAGAGCGAGAAGCTTGAGAATCCGCTCAGCAATTCACTTGTATACTATATGAGCAATGACCTTGTGATGGGCAATGACTTCGATGCTTTCCCTGAGTCATGGGGACTCAACACCATCGGTGCAACTATTCAGGAGCAGTTGTTTACAAATCCTGATCAGTGGGATGAGAACACTATAAGAACAGGTGTGGAAGATGCACTGACAAAGTGGAAGGACAGCATCAAAGAGTAATCGGTGTTCAATGGGATGTGTCAGGTTTTCTATGAAAACCTGACATGTAGCGCCAGCCATTTGCCGAAGGCAAATTTTGTATGGCTGGTGTTCAATGTAGGAAAGGAAAAACTATGAAAAGATTTTACAAGAGAAAATTCTGGTTTATGGTTCTGCCTTCTATAGTGTTGTTTCTGCTGGTTATCATAGTTCCTTTTATAGAGGGTGTGATCTACTCCTTCACCGAGTGGAGAGGTTCCTACTTCGTAGGTGGGGAGCACTGGTGGAATGCACTGGTGGGACTTAAGAATTATACAAGCATATTCAAGTCGAAGGATTTCCTTCAGTCACTTGGATACACGGCCATATATGCTGTACTCGCAGTAATAGCACAGAATGTTGTCAGTCTTCTTCTGGCACTCATGATCAAGAAGCTTACCAAGGGCAAGGGACTTTTCAGAACGGTACTGTTCCTTCCATATGTACTTGGAATGCTCGCCATGGGTTATGTATGGCGTTTCATATTTGAAAATGTATTTTCACAGACGCTGTTCGGAACAGACGGTGTGGTACACGTAGAGGTGCTCAACAACATGCTTCAGAATCAGTGGAAAGCACTTCTGGCATATGCGATCGTTGGTGTATGGCAGGTTGCAGGTTATTACCTGATAATCTACCTCAACGGACTCAACAATATTTCAGAGGATATTTATGAGGCTGCCAGAATAGATGGGGCTACGGGCTGGACAAGCTTCAGGAAGATCACACTTCCGCTTCTCATGCCTTCATTTACGATAGTGCTCTTCATGTCACTGGCAAACAGCTTCAAGATGCTTGACCTCAACGTTTCACTGACAGAGGGCAATTTCGGAACGACCATGATATCCTACATGATACTGAAAACAGTAAGAGAGAGTTCACCTCCGGCATATGGAGAGGCGCAGGCACAGGCAGTTATATTCTTCGTTATCATTGCAGTTATATCTATAGCTCAGGTAATGATCACTAAGAGAAAGGAGATTGAATCATAATGGGAGTAAAAGGCAAGATCAAAAGAGCACTCATAGTGGTTATACTCGCTGTATTGGCAATCGTGACCATATTCCCGATATGGTTCCTGATCGTCAACTCATTCAAGGGACAGCAGGAGATAGTAGCATCTCCAATAGCTCTCCCGAAATCATGGAATCTGGACTATCTGAAGAATGCAGCTGAGCAGATAAATCTCGGCAGCAGCCTGCTTCAGACAGTACTCATAACAGTTGCGGCAGTGGCACTTATCGTGGTCATATCTTCATTTGCCGCATGGGCAATTGCCAGGACAGATTCCAAGGTGGCAAATATACTCTTCATCGCATACACAGCAGCCATGCTCATACCTTTCCAGTCAGTTATGTACCCATTGGTATCGCTGATGGACAAGCTGGGACTCAAAAACACACCGGGGCTGATCCTCATGTACGGAGGCTTTGGAATCAGTATGTCGGTTCTGCTGTACAGAGGATTCATCAAGAGTATCCCGCTGTCACTTGAGGAGGCAGCCATGCTCGATGGAGCAAATATATTCCAGATATACAGATATGTGGTCATGCCCCTCTTAAAGCCTACGACCATGACAGTTGTCATCACAAATGCAGTGTGGATATGGAACGATTACCTTCTTCCATTCCTCGTAATAGGAAATAACGACAAAAAGACGCTCACGCTGAGCTTATATTATGCAAAGAGTCTGTCAGGACAGTATGGAAATCCATGGGAGCTAATCTTCCCTGCGGTACTTCTCTGCATCATCCCTATCGTGATCATATTCATCATACTTCAGAAGAATATCATCGAGGGAATTTCAGCCGGAGCTGTGAAAGGATAAACATAAAATATGGACAGAAAATGGTGGAAAGAGGCGGTATTTTACCAGATATACCCTAGAAGCTTCTATGACAGCAACGGAGATGGAATAGGAGATCTGAAGGGAATAACTGAGAAATTGCCGTACCTCAAAAATCTTGGCGTGACCGCTGTGTGGATATGTCCATTCTTCAAGTCGCCTATGAAGGACAATGGATATGACATATCGGATTACTACGATGTGAATCCTGAGTTTGGAACCATAGAGGATGCGGATGAACTTATAAGATGCGCAAATGAAAATGGCATCAAGATCATCATGGACATGGTCATCAATCACACATCAGACCAGCACAGATGGTTCCAGGAGGCGTGCCGGGACAGACACAGCAAATACAGAAATTACTATATATTTAAGGACAACATAGATGGACTTGCAGATCTCAGATCCAACTTCGGTGGAAGCACATGGACACAGATTGAGGATGGCAGCTGGTATTTCCATTCATTTGCGAAGGAGCAGCCGGATCTCAACTGGGAATGTGAGGAGATGAGACAAGAGCTCTACGACATGATGAATTGGTGGCTTGACAAGGGAGTTTCAGGATTCCGAATGGATGCCATCACATTTATCAAGAAAGACCTCTCATTCCCGCCTATGCCGTCAGACGGCGAGGACGGCAGATGCGATGTTGGCAAATGCTGCCTCAATAGGCCGGGAATAGATGAGTTCCTTCACGAGTTAAAACTCAACACATATGGCAGAGGAGACTTTGTGACTGTCGCAGAGACTCCTGGAGTCCCAAATGAGGATTTGGACAGATATATTGGGAGAGATGGACATTTCTCCATGATATTTGACTTTAGCTACACAGATATAGATATCAATCCGGGCGATCTCTGGCTGCACCAGAGAGACTGGACGATAGAGGAATTCAAGGACAAGCTGTTCACCAATCAGAGACTTGTGAAAAAGATCGGATGGGCAGCAAATTACCTGGAAAACCACGATCAGCCTAGAAGTATAGGCAAGTACTTCCCAGCCGGTGATATTCCTGAATACAGAACACAGATGGCAAAGGCGCTGGGCGCGCTGTTCTTCTTCCTGAAGGGTACGCCGTTTGTATATCAGGGACAGGAACTTGGCATGATAAACACTCATTTTGATAACATAGATGAGCTGGACGATATCAACTCCAAGGGACAGTTTGCGAGATGCATTGAAGCCGGATACAGCGAGGCAGAGGCGATGGAATCTGTAAATATCAGGAGCCGCGACCAGTCAAGACTTCCGATGCAGTGGAACAGCGATAAGAACTTCGGATTCTCAGTGCATGAGCCATGGCTGGCATGCAACAATCAGTGTGACCTCCAGACAGTGGAGCTTGAGAGCGCTGATAAGGATTCTGTGCTTAACTTTTATAAGGCGATGATACAGCTCAGAAATCACTCGGAGTACACACAGACGCTCATCTACGGGGACCTGGAGGATGTGGAAACTGACAGCACTGGAATCATAGTGTACAGGCGCAAGCCGGTTCAGATTGAGTGTGCATGTGGAACTGGAGCAAATGCAGAAAGCACAGACAGATCGGTATATGTTGTTGTCAACATGACCGGTGAGGATGTGGGCTATGTAATTCCTGAGACTGCGGATGTGCTTATGGGTAATTATGCGGATTATGATGGTACGCTCAGACCTTATGAGACTGTGGTGTACGCGGTGTAGGCCGGAGCTGGCAGAAAAAACCTGAATATTGGTGGAGACTGATTGAAAATTACAGTTGGTCTGGTATCAGTATTCAGGCTTTTTTCATTGTCTGTATACTTTTGGGATACTTTGCTCAAATCTATAGACAAAGTGAATGGATCATTAAATGCAAGATATGTCTTAATGTTCAAAGCGTATTCACAGTTCAGAATAATCCCCCAACTTAACCATTATCGGTACCATATTTGGTCAACTTTTTTCCATATAAAATCTAATTCCCAGATATTAAAATAACTGTATTAAAAGCAGTCAGACATGAGATTTTAGAGCAGAGGGTGCGCAGTGCACAGGCGTAACGGAGGTTGTCTGCTCAGACAAATAAATGGAGAAAAGGAGTCACACTTATGGGTATTATTTTTCACGAAGAAACAAAGACATTTCACCTTACAAATGGCGAGATAAGCTACATCATGACAGTGCTCCCCAATGGACATCTGGGAAATCTGTACTATGGTAAGGCGATAAGGGACAGAGAGGATTTCTCACATTTGCTGGAGCTTGTCCAGAGACCTATGTTCCAGTATGTATATGACGATGACAGACTGTTCTCACTTGAGTCAGTGAAGCAGGAGCTTCCTGTGTACGGAACCACAGACTACAGAGCACCGATGGTTGAGGTACTTCAGTCAAATGGCAGCAGGATATCAGATTTTGTATATGTATCACATGAGGTAAATGAGAGCAAGCCAAAGCTTGAGGCATTGCCGGCAACATACACAGAGAATGATGACGAGGCAGAGACATTGATCGTCACATTGAAGGATTCACTCACAGGCATAAAGGCGAGAATGCTCTATACGATATGGAGCGACAGACCAGTCATAGCAAAGAGTGTGGAGTATGTAAATGAAGGCACAGAGGCGGTACATCTCACCACTGCTTACAGTATGTGCCTGGATCTTCCTGATCCTGATTATCAGTGGATGCAGCTCTCAGGCGCATGGGCAAGGGAGCGCCACATAATAACAAGGGATCTCGAGCAGGGCGTACAGTCGATAGGCAGTAATCGTGGTCATTCATCCCATGAGCACAATCCATTCATCGCATTGAAGAGAGAGACAACTGACGAGAACCAGGGAGAGGCGATTGGAATAAGCCTTGTATACAGTGGCAATTTCAAGATACAGGCAGAGGTTGACACGAGAAATACAGCCCGCATTCTTGCCGGAATAAATCCGGATACATTTGACTGGAAGCTCGATGCAGGTGAGCATTTCCAGACTCCTGAGGCAGTCATCGTATACTCAGATCAGGGACTCAACAAGATGAGCCAGACCTTCCACAAGCTGTATCAGAAGAGACTTGCAAGAGGCGAGTGGAGAGACAAGCCAAGGCCGATCCTCATCAACAACTGGGAGGCTACATATTTTGATTTCACCAGAGAGAAGCTCATAGCCATCGCACAGAAGGCAAAGGAGTGCGGAGTTGAGCTGTTCGTTCTTGACGACGGCTGGTTTGGAGCCAGAACCACAGACCATGCAGGCCTTGGAGACTGGGTTGCAAATCCAGACAGACTCCCGGAGGGAATCACAGGAATTGCAGAGGATATAGAGAAGGTAGGATTGAAGTTCGGACTGTGGTTCGAGCCGGAGATGACAAATAAAGATTCAGACCTCTACAGAGAGCACCCAGACTGGATACTTTCAGTTCCGGGAAGACATGACTCACACGGAAGATTCCAGTATGTTCTGGATTTCTCCAGAAAAGAGGTCGTTGACAGAATATATGAGATGATGGCAAAGATACTCAGCACGGCAAAGGTGTCATATGTGAAGTGGGATATGAACAGAAGTATCACCGAGTGCTATAGTGCGGCTCTTCCGGCTGACAGACAGGGCGAGGTGTTCCACAGATACATACTTGGTGTGTACGATTTGTATGAGAGACTCACAAGCACATTTCCACATGTACTCTTTGAGTCATGTGCCAGCGGCGGCGGACGTTTTGATCCGGGCATTCTTTACTATGCGCCACAGGGCTGGACAAGTGATGACACGGATGCCATAGAGAGAGTCAAGATCCAGTATGGAACATCCATGTGTTACCCGATCAGCAGTATGGGGAGCCACGTTTCGGTTGTGCCAAATCATCAGACAAGACGTGAGACTCCGCTTAAGACCCGTGCAAATGCTGCATACTTCGGAACATTTGGATATGAGCTGGATCTGAACAAGCTCACAGCCGAGGAGATAGAGGAGGTCAAGGAGCAGGTCAAGTTCATGAAGGCATACCGTGAGGTAATCCAGTACGGAACATTCTACAGGCTTGCAAGTCCATTTGACGATGAGGAGTGCGGCTGGATGGTCGTATCAGACGATAAGAAGACCGCCATCGTTGCGTGGTTCAGAACACTCTACACACCGAACAAATGCTTCACCAGAATGAAGCTCCACGGCCTTGATCCTGATGCGATATATAGCTGCAATGTGCTCGGGGGACAGGCGCTCACAGTGAGCAAGACACCGGATGGAAAGCTGATATATGAGAAAGTGTCAGGAGACAAAGGAGAGGATTCTGCAGTCAATGTCATCGCAGGCCCATCATGCTATGGCGATGAGCTGATGAACCTCGGACTCATCACCAGCGACACATCGGCGGGAGAGATAGTCGGAGAGGATATGCCTTGCGGAGACTATGATTCCAGACTCTATGTGCTCAAGGCAGAGTAAGCGGGTTTGCGAAAAAATTTTCCTGCTTTTTCGGGCAGAAAAAGAAAAAAGACAGTATATCCGAGTCAAAAAACTAAGATAATAAATTCCAAATAACCGCACTCGTGGTCTATAATTGAAATAAGGCAGTTAAGATGTGCCTGTATGGGTTATTTCTGACGACCGGCAAAGGGCATGGTACCAGAAAGGCCATAGTGGCAGGACTTCTGGGAATGCTGCCGGATGATACAAGGATTCCGGATGCCCTGGACATAGCAGACGAGCAGATGGCGCTGGCGGGAATAAACAGTGCTATCCCTGTAGATGAGGTCATAGATGCCATGAGACGTATCGGTGCAGACATGTCCGATACACTGAAGGAGACTGCGCGTGGAGGCCTTGCAACCACTCGCACGGCGCTTGAGGTGAAAAATAGACTAAAAATGTAGACAGAAACTATGGCATTTGTCAAATTGCATAAATAAGGTTTTTTTTAGCCTGCAAACATGATATAATTGCATAAAGAATGTTTTAAAATGCAGTTGGGGATGATCAGATGAGCAACAGGAAGAGAATATGCGTTATAACAGCACAGGTTGAAGAGAGTACACAGAATCGCTTCATGCAGGGATTTCTGAAGCAGGCATATGATATGAATTACGATGTCTGCATATTTTCCATGTTTTTGAAGTACCAGGATTCAACAGACAGGGAGGTTGGCGATTCAAACATCTACAACCTTATTAATTTTAACCTTTTTGATGCTGTGGTATTGTGTCAGGACACCATACAGACTCCGGGAGTCGTAGAAAAGCTGGAGAAGCGCCTGCAGTCAGAATTTGCAAATGGTGTGGTAGTGGTAGTCGACAAAGAGAATAACATATTCCCAACGGTCATGATGGATCATTATACCCCTATAGTAAAACTCGTGGATCACCTTATAGAGGTTCACGGACACAAGAATATATATTTCCTGGGCGGACTCAAAGAGCACATACACTCCAAGCAGCGACTCGCCGGTTACATAGACAGCATGAAGGCGCACAACCTGCCGGTTACGGACGACATGATATATTATGGAACATACTGGTACGACAGCGGCGACTACATGGTGGACGGGCTTGTGAAGGATAAGGAGCATCTGCCGGATGCCATCGTATGTGCAAATGACTGTATGGCCATCGGAGTGTGCACCGCATTTGACAGATATGGAATAAGAGTTCCCGAGGACATAGCCGTGGTGGGCTATGACTCCATAGAAGACGGAAGAAACAGTCCTGTTCCGATCACATCTGCGGACATACCGGCGGATGACTGCGGGCACTACTGTATGAAATATATAGATGCAAAGCTTAACGGACATGACGTACCGGAATTCAAGTCCAACGTGGAGCTGTACATAGGTGGAACCTGTGGCTGTGAGGGCTGGGAACGAGAGACAGTCAGGATCAGAAGAGACAAATGGGAGACAGACCTCTCAGAGACCGGCTTCTACTCTTGCTTCAACAACATGGCGGATGACCTTGTGGCGCAGACGAGCGTGGAGTCATTCTTCGACACCGTGTCGGAATACGTGTACCAGATAAGACCATTTGAGAGCTTCCATCTGTGCCTGAACGACTACTGGAGAAATCCGGAGGTCATGACCGGCGATGAGGCACTTCGCCACGGTTACACAGATCATGTATACAGACTGATAAAGTGTGGCCCGGATGAAAAAGAAGAGAGACACATACGCTACGACGACGTATTCGAGTCTGCGAAGCTGTTGCCGGAGCTGTACGAGGACAGGGATTATCCTACAGCGTTCATATTTACACCATTGTTCTTCCAGGACAGAAGCTTTGGCTATGCAGTGGTGAACTACGGTGCAGAGCCGAGGGTGTACGAAGATGTATACAGATCCTGGATCAAGACGGTTGCCAGGGACATGGAGTCATTTGCAAGACATCAGGGACTCAATGTACTTCTAAACAAGCTTGAGGCGGATCAGATAAGAGATGGTCTCACCGGAATGTACAACTTCAGAGGCTTCATGGGCAGGGCAAATGACATGATAGTCCAGGCCGCTGAAGAGAAGTCCGAGATACTTGTGTTGGCGGTGGATCTGAATAATACACGCCAGATAAACAGCAATTACGGAAGAACAGAGGGTGACAGAGTCCTGAGCTATGTTGCCCAGTCGATAAATGAGATACTTACCCCATACGAGATATCCATGAGGATGGGAAATGACGAGTTCGTCATAGCCACAGTGGCAAAGAGTGGCGATATCTCAAGGGGAGAATATATAGCCGAGGAACTCAAGAAGAAGCTTGAGGCGGCAAACAGTGGCGGAAAGGACGATTACGAGCTCGGTATATATTACGGATGTAAGAAGGCTCTGGTCAAGTCATCTGCCGAGCTGGAGACCCTCATCAACGATGCGGTCAACCAGAAGAACCGCATAAAAGAACAGAACAATGCCAAGGGACGCAACAAAGCGACGATAACGAACAGGGATCTGGAGAGAGATGAGATAGTAGCTATGATACTGGACAACAACATGCTTACATATCATTTCCAGCCTATAGTAAGTGCCCGTGACGGAAGCATATTTGCATACGAGGCACTTATGAGGATACTGGTTCCTATGAGAATGTCACCCCCTGAGCTTCTGGAGAGTGCAGAGAGACTGAACAGACTGTACGATGTGGAAAAACTCACACTGTTCAACATCGTGGAGATCGTGGCATCGAATCCTGAGATGTTCAGGGGCAAGAAGGTATTTATCAACAGCATGCCGGGGCATATGCTCAACGCACAGGACAGAAATGAATTCATTTCAAAGGTGAAGACGCTCCAGTGTGCAGGCATCGTCATAGAATTTACCGAGGGAGCAGAGCTGTCGGATGCGGAACTGAATGATCTCAAGGCATTCCTCAGAGAAAATGGCATGGAGATCGCCATAGACGACTACGGCTCAGGCTATTCAAATGTAAACAATCTTCTCAGGTATATGCCTGAGTATGTGAAGATAGACAGAATGCTTCTGACAGGGATCGATGCAGACCCACACAGACAGCATTTCGTCAAGGATATAATAGAATTCACCTCGACCAACGACATCAAGGCGCTGGCAGAGGGCGTTGAGACCACGAAGGAGATGAAGACCGTCATCCAGCTCGGTGCGGATCTCATTCAGGGATACTATACCGCCCATCCGAACGCGGAGGTGGTACAGCTCATATCCCCACAGGTTGTGAATGAGATAGTTCAGTACAACCAACAGGAAGAGGTGGCTGAGAACAGCAGCATATTTGTCATGGAGCATGAGAGAAGTGCATCACTTCTGAAGCTCACATCCCGGGGAATCAGGAAGATAGTTGTGGCACAGAGAGCCGGTGGCGACAACAATGTCCGCATAGTCGGCGCACAGGGCTTCAAGTCAGATATGACACTCAAGATAAAGGATGGTTTCACCGGAACCATAGTGCTGCAGAATGTAAGCTTCTCGGGCGACCGTGACAAGCCTTGTATAGACTGCGGTGAGAATACGGATCTGCACATCATGCTTGAGGGTAAGAATTTCTGCAGGAATGGCGGAATAAAGATACCGGAGTCGTCCAGAGTGACATTTATCGGAGATGGGGATATAATGATCCGCGTCAACGGTAACAGCTATTACGGAATAGGCAATGACATTAATTCAAAGCATGGAGTCATGAAGTTCAAGCAGGAGGGCGCCATTAATATAGAAACAAACGGTGTGAACGGAGTGGCAATAGGCGCCGGACTCGGAGGAGATATACGTATAGAGAAGGGACGATACGACCTGTATATCAACGGCGAGAACGGAGTTGCTATTGGAAGCATAAGCACCCCGGTGAATCTGAATCTCCTGCAGGCGGACATAGACATAACCTATGAGGCTGCAAATGGAGTCGCCATCGGCTCGATGAGCCAGCACGCAGATATCGCGATAAAGAACACATCCATATCGCTCAGAGGATCGGGCAACAGATACGTGGCGGTCGGAACCCTGGACGGAGATGGATGCAGCGTAGATATAAGCAGAGCACATGTGGACATGAACCTTAAGGGCAATTCGTGCATAGCCATGGGATCTGACCATGGAATAGCAGACATACGCATGACGGACGCCAACTCAAGGCTGGCGGTTCAGGGCGAAGCGTGCTTCGCACTTGGAAGCAGAGACGGCACAGGCATGCTGTCCAGCAATAATGCAGATCTGAATGTGGTTGTCAGGAATTCACTGAACATAGATATATCCGCGGCAGAGCAGGACATACGTCTGGTGAATGGAAGATACATGTTCGTTCTGAACAATGAGAATATAGAGCGCAAGGTAGTAGAGCGTTATTAATTCAAAGGAGTATAAAGTGATAATGGAAAGAGAGACTATGTGTATACAGGCTGGATACCAGCCTAAGAATGGGGAGTCAAGAATGATACCGATCGTACAGAGCACAACGTTCAAGTACGACACGAGCGAGGATATGGGTAAGCTGTTTGACCTTGAGGAGAGCGGCTATTTCTACACCAGACTTGCAAATCCGACAAATGACTATGTGGCAGCCAAGATATGTGCCCTGGAGGGGGGATCGGCAGCAGTGCTCACATCGTCAGGACAGGCAGCAACCTTCTTCTCGGTATTCAACATTGCCGGAGTAGGAGATCACGTTGTGGCATCATCCACCATATACGGAGGAAGCTTCAACCTTTTTGCTGTGACCATGAAGAGAATGGGTGTGGAATTCACATTTGTGGATCCTGACTGCTCGGACGAGGAACTTGAGGCAGCGTTCAGACCAAACACCAAGGCCGTGTTTGGCGAGACCATAGCCAATCCGGCACTCATAGTATTCGATATAGAGAGATTTGCAAATGCGGCACATGCACACGGAGTACCACTCATCGTGGACAACACATTTGCCACACCGATCAACTGCAGACCTATAGAGTGGGGCGCAGACATAGTCACACACTCCACCACGAAGTACATGGACGGACATGATGCAACCGTGGGTGGGGCAATCGTGGATTCAGGAAAATTCGACTGGATGGCACACGCAGACAAGTTCCCAGGACTCACCACACCTGATGAGTCATATCACGGAGTGGTATACGCAGAGAAGTTCGGCCAGGGCGGCGCATATATCAACAAGATCGTGGCACAGCTTATGAGAGATCTCGGCCCGATACCTGCACCTATGAATTCGTACATGCTCAATCTTGGACTGGAGTCGCTTCACGTGCGTATGCCACGTCACTGTGAGAACGCACTGGCGGTTGCGAAGTTCCTCGAGGCACACGATAAGATAGCCTGGGTAAATTATCCTGGACTTGAGAGCAGCAAGTATTACGAGCGTGCTAAGAAGTATATGCCGGATGGCACATGTGGAGTTGTGTCATTTGGCGTCAAGGGAGGAAGAGCTGCTGCGGAGGCCTTTATGAAGGAACTCAAGGTTGCGATGATAGCAACACATGTGGCGGATGCACATACATGCGTTCTTCATCCTGCATCAGCTACACACAGACAGATGAATGACGAGGAGCTTCTGGCGGCAGGAGTAAGTCCTGATCTTGTGAGACTGTCGGTGGGCATTGAGAATGTAAAAGACATAATAGCAGATCTTGAAAATGCACTGGATAAGGTACAGATATGAGAATAATAAATATAACCGACCTTTCGGCACCCGAGCTTGATATATATGCGCGCATGTCAGAGAATCAACTGGCGCACATATATGAACCGGCTTCCGGGCTGTTCATAGCTGAGAGTCCAAAGGTCATAGAGAGGGCACTGGATGCGGGTTACGAGCCAGTGTCCATTCTATTGGAAGACAGGCACGTGGAAGGACAGTGCGCGGATATAATAAAGCGGTGCGGAGATATACCGATATACACAGCACCATTTGATGTCCTCACGAAGCTCACGGGATTTGCCCTGACAAGGGGGATGCTGTGCGCCATGAGGAGGGCAGAGCTGCCGTCTGTTGAGAGCGTGTGTGAACATGCCGCCAGAATAGCGGTGCTTGAGGAAGTGATGAACCCGACAAATGTGGGAGCGATATTTAGAAGTGCGGCGGCACTCGGGATGGATGCTGTACTGCTCACGCCGGGCTGCAGTGACCCGCTCTACAGGAGGGCGGCAAGGGTCAGCATGGGAACGGTGTTCCAGATACCGTGGACATATATTACATTTGACACCCTGGGTCTTGCACACAATAAAGCAGATCATGGCATATGGCCGGAGTTTGGGATGGAACAACTTCACAGTATGGGCTTCAGGACGGCATCCATGGCGCTAAGAAATGACACGATAGACATACACGACCCGGAGCTGAAGCAGATCGACAGATTTGCAGTAATACTGGGAACCGAGGGAGAAGGCCTCAAGACAGAGACCATAGATTTCAGCGACTACACAGTGAAGATACCAATGTATCACGGAGTGGACAGCCTGAATGTGGCTGCAGCCAGTGCCGTGGCATTCTGGGAGCTTGGCAGGCGCTCATAAAACGTCGAAAAACCTCCCTCAAAAAATACGCATACATATCTACAGGATATGGAAAATATGTTATAATAGTCAGGACGTGAACGGACAGGCTCACAGTCGGCAGAAGGAAAAGACTTAGGAGGATGATAGACATGTTTTATGCTATTTCAGGAATTAACGGGGATTATGAGGCATACAAGAGAGCACTCAAGAAACTTAAGTTTCAGAACCTTGACGATATAAAGGAAGAGGACATCATGAACGAGGAGGCAGTCATCAGCACTCTTGAGGGCGAGGATGTCCTGTATGTCCTTGGCAATATAATCGGAGCAGGCGGCGGATCCATGAAGATACTTCAGGATATGATGAGCAGAGATAATGTCATCGCAGTTGTCGGTGAGAACGAGTACAAGATCACACAGGCACTCAAGGCACTGAATGACCATATCCAGTCCACAGGTGAGGTGCCACCACAGATGCTGGTAGACAAGATAACATCCATGCTTGGAGAAGAGCTCTCAGGTGCGGTGGAGGAGTTCCTGCAGCTTGACGATGAAGAGCGTGAGGATGTCATAGAGTATATAGATGAGATTTCTGAGGAAGCGTTCCTCGAAGTGATGATGGCGAGAAAGAAATTTGTGCTGGTTCACGCCGGAATAAGAAACTTCGATCCGAAGAAGGAACTGGATGAGTACGACACAGAGGACTTCATCACAGAGCCAGCAGACCTGGACAAGACATATTACAAGAACAGAACACTCGTCGTTGGACATGTGCCAACCACAGAGCTCGGCGGTGAGGGCAAGATCGTTAAGAAGAACAACAACGTTGCCATCGACTGCGGGTGCGGCAAGGGCGGACAGCTTGGAATATACTGCCTGGGCAACGGCTCGGAGATGTATGTATAATAGAATAAAGAAGAGATTGACACGGCGGGATATGAAATATCATGTCCCGCTTTTTTATTATGGAAGAAATTGGATTAAGAAAATAAAGTGGTTTATACAAATTGTATAGTTAAGCGAAGAATCAACGAGGATTTTTGTCGATTTTAAATCGCAAATGGAATTGAAAAATTGTGAAGAAACTGTTAAATTAGGGTGTGAGCATGGATAAAGAATTTTCCTATATAAATATTTATAGTTTTTTATAAAGAAAACAGGAGGAAAACATGGGTGTTATAGATTTTCATTCACACATACTGCCGGGTATAGACGACGGCAGCAGGAATGTCGAGACATCTATAGGCATGCTTCGGATGTGCAAAGAGCACGGCGTGGATACTATGATAGCGACGCCGCACTTTTATGCTGATTCAAATACTGTGGAGAGGTTCATTGATTCAAGACAGAAAGCATATGATAAAGTCATGGCTGAGAATATGGACATACCGCAGATTATAATGGGGGCAGAGGTCGCGTTCTTTGCAGGAATAAGCAGAGCGGAGAAAACGGACGCACTAAAAGTAGAAGGAACTGATATCATGTTGCTGGAGATGCCGTTTGTGACATGGAGTGATTCGGTAGTGCAGGAAGTACGAGACTTAATTGAGAAGAGACATTTCCATATCATACTAGCTCATATAGAGCGATTCTTACAGATACCAGGCAACAAGCCATATGTGAGACAGATCCTTGAACTGCCAGTTACGGTGCAGGTGAATGCGGAGACACTTCTGGATTTCAGACAGAAGGGCAAAATGCTCAAGATGTTCAAGAAAGGACAGGCACACATCATAGGAAGCGACTGCCATGGTATGCATCACAGGGTGCCGAACTTGTGGCTGGGCCGCGAGGTGCTGGAGAAGAAGCTGGGACATGAATTCCTAGAGAACATGGACAGCTACGGAACAAAGCTCCTGAAAGAACATCAGATACACCCATAATCAGCAATAACAACGAAACATGTAAAAGATAAACAGATAGATGGAGGACAACAACATGTCTAAGAAGACAGCGATAATCATCAGTATTGTACTGTTTATAATACTGTGTGGCCTTATTGTGTGCGAGAAGAAGTGGCCTACAGCGGGAACAGACCTGCTTATGCTGAACGTTCTGAGATAGCACATTACATTCCAACGAGGTGATACATATGTCATACAGGAACAGAACACTATCAGAAAAAAAGAGAATATACAAGAAGCTTGGACTTGTGATCACAGCCATACTGGTCGTATGCATTGTACTGGCGATAGCACTCAGACCGACAAAAGGAAATGCATCACACAATGCATCGGGCACACAGGCGGTCGAAGGCATGATCGAGGTGGACGGAGTCAAATACGTTCCCAAGAAGAATATAGAAACATATCTTTTTATGGGAATCGACAACATGGGCAAGGTTCAGAAAGTCACCGATTATGAGGGGGCAGGCCGATGCGATGTGGTCATGCTGATGGTCAGAGACCTGACAGATGGAACATACAAGACGCTGAGCATAGACAGAAATACCATAGTGGAGCAGGATACACTGGATCCCGACGGAACCTACGTTGCAACGAGCCCGGCACAGCTTGCTCTGGCACATGAGAATGGTGACGGAATGGAGATAAGCTGCGAGAACGTGGTCAAGGCGGTGTCAAACTTCCTTGGCGGCCAGAAGATAGACGGATACGCAGCGGTGAATATGGGGGCCATAGGAACCATCAACAATCTGGCTGGCGGAGTCACGGTTACCATAGAGGATGATTTCTCCAAGGTGGATAAGACAATGAAGCAGGGAGAGACCATCACACTGACCGATGAGCAGGCAGTACATTTTATCCATGACAGATTCGATGTGGGAGATGAATCCAACACCCAGCGAATGAAGCGTCAGGAGGTGTACAAGGCAGGACTCAAGGATAACCTGGAGGCAAAGTGCAGCGAGGATAACACATATCCACTGACCATATATGACGCCCTGGGAGATTACATGGTGACTGACATCAGCTCACAGAAGTTCTCCAAGCTGGCACTCCTTGTTCTCAAGGAAAAGGACGCCGGAACGGTGTCGATAGCTGGAACAGAGACCGTAGATGATCTCGGATTTGTCGAGGTGGAGCCGGATGCGGATAGCCTTCAGCAGGCGATCGTAGAGCTGTTCTACAAGGAATATAACTAGCATCACACATTTGATGCAGGGGATATAGATACAAAAAACGGATGGAGGGAATATATGAATTCCAACAAGAAAATGGCTGCTGTGCAGGATGAGACCACACATATAGCCGCAGTGAACACATACAAGAATACAGAGGATGATGAAACCGAAATCGATCTACTGGACATGGGAATGGCGCTTCTTGAGAAGCTCCCATACATCATACTGTGTTTCCTGATCGGTGCGGTGCTGTTCAACGCATTTGCATACTTCCTGATCAAGCCGACATACCAGTCGACAGCCAAGCTGTATGTGGTATCAGCATCAGATGATTCCATAGTAAATCTCCAGGATCTGAACATCGGTTCATCCCTGACTAAGGATTACGAAGACCTGATACTCAGCTATCCGGTTCTCGACCAGGTCATCGAAAAGCTCGGCCTTGACATGGACTCAGAGGGGCTTGCCAAGATGATAACCCTTGAGAATCCTTCAGACACACGAGTCCTGAAGATCACGGTCACAAGCACTGACAAGCAGCAGGCATGTGACATTGCAAATACACTGGCAAACGTGTCGATAGAGTATCTCCCGGATACCATGAGCACAAGCGCACCTAACATAGCCCAGGTTGCAAGGGTAGCAGACCAGAAGGTCGGACCAAGCTACCTTAAGTACACCGCCATAGGTGCATTGCTTGGAGCACTCATCTACTGCCTGATCGTCATTGTGGGATACCTGATGGATGACACGATCCACTCAGCAGACGACATGGAGAAGTATTTCGGAATAGTACCGCTCACGACAATACCTGAGAGCGACCAGTTCAGAACAGACGATTCAGATGAAGAGCCTGGAAAGAAACATAACAGGAAAGAGAGGGTCAGAGCATGAAGAAGCTTAACATAGAGTTTCAGGAACTCCCATATGCAGTGGAGGAGGCGATGAACCGTCTCAGGATCAACATAAAGTTCTGTGGCAAGAACACAAGAAAGATACTCATAACCAGCAGCATGCCAAATGAGGGCAAGAGCAGCGTGGCGATCAACCTGTGGAAGATGCTCGCCGAGGCAGGATTCCCTGCTGTGCTGGTGGATGTGGATCTTCGTAAGTCAGTCATAAAGGACAGACATCACATAAAGGATGCTGACAAGCTTCCGGATCTTGGATATTTCCTGTCGGGACAGTCCGAGATGGAGGATGTCATCTATGAAACACAGGTAGAAAATGCATACATCGTACCTTGTATGAACCTTCTGGAGAACCCATCGGCTCTTCTGGAGGATGCTAGATTTGCAGAGCTTCTTGACAAGCTGGCAGAGACATATAGGTATGTCATTATAGACTCGCCACCGCTTGGCAGTGTGGCGGATGCCGCTCAGATCGCATCACTGTGCGATGGCGCAGCTCTGGTAGTCAGAGCAGGTGAGACATCAAGAAGTCTCATCAAACAGTCATTCCAGCAGCTTGACCAGGTAGGTTGTACGCTGCTTGGAGTCATACTCAATAGAGTTGAGACAACGGGTAGAGCATACAAGAAATACTACGGCAAGTATGGCAAATACTATAGCCAGTACGGCTATGGTTATGGCACTTACGGCAAAGAGGCTGCAGCCTCCAGCGACAGTACCCCGTCAAAATAATTCACTTTGGATATAACGCCATGTATAGTGGCGTGCAGGGCGTTTTATCATATATTCAATACAATAGAACTTTTTGGGAAGGAGGAATTTATTGTGAAGAATTTAAAGAAGCTTTTGGCTATAGTTGTATGTATCGCAATGATGGTGCCAACAGTTGCATTTGCAGCTACATCATCACCAGCTAAGGTAGACGTTAAGTCTGCTACAGCAAAGTCTCTTACATACAATGCAAAGAGCCAGACAACAACAATTGTTGTTAACGGTAAGACACTTACCCTGAACAAGGATTTCAAAGTCGTTTCAGGAAGCCTTAAGGCAACAAAGGCTGGTACATACACAGTTAAGATCAAGGGAATAGGTAACTATTCAGGCGATACAACAGTTAAGTACACAGTTAACGCACAGCAGAGCTACAAGGCTACTGCTGCTGCAAAGACATACAATGCTAAGAATCAGACAACCAAGGTTACAGTTAAGTATGGTAACACAGTTCTCAAGAGAGGTACTGATTACAAGATTACTGGTGTAACTAAGGCTAAGAACGCTGGCAAGTATAAGATTACCGTAAAGGGTATCAACAACTACAAGGGTACAAAGACAATTTACTACACAATTAACAAGGCTGCTCAGAAGTCTGTTAAGGTTAAGGTAAATGCTTCTAAGAAGAAGATCACTGTATCTGGTGTTAAGGCAAAGGCAAAGGTTACTTACAAGTCAGCCAATAAGAAGGTCAAGGTTAAGAATGGCAAGATTACTGTTGGTAAGGGTGTCAAGAAGGGCACAAAGGTAAGAATCACTGTTAAGGTTGCTGCAACAAAGAACTACAAGGCATACAGCAAGTCAATTATTTACAAGGTTAAATAATCATCCTGCTATGTTAAATAGTTCCAAGCCCTAGCCGGTGGCGCAAAACGAATGTCCATGCCACAGGACGTTCTGCGCCGCCAGTGTGGGTGATAAATAACAGGCAATTTAATGCGTATCATGGTTTACAGATGAAAAGGTTCAGCCGACAATCGCACGGGCTGAGTCATTTCATGTATGAATCAACAGACCGGGTCATGCGGGCACAAATATGACCCTGACGACAGAGAATGAGGAGAGAAAATTATGTATCAGAAAGGCGCAAAAGGGTGGCTGAAGCACTTTGACTTCATGCTGCTGGATCTTATAGTACTTCAATTATCATTTCTTGCGGCATTCCAGATCAGACACGGCATGGTAAATCCGTATGCAAACAGAGACTATCTCGCGCTGGCTATCATCACGGAGCTGGCGGATATAGTAGCCATGATATTTCTGAATACATATGAGGGCGTCATCAGAAGAGGATACTTCAAGGAATTCATATCCAGCTTCAAGAACGGTTTCGTGATAGTTGCACTGCTCCTTCTGTATGTGTTTGTCCTCAAGGATACATCTATATATTCCAGAACTACTATACTGCTCATGTGGGCCATATACGTATATGCTACATTTGCAGTGAGGAGCCTGTGGAAGAAGCATCTCGCGAAATATGCAGAGCATGGCAAGGGCAAGAAGCTCCTGGTCATGACCACCAGACATGTAGCAGATGAAGTGGTGGCAGGCCTCAAGGAGAAGAACTACTCCGGGTTTGATATAGTAGGAGTCATGGTGATAGATGCCAATCTCATCGGTCAGGAGATCCAGGGAGTGCCGGTGGTGGCGGATTACAACAGTGCAGTTGATTATGTGAGAACCGCATGGGTGGACGAGATATACGTGGATGTGCGTGGAGCATACGGATATGCGAACACCCTGATAGACGCATTTATCGAGGGCGGCATCACAGTTCACATGTGCATATCATCCATCGTGAGGACCCACGGCGACAAGCAGCTCATCCAGAAGATAAATGGTGAGACCGTGGTCACGACCATGATGAACTACGCAACACCAAAGCAGATGTTGCTCAAGAGAACGGCAGATATAATAGGAGGTCTGGTGGGCAGCATATTCACGCTCATCCTCACCATATTTATAGGACCTATCATATACATCAAGTCCCCAGGACCGATCTTCTTCAAGCAGGAGAGAGTGGGACTTAATGGCAAGATATTCAAGATGTACAAGTTCCGAAGCATGTACATGGACGCTGAGGAGCGCAAGAAGGAACTCATGGCGCAGAACACCATGAGCGATTCTAAGATGTTCAAGATGGACTTTGATCCGAGAGTCATAGGCAACAAGATCCTGTCGGACGGCACCAAGAAGAAGGGAATCGGCCAGTATATCAGGGACTTCTCCATAGACGAGTTCCCACAGTTCTTCAATGTGCTAAAAGGGGATCTGTCACTGGTTGGAACCAGGCCGCCTCTCATCTCTGAGGTGGAGCAGTACGAGATGCACCACAAGAGCCGTCTTGCTACGAAACCGGGTATCACCGGAATGTGGCAGGTGAGCGGCCGAAGCGACATCACGGACTTCGAGGAGGTCGTGAGACTGGATACGGAGTATATAGAAAACTGGAGCTTTGGACTGGATGTGAAGATAGTGCTGAAGACTATCAAGGTGGTGCTTGGTAGGGAAGGGTCGAAGTAAGAGGCACATACTGGAATGACACCGACGATAGGTCACAGGCGCGTCAGCGAGTGTGGCTACGTCGTTACGGCTCGTTGTGCCATGAAGATTAGAGGAAAAAGAATGCACTATCTGCAAACAGCGGATGCGTAGATAGATAATTTGGGAAAATAATTATAGCGGAGGAATACGTATGAGCATAGTTACTTTAGATAAAAAAACGATTTTAGTCACAGGTGCAGCTGGTTTTATCGGCTCCAACCTTGTGAAAAGGATCTATCAGGAGGATCCTTCTGCTACAGTCATAGGCATTGACAACATGAATGCCTACTATGATGTGGCATTGAAAGAGTTCCGGCTGAACGAGCTGGCCAAGTATCCCACATTTACTTTTGTTAAAGGCAACATCGCTGATAAGACACTGATCACTGAGATGTTTGAGATGTACAAGCCATCAGTGGTCGTTAACCTTGCAGCACAGGCAGGTGTGCGTTACTCCATCACCAACCCGGATGCTTATGTGGAATCTAACTTGGTCGGCTTTTTCAATATCCTTGAAGCCTGTCGACATTGTGAGAATCTAGAGCATTTGGTATATGCTTCTTCTTCCTCAGTATATGGTTCCAACAAGAAGGTTCCGTACAGTACGGATGATAAGGTTGACAATCCAGTTTCCCTATATGCAGCCACCAAGAAATCTAATGAACTGATGGCACATGCCTACTCGAAACTCTACAACATTCCTTCCACTGGTTTGCGCTTCTTCACTGTGTATGGTCCTGTTGGTCGTCCTGATATGGCTTACTTTGGTTTTACAAACAAGCTAGTGAATGGTGAGACCATCAAGATTTTCAACTACGGTAACTGCAAGCGCGACTTTACTTATGTGGATGATATTGTTGAGGGCGTTGTTCGTGTGATGAGGAAGGCTCCGGACAAAAAGAACGGCGAGGATGGTCTGCCGATTCCACCGTATGCGGTTTATAACATTGGTAACCAAAACCCGGAAAATTTGCTGGATTTCGTGCAGATTCTGAGTGAGGAACTGGTTCGTGCAAAGGTGCTACCAGAGGATTACAACTTCGAGGCCCACAAGGAGCTAGTTCCAATGCAACCTGGTGATGTACCTGTGACCTATGCAGATACCAGTGCACTGGAGCGTGACTTCGGATACAAGCCAAGTACAAGTCTGCGGACTGGTCTGAGAAAATTCGCTGAGTGGTACGCTGAGTTTTATAAGTAAAAGAATTAGAGGGACAGAGAAATGAGAGATTTTAAGAATTTAAAAATTGCTGTTGCTGGAACGGGATATGTTGGCCTTTCCATTGCTACGTTGTTATCGCAGCACCACAAGGTGACTGCTGTGGACATTGTTCCAGAGAAAGTGGAACTGATTAATAACAAGAAGTCTCCGATTCAGGACGAATACATTGAAAAATACCTGACAGAAAAAGGACTGGATTTGACCGCGACTCTGGACGCGAGGGAAGCATACTCTGATGCTGATTTTGTAGTAATCGCTGCTCCTACAAATTACGATAGCAAGAAGAACTTTTTTGATACAAGTGCAGTTGAAGCTGTTATAAAGCTGGTTATCGAGTACAACCCAGAAGCTATTATGGTGATTAAGTCCACGATCCCAGTTGGCTATACAGCCTCTATTCGTAAAAAGTTCCACTGCGACAATATCATCTTTAGTCCGGAATTTTTGAGAGAGAGCAAGGCACTGTACGATAACCTTTATCCTTCTCGTATCATTGTCGGTACAGATGTGGATAATGTCCGTCTGGTGAATGCAGCACATACTTTTGCAGAGCTCCTGCAGGAAGGCGCTATCAAGGAGAATATCGACACTCTGTTTATGGGATTCACTGAGGCAGAGGCGGTTAAACTGTTTGCTAACACCTATTTGGCTCTGCGTGTTAGCTACTTCAACGAGCTGGATACCTATGCTGAGATGAAAGGTTTGAACACACAGCAGATCATCAATGGTGTCTGTCTCGATCCTCGTATCGGTACTCATTATAACAATCCGTCCTTTGGCTACGGTGGCTATTGTTTGCCGAAGGATACGAAGCAACTGTTGGCGAACTATGCTGATGTGCCGGAAAATTTGATTGAAGCAATCGTTGAAAGTAATAGAACAAGAAAAGACTTCATTGCTGACCGTGTGCTTGAAATCGCTGGTGCTTATGAAGCAAATGACAGTTGGGATGAGAGCAAGGAGAAAGAAGTTGTTGTTGGTGTTTATCGCCTGACTATGAAGAGCAATAGCGATAACTTTCGTCAAAGTTCCATTCAGGGTGTCATGAAGCGCATCAAAGCTAAAGGAGCAACGGTCATCATTTACGAGCCGACTCTGAAAAATGGCGAGAAGTTCTTTGGTAGCGTTGTTGTAAATGATTTAGAGGAGTTTAAGAAGCAGAGTCAGGCCATCATTGCAAACCGCTATGACAAGTGCCTGGATGATGTAAAAGATAAGGTGTACACGAGGGACATTTTCCAGCGTGACTAAGTAGAACCAAGGAAGATTAGAGGAGAAAGTCAGATGAAAAACAAAGAAAATATAAAGGTGTGCTTGGTGGGTTCATCTGGCGGTCATTTAACCCACCTTTATATGTTAAAGCCATTTTGGAAAAACAAGGATCATTTTTGGGTAACTTTTGATAAGGAGGATGCAAGAAGCCTGCTCGAAGGTGAAAAAATGTATCCCTGCTATTATCCGACCAATAGAAGCCTGAAAGCCCTTATAAAAAACACCAAAATTGCATGGAATGTGTTGCACAAAGAGAAGCCGGATTTGATTATTTCCTGTGGTGCAGCAGTTGCGGTTCCATTCTTCTACATCGGAAAGATGATGGGAGCAAAATTAGTTTACATTGAGGTTTTTGATCGAATCGATAAACCGACAATGACAGGAAAGATGGTTTATCCCATTGTGGACAAGTTTGTTGTGCAGTGGGAAGAACAGAAAAAGGTTTATCAGAAGGCAGTTAATCTTGGCAGCATATTCTAAGTTGAGGATGGGAAAATGATCTTTGTGACGGTAGGAACACATGAGCAACCGTTTAATCGGCTGATTCAGAAAGTAGATGAATTAAAGAAAGATGGCACAATTCAGGATGATGTGATTATCCAAACGGGCTTTAGCACATATGAGCCGAAGTATTGCCAGTGGAGCAAGTTGATTCCATATCAGCAGATGGTAAAAAATGTGGCCGATGCCCGTATTGTAATCACTCACGGTGGTCCGGCAAGTTTTATTATGCCACTACAGATAGGTAAGACTCCTATTGTTGTGCCGCGCCAGCATCAGTTCAATGAACATGTGAATGACCATCAAGTTGAGTTCGCAAGGAATGTGGCGCAGAGAATGGAAACGATTATTCCGGTGGAGGACATTAATACACTGGGAGATATCATAACGAACTATGATCAGATTGTTG
>ERZ827156.1825-NODE-1825-length-23705-cov-4.013953_pt1 | contig 23705 bp, 46 predicted proteins | sample MGYA00519919_ERZ827156 | MGnify/ENA primary metagenome ERZ827156 (study PRJEB31778, sample SAMEA3449269) | human gut metagenome | biome: human gut; feature: human-associated habitat; material: faeces | place: United Kingdom | collected 2010/2012 ...
ACAGCCTACGCGTGATGTTGTTTCGCGGGGATCACAGGATGTAGGCGATCACGCCGATGCTCCACATGTCCACGGCGGGCCCGTACGGCTTGTGGCGCAGCACCTCGGGCGCCGTGTATCCGGGCGTGCCGAGCGAGGTGGTGAGCAGTCCGTTGCGCATGGAGGAGGAGAAGCCGAAGTCGGTGAGCTTGATGGAAGCGAGGTCAGTACCGCTGCAGGTGACTCTGCGGAAGAAGACTCACTCCACTAACAGGATGTTTTGCGGCTTCAGGTCGCGGTGGACGATGCCGTGCGCATGGCAGTACTGCACGGCGGACACGAGGCAGCGCGTGATCTGCTGCGCGTCCGACTCTGTGAACTGCTGCCGCTGCTTGATGTAGTCGAACAGCCGGCCGCCGGGAGCGAGCTCCTGCACGTGAGACGAGTCGGTTGTGCCTACCATGACGATGTACATGTAGCTGTCGTCGGCGAAGAAGCCGAAGAAACGGATGATGTTGGGGTGTCCGCGCAGCACCAGCATGCTGTACACCTCCTTCTACGCCTCACGCGCGCCGCTCACGCCTACGGACAGCATGAGGCGCTCGTAGGAGTCCAACTGGTACAGGTCGATCTTCTTCAGCGCGTAGAACTGGTGGTCCGAGCGGTTCTCCACGATCCACACAGAGGAGTAATGACCTTCACGTCAGCCGCAACACAAACCACCACCCTCGCCCACCTGCCGCTCGAAGCGGAACAACTTGTGGATGCTCAGCGTCGTCGGCAGGATCTTCTTCTCGTCGAACACCTTCTTGCCTTGCAGCAGCTCCGCCAGCTCCGGCAGGTCCCAGCGCAGCACGCTCACCGCCAGCAGCATCAGCGCATCGCTCCACAGGTCCGCCGTGCTCGCCTGCGACTCCTGGATGCACTCGATAATTCTGCGTCTCACCTCGCTCTGAAGAAATCACTTGCTCACCTCGCGCTTGAAGGTCTTCTGCGAGTTCGACGAGTGCCCCGCCTTCTCGTTTTCGGCCCGTTTTCGGGACTGGATGAAGGCGTCGAAGCGCTGCAGGGCCAGCCAGATATCGACGTCCGTAGTGACTCCGTAAAAGTCGTTAATGATCTCCATCGCGTCGTGCTTCATCTTCTTATCCTCGTCCTCCAGGATCGGCACCAAATAGTCCTTCCGGCCCTCCTTGCTCTTCGGTGTCTCCAGCTTCGCCTCGCCCGCCGCCTTGAACACATTGGTGATGGACCGGTACTGCACGCCCGCCGACGCCTCGTGGCTCGCCTCGGAGTTGAAGTAGGGCTGCTTGCCGCGACTGGTGGAGGAGTTGAAGTAGGGCTGCTTGCCGTGACCCAACTCCGCTCGCAGCAGCGCCGGCTCCGCGGGCTTGCGGAAGCTGCCTTTGAAGAAGCTGACAATCAGATGCGAGAAGAGCTCCTTGATCACGTCGAAGAAGGCCGCGTAGCGCTCCGCGTCGTCGCTGGCGAACCAGAAGGCCTCGTTGTCGTTCTACGCCTCAGGCGACGCGTGCGCCGCGACGGTGAGCAGCATGGTGCAGCTGGGGTAGCGGTAGGTCTGTCCCGAGTAGAGGCTCACTACGTTGCGAAGATAGACTGTCTTCTTGAGGGCGCCGTACTTGGTGTAGAAGAAGCACAGCCGCTTGTTGCTCAGAATCACGTAGCGCTGCTTCCATTGGCCCAGCGCCGAGTACTACGAATGAAACGCCCATGAAACGCCCACGCGTCGCATCATGGGTCCCTCCCACACGATCAGCTCGCTCGAGTCCATCACCTCGCCCTCCGCGTTCTCGTACATTTCCGCGGGGATCGAGAAGAACGCCATCTGGATGAGCATGCTGTCCGCCACAGGCTCCTCGCCCTGCGAGTTGTCCGACCCCGTTGAGTTGGCGTGCATGGGATTGATGCGCCGCGGGATGCGACCTGCGGATGACAGAAATCGGGGATATTTACTCTTCAACACGCGCTTGCCGCGGAACACAACGTCACGAAGGACATCCTTGCCTGGCATAGCTACACGTCATGGGACGAGGTGAAGCACACCCAGATTCCGCTCGATCACGGATTGCATGGTGCTGTCGCGAAGTTCGACCACCTCGTCGGGGGACTCCTCGGCCTTCGCACGCTCCTCCATTTCCTCGAATGTGAAGCCGGGACTGCTGCTGCAGCCGCGCGTCGACTTGATGATCCGGTCGTCGAGCTTCCGCACAAAGTACAGGTCGATGATGGAGGACACGATCTCGTTCTGCGTCGTGACGTCGCGGGAGGGCGAGTTGGTGATGATCGTCATCAGGCCGTCCACAGCCGAGCTGTGCGTGACCTTTCGGAACTTCTTGATGATCTGCACGTAACTAGAGTGGAGCGGAACCACTTTTCGAATGCCCTGGTAATTCGTCGCACTGAAGTCCTGCAGGAGAAGCATCTCCCCCAACAGGGTGGAAATTCGCTGCAGTGCCGTGTGTTCCCTCTTCCTGCGAGAGAGGTATCCTCGCTTCTAGCCGTGAAAACGCACGGGAAAAACGCACCTTCACCAATTCTTCCTCCACGATATCGTAGAGAGCGCTGTACTCCTCCTTGATCGAGTTCAACTTCCTTATGTAGTACTGGTTCGCGGCAATCACATCTTCGATGATCGTCTCGATAAACCTATATTTAAGGGTTGAAATGGGATGGAAGAACGCCGTCATCGCCTGCAAATCCCTCTCCTTCTCCTCCTCCGTCAGGGGCGTGCTCTCCTTGGGCGATTGGGCTCCCTCCTCCCCCTTCTTGACCCGGCGGTCTACGCATTGCCCGATGAGCTTTTTCAGCAACTTGTATTTCACGAACGCCCGCATCGCGTCCGGCTCGAACTTGAGCATTTCGGTCCTACCAATCACCCCGATTTTCAAAGCCGCACTCAATTGTCTTTCCATACAGCATTTCGAGAAAAGACAATGACTACCAATCCCTGCCCCCTCACATGTCTGCTAACAAACAGTTCACTTTCCATAGATCTTATTGAACAGCACATTCTCCCCGAGCATCAGGCACACATACAGCGGAGGCTCCAGAGTGACGTTCAGCTGGTCCAGCGTCTGCTTGTTGATCTCCATCCACGTTCCCTCGTTGTTCGAGAACACGCGGTCGGCGATCATCGCCAATCCGCCCGGCACCTGCATCTTCATGGGCTCGTCCCGCGACGGCGACTTCTTCACCAGGTGGAACGCCTTGCCCCTCTTGAACTTGCTCATGTACACCTCCTTGCCCACCGGCACGCACACCGGGTTGTCCAACTTCCTTCCTGCCAACGCCCACTCTATCCCTCATCCTCCCGCCACGCGCCCACTCCCCGCAGGGTTGGTGAGAGTCTCCTGCCCACCCGTGTGGTCGAACACGTGGATCCACACGCCGTCGGGCGCGCTGACCATGTTATCCGCGCTGAGCACCGTGCCGCGCGGCAGGGAGAACAGTGCGTCCTGCGACGTCGTGGGATTCATGTAGATCACTACGGGTGGGACGACACACAACCGCTACAGCAGTCCGACATGGCGATGAAGTTCACGATCTGGATGCCGATGCGCTGCGCCTTCGCCACGTCTGCGCCTCAGTCCCACACCCCACGCCTACCGACCGCATGCGCCACCTTGCGGGCATTGAACCGCTCCAGCTCCTGCACGGCGCGGTTCATGTTCATGGTGCTCTTCGACTCGAACATCATCCAACGGTGCGTGAGCGCCTGCCGCGCCGTCAGCCGCTGCGCCGGGTCCACGCACAGCAGGCGCGTGATGAAGTCCTTCGCCTCCTCCGACTTGTCCGCCCAGGAGTCGCCGTTGAAGTTGAAGATGCCGTGGCATATGTTGTACAACATCAGCTTGTCGTTGTCCTGGGGGAACGGGTGGTACCCGCACAGCCTACGCGTGATGTTGTTTCGCGGGGATCACAGGATGTAGGCGATCACGCCTAGACTCCACATGTCCACGGCGGGCCCGTACGGCTTGTTCAGCGCGATCTCGGGCGCGATGTACCCGGGCGTGCCGCAATAGCTCTTCAGTGTGTTGCTAATGTCCAGCTCGTTCGCCAAGCCGAAGTCGGCGATGCGAATGCTGTCCAGGTTGTTCGGCTCGCCCAGCAGCAGGTTCTCCGGCTTCAGGTCGCGATGCACGATGCCGCGCTGGTGACAGTAGTCCAGCGTGCACAGCAGCGTCAGCACACACTTCTGCGCCTGCGCCTCGCTGAAGGACCGCGCGTTGACGATGGCGTTGAACAGCTCGCCGCCCGCCATGTAGTCCTGCACCAGATAGTAGTTGTGCGGGTCCTCCCAGAAGTACCGCAGACCCACGATGTGCGGGTGTCGGCGCAGCTTGTACAGGATCGCCGCCTCCTTCTACGCGTCACAGAACCGCGGGGAAACGACCATCACATTCTTCGCATCCTGCGGAGTCATGTTCGCTTTGTTGATACGCTTCAGCGCCACCCTCTCGGGCGAGCCGCGCACGGTACCCAGGTACACCGTGCCGTACTTGCCGCGGCCCAGCGTCTTCTCGCCGATGAACATCTCGCGAATGTTCACGGGAGTGGGCTTCATCTCGTCGCCCACCGAGGGATCGTCGATAATGTCGTCGAAGCCGTCGATGAGGCTCACGGCGTACTGCATCAGCTCATCCGTGACCAGGGCCTCGTCGAAGTAGCGGAGGCACTCCACGAAGTTGAGATAGCTATTGTGAAGGCGGAAACGCACGCGTACTAGGGCTTCTGCAGCGTGAGAATGGAGATGTCCGTCTCGTTCTGGTAGTCCTTCACGCGCCCCAGCAAGCGCTTCAGGTCCTTCGGCTCCTTGCATTCAAACAGCTTGGAGAGGATGTCCGCAAAAACAGTGTCTGCACACTCTTGCTACGCTCAAGCGATGGAGACGGGGGTACGTCCACGTTGTTGTTGTTGAAAATCATCTCGCGCGTGCGCAGGCGGACCTGGGTGGATGTCTTCATGACATCCTCCAAGTACGTCTGGAACACCTGGATGTTGCTCTCGTCGTTCACGCTGATCAGCAGCTGCTTGGTAGAACACTATTCCGCTCAGGCGCCTTTTCGACTCTCCTACCTGCAGACGAACGGTGTACGGGTGGTCTCTGGTCATGGTGTACCGTGCCACCGTGAGAATGTCGGGAATGGAGCACTTGAACAGGATACGCGATCTATCCTCAGACAGAAGGAGGATATACCTTCTGGTGAGTTCGACAATGGAGCGGGTCCAGGAAAGGGACTTCGGCTGCGATGTGAGGGGAGAAACGCCGCAAACCTCCGTGCATTCTGCATACAGCGTCAACAGCACTTCACTCTTGGCGGGCGATGCCATTTCACAAAACAGTAATGATCCTTCCGTCAACTCGAATGGCCCTCGCCTCTCGTTCAGACTCCCCTGCTCCTTCTATATTGATTCCTCACTGGACAAGCTCATTGGTTTTTCTTTTCTTTTCGGCCCGATTTTTGGAGCGGAGGGTTGTTGCTTTTGAACAAAGGGAAGCTCTGAGAGCCTGCTTTCTTCTGGGATCGCATCTTGGGAGTTTACTATCACATGAGCCACAGTATCAGCCGCTCACGATCGAGGCACAACAGAAACGGAAGCCGAAGGTACTTTCGCGCCGTGCAGTTTATCAATTTGTAGAGAAGCGGACTCTTATTCGCTGTCGCCTAGAGAAAGCAGGTCGCGAAGGTAGGGGCGCGTTTTTGATGTACCGCGCAGACGACACTCTTACCACTCCTCCCACCACGGGTACTCCTCTTCCTACAAGCATTCCCACTCCAAGAGGGAACATCGACACACGCATCATCATCGGTTATGGCTTTCCCTTTGGTTCATGCGTAGCCACAGAGCCCACAGCCGCAGACACGGAACCACATCGTACAGCCACAAGAATTCTCACTACTCTCACAACGATGACAGCGAAAAGGACGATTCGATTGGCCACTTTTTGGGCGGAGAGGGTGACATTATTGGTGGCAAGTGTACACTGCGTTGACCGTCCTTCACAGTAGATGAGATCGTAAAGGAATTGGGCACGGGCACCTTCGCCCGCGCCTTTGAGGCAAAGAACCTCGAGACGAAGGAGTATTGTGCTGTGAAGGTGGTGCGCGCCATTCCACGGTATTGCCGCCATGCGAAGATCGAGGCTTCCATCATGCGTGACATCGCTGAGAAGGATCCCCAGCACAAAAGCCACTGCAGCTACCTGTGAAATTCATGCTTTGCGCTCATTGCCTAGAATGGACGAGTTCGAGTATAAGGGCCACTATTGCATGGTCATGCCCCTGCTGGGCGACAGCATGTACATGGTGCTGAAGGACAACGAGTACAAGCCGTTCCCGATGAGTCTGCTTCGCGACATTCTTCGCGAAGTTTGACCCGTGTTTGATGGATCACCCATAGCTCTTCGAGGCACTTCAGTTCCTGCACCACATGGGTCTCACACACACGGACCTTAAACTGGAGAACGTGCTCTTCGCCACGCAGGAGAAGGAGGTGATGATGGACAACGACCTCCACCAGCGCATTTCCGTGCCCAACACGCGCCACATCGCCGGTGACTCTGTCTGTCTGTATTGAGGCGTAGTGATCGACTACGGGAGCGCGACGTACAGCGACGAGCGGCGCAAGGGCACGATCAACACGCGCCAGTACCGCGCGCCGGAGGTGCTGCTGGGTATGGAGTGGGACGAGGAGTCGGACATCTGGGGCGTGGCGTGCATCGCCATGGAGCTGTTCACCGGCGACCTGCTCTTCCAGACCGTGGGTGTGGGGCGGCGAGGTGACGCATAGCACGGCGACGCGCTGCACTTCGCGCTGATCGAGAAGATCGTGGGCAAGGTGCCGGAGCGCATGATTCGCGCGCTGGCGCCTGGGCGGCGGCAGCTGTTCGACGAGAAGGGCCACTTCCTGGGCAAGGAGCTGCACCGCGAGGAGCGCGAGCGCGTGCGCGAACAGAGGACGCTGAAGGAGATGGTGGGGAAGAATTACCCCAACTTTTTGGATTTGATGGAGAGCTGCTTGATCATCGCTCCTAGTCGGCGCATCACTGCGGCAGAGGCGCTGATGCATCCCTTTTTCTCAGGCAAAGACTAGACTTGTACAATTACCTTGTTTCCTTGTTTCTTCGAGTACATTCGCATGGACGAGCATTTGTACGCCGAATTGGAGAAACTCCACAGGGAAATGGTGAAGGATCCCTCCGAAGCGTGTCTCGAGGCTGTTTGTCGCAACAGCACCTTCACTCGGTTTTTGCACGAGCCGCAGACCCTAATTCAAAACGGGTTTTACAATGCGTAGTCTCCGTGTGGAAGATTGAGCTGTAGCGTGGCACCGAAGAAGAAGAATTACTTTTCACTGTTTGACAACGACGAGGAGGAAGACAACCACGTGCTTCTCCCCAACGACGTTGACGCTGGGGAGATCGACTTGCTGGCACAGCTGTTGGCGATTCCCTCCATCGCACTCATTCCCTTTTATAACCGCTGTGTGAACGAGGAGTTTAAACTGCTGCTGGGACTCTCCGACCATTCCTCCTGGTTTTCTTGCTTTGCGAAGAGCTACTTCGCCTGCAGAAGGAGCGGCTTTTCCATCCTCCTCTCCCTGCTTCGTCACCGTGTATGTCTCCTTCTCCCCTCTCACGTAGACGGACAATGAGCGGCTGCTCTCCTTTTTCAAAAGCGAGGTCCAGGACGGACTGATGCTGCGGCTGCTCGATTACTACCGCTACAGCGTGGATTGCCTGCGGCGCGTGCTCGACGAAGGCGCCGACGACGCTCTCCTTCTTCGGCCCTTCCTCATCGACGAAATTTCCCTCCTTCTCGGGTGCTTCTATCACATCGGCTCCATTCACCAAGTTTCTGCGTTTTCCTCTTCTCATCGCTAGCTCTCCTTCCCCGAGTGCAAGTTCACCCTCTCTCAACTCGCATCGCTGTGTGCCTACGCCATTCCCGAGGTGAACACGCTTCTCGACTTGGAGGGAATTCTTCTCCTCTCTTCCTTCACGTCGGAACAGACGGAGCCCATCTCCAACGCCATCTCCATCGGCTCCGAAGCCCACCAGCTCGCCCCCACAATCCCCAACTCCTTCATGCTCCACACCCTCTTCGAAACGTGGGGGTCCCCCAACCCCGACACCCTCGTCTCGCTGAACGTCGCTCTGTCCACCGTCGCCCTCCACGTCTCGCCCTCTGTGGAGGAGGAGGCGGTGCAGAGCGCGGCCCGCTATCTCGCCTGGGTGCTTCCGCAGACGTCTCGTCGCGTGGCCACCTCCTCCTTCCCCTTGTGTTCCGCCGTGCTGCAGCACCCCTCCACGTGGTCCGTCCTGCTTCCCCTTGTTCTGTCGGTTCTGTCCGTTCCCTCCATTCCAGCAGCACAGCCAGCACAGCCATCGCAACCAGCACAGCCAACACAGCCAGCACAGCCATCGCAACCAACACAGCCAGCACAACCAACACAGCCAACACAGCCAACACAGCCAACACAGCCACCCACAGACTGGCTGGAGGACGCGGCGGCGCTGCACTTGGCCTGCGCCGTGGCGGACGAGCTGCCGGGGACCACGGCGAGCGAGCTGTCCCAGCGGGTGTGGGATGCGCTGCTGCGGGCGCGGGACGATCGTGCTGCCTACGACGCCTTTTGCGTGGACGCGCGCCGCCTGGGCGAGAGCGGACTCGGCTGGCAGGAGCTGGCGCCCTCGGCGTGGAGCGCGGCGGAGCTGGCGCTGGTGGCGGCAGGTGCGGACAGTTTGCCGCAAGAGCGTCTGGAGGCACTGGCGCAGGAGGCACTTCGGCACGTGAACGGCGCACCGACGGAGGCGGCGGAGGCGTTGTGCGGGCTGCTGGACGCGGCGCTGCGACAGGTGGAGGCAACGAGTCTGCAGTCTGTCAGCGCGTGGCGCGCCACGGTGACAACTGGCGGGGCGTTTCATCGGTAGGTGATCGGACTCCTCAGCGCGGTGCCGTCCGGCGCCGAGGGCGTGGCGCTGCTCGTGGCGGCGCTGCGGCTGCTGCGGCGGCTCTGCTTGCAGACTCCCGCCGTGCTGAACATGGCCGTGGCGGGCTGTCTGACCGGCGTGCTCGACCCTGCGGCCACTGAGGAGGGTCTAGACCGCGCGCTGGCGGCGACGGAGGCGCTGGCGGACGTGAGATTGCAGGAGGCGGAGGTGAAGCTGGCGACCAAGGCGCTGGCGAAGACACTGCCGACGGTGCTGGGCTGTGTGGGCGAGGCGCGGCCCCTGGCGTTGTTGCGGCGGCTGGAGGGCCTGCGCGTGGGCGACTGCGGCGTGCTGGCGTGGCTGGCGGCGCAGCACAAGAAGGTGTTGGCGCGCCTGCTGGAGGCGCTGGGCGCGGTGCTGCCACGCCGGGACGCCGCGAGTTGCTTGCTGCTGCCGGCGTTGTGTGAGTGTCTGTGCGCCGGTCCGGCGGAGAGTCAGACGCGGACGCTCCATGCTGTCTTCAAGGCCGCCAAGTCGAACGCCGACGCCTGGGCCGCCTTCTTCGCCGCCTGTTGCCGCGACCCCGACGCCGAGTCGGACGCCGTGTGCGTGGCGCGCCTGCTCAGCGGCGGACTCTTCGCCCTAGCGCAGTGCGAGGAGCACACGCAGAAGCGCGTCGTTGCCGTGGTCCAGAGACTGTTGGAGCCCGTGGATGTGCTGGGTGACCTGCTGGCCCACGCCGACGCCGACTGCGTTCGCGCGGTGGCTCGCTTCCTCGTGCTCCTCGCCACGGCGCCGCTGCCCGATGGCTCGACGCTCGTGCCCCGAGCTGTCGTGGAGACGCTCCTCGTCGCATCGGTGCCTTGCTTCCCGGAGCTGCTGGGCTCGCTGCTGTTGCTCGCCTCGTCGCAGGCACTCAACTCCCCCCAGGACCTCCTCGCGTACCTTCCGCTGCTGCCCACGCTGCCGCGCGCCGCTCGTCATGACTTCTACCTGCTGCTGAAGGACCTGTCGTTTGATGCGGAGGCAGCGGTGGTGAACAGAGTGCTGGACGACGCGCTGGGCGACGACGACGCGCTGGCGGTGGCCGCCCTGGCGCTGTTGGCGAAGCTGGCGAAGCAGAAGGATAATGTCGTGTTTGGCGTGATGCAGGAGAACCACGAGAGAATTGCGGGAATGACTGCGCGATGGCGGGAGATGTCGAAGGCGGCGCTGGAGCCGACACGGGCAAAGCGACTGCGTGTGATGAGGTGAGAATGGGAGTGGGGAGTGATGGACAGAGAAGTGAAGGAGTTGCAGCTGTTTTTGGCACTCCAGGAATACCCCCTGTTTTCGTCATCGCCGCTGCACAGGATCCTCGTGGACGCGCTGACACGAGACAACTTCCTGTTCCCCTTCTGCACCATCACGTCCATAGACTGTGAGGAGGTTCCCGCCGTCGCCTTCACGCCCGAAGAAACCGCCGCTCTGCTGCGACTGCTGACGGTGGTGCTGGAGCTGGCGCTGGGCGAGCCAGCCATGCGTGGTGAGGTGCTGTTGGTCTCTTCGGTGCGCGGCGAGGTGCTGCTGTTCTGCTCGGTGCTGCTGGAGGTGCTGCTTGACACTGCCGACTACGCGGCCATCCCGCACGACCTGCGGTTCTGCTGCGTGCTGCTGTTCTGCCAGCTGGCGACGCGCGTGTCAAAGGAGGTGTTCGTGGAGGTGGTGATTGGGGAGACGCACTACGCCACGTTGTACAGACTGTTCACGAGGGTATCGAACACGTGGAGGGATGCGGAGGAGCGCAATGCCATCAACCGCGTCCTGGAAAAGATGAGACTGTCAGATTAGTTCATGCTCTGTTTGTTTGAATCCCCCATCTATATCCCTCGAAGAAATATGCATCTCATGAAAAATCGCAATGCAGGACGTCAAGCACCGCATCGGCCTCCTCTGGAGACGAATGGCCACCAGCATTCACCGCCCGAAGATCTATCCCAAGCAGGGGAGAGGACGGCTTTCGCCCGAGCAGTTCGTCGCGGCTGGAGACATGCTCGTGGCAAAGTCGCCCGTTTGGGAGTGGATGGAAGGGAGCGGTGATTCCCATCAGCCCTTCCTTCCCATGGACAAGCAGTTTCTGTTGTTCAAACACGGTGGGTGCTTTCGAAGGGAGTGACGCCTAGTCGTCTGCAATCGGCGCTTCTCCACACTGAAAAAGACGGCCTATGATACGAAGTGTGTAGACAGAGACGAAATGGCCTGGATCGCCTCAGAGTAGGGGCTGTGGGACAACTGAAGCAGTAGAGCCGAGGAGGAGGTGATTGTGTCCCATATCTCTTCTTCCAACGACAGTGGGAACCCATCCGTATCGCTCGATTGGGAAACCAAACGGATGTTGAAGCAGATGCGTTACTACGACGTGTCCATCACCTACGACGCGTACTATCAGACGCCTCACGTATATCTGTGCGGGTTCAATCATGTAGCGCGTAGTGGGGACTAACAGCCTAGAACGGTCTCTATTTGACAGCAGGCGAGATGATGGAGGATGTGGACGAGGATTACGTGTTGAAAACCGTCACGATCGATCCCCATCCCTTTCATCTGTACAGTCACGACTGTATCAGCATCCACCCGTGCATGCACGCTGCCACAATGGAGAGGATGCTTTCCATGATGGAGGACGGCGGCAAAACGGTCCGAGAGGACCAATACCTCTTCCTCTTCATCAAGTTCATTATGTCCGTGGTGCCCTCCATCAACTTCGACTACACTACGGAAGTAGCCATTCACTGAGCCCTCATTGTTTGTTTATGACAGATCCTCTCCCTCGTTTCCCTTGTGCCTCGAATTCACCTCTAGCAAAGTCAAACGTCATCGTTGTCGATATCGAGACAAGCGAGTCCCGCTTTGGTTTTGCTGGCGATGAGTCAACTCAGGTTAGCGATGTAAAATTTGACGTTCCTATAAGATCAACTTGCCATCCAATATTGTATATTACTCCAAAGTGAGCGCAAAGCGGAATTCGACAAAGGACACGGCCATGCAGACCGCATCGATAGTCGGTGAGTCCAAACCGTGGAAGTAGGAAAGAATCATGATTGCAACGGGTAGATACAAAGACGCCGAGATTACGCCCCTCGTTCGGGATCTGAGCAGTGCGATTTGTGTCGTGCATGTGACGTCTAGTTCGCAGCTGGGAGGGCACGGAGAAGATGATCCAGCATGCCCTGCAGGACTGGCTGTGCGTCTCCACCGAGGACAACTCCGTCCTCCTCGTAGAGCCTCCCACTGTGACGCACATGCGGAGAGAGAAGTTGGGGCGTATATTGTTGTCAAACGTAGATTCGCCGAGATGCTGTTTGAGAAGATGCGGGTCCCGAGTCTCCTCATGTACAAGGACGCCGCACTGACCTGCTTCTCCCGCGGCCGCACCATGGGCATGGTGGTGGACATTGGCGAGGACCTCTGTCGCTGCTGCGGCGTCTTCGACGGCTTCGTGGACCGAGACAACGTGTCCTACCAGCGCTTCGCCGGCGCGCGGCTGCGCGACCTGTACGTGCAGCGGTGCCTGCTGCCCCAGCTGAAGGGGAAGGAGGAGCTGTTGCCGCGCGGCTGCGTGGGGCTGCGAGCCGGGCGTGAGGAATAGAGCAGTCTGTCGAGCAGCAGCCGCGTGCTCCTGTACAACGCGCTGGGCCGCGAGATGAACGAGAAGCTGTGATGCCGCAATGCGTGGCTGAGTCGTAGCTCCAGCGTCACGGAGAACCCCTACATCGAAGACGGCAGCAGCATGGCGCCCGTTCCCTTCACACTGCCCGACGGCAAGACGGTAGGAACGAGCGAGTGGCGTGAAGAACAGATCCAAGTGGGCAGCGAGGCCAAGTCCATCCCGGAGCTGCTCTTCTTCCCCACCGCGCTGGGCGATCCCTCGCTGAAGTCGATTCAGCTGATGGTGGCGGACCAGTGGGCGTTTCAATGAGAGTTGAGCGTAGACTGACGGCATGCGCGGCGGAGACCACGAGAGACATCGCTTCGTGCGTGATGCTCTGTGGTGGAGTTGCAAGGATGAAGGGCTTCGGAAAGAGACTGGATCGCGAATTGCGCGTCATGTCGAACGGAGTTTTGGTCTTACTGCGAGATGAAGAGTAGGCGGCGCGACTGGCTCCCATTCCCGATGAGGAATGCAGGACGAGCTCCTATCTGGGAGGCAGCATTTTGGGCTCGCTAAGCTCGTTTTCGGGTGTGTGAAGAAGCGTGGAATGACGCGTAGAGTTTGCGGTGACTAGAGCAGAGTATGAGGAGCATGGACTGCAGATTGTTGATAAAAAGTGCCCATAAGAAGTGTTTGTTGATGCTATTGCAGGGTGCTGTTGCATAAGGAAAAAGGCGATGGTGAATGATCGTGCACGAAAGCGAGTTTCTCTTAGGAATGGCGAATGCCTACATGTTGGAACACAACGACATCACAAAAGGAAATAAGAATTCAACTGCAGTGCTGAAAACGCAACGGAGACGATTGTCAACAGAAAGAGCAAAAGAAATGCACATGCGCTGTAACGTCGGATCGAAGACGCATCGCATCGTCATGTCAAATCGGATGACGTCATTGTCACTCGGCTGCCACATTTTTCGATTATGTCCAAGGAAAGTTCTCCTCTGGTTCACTGTGCTTCAACGAGGGGCGAAGTAACGCGTAGACTACCTCGTCCTCTACAATGCGGCGTCCATGGCGGGCTGGATATGGATTTGGTATGCCATCTTTGCCTACTACTGGCTGGAGTAGGCGCAGGGCTGGAAACGGGTGACGAATAGAGTGGGCTCCTTCTGGGAGATTGTCGGCAGCAAGTTGAAGGTCGTGCAGACGGCAGCCGTTATGGAGATTGTGCACGCGATACTCGGACTGGTCCATTCTCCGGTCATGACGACCACCGTACAGGGTGCGTCCTTTTCATGTGCTGTAATCGCTGTAGTCTTTTCACGCGTTGCCCTCACTTGGGGATATGCGAATGCCTGTCCGGACGTCCAGGAGTCTTTCGGCGTGAAACTCATGGTGCTGAGGTCCAATTAATGAACTCGGATGATGCGTAGTTGGTCCCTTGTGGAAGTGCCTCGCTACCTCTTCTACCTCGTCAAGCTCATCAACGCGCCGATGCCGAGGTGGCTGCTGTTCCTCCGGTACAACCTCTTCCTGGTTTTGTACCCGACGGGAATCAGTGGTGAGATTCTGACCATCTACCACTCGCTTCCCTTCATCAAGCGAACCCATCTCTTCTCCTGGGAGCTTCCGAACGCGTGGAACTTCGTGTTCAACTACTACCTGGTTTCGGTGTTCTACTTGCTTCTCTACATTCCTCGTGCGGTTGGGATGTGGGGGTGATTGCGTAGTGGGTCCTCTCATGATCATGAACATGTTGAACCAGCGCAGGAAGAATGTGCTACTCAGAGAGTAAAATAACGCATAGTGGGTGCCAATGATGAAGGAGAAGAGTGCGTAGTGATGTGCGTCGTTATAGTCTATATGTGTTGCTGTGTTTGTGCACATCGATTAGAAGCAGGGAAGGATCAAAGTACGACTCCTTTGATCATGTTGACAGGGAAGGTCCCTCCACCTTCATACTCATCGCATAACTAATTGGTAAGGTACCAGTGAGAAAACAGATGAGGGGCACCACGAAAACACGCTACACCCCCATTCCACCGTTGAAGAGTCCTTTGAGCACGATTCCATCCCTCCTGAAGGCGTGACGAAGAGTGCATTTCAGCCAAATCATTTTTGGGGTTTCTGGAAACTGTCTTTTTCCAAACTCCTTCTCACTTTTTCCTAGAGAATGCACAACTTATTCGCATTGCTTCTCATATCGCTATCATTTGGATACATTATTGGAATCGATTTCGGATCACAGTTCATCAAGGTGGCCTACCAGCCCTTTAACCAACCCCCAACGATCGTACTCGATCCGAGCGGAAAGCGCAAGATCGAGAACTCCGTCTTCTTCGGAGAAGACATGCGCGCCTTCGGAAACAACGCGGAGGGTTCCATCGTGCTGAAGCCCGAGCATGTGTTCACCGAGATGAACGAGATCCTTGGCCAGGGAGCCGAATCCGGCGTCCCGGCCTCCTACCAGCAGCGCGGCTTTCCCTACGAGTTCGTGCTTACGGACCGAAACACGTGGGCGATGCGACTTCTTCCGGGGAGCGGCTTTCCGGACATCACCGAGGTGACGGCAGAGGAGCTGAACGGCATGGTGCTGGACTACATCGTATCGGTCGTTGCGAAGGAGTATGGCGAGACTGGGAGAGACGTCGTGATTTCCGTGCCGTCCACGTTCACCCAGCACCAGCGCCAGGCCCTCGTCGACGCCGCGAAGCTGGTGAACATCAACGTGCTGGCCATGATCGATCAAACGACCGCCAGTGCCGTGACCTACGCCATGACGCGCGCGCCCGACGGCTTCAAGCGCCTCCTCTTCATGGACATCGGCGGGCGGTACACGGAGGTGAATGCCGTGGACATCGAGACGAAGAAGGAGGACGGCATTCTGAAGCGTTCCGTGGTGGTGCTGGGGAAGGAATCGGTGGACGTTGGCGGCGACGACTTCACGGCGGTCATTTCTGCCATCATCGCCGACCACTACGAGAGGCAGTACCGCGAGGACCCTCGGAGGGACTCCAAGACGATGGCGCGCCTGCGACAGAGCAGCCGCAAGTACAAGGAGGTGTTGAGCGCGAATCGCGAGGTGATCATCAGCGAGCCGAACCTGTACCAGGGCCACGACGTGCTGTTCACGCTGACGCGCGAGGAGTTCGAGGAGGAGTGCGTCACGCTCGTCGACAAACTGGTGCGTCCAATCGAATCGCTGCTGGAAAAGATGAATCGGCCTCTTGTGCGTCTTCGGGGCGGCTTTCACGAAATAGAGTGATTTTTCGGAGCTGCAGCTGGTGGGCGGGTCCGCGCGCATTCCCGCGATTAAGAGCGCGCTTCAGCAGATGCTCGGGTCCTTCCCCGTGCTGGCGAACCTGAACGGCGACGAGAGCGCGGCGCTGGGCTGCATTTACTACGGCTCAGGCAGCAAGTTCGCGCGCAACAAGCTGGAGCAGGTGTGGGATATCCCCACGTTTCCGCTCTACGCGACGCTGTACCGGTCCGAGCCGTTGCCGCTGCAGTTCGGCGAGGAGGAGACGGGTGAGTGTAATCACTTCGTTTCACAGGCAGACTACATCGCGGTGAACGGCGGCCACACGCCCAGCTACGCGCTGTTCGCGGGCAAGGACGGCTACGAGAAGGAGCGCAGTCTGACGCTGCCGGTGCGCGCCGACTTCCGCGTGCTGGTGCACTATCGGCGCGACCCGTACAGCGCGCAGGGGTCGAACCTGATGTGGGCGCGGCGCGGCGGGGTAAGGCGTAGTCCGACGATCGCGGAGTACGTAGTGAACGACGTGCGGACGACGATCGCGCGCATCGAGAACCACATCGAGTCCAACGTGACGCTGACGTTCGTGCTGGACAGCAACGGGCTGGTGCGACTGAAGAAGGCGGAGCTGGTGTCGCGGTACATCTCGCAGGAGGGTTTGGAATAATGGGGGTGGTGAGGGGTAGATCGAATCGCGTACCAGCGGCGATACTACAGTCCGTTCTACCGCTACGGTATGGGCGACCCGATGGCAGCGTTGCGCGGGCGAGTGGGTGTGAGGAGGAGGCGTGATGGATAGACGCGCACGGACCCGCTGCGCGTGACAGCGGTGGTGGACAACCTGAGCGTGCTGCCCATTAGCGAGGCGGAGGTAAGAGAGAGTCGTCGGAAGTGCAGGCGTGTGGTGTGAGTGAGCGGTAGACTGAAGGAGATGAAGTATCGCGACGAGAAGACGCTGCGGGAGCAGCAGGCGCTGAACGAGATGGAGAGCGTGATGTACGACGCGGAGGTGAGCATGGACGAGGAGGACTTCATGCGGCACACGTCGGAGGAGGAGCGGAAGTGGTTCAGCGCGCAGCTGGAGGCGGTGCACCGGTACATCGAGCAGTGCCACGCGAAGACGCTGCTGTTCGACAGCCACGCGATGCAGCCGACGATGAACGCGATTCAGTCCTTTATGAACAAGGTGGACAAGCGGATAATGGAGGATACGGAGAGCGAACTGTAACTTGGCGTGTTTGTCAAACAGAGGACAATTTCACAGAAAAGACATACCCGCAGGTGCACTGGAGCGTGGTGGCTCCGCTGGGGCGGTACAGCTGGATGCCGCACTTCGGGCAGGTGCAGATCTCCATCTTCGCGTCCTTCTTCTCCTCCTGGCCGCCCTTCTGCTGGAGGTACTCCAGACCCTTCACACGCAGCGGGTGGTTGGGGATGTCCATCAGGCAGTAGTAGTGCGTGCGCATCCTGCAATTGAGGAGAGAGTATGAGTATTACCAGTCCGTCGAGAGGTGGAAGAATTCGGCGATGTTCTTCATCACGCCCTGGTTGAAGGGGTTGAAAAAGCGGAAGTTGTCGTCTCTACGCGGTGAGCGCGACGCGGCAGAGCGCACTTCAGATAGCCGATCTTGTAGGAATTCACGGACTCGTAGTGCGTGAGGTTGTCAATCACGCTCGGTATCATTTCCTTGAGACTCACCACGCAGTAGACCACTTTCGCGGACTAATCCTCACTCCCCCTCTCCATCCTCACCAGCACGACATAACGAACAAACGCGTACAGCTTGGCAGCGAAGGAGTGGGAACTGCCGTCGGCGACGAAGAACAAGAAGAGAGCCGTGCCGGAGGACAGGAGGGCGAAGAGGAGGAACAGAAGGAAGTAGTGCTGGTTGCCGTAGCCAACACAGTTGTTGATGACGACGTCGTGGTGATCAAAACGGACGACGCAGCGATCGCAGTGCGAGCAGTGGCAGCTGCGCAGCGGCCTCTTGATCCCGCACTGCTTGCAAACCGAACCCCGCTGCACCCCCGGGTTGCTCGTTTTGTTAAGGAGGGAGGCCTTCTCCACGTCCTCTTCACCCTCCATATCGGCGCAGTATCCCGGAGACTTCAAACTCGCTAAAAGCAGCAGGATCGTCTCAATCACTCCCAACTGGAATACCGAGGAGTGGAACCGGAAATGGGCGTTTGCGTCGTCCATCGTCACGGATTCTACGCGAATGAGCCGAGACAGAGGAGCAAACCCAGTAACAGGAAGATGGGCGCTGTCCAAACGAGGCCCATGAACACGTTCTTTACCCACTTGGGGCGATACTGTAACCTCGTTTTCATCGCCGTATAGTACTGCGACAGTACCTACTCGTCAGGCAGAAATAACACCGGAACGGAGTATAGCAGTCTCTCTACTGCAGACATTGGGGAATGCGCGGCTGGCAACAGAGATAGAATGAGCCGGCCACAGCGATCACTGCTTTTCTTCATTGGATTGGATTGAGTATTTCAAGCTGCAATTCACTATACTAATGAAACAACGAAGGAACGAAGGGACACAACCCATAATGGAAAGGAGTCGCCGTAATCGAGGAGGGAGTTTTCAGGAGGAAACTGCCGTTAGTCCTTGTCGAGGGTGTCAACGTTGTACCAATGACCGTTTGGTGAGATACAACTAGCTGGCAACTGAAACAAATGATACACATACGTGAGCCTGACGTCCTTTCGTTCGGGTTTCCAATTTTTGGTTCATCACCTCCTTTCAATCGAAATCAGCCCTTTTGGGCGACGAAGAAGCCCGCCAAAAACAGGCTCGGGTGCCATCTTTTTTCTTTTCCGGGCAGACGCGATGGCTAGGACGAAGAAAACGAAAAGGCAGTCTGCGGCGAGCAAACCCGCGAAGGCGAATCAGTAGTGGTTTGGGATTGTCGTTCACTTGCAGAAACATGGACGAAATCATTGCACAGGACGAGGTAGTGCCTCCGTGCCACTTATGATTTGAATAGACGCTGGAACTGCCAAAGGAGGGAGAGGAGTCCCTGATGGTAGATACACTCGAAGAGGCCGCGCCTATGGAGGTAGAGGAAGACAGTATTGTTGTAGGCGGAAGTGCTCGTGTGATTCCGCGTAGACCAAAGCGGCAGGCGCGGAAGAAGAGCCCTCCATTTCTCTGGGTCAGCTCGAGGAGGACGCGGATGCGACTCCATTGGCGGAAAAGCGAAGAAGGACGACAAAGCGGGTCGTGCAATACCCCGAGGAAATTGTCTCCAACGAGTGCTACTCGCTGTTTCTGGCCCTCTATCGCGACCGCGGCAGCGTGGAGGCATTGATCGCCGACACTGTGAAGGACCTGAAGGTTTGACTGGTTTGACAACATCAAAGCATAGAAAGCGAAGAGCAAGTCGGGAATCAGGCTCATCGCCCTCATCCTGTATCTGAGCGATCTGAAGCTGAAGGAGGAGGTGAAGACGAACAAACCCATTACGTCTCTCTCCCTATCCGATTTGATCCTCGATTCGCAGGATGTCGCATTCTCTCGTTCTCCTCACCGATAGAACCATCTGCTGCCCTTCAAAACCTTCTCCAAGCGATCGGCCGCCAAGTTGCAGTACTCCGTGCAGTTCCGCCGCAATGCGGCATTCTGGGTGGGCATCGGCCGGAACTTCTTCGATTACCGCGAGGAGACTGCGCACCGCCTGCTGGAGCTGCTGTTGGAGCTGACCACCTACAAGTGGAGTCGCGCGATTCGCATCATCTCTAGTCACCGCAACCTGCGGTTCGTGGCTACGGCCTGCGTGCTGTCCATTGCTCAAGGCGTGATGGAGGCGGAGAAGGAGGCGCGCGAGGCGCTGGCGCAGTCCAAACGTAAGAACGCTTCGTTTCAGAGCCTCGCGCAGGAGTGCCATGATCTGCAAGAACAACTGTACATCCAGGTGCTGTCGCACCGCGTCCGCGACGTGTTCGCGCCGACGCGCCTGCTGTGCGTGGTGATGATCGGCGTGCTGACCCACTGCAACAGCGCCTACCTGACCGATGACTATTTGAAGTACGTGGGCACGGCGCTGGGCGACACGGACGGCGCCGTGCGGCTGGAGGCGGCGCGTCAGCTGATCGCGCTGTGAGGGACGTGGAGGCGGATGAGATGTAGCGTTCGAGAAGAGGAGGGAAATGAAGTGGTGCGCGAAGTGGTGCGGCGGTACAAGGCGCGCATTCTGTTCATGTCGCGAGACACGCAGCCGGTGGTGATTATGGCGGTCGTTTCGCTGATCGACGCGATGCGAGGTGGGACTTGGCGGGAAAAGTGAGACGCAGAAATCGGGCTGATTTCGGGCGACGAGGACGGTCTGGTGTTCGAGCTGGCGATCGACGCGGACCGCAACATTGGCAACCGGGCGTTTCACTACCTGCACAAATACCGGCTGACGAAGCCACTTGGCGGGAAGAAGTCGAGCGTTCCGGAGAACACGCAGGTTTTGATCCGCGTGCTGGAGTACTTGGAGGAGTTCGCGGCGGACGCGCAGGAGGTAAACCACGTGTACTTCTTCGTGCGCAACTGCGCGGGCGCGGGCGCGACGCTGGTGAACGAGGAGAACGAGAAGGTGCTGAACGTGGAGGAGATGGCGAGCTTGCTGTCGAAACAGCGCCAAGAACTGGGGCTCACGCTGCGCCAGCTGACGCTCCTGGCGGTGCTGCTGAAGGCGACTGTTCAGTTGTTCCATGATAATCAAGAAGAGGGAGCCTTCTACGCGAAGATGAACGAGGTTGTGGTCCCCCATATTGCGGAGCTCGTCACCACCTACAAGACCGATTCCGCCGTGTATCGGCCGCTCGTCGAAATCATCGAGTTTTTGCAGTTTCCGGATTTCGCCTCGATTTCGGCCATCGCCTCACTGCTTCTCTCCCTGTTCGAGAAGGAGGGCGACAGCGTCTTCGGTAACCGCATTCTCAACACGCTCACGCACATCCACGTGATCGAGAAGGCGGGCACGGACGCCTCCATCGCGCGGCTGCTGCACGAGGCCTGCGCGCATCGCAGCGGCATGGAGCCAGCGATACGACGGGCTGATGCTGGAGCTGACGGCGCTGAAGGAGGAGGCGATGGAGCCCGCGCTGGCGGAGCGGTTGGAGCCGCTGTGCGGCGAGCTGGGGCAGCTGTGCAACCTGCTGTGCTACCAGGACGAGACGGCGGCGCTGGACGCGGCGAACGTGGCGGGCACGGTGGAGGTGCTGTTGCTGGACGTGGCGAACTCGCGGAGTGGTGGGTGTGGTGAGTGGGTGTGATCGTAGACGACGTGTCGGTGGAACTGCGCTTCTTCTGTCGCCGCTTCCAGCAGCTGGGCCTGCTCTACCGTCTCCTCGCCGCCAAGAGTCCTGCAGGTGCGTCGAGTGCGTCGGGTACACCATCGAGCACATCAGGTGCATCAGGCACACCACCAAGCCTGGAGGACGTGGTGAGTGTGGGTGTGGGCAATGAAGACTAGAACGCGCGGGTGGGCGCGTGGGTGGCGGCGGTGCAGGAGGACCTGCGCGTGCTGGTGGAGAGCTCGCAGGCGACGGTCCGCGCGAACAAGCGGCGGCGCGAGGTGCTGCTGCAATACGCGACGATGGTGAGCGACCTGCTGATCCCCGTGGGCGACGCGCTGATCACGGAACAGGTGGCGCAGACGTTCGGCGATTTATCCTTGTTGCTGCTGCTGGGTTCCATGGACGCGGACTGCGCGGCGGGCGAGGAGGCGGAGGAGCAGCGCTCGGCGCAGCAGGCGTGGGTGAAGAAGGTGCTGACGCCGCTGTACCACTGCTCGGTGGCCCACGCGGCGACGGTGCTGCCCGCGGCGCTGCTGTTCTTCCTGACGGACTACGGCGAGGTGGCGACGGGCATGTGCAAGGAGTTGTTGCGCGCGCTGCGCGAGAAGGACGCGAAGGTGTTTTGCCACCTGGTGCAGGACGCGCTGCAGTATGCCTTCACCATGCACAAGAAGGGCAAGCGCGTGGTGGTGGAGGAGGCGAAGAACGCGGAGTGCCTGTACGAGCACTTTCTGGGCGTGTCGCGGCGGCTGGCGGCGCTACTGGGCGTGCAGCTGAACTACGAGCTGCTGGTGGCGCTGTTCGAGATGATGCGCGTGGAAGAGTTATGATAGAGTGAAGTGTAGGAGTGCGTGCAGTTCGTGGCGACGGCGCGCAGCACGGAGATCGTGGAGTTCTACGAGGCGCTGCTGCCGTTCGTGCCGAAGCTGACGAAGGAGGCGAGAGGGTACTTGCTGGAGGATCTGGACAAGGTGGGAATGGGGAATGTGGGTGAGGGATAGAGCGTGGAGGGGTACGACGAGGATGTGAGAGAGGCGCTGACGGCGGCGATGAAGGAGAAGGACAAGGAGCCGGATCGCAATTACGTGCGTGTGTTTGCAGCATTCCGAGCTGCGCTGATGAAGGAGAAGGTGGTGAAGGAGAAGAAGGAGGTGGAAAAGGAGAAGCCGGCGCTGAAGGCCATTGCTTCGAGAGGGAGGAAGCGATCGAAGCCGTCGGGACGGAAGTAATGTATTCTATTCCCTGTTTGTTGGAACTTGGCCATGGCGATTGTGTTGGAACAAATCTCGGTCTGGTGTCTTCAGAGGATGTAATATACTGTATAGAACAATGCAGTGGAGAATTGACTTCTCCGGCTGAGGAGTGAAACGCCCGTGAGAAGGAGAACAATTGTTTTCCAACCAGTCGTCTTTGCATAGGAACGGTGCAAATGAATCGCTCTTACCTGGTGAATGTGAAGACGAGGAAGGGAAAGGTGATGCGCGTTGTGAGGGTAGGACGGCGCTGAACTCTCTTTTAATCGCTCGTAGGAGATGTACATAAGAGACGAGATGAGTTGCAACTCGGAAGCGTGCGACATGTGCGTTTCGGAGGGAGAGGGCAAGATTATGCTCTCCGCGAAGCCCTACAATCACCAGTATTTGATCATGGACGCGGAGGTGCTGGTCAACCAGAGCGACCTCCTCCAGCAGGAGATTCCGCCACTGTGCGACGTCATCATTCTCCAGTCCGTTCTTTTAGAGGTGCGCAAGCGCAACCTGTCTGTTTTCAACCAAATCGGCAACCTGCTCCGCAATTCTTCCAAGCGCTTTGTCCTTTTCGCCAACCAAAACTTCGAGCATACTTATGGTGCGTTCTGTTACTCTTAAATCATGCCTAGTGGATCGGAGGATGGAGGAGAGCGAGGACGACTACAATGAGCGCCTCGTTGTTGCGGCCGTGCAGTATTTCAACGAGCACTTCAGCGTAGAAGAGAGCCGAGTGAGAGTAACGTTCAGAGCCTGGGTCTCCACACACTGCTGGTGACCAACAACACCTGCCTGCAGGAACGATACCTCGAAGACGGAAAGATGGAGTGCGTCACGATAAAGAAGGTAGGGATAGAAAGTGCTGGTAATCGGCAGTTCGTTGAGGATCTGAAGAAAAACTACCCTGAGCTGGAGGACCACCTCAACCTGATTTCCATCGAGAACGCGGAGAACAAGAAGGACGGAATGGAGACGGAAGCCGATTCGGCGCCCACGGAGATCGTACGTGCGCTGCCTTGTGCTCATTAGCCTAGTACGATTCCAAGCGTCGCATGTACAACCTGACGAAGGAGCGTGGCGAGGGTGTGATCTACTTCAATTACCTCGATGACGAGACGGTGCGCGAGGGCATTGATGCGGGCCGTCTGTTCAAGGGCACCTTCCACGCCAACCAGGACAACATCCGCGAGGGTCGTGTGAATCTGCATGTGCGATGCTCCCCCTCCGACTTAGGCGTAGATGAACGGCGAGGAGAAGGCGGTGCTGATCCAGGGCAAGCTGGACATCAACCGCGCGGTGGACGGCGATCAGGTAGTGATCGAGATCTACCCGAAGCAG